>Ga0209132_1000035_pt1 | contig 120638 bp, 113 predicted proteins | sample UppTromiDAQMD023_FD_185835 | JGI IMG/M metagenome (GOLD analysis project Ga0209132, IMG submission 185835) | Upper troposphere microbial communities from Maryland, USA - DAQMD-023 (SPAdes) (version 2) | ecosystem: Environmental > Air > Outdoor Air > Unclassified | place: USA: Maryland...
CATCCATGCCGCGGCCCCCCCCCGCAACCGGACCCACCCCGCCTTCGACAGATTTCCGCGATCTGTCGGAGCGGCATTCTGCTCTGGTAGGTGTCGACCTTGGTCGACATGGATGAACTCATTCAATATCTGACAGATGTGTCGACCAAGGTCGACACCTACCAACAGCCGCGCGATCCAACAGCCGCAGGAATTTGTCAGAGGTGGGGCGATGTCGGAGTGCGGGGTGTCAGCCGCATGGGCCCGAGGCATGCCTCGGGCGGGTTGGGCAGGACGCCCAACCCCGGTCTTGCCGCGTGCGCAGGAACGCGCACACGAGCAAGCGGCTGCCAAGCCTACAGGGACGTACTTGCGGCGCCCCCGCAGTCCGACACCGCCCCGCCCACCCACGGAATGCACGCTGTTGCTGTTGCCGGCCAGCGGCCGGCACTACCGCGGGTGCAGGGCTGCAAGCTCTGCACACAAAAAACCCCGCTTGCGCGGGGTTCTCTGTGTGCTGCGAGCAGCGCGAACGCTTACGGGCGACGGGCCAGGGCCTCGACGTCCTTCGCCTTCGGCAGCAGGTCCTGCTTGCTGACGCGCAGGAAACCGATCGTCAGCATCGGCACCGCCACCAGAATCGAGGACAGCACCACGATCACCGCGCCGATCATGTGCGTCTCGGCCAGGCCTTCCATCGAGCTGCCGCCGTACATGTACAGGGCAAGCGCCGACAGGAAGAACATCACCGCAGTGATCACCGTACGCGACAGCGTCTGGTTGATCGAACGGTTCAGCACTTCCATCGAGTCGACGCGCAGGCTGCGGAAGTTCTCGCGGACGCGGTCGAAGACCACGATGATGTCGTTGATCGCAAAGCCCATCACCGACAGCAGGCCGGCCAGCACGGTCAGGTCGAACTCACGGCCCAGCAGGGACACATAAGCTACCGTCACGATCAGGTCGAACATCGCCACGATGCTGGCGGTGACCGCGAACTTCCATTCGAAGCGCACCGCGATGTAGATCAGGAAGCCGGCCAGCATGAAGATGGTGGCGTACAGGCCATTCATCGCCAGGTCCTTGCCGATCTGCGGACCCACGAACTCATTGCGCAGCACCGTGGCCTGGTTGTCGGCGGTGGACAGCGCCTTCACCACGGCCGCGGCGGTGGCCTTGTCCTCGTGCGCGGCATCGCCGGTGCCCGGGGCATGCTCACCGTGCGGGGCCAGACGGATCAGCAGGTCGGTGTTGCCACCAACGCTCTGTACCTGGGCGCCGTCGAAGCCGTTCTCTTCGAGCTTGGTACGGACCTGCTCGACGTCCACCGCCTTGTCGAAGCGGGCTTCGATCAGGGTGCCGCCGGTGAAGTCCAGGGCGTAGTTGAAGCCCTTGAAGCCGATAATGGAGATCGAGGCGAGGAACACGATGATCGTGACGACCATCGCGACATGGCGCCAACGCATGAAGTCGATCTTGGTGTCGTTCGGGAGGATGTGCAGCGGAAACAGTTTCATGTGCGTGTCGTCCCGTCAGATGGCCACGTTCTGGAGCTTCTTGCGGCGGCCGTAGATCAGCGTCGCCAGTGCGCGCGACACGGTGATCGCGGTGAACATGGAGGCGAAAATACCGATGATCATGGTCAGCGCGAAGCCCTTCAGCGGACCGGTACCGAATGCGAACAGCGCCACACCGACGATCAGGCCGGTCAGGTTGGCGTCGAGGATGGTGCCCGAAGCACGTTCGTAGCCGGTCACGATCGCGGTCTTGCCCGGCACGCCGGCACGCAGTTCTTCACGGATACGTTCGTTGATCAGCACGTTGGCGTCGACCGACAGGCCGACCGACAACGCCAGGCCGGCAAAGCCCGGCAGGGTCATGGTCGCGCCGAACAGCGACATCACCGCCACCACGATCAGCAGGTTGAACAGCATCGCGATCGAGGTGATCACGCCGAACATGCGGTAGTAGACGCTGAAGAACACCAGGGTGAACAGGAACGCGAACACGACCGCGCGCATACCGTTCTTGACGTTCTCGGCGCCCAGGCTCGGGCCGACCACGCGCTCTTCGACGAAGTCCATCGGCGCCGCCAGGGAGCCGGACTTCAGCAGCTTGGCCAAGTCCTCGGCTTCCTTCTTCTGCAGGCCGGTGGTCTGGAAGTTCTTGCCGAACACGCCATTGATGTTGGCCACCGAGATCACTTCCTCGTTGACCTTGAAGCCACGCACTTCCTGGCCGTCAACGACGGTCACGGTCGGCACGCGCTCGGTGTAGACCACCGCCATCGGCTTGTTCACGTTGGCACTGGTGAAGTCGAACATGCGCTGGCCGCCGACATTGTTCAGCGTCACGCTGACCGCCGGTGAGCCACTGTTCGAATCGGTTACCGCCTGCGCGCCGACCATCTGGTCACCGGTGACGATCACGCGCTTGTTCAGCAGGATCGGGCCGCGGCCATCACGCTGCTGGTAGACCTTCGCTTCCGGCGGGATGCGGCCGGCGGTGATGGCGTCCTGCGCATTGCCCTCGACCACCGCACGGTACTCCAGGGTGGCGGTGGCGCCGATCATGCGCTTGGCTTCGGCGGTGTCCTGCACGCCCGGCAGCTGCACCACCACGCGGTCGGCACCCTGGCGCTGGATGATCGGCTCGGCCACACCGAGCTGGTTCACGCGGTTGCGCAGGGTGTTGATGTTCTGCTCGATGGCACCGTTGGCGATCTGGGTGATCTCGGTTTCCGGCACGGTCACCGTGATGCGGTTGCCACTGACGTCGTAGCCGAGGGTCGGCTGCGCCTTGACCAGGGCGGCACGGGCGCGCTGCGCGGCATCGTCACCAGCGGACGGGCTCAGGTTGGCCACGATGCTGTTGTCAGCGCGGCGTTCCACCGACTGGTACGGGATGCGCGCATCACGCAGGGTGCTGCGCACGTCTTCGGTGTAGGCGTCCAGGCGCTTGTCGAGGGCGGCCTTCTGGTCGACCTGCAGCACGAAGTGCACGCCACCCTGCAGATCCAAGCCCAGCACCATCGGGCGGCCGCCGAGGTTGGCCAGCCAGTCCGGCACGGTCGAGGCCAGGTTCAGGGCCACGGTGTAGTTCTCACCGACGGTGTCACGCAGGGCGTCGCTGGCAGCGGACTGCGCCTTCAGGTCCGGCAGGCGGACAATCAGGCTCTCCCCTTCCTTCTCGGCACCAACGGCGTCCACACCGGCCTTCTTCAGGTCGGCCAGCACACGGTCGCGCAGCGCATCGTCGATCTGCCCGCCACGGTTGGCGGTGATCTGGATGGCCGGGTCCTTCTGGTAGATGTTGGGCAGCGCGTACAGCGCGCTGAGCGCCAGTACGATCAGGATGACGACGTACTTCCAGCGTGGAAATTCGAGCATTGCTTGGGTCCCGCGCGGCGCCATCCCCGGCGCCGCGGTTGTGCTTCGGAAAGGGAGTGGCTTACTTGGCCGAATCCAGGGTGCCGGTCGGCAGCACGCTGCCAACAGCGCCCTTCTGCACGCGGATGCGCACGTTCTCGGCCACTTCGATGGTGACGAAGTTGTCGCCGATGTCGGTGACCTTGCCGGCGATGCCGCCGTTGGTCAGCACTTCGTCGCCACGCTTGATCTTCTCCAGCATGGACTTGTGCTCCTTCTGCCGCTTCATCTGCGGGCGGATCATCAGGAAGTACATGATGGCGATCAGGATGACCGGGAACAGCAGCGTGGTCAGGCCCATGCCCTGCGGTTGGCCGCCGGCGGCCTGGGCGTGGGCGGCGGGAATCAGGAAGGCAAGCAGGTTCATCGTTGGTCCTTTGGTTGGGCGGCGCTTCGGCCCTTTCACGGGCACGAGGTGTCGACCGCGGATCTGGGTCAGCCTTGAAGTATGCCACGGCCCCGGGCATTCGTCCTTGGGCCGTTTGGCAGGGGGTGTTCGGGTTACAGGGGCGGCGCGACCGCCCCGCGTGCCGCGTAGAAAGACTCACGGAAGGCCAGGAAGGTTCCCGCCTCGATCGCCGCGCGGATGTCGGCCATGAGCTTTTCGTAATAGAACAGGTTGTGCAGGGTGCCCAGCATCGGCGCCAGCATCTCGTTGCAGCGGTCCAGGTGGCGCAGGTAGGACCGGGTGTAGCCGCCGGTGCAGGCCACGCAGCCGCAACCCGGCTCGATCGGGTCCATGTCGCGCGCGTATTGGGAATTACGGATGCGAACGGTGCCGAACGAGGTGAAATAGTGGCCGTTGCGCGCATTGCGGGTCGGCATCACGCAGTCGAACATGTCCACGCCACGTGCGACACCCTCGACCAGGTCCTCCGGCCGGCCAACGCCCATCAGGTAGCGCGGGCGGTCGGCGGGCAGTTCCGGGTCCAGGTGGTCGAGCATGGCGTTGCGCTCGTCTTCGGGCTCGCCCACGGCCAGGCCGCCGATGGCATAGCCGTCGAAACCGATCGCCTGCAGGGCATCGGCCGAGCGGCTGCGCAGGTCGGTGTGCACGCCGCCCTGGACGATGCCGAACAGGGCCGCGTCGTTGCCCAGCTCGTCATGCGCGTTGCGGCTGCGCTGGGCCCAGCGCAGGCTCAGCTCCATCGAACGGCGGGCGACATCCTCGGTGGCCGGGTACGGGGTGCACTCGTCGAAGATCATCACCACGTCCGAATCGAGCACCTTCTGGATCTTCATGCTCTCTTCCGGGCCCAGGAACACGCGGGCACCGTCGGTTGGCGAAGCGAAGGTCACGCCCTGCTCGGTGATCTTGCGGCGGTGGGCCAGCGAGAACACCTGGAAGCCGCCGGAGTCGGTCAGGATCGGGCCATCCCAGCGGCAGAAGCCATGCAGGCCGCCGTGGTCGGCGATGATGTCCAGGCCCGGGCGCAGGTACAGGTGGAAGGTATTGCCGAGGATGATCTCGGCACCCAGCGCACGCACCTGGTCCGGCAGGATGCCCTTGACCGAGCCATAGGTACCCACCGGCATGAAGGCCGGCGTTTCCACCGTGCCACGCGGGAAGGTCAGGCGGCCACGGCGGGCGCGGCCGTCGCGGGTCTGGAGCTGGAACTGCAATCGGGACATGGAGCGGTCATTCGGGCAAATAGTCGCTCATTGTCTCCCAAAACCGGGTCGGCCGCCCATTCAGGTCTGAATGGAGCCGAGGACCTGGCGACGCGACTGCAGGGCTGTCGTCTCTGGCCTTGACCTTGGCCTGTCGCCACTCCAACTTGGGCCGCCTACGTTAATTTCGCCACGGAATCAGGCCCAAAGATGAATCGAAGTGACCGCGAGGTACTAGAAGCAATTCTTGGGGGAAAAATCGAGCAACGAGCCGATCGAATCGCTCCGGGCATAAACCCTGTAGCCGGAGTGGAGTTCTTCTATTACGAGGATTTCCATACCAGCAGCGCTTCAAGTCAGTTCCGCAAATTGCTGGACTCTGCTGGCGAGTTCACCGCGAGCAGCGGCGGCATCGTATCGGACAGCTGCCGGATAACCCTGCCCAACGGCCAGTGCTTCCTCGCCCTTTCCTTCCACGGCGATCTGGATGGATGGCGGAAGGCGGTGGAAGCCGGGGCACGCAACCTCGGCCTTCGCCTGGCCCGCATTGAAGATGACCACCTGATCATCTCCGACGGCCAGTCCGTTCCGCTCAGCGAATGCAAGGTGGATTTGGGCTGAGCAGCCCGGTGGAACCCACTTGCGGAAAGGATTGTCCACGCATGGCGTGGATCTACCACAGCGCCGGAGACAGTGGGGCCACGCCATGCATGGCTTCTCTGGCCTCCAGGCACCTGCAAGTGCGCACCAACGGTGCGCACCCACCACAAGCAGGCAGAGGTCAGCCCCCTACCCCGCCTGCGGGAACAACAGCATTGCGTCGCCGTAACTGAAGAAGCGGTAGCGCTGCGCGATCGCGTGCTGGTAGGCCTCGAACACGCGATCCTTGCCGGCGAACGCGGAAATCATCATCAGCAGCGTGCTTTCCGGCAGGTGAAAATTGGTCACCATCGCGTCGACGCTGCGGATGCGGTAGCCGGGGGTGATGAAGATCTGCGTTTCACCCGCGAACGGCAGCAGTTCGCCATCGCGCATCGCGCTTTCCAGGGCGCGCACCACGGTGGTACCGACGCCGATCACCCGACCGCCGGCGGCGCGCGTGCGCCGTACCTGCTGCACCAGCTCGGCACCCACGTTCAGCCACTCGCGGTGCATCACGTGGTCCTTCAGGTCATCGGCACGCACCGGCTGGAAGGTGCCCGCACCCACGTGCAGGGTGACGTGGCCAAAGTCCACGCCCTTGTCCTTCAGCGCGGCCAGCAGCGGTTCGTCGAAATGCAGGCCGGCGGTCGGCGCCGCCACCGCGCCCACTTCGCGCGCGAACACGGTCTGGTAGCGCTCACGGTCGTCCATGCCCGGCTCGCGCTGGATGTAGGGCGGCAGCGGCAGGCGGCCGGCATGCAGCAGCCACTGCTCCAACGATTCCGGCACATGGAACTGCAGCACGTAGAACTCGCCGTCGCGGCCCAGCACCTCGGCTTCGCCACCGGCATCCAGCGCGATGCGGCTGCCAGCCTTGGGCGACTTGCTGGCCCCCACCTGCGCGCGAGCCTGCTGGCCACCGAGCAGGCGCTCGATCAGGATCTCGACGCGGCCGCCACTGGCCTTCTGCCCGAACAGGCGCGCCGGGATCACCCGGGTGTCGTTGAACACCAGCAGATCGCCCGGCTGCAGCAGCGACGGCAGGTCACGCACCTGCAGGTCGGTGAACGCGGCGGGGGCTTGCGGCACCAGCAGCAGGCGGCTAGCGGAACGTTCGGCCAAGGGCGCCTGCGCAATCAGTTCAGCCGGCAGGTCGTAGTTGAAATCGGACTTCTTCAAGGCAGTGGGCGGCAACAGGTCGACAATGGCGCGCATTGTACGTCCAGCGTCTGCGAGCCGGCGCGCTTCGCGGCGAACGTCGCGCAAAATGCTGCTATGCAGCAGGTTTCTGCGGGGTTATCGCGCAAAAAAACAAGTGCTAGCATCGAGTTGGAAGTCCGCTGCACGAGCCTGCCCCAAGCGCGCGTGATGACGCGCGTTTTGCTTTTGAAGACCCGTGCGACCCATTGTTTCAGGAGATCTGCAATGAGCTTCATCGAACGCCTCGCCCCCCTGCGCAACCAGCCCGGCACCCGCCTCACCTCCGGCCTGGACGATGCCACCCTGACCGCCCTGTCCGCCAACCACCCGCAGCTGATCGCCGCGGTGGACGCCGCCGCCGAGGAATTCGCGCGCGTGCAGGCTGACCTGGGGCCGCTGCTGGCGCAGGACGAACAGGCGCAGATCGACGCGATGCAGGACGGTTTCGTCAATTTCTATGCCGATGACGCGGTGACCCCGTACGTGGCGCTGGCCGCGCGCGGGCCGTGGGTGGTCACCCTGAAGGGCGCCGTGCTGTACGACGCCGGCGGCTACGGCATGCTCGGCTTCGGGCACACCCCGGACGCTGTGCTGGAGGCAATGGCTCGCCCGCAGGTGATGGCCAACATCATGACCCCCAGCCTGTCGCAGCAGCGTTTCATCACTGCCCTGCGCGCCGAGATCGGCCACCGCCGTGGCGGCTGCCCGTTCACCCGTTTCATGTGCCTGAATTCCGGTTCCGAGGCCGTCGGCCTGGCCGCGCGCATCGCCGACGTCAACGCCAAGCTGCAGACCGACCCCGGCGCACGCCACGCCGGTGCTGCGATCAAGCGCGTGGTGGTCAAGGGCAGCTTCCATGGCCGCACCGACCGCCCTGCCCTGTATTCCGATTCCAGCCGCAAGAGCTACATGCAGCACCTGGCCAGCTACCGTGGCGAGGACTCGGTGATCACCGTGGCGCCGTACGACGAAGCCGGCCTGCGCAAGGTGTTCGAGGACGCCGCACGCAACCAGTGGTTCATCGAAGCGGTGTTCCTGGAGCCGGTGATGGGCGAAGGCGACCCGGGCCGTTCGGTGCCGCCGTCGTTCTATGCGGTGGCCCGCGAACTGACCCGTGCCCATGGCAGCCTGTTGCTGCTGGACTCGATCCAGGCCGGCCTGCGCGCGCATGGCGTGCTGTCGGTGGTCGACTACCCGGGCTTTGAAGGCCTCGATCCGCCGGACATGGAAACCTATTCCAAGGCGCTCAACGCCGCGCAGTACCCGCTGTCGGTGCTGGCCGTGACCGAGCATGCCGCGCAGCTGTACCGCAAGGGCATCTACGGCAACACCATGACCAGCAACCCACGTGCGCTGGACGTGGCCTGCGCCACCCTGGCCCAGCTGACCCCCCAGGTACGCGCCAACATCGCCGAGCGCGGTGCCGAGGCGGTGCGCAAGCTGGAGCAGCTCAAGGGCGAACTGGGCGGCCTGATCACCAAGGTGCAGGGCACCGGCCTGCTGTTCTCCTGCGAGCTGGCCCCGCAGTTCAAGTGCTACGGCGCCAATTCCACCGAGGAATGGCTGCGCCAGCACGGCATCAACGTGATCCACGGTGGCGAGAACTCGCTGCGCTTCACTCCGCACTTCGGCATGGACAGCGAGGAGCTGGACTTGCTGGTGGGCCTGGTCGGCCGCGCCCTGCGTGAAGGTCCGCGCCGCGAGCAGGCCGCCGCGGCGTAAGCCCCGTTCTTTGTAGAGTCGAGCTTGCTCGACTCAGCCGTAGCCGCGATCTGAACGAAGAGCAGCCGAGCATGGCTCGGCTCTACAGCGGCGCACCGCGGTCTGAACGAAGAGCAGCCGAGCGCGGCTCGGCTCTACAGACGGCAACCGCGAAGGTCCATAATCCATAGACACCCCGTCCCTGACCGCTCTGCGGTCGGCGACGGGGCGTTTTCGTTTCCGGCCAAGAGACAGGAAGATCCATGAAATCGATCTGTGTGTACTGTGGTTCCAACGCTGGTAGCAAGCCGGCCTATACCGAACGCGCCCTTGCCCTGGGCGACCGCATCGCCCGCGACGGCATGCGCCTGGTGTACGGCGGCGGCAACGTCGGCCTGATGGGAACCGTGGCCAATGCCGTGCTCGCTGCCGGCGGCGAAGTGACCGGCGTGATTCCGCGCCAGCTGGCCGACTGGGAAGTGGCACATCGCGGTCTGACCGAACTGGAAATCGTAGGCTCGATGCATGAGCGCAAGTCGCGCATGTTCGACCTGGCCGATGGCTTCGTCACCCTGCCCGGCGGCTTCGGCACCATGGAAGAAATCTTCGAGATGCTGACCTGGCGCCAGCTGGGCATCGGCAACAAGCCGTGCGCGTTCCTCGACGTGGAAGGCTTCTACGCACCGCTGATCGGCATGATCGATCGCATGGTGGAAGAGCGCTTCCTGCACCCGGACCAGCGCCAGGACCTGTGGTACGGCTCGGACATCGAAGAAATGCTGGCGTGGATGAAGAACTACCAGCCGGCCCAGGCCTCGAAGTGGATCGACGAAAAGCGTCGCGCCGCCCTGCGCTGATGCTTCCCTGCGCGGCGGCTCAGACCGCCGCGCAGCCCCACGGTGCCGGCCGCCCCAGCAGGTAGCCCTGGCCATAGTCGCAGCCGAGTTCGCGCAGCGTCTGCTGCTGCGCCTCGGTCTCGATGCCCTCGCCGATGGTCTCGATGCCCAACGTGCGCGCCAGCGACAGCACGCCCTCGACCAATGCGCGCGTGCTCTGCACTTCCGGTCCATGCAGGCCAGCGATGAAACTCTGGTCGATCTTCAGCGTGCTGATCGGGAAGCGGTGCAGGTAGGACAGCGCCGAGAAGCCGGTTCCGAAATCGTCCAGCTGCACCTGGATGCCGCGCTCGCGCAGGCCCTGCAGGATGCGCAGCGTGTGCGGGCCGTCATCCAGCAGTGCGACCTCGGTAATCTCCAGCCGCAACCGCTGCGGATCGGCACCGTACGCATCCAGCAGGCCGAACAGGCGGCCGCTGAACTCCGCAGAGCGGAAATGACGCGGTGACACGTTCACCGACACATAGGTGTGGCCGCCTTCGGCCAGGCCGGCGATGACCTGTTCGTAGATCAGCCAGTCGACCTGTTCGATCAGCCCACTCTCCTCCCCCAGCTCCAGGAACGCGCCCGGCAGCAGCAGACCACGGCGCTCGTGCTGCCAGCGCAGCAGCGCCTCATGGCCGACCACCTCACCATCGGAGAGGCGCACGATCGGCTGGTAGAACGGCAGGAAATCGTGGTTGTTGATCGCGCGGCGCAGATCGGCTTCCAGGTCGAGGCTGCGCATGGCCTGCTCGCGCATGTCCTCGTCGAAGATCGCGCAGCGGTCATGGCCCTGCGCCTTGGCCCGGTACATCGCGGCGTCGGCATCGCGCAGCAGCTCTTCGCCGGTACGGTAGCGCGGGTTCCACAGGGCGATGCCCAGGCTGCCGGACGGGAACAGTTCGCGGCCGGCGATCCACATCGATTCCTGCAGCGCCAGCAGCAGCCGCTGGCCAAAATCCAGTGCCTGCGCCAGGCCCTGCGGACATTGCAGCAGCACTGCGAATTCGTCACCGCCCAGCCGTGCCACCACATCGTCGGTGCCGGCCATCGACACGATGCGCTTGGCCACTTCCACCAGCATGCGATCGCCCGCGGCATGGCCGATGCTGTCGTTGACCAGCTTGAAGCGGTCCAAGTCAAGGAACAACACGGCGAACACCGGTCCACCCTCGCGCCGGGCCAGCGCCAATGCGTCCTGCAGGCGGTCGAGCAGATGCAGGCGATTGGGCAGCCCGGTCAGCGCATCATGCATGGCCTGGTGGGTCAGCCGTTGTTCTGCGCGCAACCGCTCGCCGATCTGGCCGAGCAGTTTCTCGTTGACCTCGGCCAGCTCGCGGGTGCGCTCTTCCACCCGTTTTTCCAACTCGGCATGCGCCGAACGCAGCCGTTGCTGGTCGCGCTGGCGGGCCAGGCCGGTACCGATGTTCTGCGCGACGAAGGTCAGCAGGCGCTGGTCGTGCACGCTGAAGGTGCTGTTCTGGCTGTAACTCTGCACCACGATCGCGCCGACCACTTCGTCGTCGCGCAGCAGCGGCACGCCCAGCCAGCAGTGCGAACGCGCACCGGATTCACGCACCTCGCCGTTGGCCAGCAGCGCATCGATCTGCGCGCGCGAAGCCAACAGCGGCCGCCGGTTGCGTACCACGTATTCGGTCAGGCCACGGCTGAACGGCCGTGGCGCGCGGCTGGCATTGTGCTCGTCCACCGAATAGACGAAATCCAGGCCGTTGCCGGCCGCGTTGACCAGCGCGATGTAGAAATTGCGCGCGTCGAGCAGGCGCCCGACCACACCGTGTACCCGCCCGTAGAACTGGGCCAGGCTGTCGGCCGACATCGCCATCTCGGCGATGTTGTACAACGCGGTCTGCAGCTGCTCGGCACGGCGCCGTTCGGCCACCTCGTCCTGCAGGCTGTGGTTGGCACGCTGCAGCTGCTGCGTGCGCCGCTCGACCTGCTGCTCCAGCCGCACCTGCGCCTGGCGCCGGTCCATCGCGGTCTGCACGTGCTGGGCGACAAAACCCAGCAGGGCACGCTCGGACTCACCATAGCGGGCCGCGTGTTCGTAGCTCTGCACCACGATGGCACCGCACACGCGGCCATCGCGCAGCATCGGCACGCCCAGCCAGTCCAGGCTTTCCGGGCCACGCTGCGGATCGTGCTCCTGCTCGACCACCCGCGCCAGCAGCTCGCGTGACGGGCCACTGAGCGGCTTGCCATGGCGCAGCAGCGCCACCGTCAGGCTGCGCGGCATCTCGCTGGCGTCGTGGCTCTGCGCCGGGTCGGCAACGAAGTCATCGACCTGGTCGGCGAAGTACAGGAACCGGATCTGGTCGCGCACATCGTCGTACTCGACGATGTAGCAGTTCTCGGCGTACATCAGCGTGCCCAGCACACCGTGCACGTGGCGCAGCATCTCGCCCATCTCCAGGTCGGCACCGGCCAGGTCGGCGATCTGGAACAGCGCCTGCTGCAGCCGCTCGGCCTCCTCCAGCGCCTTGATCTGTCCCGCCTGGCGGCCACGCTGCAGGGCCAGCTCCATCGCCTGCCGGGCCAGCCCCCACCACGCTGGCGAGGGGATCGCGCCCTCCACCGACAGCAGCAGGCGCGCACCGTCGTAGTCCCAGCCATGCTGGCCATCGCCGATGCCAGCAGGTACTGCAGGCCGGTCACCGCTGACGGGCGGCCAGCCGCCCTCGCCACGCCCCAGCTGCAGGTCGTCCCAGCCGACCCGGACCACCGCCGTTTCCGGCAGCAGCGCATGCAGCGCGCGCACCAGCGCCGTGCTCAGCACGGCCTCGTGTAGTGGTTCTTCCGCCGGTTCAGCATGCGTGGACAAATGACAATCTCTTGGCGCCGTCTGTGCGTCGCCTCCCCTGAGCCGCCGAGCATAGCGCGCCACCCGGGGGGCAATGGAAGCCCGTAAACCCCGAATCGTGCGCCCGTACGTTTTTCCTGCCGACCGTAGCCCCTTCCGAGCCATGACCCTCGCCCTTCCCACCACCGCCACCGGCTATGCGCCACCGCCTGCAGGCCTTACCCTGTACGCCGTGGAAGCCAGCGCACTGCCAACCGATGAAGCCTTGATGCTGGCCTGGGCCGGTGGCGACCTGCGTGCGTTCGAAAGCCTGTATGCGCGCCATCGCAAGCGCCTGTTCGGCTTTCTGCTGCGGCAACTGCGCGACAACGCGCTGGCCGAGGAGATCTTCCAGGATGTGTGGCAGCGGGTGATCAGCGCTCGCGCCGGCTGGCAGCCCGAAGCGGCGTTCAGTACCTGGCTGTTCCGCATCGCCCATAACCGCTTGAACGACCACTGGCGCGCCGCCCGCCATCGCCCCGCTGCACCGGCCGACGCCGACCTGCGCCTGGCCGCGATCGAGGACGGGCAGACCCCGGAAGCCGAGCTTTCCGAATTCGAACAGCGTCGCCGCATCCAGCTGGCGATGGAGCAACTGCCGCCCGAGCAGCGCGAAGTGCTGCAGCTGCGGCTGGATCAGGAACTGAGCCTGGAGGAGATCGGCCAGATCACCGGCGTGGGCCGGGAAACCGTGAAATCGCGGCTGCGCTATGCGATGGACAAGCTGCGTGCGGGATTGAACGCATGAACCGAAACGAACCCCTGACGCCGGAAGAACGCGAGCTGGCCCAGCTGCTCGGCCGTCGCCCCGAGCAGGCGCCGCCGGCCGCGCTGGACGCCGCCATCCTGGCCGCGGCACGTGCCGCCGTGGATGCGCCGGCCGACGCCGCCGTTGCCTCGCCCGACGCCCCGCGCGCGCAGCGTACGCGCCCGCGGTGGCCGGCGGTGTTCGGCATTGCGGCCTCGATGGTGTTCGCGATCGGTATTGCCTGGCAGCTGCGCCCGGAACCGCCGCCGGTTCCGGCCGGCGAAGCCCAGATGGCGGCAGCGCCTGCAGCTGCCGATGTCGCCGCCACTGAGCAGACGATTGAAAGCAGCGCCGCAGACAGCGCCACTGCCGCTGCAGAACCAGCTGCTGCGCCGGCAATGCCGGAGGCCGCATCCGTTGTCGCCCCGGCAGCGGCCATCGCACGCGAGCGCAAGCCGGTACCAGTAGAAGCCACCGATGCACCGGCACCGGCCGCGCGCTCGATGGCGGCAGAACCCGCTGCCGACAGTGCCTTCGCAGCACTGCCGCCGGCCCCGGCTGCGGCGCCACCGGCGCCCCCTGCGCCGCCCGCGCCCGCCGCCTATTCGGCACCCGCGCCACTGATGGCGCCGGTTGTCGCCAGTGGTTCGCTGAAGGCGCGCTCGGCAGCCGCGGCAGAACCCAACAGCGTGCAGGCCGAGCAGGCCCCGGCGTTGGATCGGGTGGAGATCACTTCAACGAAGCGCGAAGCCCCCAGCCGTTCCGCACCGGGGGTCATGCGCCGCGGCAGCGATGCTGGCCTGAGTGCGGACACGGTGCAGGCTGAAGTGGCTGCCGACGCCCTGCTGCCACGGAGGCAGTGGCTGCAGAAGATCCGCGAACGTCGCGACGATGGCCAGCGCGACCTCGCCCGCGCCAGCCTGGAGCGCTACATCCAGCAGTATCCGGAATCGCGCCTGCCGCGCGACCTGCGTCCGCTGCTGGACGACTGAGCGGGACCGGGTCCTGCAGCAACCCCGTAGAATGGTGGGGATGCCCGATACCCTCGCCCAGCCGGTCAACCACACGCTGGAAGTCAAGCACAGCCGCTTCATCGCCCATGCCGCGCCAATCGACGGTGCGGCGGCGGCGATGGCATTCCTGCAGCAGGTGGCGGTGGCCGATGCCACGCACAACTGCTGGGCCTACCGGCACGGCCAGGACTATCGCTCCAGCGACGATGGCGAGCCTGCTGGCACCGCCGGCCGGCCGATCCTGGCCGCCATTGATGGCCAGGGCTTCGATCGGGTGATGGTGGTGGTGACGCGCTGGTTCGGCGGTATCAAGCTTGGCGCCGGCGGTCTGGTGCGTGCCTACGGCGGGGCCGCGGCCGAATGCCTGCGTACCGCGCCGCGGCTGCCGCTGGTGGCCATGTCCCGGCTGCGGCTGCTGGCCGGCTTCGAGGATCTGGGCATCCTGCACGCCACCCTGCCCGCCTTCGCCGCAGAGAAGCGTGATGAACAGTTCGATGCCGACGGTGTCTGCCTGCGGGTCGAATTGCCTGCCGATCAGGTCGACGCATTGAAAATCCGCCTGCGCGACGCCACCCGTGACCGTATCCGCATACAAGACGACGACCAGGATGACTGACAAGGACGACGCCCCCGCCTCGACCCCGCCGCTGCGCCGCCTCGGCAGCCTGCGCACGCTGTGGCCGTTCGTGCGCCGCCACAGTGGCCTGTTCACCGCCTGGCTGCTGGCTCTGGCGGTGTCCTCGGCGGCAACGCTGAGCCTGCCACCGGCAGTGAAGCAGATGATCGACCACGGCTTCACCAGTGGCGGCCAGATCAACCGCGCCTTCGCCCTGCTGATGCTGGTGGCGGTGGTGCTGGCCCTCGCCACGGCGGCACGCTTCTACTTCGTGTCGCTGCTGGGCGAAAAGGTGGTGGCCGATCTGCGCAGCCGCCTGTACGCGCACCTGATCCAACTCGGTGCCGGCTTCCACGACCGCAGTCGCAGCGGTGAGCTGGTCTCTCGCCTGACCGCCGACAGCGAACTGCTGCGCAGCGTGGTCGGGTCAACCATGTCGGTGGCCCTGCGCAGCAGCGTGACCGTGGTCGGCAGCCTGGCGATGCTGTTCGTCACCAGCCCGCGGCTGGCGGCATGGTCACTGCTGGGCATCCCGTTGGCGGTGCTGCCGATCATCATTGGCGCACGCAAGCTGCGCACCGTCGCGCGCAGCAGCCAGGACCGCATCGCCGATGCCAACAGCCTGGCCAGCGAAACCCTGGGCGCGGTCCGCACGGTACAAGCACACGCGCGCGAACCGTACGAGCGCGGCCGCTTCGACAAGGCCCTGGGTGACGCCATCGGTGCCGCGCGCCGGCGCATCGGTGCACAGTCTCTGGTCACCGCCAGCGCCATCCTGCTGGTGTTTGGTGCCATCGTCGGCGTGTTGTGGCTGGGCGCGCACGACGTCATCGACGGTCGCCTCAGTGCAGGCACGCTGGGCCAGTTCGTGCTGTACGCGTTGATCGGCGGTGGATCCGTCGGCGCCCTGGCCGAAGTATGGAACGAGCTGCAGCGCGCGGCTGGCGGCATGGGCCGCATCGGCGAGCTGCTGCAGGAAGACATCGAGATCCGCGCACCGGCACAGCCGCACGTGTTGCCGCAGCCACTGCGCGGCGAGATCCAGTTCAACGACGTGGTGTTCCACTACCCGCAGCGGCCGGACCAGGCCGCGCTGGATCATTTCAACCTGCACGTGCGCCCGGGCGAGACCGTGGCGCTGGTGGGGCCGTCCGGCGCCGGCAAGAGTACGGTGCTGTCGATGCTGCTGCGCTTCCACGATCCGGCTGCTGGCCGCATCTGCGTGGACGGCATCGATGTACGCGAGGTCGATCCGGCCGAACTGCGCGACCAGCTGGCGCTGGTGCCACAGCAGCCGACCCTGTTCGCGGCCAGCGCACGCGACAACATCCGTTACGGCCGCCTGCAGGCCAGCGACGCCGAGGTCGAGGATGCTGCGCGCGCAGCCGAGGCCGACGGCTTCCTGCGTGCGTTGCCGCAGGCCTACGACAGCGAACTGGGTGAGCGTGGCGCGCGCCTGTCCGGCGGCCAGCAGCAGCGTGTGGCGATCGCCCGTGCGCTGCTGAAGGACGCACCGATCCTGCTGCTGGATGAAGCCACCAGCGCGCTGGATGCGCAGAGCGAACATGGCGTACAGCAGGCGCTGGAGCGGTTGATGGCCGGCCGTACCACGCTGGTCATCGCCCACCGCCTGGCCACCGTGCTCAAGGCCGACCGCATCGTGGTGATGGACCAGGGCCGCATCGTCGCCGAGGGCACGCACGCACAATTGCTGGCCGAAGGTGGTCTGTACGCTGAACTGGCAAGGCTGCAGTTCATCGATTGATGACGGCCGGCTAACACCAAGCGGGCCAAGCTGGTCGCGCGTCAGCAACACCTGCTGAAAGGAGGTGCACGATGTCGTTCCGACAGTTCCCCGCCGTCGACAGCAATGGCGACAGCCACATCATCATCGAGTTCAAGCCCGAGGCGAATGGCAGCGGGCACAACTCCGAGTCCACGCCGCGCTACGAGCTGGATGACGGACGCCTGCTGGTCCGCAATGGCCGTGAGTTCACCACCAGCGGCGGTGATGTGCGGCTGACGATCTGAGGTTCGCCGGGCATGGCCCGGCGCTACCGGAATTCGTATCGCCCCGCCCTGGTAGGTGTCGACCTTGGTCGACACGCTCTTTGCCAAGGGTAGTCGAGCATGGCCCGACGCCATAAAAAAGCGTGGCCATTTTTTGACCAACCATCTTGACAGCCTTTCCTGCCAAGGGCTGCACGCGGTTATCCACATGTTTGCTCAGAAACCATCCACACCGCCTGTGGATGAATATGATCAGCCCAGCACCCGCCCAATGCCGCTGGCATCCACCTCGGCCGCCGCCAGCGCGATGGCGGCCGGATCACTTCCCGCCACAAAGCCGATACGGAAATGCACTTCGCCGCCCGGGGTGCGCGAGGAATGGATCGAGGCCAGGCTGATGCGATGCTGCTCGAACACGTTCAGCAGCTCGCGCAACGAACCTGGACGATCTTCCGGAAGGTGAACCGACAACGCGTTGCGCTCGGTCAGGTCGGCCAGCAGGTAGCCCACCCGTTCAAAGGTGTAGTTGCCTGCGGCCAGCGCCTGCTCACCGAAGGCATTGTGGTTGGCCGACAGCGACTGCTCGCGGAACGCAGCGCGCGCGGTGTCGTCGCCCTGCCCGACCTGTACCTGCAGGGCCTGCAACTGGCCTACCAGGCGTTCCAGCATCGGCGCCACGTACGGGTTGCCGAACTGGATGTCCTCGTAGATCGCCGGGTTCAGCGACAGGATCCGCGAGATGATCGCCGTATCCAGCTCGAATGACGCGGAGCGGTACGGCATCATCGCGGCAAGGTCACCCAACTGCGGCTGGTACTGGCGCAGCACGCCGGCCTGGGCCAGATGGGTGGCATGCACCATCGCCTGCACCAGCGCCATCATCTGGTCGTGGTGCTGCGGCGTGGCGCGCACGCACTCGGCCTGCAGCGCCGCGCACAACGCGTCGACCCACGGCTGCCAGTGCTGCAGCCGTGCTTCGCAGACCACCATCACCCGGCCCTTCAGTGTCGGCGCCTTGGGCGGAGCGGTCATCGGGTGCAGCCCGACCACTTCGGCCTGCGAGGCCAGCATCGCCTGTACCGGCGCCTCCTTTACCGAAGTCACATCCAGCCACAGGCGGTCCCGCTCGCGACCGGCCGATTGCCGCACGTATTCGGCGATCAGCGCCGGCGTGTGCCGGATCGGTGCCGAGAACACCAGCACATCGGCCTGCGCCAACAGCTGCTCCGGCGTATGCGAGGTGGCATCGGCCGGGTCGTGGCCGATCACCTGCAACTGCATGTGCTGCTGGAAGAAGCGGGTCAACCAGCGCCCATAGGCGCCGGCGCTACCAATGATGCCGACCGTGCGCGGCGCGCGTTCCTGCAGGCCGCTCATGCCACGCGTTCGGCGCGGAAGCGCGTGCCTTCGGCCAGCGCGGCAGGTGCCGCGGCGATTACGTCGAATTCCTCGAAGCCGTTGTCCAGGGTCGCTTCCAATGCCGCGTGAGTACCGGCGATGGCGCGCGAGATCGCCTGCTGCATCGACTCACCGCGCAGCAGGAACGACACCACCAGCGACATCAGCACGTCGCCGGTGCCGGCCACGTCCACCGGCAGCAGCGGCGAGGTCCAGCGCCAGGTTTCCTCGCGGCCGACGGCCAACGTCACCAGCTCACCCGGGTTGCCGCCGACGCTGTGCGCGATCACCCAGTGCGGACCGCGGTCCAGCAACGTGCGAGCGGCAGCGATGGCATCGGCCTCGGCCAGTGCCGGCATGCCGGTCAGGCGATTCAGTTCGAAGGCGTTCGGCGTCACCAACCAGGCGTGCGGCAGCAGGCGTTCGGCGAAGATCGCCTCCAGGCCCGGTTCCACGTAGGGCCCGGTATGGGTATCGCCGATCACCGGGTCCAGGCAGTAGCGCAGCTGCGGGCAGGCCGGCAGGATTTCATCCAGCCAATCGGCGAACGCGGCGCCATTGGCGGTGCTGCCGAAGTAGCCGGAGACCAGCATCTTCGCCCGCTGCGGCAGGCCGCGTTCGCGGGTGCCGAGCAGCAGATCGGCGAACCAGTCGGCGGGCAGCACACGGCCGCGGGTGGTGTCGTAGAACGGCGCATTGCTGAGCAGCACGGTCGGGATCTCCGCCACGCGCACGCCAAGTGCACGCATCGGCGGCACGGCGGCGCTGTTGCCGGCGTGGCCGTAGACAAGTTGCGACTGGACCGAGATGACATCGATCGGCGAGGGCCCGTCCGGCCGCTGGCGGCGGCCGTGGACCAGGTGGTTATCGAGGGATTCGCTCATACCCGCATTCTACGCCCAAGGGGGTTTTCGGCAGGGCTTGCAGCCCTGCACCAGCTCAATGCAACGGCAACGGCAACGGCCGAAGCCAAAGCGGCATTCCGTGGGGTGGCTGGGCGGTGTCGGAGTGCGGGACGCCGCAAGTACGTCCTTGTAGGCTTGGCAGCGGCATCCATGCCGCTGACACCCCGCAATCCGACACCGCCCCACCTTCGACAGGTTCACGCGGCTGTTGGTAACTGCGGCTGTTGTTCCGCGCGGCTGTTGGTAGGTGTCGACCTTGGTCGACACATCTGTCAGATATCGAACGAATTCATCCGTGTCGACCAAGGTCGACACCTACCAGAGCCGGACGCCGTTCCGACAGATCGCGGCCAACTGTCGAAGGCGGGGTGGGTCCGGTTGAGGGGGCGTGAGCCGCATGGATGCGGCGACCGAGCTTACATGGACGTACTTGCAGCGTCCCCCTCAACCGGACCCACCCCGCCAACCCGCGGAATGCAGGCTTTTGACGTTGACGTTGATTCGGCAGGTGCAGGGCTGCAAGCCCTGCAAACCTACACTCCCTCAGTGAGCAGCAGGCCGCGACGGCGGCAGCCATGCCGCCACGATACCGAGCAGCGGCAGGAACGCCGTCAGCTGGTAGACGTACTCAATGCTGGTCTTGTCCGCCAGCAGGCCGAGTACTGCAGCACCCAGCCCGCCCATGCCGAACGCGAAGCCGAAGAACAACCCCGACACCATGCCGATGCGGTGCGGCATCATCTCCTGCGCATACACCACGATGGCCGAGAACGCCGAGGACAGCACAAAGCCGATCAGCACCGCCAGCACCGTGGTCCACAGCAGGTCGGCATGCGGCAGCATCATCGCGAACGGTGCCACGCCCAGGATCGAGGTCCAGATGATCGGCTTGCGGCCGATGCGGTCGCCCAGCGGGCCACCAAGGAATCCGCCGGCGGCGGAGGCCACCAGGAAGGCGAACAGGTGCAGTTGCGCCTGCGCCACCGGAATGCCGAAGTGGTGGATCAGGTAGAAGGTGAAGTAACTGCCGATGCTGGCCATGTAGAAGTACTTGCTGAAGATCAGCACGAGCAGGATCGCCAGCACCCTGGCCACGGTGCGCGGCGGATGGCGCGGGGCCATCGATGCGGTGCTGGCCGGACGCGGTGTACCCAGGTGCAGCGCGTACCAGCGACCGACATAGGTCAGCAATGCGATGCCGATCAGGGCAGCGCCAGCAAACCACGATGCGGCGTGCTGGCCATACGGCACGATCACCGCGGCGGCAATCAGCGGGCCCAGCGCGGTGCCGAAGTTGCCGCCAACCTGGAACACCGACTGTGCGAAGCCATGTCGGCCACCCGATGCCAGGCGTGCGATACGCGAGGCTTCGGGATGGAAGATCGCCGAACCAATGCCGACCATCGCGGCGGCCATCAGCACCATCGTGTAGTTCGGCGCGAAGCCGAGCAGCAGCATGCCGCACAGGGTCGAGGCCATGCCGATCGGCAGCGAATACGGCGCCGGGCGGCGATCGGTGGCGATGCCGATCAGCGGCTGGAAGATCGAGGCGGTGAGCTGGTAGGTCAGCGTGATCAGGCCGATCTGGGTGAAGCTGAGATTGAAGCCGCCCTTGATCACCGGATAGATGGCCAGGATCAGCGACTGCATCATGTCGTTGACGACATGCGAGGTGGAGATGGCGGCCAACACGCCGGGAGCCACCGGGCGTGAGGTCGTTGCGGGGGAAGCCAGGGTCGACATGGACACAGTCAGGTTGGGGGCGAGCCACGCATGCTACGGTTGCACATCCCTCCCTTCTGCCGCGTTCTGGTCATGGCCTATCGCAAAAAGGACATCCCCTGCCCGGTCCGCGAAACCGCTCCCTGGCGGGAGGTGCCGATACAACGGCCGGTGACCTGCCGTGCCCGCCATTACCAGGCCGGCACCCATATCTCGCCGCACAAGCACCGCCGCCACCAGTTGGTCTATGCACAGTCCGGGTTGATGGTGGTGCGCTCGGAAGTCGGCCGCTGGGTAGTGCCTTCCACCCGTGCGATCTGGGTACCTGCAGGCATTGCCCATGCGGTGGACTGCATTGCCGAGGTGCACATGCGCAGCCTGTATGTAGAGCCGGAGTTCGCGCCACACCTGCCTGCCGAAGCCTTCGCGATACAGGTGGCCCCCCTGCTGCGCGAACTGCTGCTGGCTGCCAGCCTGATCGAGGGCGCGCACGAGGACGACAGCCGCGATGGCCGTGTGGTGCGCCTGCTGCTGGACGAACTGCGACGGATGGATGCGCTGCCGCTGCACCTGCCGGAACCGTCCGATCCCCGCCTGTTGAAGATCTGCCTGCATATCCAGAAGCATCCTGCGGACGACGCCACCCTGCAGGACTGGGCGCAGGCGCTGCAGGTGGACGTGAAAACCATCCAGCGCCATTTCACCAGCGAACTGGGCATGACCTTCGGGCAGTGGCGGCAGCAGGCGCGGCTGCTGGCCGCGATGGAACGGTTGGCAGTCGGCGACAAAGTCATCGATGTCGCGCTGGCGATGGGTTACGACAGCCCGAGTGCATTCACCAGCATGTTCAAGCGGCAGCTGGGGCAGACGCCAGCGGCGTTTTTCCGGTAGCGCCGGGCCATGCCCGGCGGCGGCAGTGCGGGGCACCACAAACGAAAACGCCGGGCATGGCCCGGCGCTACCGCTCAACGTTTCCGTTGAAGACTCAGGACGTCATCCGGTCCCAGAAGCCCTTCACGCCATCGATGAAGGTCGCCGACTTCGGCGAGTGCTTGCGCGCATCTTCACCGTTGAAGGTTGCTTCGAACTGCTCCAGCAGCTTGCGCTGGTCGTTGGTGAGGTTGACCGGGGTCTCCACCACCACGCGGCAGTACAGGTCGCCTTCGCTGCGGCTGCGCACCGAACGCACACCCTTGCCGCGCAGGCGGAACAGCTTGCCGGTCTGGGTCTCGGCCGGGATGCGGATTTCCGCTTCACCGCCGAGGGTTGCCACGCGCACGGTGTCGCCCAACGCGGCCTGCGAGATGCGGATCGGCACTTCGCAGTGCAGGTCGTCGCCATCGCGCTGGAAGATCGCATGCTCGCGCACGCGCACTTCCACGTACAGATCGCCCGGCGGTGTACCGGCCGGACCGGCCTCGCCTTCGCCCGACAAACGGATGCGGTCGCCGGTATCCACGCCCGCCGGCACCTTCACCGACAGCACCTTGTCTTCCTCGACACGGCCGTTGCCATGGCAGGTCTTGCAGGGCTTGGCGATGATCTGGCCGCGGCCGCCACAGTTGTGGCAGGCCTGCTGCATGGCGAAGATGCCGCGCTGGATGCGCACCTGGCCGCGACCATGGCAGACGTTGCAGGTCTCGACCTTGCCGTCTTCGGAGCCGCTGCCATCGCAGTCACCGCATTCGGCCAGGGTCGGAATCTCGATGCGGCGCTCGACGCCACGCACCGCTTCTTCCAGGTCCAGCTCCATCACGTAACCGATATCGGCACCACGACGGGCCTGGCGCGGGCCACCGCCGCCTGCACCACCAAAGATGTTGCCGAAGATGTCGCCGAAAATATCGTTCATGTCCGGGCCGCCCGGACCGCCGCCACCGCCCATGCCGTGCTCGAACGCGGCGTGGCCGTGGCTGTCGTACATGCGGCGCTTGTTGCCGTCGGACAGCACTTCGTAGGCTTCCTTGCACTCCTTGAAGGAGGCTTCGGCCGCCGCATCACCCGGGTTGCGGTCCGGGTGGAACTTCATCGCGCAACGGCGGTAGGCCTTCTTCAGCTCTTCGTCGTTGGCAGTGCGGGCAACGCCCAGCACTTCGTAGTAATCGCGCTTGCTCATATCGTGGATCGCATTCCGGAAAGTCGGGATTCGTCAAAGCGGAAGAGCGGAACCAGGTCCGCTCTTGCGTCGGGCGCCCCGACACGCCAGAGGGCGGTCAGGACCCTGATACGACAACGGGACGCTGGCAGGCAGCGTCCCGCGTCGGTCCGGATCAGGACTTCTTGTCGTCCTTGACTTCGGTGAACTCGGCATCCACCACGTCATCCTGCGCCTTGCCCGCATTGCCGGCGTCGGCGCCCGGGGCGGCACCGCCCTGCTCGGCCGAAGCGGCGGCGAACAGCGACTGGCCAGCTTCCTCCAGCACCTTCGACTTGGCTTCGATCTGCGCCTTGTCGTCACCCTTCATCGCGGTTTCCAGGTCGGCCAGGGCCGCTTCCACCTTGCCGATGACATCGCCGCCAACCTTGCTGCCGTGCTCGGTGATGGCGCTGCGGGTGCCGTGGATCAGGGCGTCGGCCTGGTTGCGGGCCTGCACCAGTTCCTGGAACTTCTTGTCTTCTTCGCGGTTGGCTTCCGCGTCGGCGACCATGCGCGCGATCTCTTCCTCGGACAGGCCCGAACCTGCCTTGATCTCGACCTTCTGTTCCTTGTTGGTCTTCTTGTCCTTGGCCGACACGTGCAGGATGCCGTTGGCGTCGATGTCGAAGGACACTTCCACCTGCGGCAGGCCGCGCGGGGCCGGCTCGATGCCGGACAGGTCGAACTTGGCCAGCGACTTGTTGAAGCGGGCCTGCTCGCGCTCACCCTGCAGCACGTGCACGGTCACGGCCGACTGGTTGTCCTCGGCGGTGGAGAACACCTGCGAGGCCTTGGTCGGGATGGTGGTGTTCTTCTCGATGATCTTGGTGAACACACCACCCATGGTTTCGATACCCAGCGACAGCGGGGTCACGTCCAGCAGCAGCACGTCCTTGACGTCGCCGCCCAGCACGCCGCCCTGGATCGCAGCACCCAGTGCCACGGCTTCGTCCGGGTTGACGTCCTTGCGCGGTTCCTTGCCGAAGAACTCGGTCACCGCCTGCTGCACCTTCGGCATGCGGGTCTGGCCGCCGACCAGGATCACTTCGCTGATGTCGCTCGAACGCAGGCCGGCATCGTTCAGGGCGACGCGGCACGGCTCGATCGACTTCTTGATCAGCTCTTCCACCAGCGACTCCAGCTTGGCGCGGGTCAGCTTGATGTTCAGGTGCTTCGGGCCCGACGCGTCAGCGGTGACGTACGGCAGGTTCACTTCGGTCTGCTGGGCGCTGGACAGTTCGATCTTGGCGCGCTCGGCAGCATCCTTCAGGCGCTGCAGGGCCAGCGGATCCTTGCGCAGGTCGATGCCCTGGTCCTTGTTGAACTCTTCAACCAGGTACTCGATGACGCGGTTGTCGAAATCTTCGCCGCCCAGGAAGGTGTCACCGTTGGTGGCCAGCACTTCGAACTGCTTTTCACCATCGACGTTGGCGATCTCGATCACCGAAACGTCGAAGGTGCCGCCGCCCAGGTCGTACACCACGATCTTGCGATCCTTGTTGTCGCCCTTGTCCAGGCCATAGGCCAGCGCGGCCGCAGTCGGCTCGTTGATGATGCGCTTGACGTCCAGGCCGGCGATGCGGCCAGCGTCCTTGGTTGCCTGGCGCTGGCTGTCGTTGAAGTAGGCCGGCACGGTGATGACCGCTTCGGTGACCTTCTCACCGAGGAAGTCCTCGGCGGTCTTCTTCATCTTTTCCAGCACCTTGGCCGAGATTTCCTGCGGCGCCATCTTCCTGGCATCGCTGGTGGCCACCCAGGCATCGCCATTGTCATGGGCCAGGATGCTGTACGGGACGTGCGCGATGTCCTTCTGCACTTCGGCGTCGGTGAACTTGCGGCCGATCAGGCGCTTCACCGCGTAGAAGGTGTTCTTGGGGTTGGTGACGGCCTGGCGCTTGGCCGAGGCACCCACCAGGACTTCGCCGTCCTTGGTGTAGGCGACGATCGACGGTGTGGTGCGATCGCCTTCCGAATTCTCGATGACGCGGGCCTTGCCGCCGTCCATGATCGCCACGCACGAGTTGGTGGTGCCGAGGTCGATACCAATGATCTTGCCCATGGGGGAGACTCCTGAAGAATGCTGTTTAGGTCAGTCCGGCCGTTCGGCCGGTGGATGAATACGAAGTGGGGGAGGCCCGTGGAACATTCAAGCCATCCTCCGAACGCTGTGTTTCCGGTTGCCCGGCGCGTTCAGCGTCGGGTCGGGCGCGGGTCCTGCCCGCCTCCCGGCCCCGCGGGGTCAGTCGGCCGCCACCACCACCAGCGCCGGCCGCAGCAGGCGCTCGTTGAGCAGGTAGCCCTTCTGGAACACGGTCACCACGCTGCCGGGGGCGGCGCCCGGAGTCGGCACCTGGCTGATGGCCTGGTGATGCTCCGGATTGAACGGCTGGCCGGTCGGGTCCAGCAGGACCAGGCCGTTGTCGCCGGCGACCTTCAGCAGCTGCCGGTAGGTCAGCTCCAGGCCTTCACGCAGCGGATGGGCATCGTCACCGGCGGCCTTCAGGCCGGCATCCAGGCTGTCGAACACCGGCAGCAGCTCGCCCAGCAGCTTCTCGTTGGCGAACTTGCGGGCCTGCTCGATGTCGCGGGCGACGCGCTTGCGCTGGTTCTCGAGGTCGGCACGTTCGCGCAGTACATCGGCCTTGACCTGATCAAGCTCAGCGCGCAGGCGCTCCACTTCGTCGTTCACGCCGGCGGCGGCGGCCGCATCGGCGGCACTCTGCTGGGATTCGATATCTGGATGTTCGTGGTTCATGTCTGGGTCCCTGGCGGTCAATCTCCGCCTCCACCCACCCTAGTGTGGGCGGGATGCTGCGTTTCAAGCGTCGGATGTTCCGGGAGTGCGCCCGGCCGGTGAAAAGGCCGCGCCGAGCACATCGGCGGTGGCCTGGACCAGCGGAATCATGCGGTCGTAGGCCATCCGCTTCGGCCCGATCACGCCCAGTACGCCCAGCACCTGGCCATTGGCGGTGTACGGGGCGGTGACCAGCGAGACACCCTGCAGCGGCATCATCCCGGTCTCCTCGCCGATGAAGATACGCACGCCCGGGGCCTGGATGGTGCGCTCCAGCAGCTGCAGGATCTCGCGTTTGCTGGAAAACAGCTCGAACAGCTCGCGCAGGCGTTCCAGGTCGGACAGGTCCTGTACTCCCATCAGCCGGGTCTGGCCGGCCACCAGCATGTCGTCGGCCGGCGGCTGCAGGGCCTGCTCGGCCAGCTCGATGCTGTGCGCCAGCAGCTGCTCCAGCTCCGAGCGGGCGTCGCGCAGCTCCAGCAGCAGCCGAGTGCGGATCTCGGCCATCGGGAGGCCGGCGAAGTGGGCATTGAGGTAGTTGGCGACCTGCTCCAGCTGGCCTGGCGCGAAGTCCTGACGGGTCTCGATGACCCGGTTCTGCACCTCGTTGTCGGCGAACACCAGGATCGCCAGCACCCGGCGTCCGTCCAGCGCCACGAAATCGATCTGTCGGAAGGCAAACTGCTCGCGTCGTGGCGCGCTGACCACGCCAACGAAGTGGCTCATCGCCGACAGCAGTTCCGAGGCGCTGCCAAGCAGGGCCTGGGTGCTGCCGCCGCCCGCCAGCTCCTGACGCAGGCGGGCTAGCTCGCCCTCGCCCGGCGGCTGCATCTGCAGCAGGCTGTCGACGAACACCCGGTAGCCATGCGCGGTCGGGATGCGCCCGGCCGAGGTATGCGGCGACGCCAGCAGCCCCAGGTCTTCAAGGTCGCCGAGGATGTTGCGGATGGTGGCCGGGCTGACCTCGAGGCCGGCCACACGCGCCAGCGTCTGCGAGCCGACCGGCTCGCCGTCCTGGATGTAACGCGCGATCAGCGTGCGCAGCAGATGGCGCGCACGCGGGGCAAGCTGGTCGGGAGAACCGTGCATGGAATCAACCTGTGAGACACGGACACTAGATAATGGCGGCGCATCACCTTGGCAAGTCATTGGACCTCCCTCGCCCACGTGCTAGCGTTGCGCGGCTGCTGATACCCCTTACCCATGCTCAGACATCTTTCGATCAAGGATTTTGCCGTCGTCCGCGCCACCGAACTGGAGTTCGGGCCCGGCATGACGGTCGTTTCAGGCGAGACCGGCGCCGGCAAGTCGCTGATGGTCGACGCCCTGGGCTTCCTGTCCGGCCTGCGCGCCGACAGTGGCGTGGTCCGCCACGGTGCCGCGCGCGCCGAGCTTTCCGCCGAATTCGCGCTGGACCAGCTGCAGGCCGCGCGCCAATGGCTGGCCGACAACGAGCTGGACGATGAGGAACAGTGCCAGCTGCGGCGGGTGATCCGCGCCGATGGCGGTTCACGTTCGTGGATCAACGGCCGCCCGGTGACGCTGGCACAGCTGGCAGACCTGGCCGGATTGCTGGTCGAAATCCATGGCCAGCATGAGCAGCAGGCCCTGCTGACGCGTCCGTCGCAGCTGGCCCTGCTCGACGCCTATGCCGGCAACGAGGACGAGCGCCGCCAGGTGCGCCGTGCCGCTGCCGCCTGGCAGACGCTGGTCGACGAATCACTTGCCCTGTCGCAACAGGGCGACGTCAGTGACCGTATCGGCTTCCTTGAACACCAGCTGCGCGAGCTCGACCGCGAGGACCTTGAGCCGGAGTCGATCGCCGCACTCGGCGCCAGCCACCGCCGCCAGGCCCATGCCAGCGCGTTGCTGAGTGCCTGCCAGGCCGCCAGCAACCAGCTCAACGGCGACGACGGCAGTTCCGCGCTGGACCTGCTGCAACAGGTCCGCCACGAGCTGTCGCGGCTGATCGAGCACGACCCGCGCCTGGGCGAGGTGGACGGCCTGATCGAGAACGCCTCGATCCAGCTGCACGAAGCCCTGTCGCTGCTGGACCGGGTGCACGACGACCTCGACGCCGACCCCGAACAGTTCGAGGAGAACGAGCGTCGCCTCGGCCGACTGCACGACCTGGCCCGCAAGCACCGCGTGCCGATGGACGAGCTCGGCGCGCAGCGTGAGCGCATGCATGCCGAAGTGGAACAGCTGCGCGGCGCCGACGAGCGCCTGCAGCGCCTGGCCGGCGAGATCGATAAGGCCGCCGCCGCCTGGCGCGTGCAGGCCGACGTGCTGTCCGCCAGCCGCCGCAGCGCTGCTGCCGAACTGTCGGCCACCACCACCGGCATCATTGCCGAGCTGGGCATGGGCGGCGGCCAGTTCCTGATCGAGCTGGAGCCACAGGACACCGGCAAGCCCGATCCGCAGGGTGCCGAACGCGTGGAATTCCTGGTCGCGGCCAACGCCGGCCAACCGCCGCGCGCGCTGCGCAAGGTGGCCTCCGGCGGTGAACTGTCGCGCATCTCGCTGGCCATCGAAGTGGCCGCGCTGGACCTGGATGCGGTGCCGACCATGGTGTTCGACGAAGTCGACTCGGGCATCGGCGGTGCGGTGGCCGACATCGTCGGGCAGAAGCTACGGGCGCTGGGCGAGAAGCGCCAGGTGCTGTGCGTGACCCACCTGCCGCAGGTCGCCTCGAAGGGCCATGCGCACTACCGGGTCAGCAAGGCGCCGGTGGAAGGCATGACCCAGAGCGCAGTGGAGAAGCTGGACAGCAAGGCACGCGAAGAAGAACTGGCGCGCATGCTGGGCGGCGTGGAAGTGAGCAAGGAAGCGCGCGCCGCCGCACGCAAGCTGCTGCAGGTCTGAGGCCCGCTTTTGTAGCGTCGGGCCATGCTCGACTTCCGCACGGTAGTGCCGGCCGCTGGCCGGCAACCCAATACAACACAGGTGAACGAAGATCGTGAGGTTGCCGGCCAGCGGCCGGCACTACCCCCGTGGCCGCGCCAGATCCACCGTTTCCACCAGGAAATCGAGGAACGCGCGTACACGTAGCGGCAGGTAACCGCCCTGCCCCAGGAACACTGCGTGCACCTCTTCGAGGTCACCGGGATTGGCCTCTTCCAGCACCGGCAACAGGCGTCCGGCAGCGATGTCCTCCTGCACCTGATAGGTCGCCAGCCGCGCCAGGCCCAGGCCCCCCAGCACCAGCTGACGCAGTGCGTTGCCGTTGCTGGCGCGTGCATTGCCGCTGGGCAGCAACATCCGCTCACGACCATCCTGCAGCAGCGGCCAGCCCTGCATCGCACGCGCATGACCGATGTCCAGACGGTTGTGCGACTGCAGCTCCTCGGGGGTGCGCGGCAGGCCGTGCCGCTGCGCATAGGCCGGTGCGGCCACGATCATCATCCGCGTCGCGCCCAGCCGTCGTGCCACCAGGCTGGAACTCTTCAGCGGGCCGGCGCGCACCGCCACGTCGGTGCGCTGCTCGAGCAGGTCGATCACCTCGTCATTCAAGGTCAGGTCCACCCCGACCTGCGGGTTGCGCTCGAGGAACGCCGGCAGCAGCGGCAACAGGAAATGCTGGCCGAACGGCACGTTGGAATTGACCCGCAGCCGTCCGCGCGGCTCGGCATGCGCGCTGGCGCAACGCTCGGCCTCCTCCAGGTCGGCGAGCACGCGCAGGCCACGCTCGTAGAACGCGCAGCCTTCCGGGGTCAGCTGCAGCTGGCGGGTGGAGCGTTGCAGCAGGCGCGTACCCAGCCGCTGCTCCAGCCGGGCCACCAGCTTGCTCACCGCTGACGGCGTCATGTCCAGCGTACGCGCGGCGGCGGAAAAGCCACCGGTTTCGATCACCCGCACGAACACTTCCAGTTCGCCGGATCGGTTGATGTCGGGCCGTGCCATGGCTATGAATACAGTTCACAGATGATTATCCATGCGCAGTCTAGTTCACAGATCACTGCGGATTCACCATGGCCGTCCCTCCACTCTGGACCGCCCGATGAACCGCTTCAGCCAGCTCACCGCCGCCGCGCTGATCGCCCTGTCCGGCGCTGCCAGCGCCGCCCCTGCCCCGCACTGGGTCGCCAGCTGGCAGGCCAGCCCGCAGCGGGTGTGGGGCGCGGATTTCCTGTTTCCCACCCTGATCCCGGCCGAGCTGCATGACCAGACCTTCCGCCAGACCGCGCGTATCAGCCTGGGCGGCCCTCGGCTGCGGGTGCGGCTGAGCAATGCCTATGGCACCCAGCCGTTGCGGATCGGAGCGGCGAGCGTGGCGGCACAAGCAGGTGCAACGCCGCAGCCACTCCGTTTCGACGGCCAGCCCAGCGTGCTGATCGCCCCCGGCCAGGATCGGCTGAGCGATCCACTACCACTGGCCACGGATGACCGCCAGGCGCTGCAGGTCAGCGTCTTCGTGCCGGGGCCGACGCCGCTGCAGACGTTCCATTGGGAAGGCCGCCAGACCAGTTGGATTGCGCCCGGCGACCAGAGCCAAGCCCAGGCACTGAGCGGGGCCAGCAGCACCACTGCCCGCCTGTTCCTGACAGGCATCGAGGTCGAGGCGGCGGCCAGCGCGCGCAGCGTGGTGGTGATCGGCGATTCAATCACCGACGGCGCTACCGCCAGCCTCGACCAGGACCAGCGCTGGACCGACCATCTGGCGGCGCGCCTGGCACCGCAAGGCGTGGCCGTGGTCAACGCCGGCATCTCCGGTGGCCGGTTGCTGCGCGACGGGATGGGGGACGCCGCCCTCAGTCGCTTCCAGCGTGACGCGCTGGACCAAGCCGGCGTGGCCAGCGTGATCGTGCTGATCGGCATCAACGACATCAGCTGGCCCGGCACCGCGTTCGCCCGTAACCAGGCCCGGCCAACGCTGCCCGAGCTGCAGGCCGGCTATCGCGCCTTGGCCGAGCAGGCCCATGACCGGGGCCTGCGCATCCTGGGTTCGACCCTGGCGCCGTTCGCTGGCGCCCTGCCCGGCACGCCGCTGGACGACTACTACCTGCCGGAAAAAGAAGCGCTGCGCCAGCAACTCAATGCCTGGCTGCGTACCGGGAGCCCGTTCGACGCGCTGATCGATCTGGATGCCGCCCTGCGCGACCCGGCGGATCCGTCACGGATGGCTGCCGCCTATGACTCCGGCGACCACCTGCATCCGGGCGATGCAGGCAACAAGGCGATGGCCGAGGCGGTGGATCTGGACGCCTTGCTGGGCAGCCCGGGGTCAGAGCCCTTTCCTGGTGGAAAAGGGATCTGACCCCACGGGGCCGGCCGGGGTCGGATCCCCTTCCCGCAGGGAAAGGGCTCTGCCCCCATCAACGAAAAACCCCGGGCAAGCCCGGGGTCTTGTCGCATCCAGCTGGCCGGAACGGCTTACTTGCGCTTCTTGCGCACGTACAGCACCAGCGAGTGCTCTTCCAGCTCGTAGCCGTGGTCGGCTGCGATCTTGCGCTGCAGCTCCTCGATCTCGTGGCTTTCGAACTCGATGATCTTGCCGCTGTCCACGTCGACCATGTGGTCATGGTGGCCACCACGGTCCAGCTCGTAGACGGCCTGGCCGCCTTCGAAATTGTGCTTGAGCACGAGGCCGGCAGCCTCGAACTGGGTCAGCACCCGGTACACCGTGGCAAGGCCGATCTCGTCGCCGTGCTCGAGGAGCTGGCGGTAGATATCTTCGGCGGTCATGTGGTGCTGGGCGTTGCGCTGCTCGAGCAGCGCCAGGATCCGCATCCGCGGATGGGTCACCTTCAGGCCGACTTTACGCAGGTCGTGGGTTTCCATAGGTCTCCGTTCATTGGCGATTTAGCGCCAGCTGCCTCGGATTGGGTCGCGGTGGCACGCCGGGAGTGTATCATCGGTTTGATTTCCCCAACCGCCAGTCCCGATGCGCAATCTCCTGTTGGTCGCCGCCGTCGCCCTGTCCACCACCGGGTGCGGCATCATCTACAAGCAACCCATCTATCAGGGCAACCTGATCCGGGAAGATGCCGTGGCCAAGCTGCAGGTCGGGCAAAGCAAGCAGCAGGTCACCGCGCTGCTGGGCACCCCGTCCATTCCCGACCCGTTCCATGCGCAGCGCTGGGACTACACCGCCAGCCAGCGCGTGAACCGCCTGGGCCGTACCGAGGTGAAGAACTTCACCGTGTTCTTCGAGAACGACAACGTGACCCGTTGGGAAGGCGAGTATTTCCCGGGCAACGACAAGGCCCTGGCCCAGCAGACCGTCCGCCAGTTCGGCCGCAACCTGCCGAAGGACAAGAAGAAGAAGGGCCGCTGAGGCCCCCTGCCCGTCCACGCGGACGGGTTGCGGGAATCAACCGCCGAGCGCGCGACGCCGGCGGTTGTCCTTGGGGTCGGCCAGCAGCGGGCGTAGCAGCTCGATGCGGTCGCCATCCAGCAGCACCTGCTGCGGGCGCGCCAGTACGCCGTGCACGGCCACGGCCGGGCATCCAGCACTGCCTTCCAGCGCGGCAGCGACAATGGCTTCAGCCACGGTGGCGCCCTCTTCCAGCTGCAGCCGGCGCGACAGCACCTGTTGCGGCCAAGCCAGCACCACCTCGACCTCGATCATCGTTCAGGCCTCGTCGGCGACGCGGACGAAGTCGTTGACCATGCGGTCGGCCAGCCCCTGGAAGCCGATCGCCAATGCCGGGCCAAGCAGCCGCGAGCTGGGCTCGAACTCCAGGGTCAGGGTCACCTTGCAGGCATCCTCGGCCAGCACATGGAATTCCCAGCGGCCGTGCAGTTGCTTGAACGGACCGTCGCGCAGCTGCATGTCGATGCTGTGCGGTCGCTGCAGGGTGTTTTCGGTCTGGAACCAGGTACTGAACGAGCCCAGGCCCAGGTCCAGGCGCGCGACAAGACGGTCCTCGCCCTGCTCCAGGATCTGGGCAGCCGAGCACCAGCGGAAGCGGCGCGGATAAGCCTGGACATCGTTGACCAGGTCGAACATGCGTGCGGCCGAATGTTCGACCAGGGCGCTGCGGCGGATAGTTGGCATGAATACAGGACGTTTCGGCAATCGACCGGGCGGGCCCGAATCGGAGACAATACGGATATGAGCAAGAACAGCGGCAAGGATAAAGCAAAGAGCGCGACGGCCAACAAAACCATCGCGTTGAACAAGCGTGCCCGCCACGAGTACCACATCGAGGAGCGCTTCGAAGCCGGCCTGGCCCTGCAGGGCTGGGAGGTGAAGTCGATCCGCGCCGGCCGCGGCAACATCATCGACGCCTACGCCTATGTGAAGCAGGGCGAGATCTTCCTGATCGGCGCGCAGATCACCCCGTTGATCCAGGCCTCGACCCATGTGGTGGCCAACGATCGGCGCGAGCGCAAGCTGCTGCTGCACCGGAGCGAGATCGACAAGCTGGTGGGCAAGGTCGAGCGCGATGGCTACACGATCGTGCCCACCGCGATGTACTGGAGCAAGAACAAGATCAAGCTGGAAGTGGCGCTGGCCAAGGGCAAGCAGACCCACGACAAGCGCGATGCCGCCAAGGACCGTGACTGGGCGATCGAGAAGCAGCGTGTGATGCGTCGCGGCAACCGCGACGCGTAAGGCGTCTGCGCATCACCCTGTAGAGTCGAGCCATGCTCGACTGCCTTGGCTTTCTGTAGAGCCGAGCCATGCTCGGCTTCGGCAAGAAAAGCAGTCGAGCATCGCTAGACTCTACAAAAGGCGGGTCACCCCGCCAGCACGCCCTGCCTGCGCATCCGCGGCGCCAGCGCCGCATGCATCACCGCCAGGTGCATCACCACGGCCAGTTCCGGCGCGTAGCGGTCATCACCCGCCCGCCACTTCCGGGCCAGTTCAGCCGCATCAGCCGGCAATAGCGCCAGCAACTGGGCGTCATCCAGCGAATCAGCTGCACCCTGCAGCTGCCGGGCCATCTGCCGCGACTGCCACACATGCACACCGATACTGAGGCTGGCCAGCGACATCAGGACCACGGCCAGCCCGTGTTCGAACCACTGCGACAGCACCTCCGGCCCCCACAGCAGGGCGGCCAGCACCGCCAGCGCCGGCAAGCGCCAGCCCAGCCAATGGAACCGGCCCCGCTGCGACCAATGCACCACCACCGCACTGGCCACCAACGCGGCGGCGGCGGTAGCCGGCAGCTCGGTCAGCCAGGTGGCCGCCAGCAGCACCGTCAGCACCGCCCAGACCCAGCCCGGCGGCACAGCGCGTCTCTGGTAATCGGCGCCGACCGGCCCGACCAGCTGCCGCAGGCTGCGTTGTTGGCTTGCATCGGTCACCCACAGTCTCCGTGTCTGTCCTGGCCCGGATGGTCGTTGCCAGTGTGTCGCAAATTCGTGCCCACGAAGTTAGCAATCCGCTATGACAGGTGCTCTACAACAAGTTGCGGATTGACAAGGCGCGTGGGCGGCGGCCGCGCTCACCCCGCTGACAGATCCTTGCTGAGGAACACCCTGCACGTACCGGGCGGATCGCACGGCACTTCACCGAATACGGTCCAGCCATGCTTCACATAGAAGTCCGGCGCCTGGAAGCTGATGGTGTAAAGCACACCGGAGCGGCACCCCCGCCGCCGTGCCTCGTCTTCCGCAGCCTTCAGCACACGCGAGCCCAGCCCGCTGCCGCGGTATGCCGGTGGCAGATGGAACAGATCGACAAACCACAGGCCCAGCGACGTTCGCCCTGTGAGGCCCCCTACCACCTTGCCGCTGGCTGGATCGGTAACCAGTACCGCCAGCGGGCGTCGATCGGCATACCCTGCAGCCTCCAGATTGAACTGGTCCAGGCCACTGCCAATCAGGTCCAGCGCCTCGTTGCTGGGTTCATCCGTTACAGCGATTTCAAGCGACATCGGATCCGTCCATAAGCTGCATATCCGGGATCCTGATCCTATCAACCCTGCGTGCACCCGGCGCAGCGCCCAACGCTATTTCACCTTGGCGTCAGCACAGACAGATGCCGCTGCATCCAACAGCGGGCCGGCCTCCAGGCGTGGCGCAGGACCTGTTGCCGGGAACGCTGCCGCGAGCGCCTTCGCTGCCTGGTCTGCATGGGGCTGGATGTACCAGGACGACTCCGGCGACAGCGTGTCACCGCGCACCTCCTGCTCGAACCGGTACTGGCCCCAGTAGATCGCCAGCGGTTCCTCCAGTGCATTCAATGGGTTGCGCAGCGTCAGCGCGGCGGGACACAACGCCGTAAAGGCTTCGGCCAACGCCTTTCGTTGCGCCGGCGGCTGCCCGGCTGAAAGAAAGTGGCTGTACTCGTGCATCACGATCGGTGCCCAGTCTTCCTCGGCATCGAACATCGAGAACAGAAAAATGTATCCGTCCCGCAGCTTGGCCTGGGTCTGCGTCGCATCCGGCCACCAGAGGAAACGCACCTGGAAGGTGGCTGGCGCATCCACCCTGAAGAACGCCTGCATCTGCGCTGCAAGCCCGCCGACCGGGTCGGATGCCAGCTGCTGTGCGAGTTCGCGCTTCTGCGCGTTGAATGGCGCCTGCCCTGCCAGCAGCTGGCGTGCATGCGGGGCGAAGCGCGCGTAATACCGCCGCAGCAAGGCCTGGTCATGGTGGTCCTGGCCGGCAATTGCAGCCTTGACGGCTACGTCGAACGATTCTGCCGCCAGGAAATGGTTGGCGAACGGATCGCCGTCGCGGGTGTCTGCACCTGCGAACACCCGCTCGGCTGCCGCGGCCATTACCTCGTGATCCCGCGCCAGTGGTGACGTGCGCTGGCGGAATGCTGCATAGGCAGCCAACAACGCGCGGTCCTGCTCGTCCAGGCCGAAGCGCCGCTGCCACTCCTGCTGGTAGACCGAAGCGGTGTATCCCGGCAGCCAATCAGGCAGGTTGTCGAGCAGGTTGAACAGGTCCAGCGATGGACTGTAAGCCACCTCCACCGTCGCCTGCGGCGATTCGACCGCTACGACGGGCCATGCCTGCATTGCCAGAACGGCCGCGGCAAGCGCCCGCGCCCATCCCAGTCGCATCTTGCCGGAGCTGACGGAAACGACCATGGGAGGCCCGTGGAGTGACGTCAGGAAATTCGAGCATGCCTCCCCGGGGATGGCAACGTGCCAAGCGGCAGGGGCACGAGACCACCCCGCGCGTGACTGTTCAGGAAGATTGCCGTACCATTCGCAGCGTTAGGCAGGCTCCTGGGCGACTTTTGGTCAACCTGGAACCTGAAAGCCTTGCAAGACTTGAAGAAACCGGGGGTGCATTGGTTTCGACGGGGGTTGTGAAGTCGCCTGGCGCATGCCGAGGGGGTAGCTTTCCTCGTAAATCCAGCTGCAAAACTCTAGTTGCCAACGACGACAACTACGCTCCGGTCGCTCTCGCAGCCTAAAAACTGCGGTGCGTGACCTTCTGCCGACTTAGGCGGAGCCTCGAAACTGCTTGTGTCCATGCTCGCAGCGTAGAGTCATTATCATGGAATCGCGCTGGGCGGCTGCCTGTCAGTCCGGCACTAGAACACAACAGGCTGGTTCCCGGGTGCGCTTTGCACACCGTGCTGCTCGGGGATGAGATTCAACGGTGAGCTAAGCATGTAGTGCTGGGGATGGAGTGCCTTCGGACGGCGGTTCAATTCCGCCCACCTCCACCAATACCGGGTCCGCAAGGGTCCACGAAAAGCCGGAATCCCTCGTCAAATAAGGGGTTCCGGCTTTTTTGTTGCCCGCTGTAGATCTGGACAATCCATAGAACTGTGGCCAGGTCGTGCGGTACGCCGTCGCCATACGATCAGCGCGATCACCTGGCCGTCGACCATGATTAGCGACTCATGGCCCCTCGCCTTGTGGAATCACTTGACGCCTTCGAACAGATCCGGCATCGAACGGAATGCCATGCGCCAATCCTGCTGGCTGTGTATTGACCAACCTGTTCGCAGCTTGCTCTGCCACGCCCCGGTCCTGCAGCCAAGCGGGATGTGAACTCAACGTGAACATTGCTGAAGGTGGAATGGGGGATGCCTTGCCTCAATCCGTTCTTACACAAGAGCCTAGCCAGCACATTCGCATCGTAGCCACATGAATGACTGTCGGTGCAGCTTGGCTCATGCTCGACGCGCTGCGCGGGCTCACGAGGATGACTGTCTCAACAACTTGGAATTGGAGGCTGTATGCGTGATCTAAATGAACTTGAAGTTGCAGAAATTTCGGGCGGTGTTCGCATCCAGATTGGACCAAGCAACGGCACCCACGTCACCGGAACGCTCAATGATTTTGGTAATGCTGCGTATATGTACGGAAGGATCGCACCATTCAGTGGAATTGGCGCTGCCGGCCTGATCTATCACTACATCATGGCTCGCTGATCCAGGCAGCATAAGTAGGGGTCTAGGCGCCATTTCGGGCCTAGACCCTTGGAGCAAGGAAACATGCTTCAAAAATTTGCCCATCGAAGACCCCGCCCTATTGCGGAGAACAAGATATTCGCCGCAGCGATTGCGACGGTTGCCGTTGGGGCAGCACAGGGGATTCTGGATTCATTCAACGTATTCGGATCAAAGGCGGCGACTGAGTTCCTCGCATTTCTCGCTTGCGCCTGGCTATTTCCAAATGAACCGGGAAGGAGATGGACTTTCTGGCTTCCACCTGTATTGGTTGGCGCCGGCCTTATTTGCGGAGCACTTTGGATAGCTTTTGCAGGACTGCCCTCAGGACATGCCAGCAATTCCATATCCTTGAATGAAATTCCATTGAAGTTCTATGTGCTCGGCATCGTAACCAGCTGCATCGTAGCTCCACTTTTTGAGGAGAAGGTCGTGAGACATCTCTTTCTGGATGGAGCCTCTCACTACCTCGGAAAAGTCGCGGGTGCCATTGTCGTCAGCGCGCTGTTCGCTGCCGTCCACGTCGATGCATTTGTGTCATCTTTCATCTACTCGGTGATTCTCTGCATTGGTGCGATAGCTTTTGGCCTGAACACCCTCCAGCGATCCATAATTCATGGAGTTATCAATCTTTCCATCATGCATTGGGCACTTCTCCACCCTCTTCTCTAGGATCCATACCAAGCATCCCTAGGCCCCCACATGTTCCAGCATGGACTTACAACCCGCCCATCCTGAAGACGCACATGCGCACATGATGGACATTGGCCACGCGCCTGAGTTTCCCATTCTTTTTATTTCAGTCTTGCGGCCTTCTTGGGAGCGTTAGATCATTGACGTCGTGATTCAATCTGAGGCAGCGGAATGCGGACTCGCTTGTCTGGCCATGATTGCGTCGCATCATGGCAACAACCTCGGACTCCGTGAACTTCGCCGTCGTCATGCACTTTCCCTCAAGGGTGCCACCCTCGCCCAGATCATGGAAATCGGGGGAAGCTTAGGCTTTCGTTGCCGGCCCCTGCGCTTGGACCTGGAGCACCTGAGCCAACTTCAGTTGCCGTGCGTCGCGCACTGGGACCTCAACCACTTTGTTGTAATCAGCAAAGTTCATCGCAACGGCGTCACTGTCCTGGATCCCGCTTATGGCGAGCGTAGGCTTTCCCTGGAGGAGATCTCACGCCACTTCACCGGGATTGCTCTGGAGTTGCATCCAACTGCCGAGTTCCAGGTAACCCCTCGCCCGCCAGCAGTCTCGCTTGCACAGCTGACAGGCAGGGTCGAGGGGCTTTGGCGGGCTCTTGGGCTACTGCTGCTCTTGTCTGTGGCACTTCAGGTATTCGTCCTGATAGCACCGTTCTTCATGCAGTGGACCGTGGATCAAGCCCTCGTCGCCTATGACAGAGACTTGCTGACTGTGCTGGGCACTGGGTTCGCTCTGGCGCTTCTGCTGCAGGTATGTATTGGGCAGATTCGAGGCTGGGCAGTCATCTACCTGTCAAACCGGCTCAACCTGCAATGGACCGGCAACGTCTTCCGCCACCTCCTGCATTTACCCTTGGACTATTTCGAGAAGCGCCATCTAGGTGATGTCACGTCACGGATGGGAAGCATCCAGGCCATTCAGAGAACACTGACAACCAGCTTCGTAGAAGCACTCATTGACGGCCTCATGGCGGTTGTGACCCTGGGAATGATGCTGCTGTACAGCTGGAAGCTGGCGCTGGTCACGCTGCTTGCAGTTGCCCTGTATGCAATTGCACGCGCCTGCGCATTCGCGCCCCTCAGGCGAGGCACGGAGAAGCAGCTGATTGCCGGGGCACGACAGGAGAGCCATCTTCTTGAGTCGATTCGGGGAGTTCAGTCGGTGAAAGTCGCTGGCCGCGAATCAGTTCGTCAGGCGGGCTACTTCAACCTCATGAACGAGACCGTCAATCAAGACATTTGGCTCTCGAAGTTCGGGCTGAGCTTCGGTGGTGCGAATCAGTTGCTGTTTGGCCTGGAGCGCATTGCGGTCATCTGGCTGGGGGCACTACTGGCCATGGACAATGTGTTCTCCGTCGGCATGCTGATTGCTTACCTTGCCTACAAGGACCAGTTCTCGCAGCGCGTTGGAGCGTTGATCGACAAGTGGGTAGAGTTCCGCATGCTTCGCCTTCACGGCGAGCGACTCTCCGACATTGTTCTCTCCGAGCCAGAGGACAGCACTGACAACGGGAACGCCCTGTTGCCAGACGGACTCCGCATTGAGGTCGAGGATCTTGGCTTCCGCTACGCCCCTGGGGAGCCATGGGTGCTGAAAAACTGCAGCTTTGTGGTGGACGCCGGTGAGTCGGTCGCAATCATTGGCCCTTCGGGCTGCGGGAAGACTACGCTTATCAAGATACTCCTTGGGCTCCTACAGCCGACCGAGGGTCAGGTCCGCATTGGCGGCGTGCCACTATCAAGGATCAGCATAAGCGACTACCGCCGCATGATCGGAGCCGTGATGCAGGATGACCAGCTTTTCGCAGGAAGTGTCAGCGACAACATTGCCTTCGAAGATGATCACCATGATGAAGGAAAAGTGCTTGAGGCGGCGCAGTTGGCTGCTGTGCATGACGACATCGCGGCCATGCCCATGGGCTACAACAGCCTGATCGGCGATATGGGAACGACCCTCTCTGGAGGCCAGAAACAACGGGTGATCCTCGCTCGCGCCCTGTATCGCAGACCTCAATTGCTCTTCCTGGACGAGGCAACCAGCCATCTTGATGTGGAGCGCGAAAGACTGGTGAATGAGGCCGTAAAACAGCTTGAACTGACTCGGGTGATCATCGCCCATCGGCCGGAAACCATCGCCAGCGCCGACCGCGTGCTGATCATGCATGCGGGAGGAGTAGCGCACGTGCTGAGCCAGAACACATCCAGCTCCCTGGCGCCGGAGCGAGGTGATGCAGCGGAGCTCACTGCATGAGCGGCCTCTTCCGCAAGGAGGCGATTGATGCCCAGCGGCGAAGCTGGCTGGGCGGGATATCCCTCGTACAGCCACTCCGGTTCTGGCTTCTGGCGGTATTCGCAGCGATAGCGGCCATGGGCATCGTCAGCTTCTTCTGGATCGGCGAGTATTCGCGCAGATCGCGAGTTTCCGGTGAGCTTGTGCCCGACCTCGGGCTTTCCACGGTCGTCGCCCCGTCCGCTGGAGTGGTCGCAAGACTGGACGTCGAAGAGGGTGATCATGTGCAACGCCAGGACGGGCTGCTGACGATCAACGTGCCTCGGGTAACGTCCTCGGGCCAGGATGCCGTATCAACATTGCTGGACGCACAACGCTCCCGCATAGCCAGTGTGGGTGCGATGAGCGAATTTCAGGATAGACAGCTGGCAACTCAACAGGATGGCGCCAAGACCCAACGCGCTGCGATGTTGCGCGAGCTTTCGCAGATCGACGCGGAGATACATACCCGCGGCGAGCAGGTGAGAATCGGGCGCGAGACCCTCGCCCGCTATCGGAGCGTCGAGGATGAGCGCTACGTAAGCCTGATTCAGATCAACCAACAAGAGCAATCGGTGCTTGAGGCGGTCAATGCGCAACAAGCCCTTCAACGCCAAGCGACCTCGATTCGGCGGAACCTGGCCGAACTTGAGCAGCGGCTTGCAGAAATTCCCCACCAAAGGCTGTCCGCCAAGGCAGTGTCTGAGCGTGACCTTGCCGCGTTGAATCAGGAATTCATCCGGATGGAGGCCGACGGAGAGCTGCTCCTTCGAGCCCCGGTAACTGGACTGGTGGCAAATCGACTCGTTGAGGCTGGCCAGGCGGTGCAGCCCGGCCAACCCCTTCTCAGTCTGCTTCCCAAGGGGTCCGAGCTTCGAGCACAGCTGCTGGTGCCCAGCTCGGCCATAGGATTCGTTAAATCAGGCGACAGGGTTCTGCTGCGTTACCAGGCCTATCCCCATCAGAAATTTGGAGCCCACGAAGGAACGGTCATCCGCATCTCTCGCAGCGCCTTGGCGGGGAATCAGAAGGAAGGCAGCACGACGCAGTCTCTATATCGAGTCCTGGTCTCGTTGGATCAGCAGGGAGTGCTGGCATACGGGAAGATGGAGCCGCTTCGCCCTGGCATGCAACTCGAGGCAGATATCATGGGGGAGCGTCGCAAGCTTTATGAATGGCTGCTGGAACCGCTCTATTCTGTGTCCGGAAGGCTGAAGGGCTAGTACGCGATGGCTCGATTGGACCGGCAGCAGTAAACGGTTCGTCACGTACCGAAGAAGCCCTGAAATTCCTCCAGCGTGGGTTTCCGGGTTTTTTCATTTCCCGACCAGCTTCGCCGTGAAAATCCCTGAAAAGGCGCCACTTAGATCTAAGCCCGACAGGCCATGTCGGTAACGGCCATCTTCTCTCGCTTTCGACATCACTAAACCACTTCAGAAATTTCCCACCCTCTCCTTGGGGGGGATGTGTCCGCGAAGACGTTCGTCCTTGGTCGCCATCAAAAGGAGGCCACGGGACACCTGCACCCTTCACATCGAGCCGAGCCCGAAGGGCACGGCCTGTTCGACACATCTTCCACAAAGGAACTGTATCCATGCGTACGTCGCTTCGGGTTTCCCTTGCCAGTGCCATCACCCTGGTCCTGGCCAGCGCCCCCGCCTTCGCCCAACCCACCGAACGGGTATGGACGCGAGGCATGGCCAGCAACGAGCAGTACAGCAGTTTCATCGTCAAGTACCGGGACGGCAGCAGCAAGCGCGTCTCCGCCGACACCGCCCAGGACGCGCTGAAGAAGCGCCTCGGCGTCCAGCAGCGCAGCAAGCGTTCGATCGGCAGTGCGCCGCCAGCGGCCGCGTCCGTGACCCATCAACGCCGCATGGGCGGCGGCGCCGACGTGGTCACCACGGACAAGCCACTGGACCGTCCGGAGGCCGAGATCCTGATGCAGCGCATCGCCGACGATCCTGACGTCGAGTATGTGCAGCCGAACTACATGATGAGTGCATTCGCCACGCCGAACGACCCGCGCTACGGCGAGCAGTGGCACTACAGCAACCCGACCAGTGGCGCGCGCCTGCCCGGCGCGTGGGATCGCTCCACCGGCCAGGGCGTGGTGGTTGCGGTGGTCGATTCGGGCTATCTCAACAACAACGACCTGCAGGCGAACCTGCTGCCGGGTTACGACATGATCTCGTCAACCCGTCCGTTCAGTGACTGGCAGTGCATCATCGGGGGCATGAATCCCGGCTGTGGTGGCTCCGACGATGGTGACGGACGCGACGCCGATGCATTCGATGCCTCGGGCATTGCACACGGCACCCACGTCGCCGGAACGGTCGCTGCGGTGACCAACAACCAGATTGGCGTGGCCGGCGTGGCCTACAACGCGAAAGTCGTACCGGTGCGCGTACTGGGAAACCAGGGCAATGGTGGCTCCGCCGATATCATCGACGGCATGCTCTGGAGTGCCGGTATCAACGTGCCCAACGTCCCGGCCAATGCCAACCCGGCCGAGGTCATCAATCTGAGCCTGGGTGGCCGCCGCGCCTGCTCGCCGGCCGAGCAGGATGCAATCGACGACATCACGGCCCAGGGCACGATCGTGGTGGTCGCCGCCGGCAACAGCAATCTTGATGTGTCCGAGTTCGCCCCGGCGAACTGCAAGGGCGTGATCGCGGTTGCTGCCAACGATCAGGGCGGTCGTCGCGCGTTCTACTCCAACTATGGTGCAGGCATCCACATCACCGCACCGGGTGGCGAGACCTGGTCGTGCCGTGCGTCGGTGGGTGAGTTCCTGCCGCTGGCCACGCCGCCGAGCCAGGCCAACTGCGCACCCACCCGCCAGCATCCGGCGCAGGGCATCCTGTCCACCGTGGGTAACAACGCCTTCGACTTCATGTCCGGCACCTCGATGGCGGCGCCTCACGTCGCTGGCATCGTCGCGCTGATGCAGGCGGTGGCGCCGGTGCCGAAGACCACTGACCAGGTCAAGGACATCCTGCGTCGAACCGCGCACCCGATCGCAGCGGCGAACTGCCCGGGCGGTTGCGGACCGGGCATTGTCGACGCTGCAGAAGCGGTGAAGGCCGCCAGCAACTGATGGCATGGCGCAGCGGCCTGTCGAGGCCGCTGCGTCCTTCGCGGCTCCCTGAGCCTCCTGTGCAGAGGCGGCAGTGCCCGCCAGCAGCATGTCCAGCATTGGTGGATGTGTGGCAACTTTTCCCAGGACCTGTTTCATTGCATCATCCCGGTCATCAAGACTCTGTCCACGACCAAGGGAGAACGCAATGAAGAAACTGCTCGCCCCTGCCCTGCTGGCTGCCGCGCTATCGGGCTGCATGCCTACCAAGCAGGCTCTGCCTGAGCAGATCAAGGACGCACCGGCGGCCCGTATCTTCCCGATCGACGCACAGGGCGAACCCACCGGCACCATCACGGTCACCCGCGACGTTGGATTCGTGGGCAGCGGCTGCTACATGGGGGTCATGGTCGACGGGAAGATGGCCGCACATCTCGATCCCGCCGAGCGCCTGTCCCTTGTCCTGGCCGAGGGGCGCCACGTACTGACCGCCACGCCTGTCCAGGGGCGGGGCCTGTGCGGCGTGCTGCAATCGGAGAAGACCAACAATTCCCGTCGGCGTTCGACCGAAATCAACGTCCGCGCCGGCGCCACGCAGGCGTATCGCCTCTACTCCTCCGCTGAAGAGTTCCCGGTAATCGAACCGGCGTTCTGATTCCTGCTCCCATCAGAAGGATCTGCCATGAAAGCTGCCCTCACGATTTCCCTGCTCCTCGCCGCCCTCGCAGCAGCCCCAGCCACGCACGCCGCGACACCGACCATCGCGCCGCCAGGCACCGCCACGCTGGAAGCGCTGCTGGCCTGCAAGGCTGGCTCGAACTTCAGTGCGGCCGACGCCATCGATGCGCTGCAGGCGGCCGGCCTGGCCAAGAAACCGGGCGGTACCTTCGAGCCGGAGGACAAGCCGGTCGCGCTGTTTGGCGGCACGGTAACCAGTGCCGATGTAAACGTGGCCGAGGGCGAGAAGAGCATCTTCGTGTACTTGAACGGTGTCGACTCGCAGCGCCTGGCCAAGTCCTGGTCGGTGACCACGGTCAACGAGCACGCCAACACCGAAGAGCCGTCGTATGTGAAGCGCATTGACAAGCGCCACACCCTGCACGTGATCGCCGGCGACGACTACGAAGGTTATTCGGCGGCGGTGAAGTGCCAGATCACTCCGTAACGGCGCAGGTCTATAGCCAGCGCCGCACGCGTTGGCGGAAGCCTGCATAGGCCTCGGGAAAGCGGGCCGACAGTGCCCGCTCTTCCGGCACGATCTGCAAGCGGGTGATGTACAGCACGAACAGTGGCACAGCCAGCAACGCGGCCAGATTCTGCAGGTACAGCATCGCTCCGGCCAGGACGGTCGCCTGGCCCAGATACATCGGATTGCGCGTGTAGCGATACACCCCGTGCGTGACCAGCGCGCTCGACGCCGACGGGCGCAGCGGGTTAACCGTGGTACGCGCACGCTGGAAAGCCAGCTTCGGCAGCAGGTTCAGCACCAGGCCGATGGCCATCACCCCGCCCGCCAGCAGCGCCGGCATCGGCAATGACAACACTGTGCCCGGCCACAGGCGGATGGCCAGGTAACCGGCAGCGGCACACAGCAGCATCACCAGCGGTGGTGGAATACGGGTCTCAAGCCACCGCATCGCAGTCCCTGCCTCACCCCATTCACCCCAGTGTCACACGGAAATGCCTGAATCGCCCGGAAGGCGGTGCTTTGGCCAGACAAACCGACCGCTCGGTATCTTCCGCTTTGACAGGCCTGTCGTTAGAGTGTCGCCACCGCGCAGGAGGATCGTATGGCAACCACGGGCTTGGGCTTCATCGGTCGCACGACCCTCATCATCACCGTGCTGCTCACCCTCGGTGGCTGCGCGACGCTGCGCCAGTTCGGACCGTCGGTGCAGGTGGCCTCGGTCACGCCCGGCCAGTACATCGCGCTCAAGCGCGGTGACATCCTCACCACCGGCAAGCTCAGCTCGGCAACTACGGAAACCCTGCGCGTGGCCGGCCTCGACGAAGGCGTCTGCGCCAAGCCTGGCCTACCCTGCATCGAAGCGTTGGAAGCCACCATCCTGGTGCGCGAGGAGGACAAGCGCTCGAGCCTGGCCGAGTTGTGGTTGCAGTACGCCATGACCCTGCCCGCACCGAAACGCGAGTACTCCGCCTCGGGCCGGGCCAAGACCACCATCACCGAACTGGACGCCGACTTCCAGCCGCGCCTGGATGCCTGGATGCAGGTCGCGCGGCAGGCTTACGGGTATCTGTTCTTCACCGAGCGCACCGCCAACCAGCGTGGCTTCGAAGATCGCCAGACCCAGGTGCGTGACTATTACAACCTGGCCGTGCAGGAAGCCTCGGTGCAGCTGTACAACGCCTATGCCACCGGCCGAGTGCACAGTGAAGCCAGCCATTTCCAGCTCGGCCGCTGGACCTTTGTGCTGGCCCCATCAGGCGAAGCTTCGCCACTGGACACGCGTACCCCCACCGAGCTGGTGCCCGCCGCGTCACTGTCGTTCACCGGCACGCTGCGCAGCGTGCACCGCCGCGATGGCTTCGGCGCGGAGCTGGTGGCGGTGATGGATGATCCAGCCAATGCCAGCGCGACATCTACCTCTACTTCTACCGTGGCGACGGCAGCGACGCCGCGCAGTTGGAGCGAGATGCCCTCGCCGTCGATGACAGTGCTGCTGCGCTTCTCCGGAAAGAACCTGTGGGAAGTGCTGCACGACGACGAGCCGGAACTCGAGATCCACGATCCCTACCAGGTCACCGAAGTCACCCTGCACGGACAGGAAGTGCCGCTGGCGGCGAACTTCACCGCTGGCTACGCACTGTGGCTGGCGCGCTCGAACTTCAGCCACCAGTCGCTGCGCTCGCTGTTCGGCGGCAAGGGCGGCATCGATACGCCGCATCTGTACATGATGCAACCGTATGATCCGAACCGTCGCGTGCTGCTGATGATCCACGGCCTGGCCAGCAGTCCGGAAGCCTGGGTCAACGTCGCCAACGAACTGATGCGCGACGAGGAGATCCGCCAGGATTTCCAGATCTGGCAGTTCTACTACCCGACCAACATGCCGATCGCGATGAGCCACGATGCGATGCGTCATACGCTGGCCGAAGTCTTCCAGCACTTCGACCCCAACGGCAAGGCGCAGGCCTCGCATGACATGGTGCTGGTCGGGCACAGCATGGGCGGCGTGATTGCGCGGCTGATGATCTCCTCTTCAGGCGACCACCTGGTCGATACCCTGCTGGCCACTGCACAGATGACGCCGGCGCAGCAGGAACTGCTGCGTACCAAGGGCGCGCCGGTGTTGACCTTCCTGCCGGAACCGGAAGTATCGCGCGTGGTGTTCATCGCCACACCGCACCGCGGTACCGATGTGGCAAGCACCCGCCTGGGCCGCTGGATCGGCCGCCTGGTTCGGCTGCCGCTGACCGTACTGGAAGACGTGGCCACCATCGCCAACGACGGCAAGATCGATCGCAATGACGGCAAGCACGGCTACCAGATGAACAGCATCCAGAACCTGGACAAGGACGATCCCTTCGTGCGCGCCGTGGCCGACCTGCCAATGGCGCCGAAGGTGCACTACCACTCGATCATCGCCCGCGCCAAGGCCGACGGCCCGCTGGATAAGACCGACGATGGGCTGGTGCCGTACTGGAGCTCGCACCTGCCGCATGCGGTTTCGGAAAAGGTGATCGTGTCCGGGCACAGCGTGCAGGAGGCAACCCCGGCAATCGTCGAACTGCGGCGGATCCTGCACGAGGACATGCAGGAGCACGGTGCCGCGGCGAACTAGCGCTACCGGGACGCCACCACGGCGTGTGGGCCGCCCTCATTTCAACAGGACAAGGCAACGGAATGCATATCAAGGACATCATCGGCCTGATCGGCCTGCGCGGTTCCGATCCGGCGCTGGCCGCCTGGTTCGCGCAGCACGGACTGGCATCTCCACCTGCCACGATCACCGCCAACCAGGGCCAGAAGTCGGCCAGGGACAAGGCACATGGCATGGAGTACCACTTTGCCTTCGACATCATCCATGATCGCTTCTACCCACCGCGGGAGGCCAAGCGCGGGAGCTGGGCGAGCCATCTGAAGTCGGTCACCCTGTATTCCCATCGGCCGCGGAACGCTCCTGCCGTGCCCGCAGGATTCTGGAGTGGATACGTCGGACCGGAGGCATCGCTTCAGGATTGCCTGGACGGGTTCGACGGCCAGATGCAGGACTTCGGTGACACGGCCTACTTTGAGAAAGTGCTCGCTGACGATGTGCAGATGAAGCTCTGGTTCGATCAGCGCCGCCAGCACGTGCAGGAGCTGCAGATCAATCTGGTCGAGGACCGCCAGTTCATCGGCCATCACGATTTCGACCCGGACAACGAACACAACACGTTCAAGCAGGCCTCGACCCTGCTGGTGCGCTGGCTGTTCGAACGCGGGCATCTGAAGCTCACCGATGCCCTCCGGGCCGCGGGACCGGGTGAGGACCATGAAGCCATCCTCCATTTCACCAAGCAGCGCCTCCACAATCACATCTGGAAGAGCCAGGTGCAGGATGACCCTTCCCTGCATGCTGTGCTGGCACATTCGCAGACCACGCGCCCGCTGATCCTCAAGGACGGTACCCGGTTGCCGCTGTATGCGCCGTGGATGCTGCTGAAGGCCGCTGATTGCTGGGACGCTCACCAGGCGCTGTACAGCGACGACGCCCTGCCGGACTGGAGCGAACGCCTGACGGCCTTCGAACGCTCGGTGACGTTGGATGCGGCGCAGCAGCAGGCGTTCCTGTCCGCGCTGGATGAAGCCTATCGCTGCGTAAAGTCGGCGCAGGGGGCCGCCTGAGGCCTGCGCGCCGCCACGGGAGCCCGTGGTACTTGAGGGAAATCCCTCATCGCGCGTGCGCAGCGGCCCTTCTATGCTGGCCACACATTCCCGCAGGAGGTCCGCATGAACACGCAAGAGCCCAGCCGCCAGCCCAGCCCTGATCCGGCCGAGCGCGACGCCTTCTTCCCTTCCCCGTACTCGCTGTCGCAGTTCACTTCGGCGAAGAGTGACCTGTCCGGCGCCGACTACCCGGATGCGCGCCGCGATGGCCGCTGGAAGGTGCTGATGATCGCCGCCGACGAGCGCTATCTGCCGACCGCCAACGGCCATCTTTTCTCCACCGGCAACCACCCGGTGGAAACCCTGCTTCCGATGTACCACCTCGACAAAGCCGGCTTCGACATCGATGTAGCCACGCTTTCGGGCAACGCCGCCAAGTTCGAGTGGTGGGCATTCCCGCGCGAGGACAAGGAGATCGGCGGACTGTATGAGCGCTATGAAGAACGCTTCCGCCAGCCGCTGCAGCTGGACGACGTGGTGGCCGGCCTCGGTCCCGATTCGGACTACGCAGCGGTATTCATCCCCGGTGGCCATGGCGCGTTGATCGGCCTGCCGGAAAGCCGCGCGGTGAAGGCCACCCTGCAGTGGGCGATGGCCCAGCAACGCCACATCATCACCCTCTGCCACGGACCTGCTGCGTTGCTGGCCGCGGGCGTCGACGAAGCCGATGGCGGCTCGCTGTTCCGTGGCTATCGCATCTGTGCCTTCCCTGATGCAATGGACCGGCAGACACCTGACATCGGCTACATGCCGGGGCAGCTGCAGTGGTTCTTCGGTGAACGGCTGGCGCAGCAGGGCGTGCAGATCGTCAATGAAGGTATCGATGGCAGCGTCCTGCAGGACCGCCTGCTACTGACCGGCGACAGCCCGCTGGCCGGCAACGCGCTGGGCAAGCTGGCTGCACGCACCCTGCTCGACACTCTGGCCGGGCGCTGATCCCGATGGCCGAGCTGGTGCAGGCGCTGCTGGGGCTTGAACGCGCCGAGTCGTTGACCGCGGTAGGCGCAATACTGCGCAGTGTCGCCGCACCGCTTGGCTACGACCGTGTGCTGGTGTTCGCCACCGGCACCGGGCTGGAGCGCGACGCGCAGCGCGTGTACTGGATAGAGGGCGACTGGCTCGGCGATGGCAGCGATACCGACCTCGCTCGCTATCTGCATGCCTGCCCGGTCAACCGTCACGTGCTGGACAGTGATGCGCCGTTCTTCTGGAGCAAGCGCCAGGGTGCGCGCGGCGAGCGCTACCAGGTGGTGAAGCAGCCACGTGGCGATGGCCTGCACGGTCTGCAGGTGCCGGTGTTCGGCACCACGGGTCTGGAGGGGGCGATCAGCTTCGCCGGGGCCGCGGTCGATGCATCCGCACGCGCGCGCCTGCTGCTGGAGGCTGTTGCGACCGCAGCATTCCGCACGGCGCGACGACTGGCCGAAGCCCCCGCCGAACTGCCAGTCGGCGCACTGAGCGCGCGCGAACGCGAAGTGCTGCGTTGGGTTGCCGCGGGCCGGCGCCAGGCCGAGATCGCCGCCACGCTGGGGTTGTCCGCACGCACCGTGGAAAACCACCTGCGGCGCGCGCGCCAGCGCCTGGGCGTGGCGACCACCGCGCAGGCGGTACGCGCTGCCAGCCGTCGCGGCGAGATCGAGGACTGATCCTGGCAAGGCACTTCCTGCGGTGGGGTTCACGTGTTACACACGCCATGCGCATGTGCGCGATTGCAGAAAGCAAGGATGATGCTTATGAAACTGCAACTGGCCGCGATGGCCGCTCTGGTAGTGGCAACTGCGACCCTGGCCCCGGTGGCGGACGCCCGTCCCGGTGGAGGCGGCCCAGAGAACACGAACTGCGTTCCAGTGAAGATGGGGCCCTACTACCATCAGCGCTGTGAAGTAACGTACTTCGACGAGAACGGCGAACCTTACGTCCGCGTGTACTGGATTGACCAGAATGGCCAGTGGTACCTCCCGGCCGACTGAGCGACTGTATGTCCAATTCACCGGGTGGGCGTCCATCGCCCGCCCGGTCTGCACGGCTGCAGCTGCGGGCTTCAAGCGCGACGCGGCGTCAGCGTGCCGATGAAATCGACGGGAATCGCGAACCCTTCCAGCTGCATCCACGGGGCCGGCTGATCCTGTACCTGCAGCTCGAAATCACGCGTCACCAGCGCACAGAACAACAGCAGCTGTGCATGGCCGACCGCGCTGCCGATGCACGCACGCGAAGAAAAACCGAACGGGACGTAGGCCCCCTTGTTCGGCTGCCGGCGCTCGGGCAACCAGCGGTCCGGATCGAAGCTGTCAGGCGACTGCCAGTAGTCCGGCGAATGATGCTGGAAGTACGACGACAACTCATAGGCACCTCCCTTGCGGATGCAGACCCCGTCAATATCGATGTCATGCGACGCCGGGCGATGCAGGGCGAACAGCCCAGGCCACAGTCGCAACGTTTCCTTCACGAATCGCGATGTGCACGGCAACGACTTGATCGGCAGCGCATACAGTTCGTCCAGGCTGAGCGCCGAGGTTTCCTCGCGGATCCTTGCATGCCACTGCGGGAAGCGATGCATGGCATACAGCAGGCTGGCGGCGGTGATGCCCGGCAACCCCGACATGCCAGCCAGTACCATGGACACCAGGTAAGCCACGCGATCCACACCCACCCGCTGTACCAACGGCAGCAGGGATTGCAGGAAATCCTCGCGCGGCTGCGTCTCGCGTGACCGGCGGCGGATATGGCGTGACACCGTGCGAGCCGCGCGACGGGAAAGGTGGAAATCAATGACGCGCCGCCAGAACGAGAAGTTCTGCAGCACGATCGCGTTGTAGCGGGTCTTCTGCTCGCCGATGAGCGCATCGACATCGGATCGGCTGAGGCCGTCGATCAGCAATGGCAGCAACGACTGCGAGATCGTCCACCAGCTCAGCGCGCTCAGGTCGTGCGGGCGGTCTGCGCGCTCGGTGAGGAAACCCTGCATTCGTGCATACAGTGAACGCATGTGCGCAGGACTGGCCAGGCGCCCGGCCTGTTCGCTCAACAACGCACGCACCTCGCGCCATGCAACCGGATCCTTTGTACCGCGCAGGCCAAGAAAATCGATCAACGAATCCGGCACGGTATGCTGGTCGGTATTGGCCTTGTCGATCTTTACCGCCAATGCCGGGTCGAAGATGCCAACCACATCATTCTGGAACCGCAGTACCGGTCCTTCGCGCCGCACCCGCTCAAGCAGGTCGTCGATGGACACGACTTCCGCATCCGCTGCACGCTCATCCATGCCCCGCTCCTGAGGCCAGGGATGGCCACCGGCCATCCCTGGCGATGTGTCATCGAATACGCGGAGTCCTTCCGCTCAGAAGATGTTCCAGTAGCGGTACTTGGAACGGATGCACTGCGTGGAATTGTCCGAACGCAAGTTCAGCGATACCTGAAGAGCGCGAATCAATCGTGTCATGGCACAGCTCCTTGTCGATCCATTGTGGGTTGCTGTTGCGGGTGCCGGAATCAACGGCCCGGCAGCGCCGTTCTAGCACGCGAACCCGCGCAGGCAGGTCAATACGCCGTCAACGTTGACCTGAATACGCTGGGGACAGCCAGCGGATACCGCCAGTGCGGGCACAACCGGGAACCGGCAATCCATGCGATGCTCTGTGAAACCGTTTTCATGGAATGGAGGGATTCCACGATGTTGTCGCGTTTCCATCGCCCTGCGCTGTGTGCGCTGCTGGCGCTAGCTCTGCCTGCCGTCGCCTGGGCTGCCACACCTGCGCCACTGAAAGTGATGTCGTTCAATGTCCGCACCCCGGCCGATACCGAGCCCGGCAAACGCTGGCCCGACCGCCGTGATGCGATGGTCAAGGTCATCCTCGATGCACACCCGGCGGTGATCGGCACCCAGGAGCTGGTGAAGGAACAGGCCGACTACCTGTCCGAGCACCTGCCCGGCTACCGCTGGTTCGGCGAAGGCCGCCGTGGTGGCAGCGGCGACGAGCACATGGGCGTGTTCTACGACAGCAAGGCGCTGGCCATCGAGGAGTCAGGCAACTTCTGGCTGTCCGATACGCCCGACGTGCCCGGCAGCATCAGCTGGGGCAACCTGTATCCGCGCATGGTCACCTGGGCCGTATTCCGGCGCCTTGATGATGACCGTCGTTTCTACTTCATGGACACCCACCTGCCCTACCGCGACGAAGATGAGCCGCGCCGGGTCAAGGGTGCCGAACTGATCGGCAAACGCCTGGCATCGCTGCCGGCCGACCTGCCGGTGGTGCTGACCGGAGACTTCAACAGCGAGCCCGGCGGCGATACCTACAAAGCGTTCACCCGCGTGCTGAAGGACACCCGTCCCCAGGTGAAGGCGCCGCGGGGCCCACGCCTGACCTTCCATGACTTCACCGGCAAGGCCACCTCACAGCTGGATTGGGTGCTGGTGCGTGGTTTCCATGCGCGCAGCTTCCTCACCGATGACCGGCGCATCGACGGCGTACTGCCATCCGATCATTTCCCGCTGGTGGTCGAGCTGGACTGGCCGGCACGCTGAACCCGCGCGGCAGCCGCAGCTACGGTGGCGGCTGCCGCGACAACAACCGATACAACGCCTGATGCTGGTTGCGTGCCTGGCAGATGCGCGCGCCGATCGCCAGGAACACGGCAACTCCGATCAGGCCAAGGCCCAGCATCTGATCGGGCAAGCGCAGGAACCCGATCGCAGCGGCCGTCGTCGCCAGTACCAGCAACACCACGACCGCTACCGACAGCCCGGCGCCAGGCGGCCCCGGATCGCCGAACAACATCCGCCGGGTATCCCGTTTACCGTCGACCATCACCTGTCCTCCCAAGAACCTGCCCCACTAGTTACACGGCGGACACGGCTTTCGGCAGAGTCAGAAACGTCACGACTGTGACCAGGTGCACGGCTGCACCGTGCCAGCCCATCGCCGGCCCTGAAGAAGAAAGGGACGGAAGCCTGCGCGTCCGTCCCCTCCCCTTTACTGCACCTGCGCCACACTCGGCTGTTGAGGTGATTGGCCCCAACCGCCCAGCGCCTTGTACACACCCACTACGCTGACATTGACCTCGGCTTCGGCCGCGGCCAACGCATCATCAGCGGACAGCTGGGTGCGCTGTGCATCCAGCAGGGTCAGGAAGTCCTCCGAACCCTCGCGGTAGCGGATCTGCGCCAGCGACTCGGCACGCCGTGCCGCCTGCGCCTGCTCGACCACGATGGCCAGGCGCGCCTGCTGCTTGGAGTAGCGGGTCAGCGCGTTCTCGGTGTCTTCCAGTGCCAGCAGCACGGCCTGTTCGTATTGCGCGGCGACACCTTCAGCCTCGGCCTTGCTTGCACGCAGGCGTGCACGCACGGTGCCGAAGTCGAACGCCGCCCAGCTCAACGACGGGGTCAGCGACCAGGCTTTGTTGTTGCCGTTGACCAGCCCGCTGGCGTCACCGCCGAGGAAGCCGACGAAACCGGACAGCGACAGCCGCGGGAACAGATCGGCAGTGGCCACGCCCACACGTGCGGTCGCCGCCGCCAGGCGACGCTCGGCCACGCGCACGTCGGCACGCTGGCGCAGCAGCTCACGGGTATCACCCAGCGGCAACGCCTTGGCATAGGCCGGCACTTCGTGCGGTGCCAGCATCGCGGTCAGCGTCTCCGGACGTTGGCCCAGCAGCACCGCCAGTCGGTTGCGCGACTGCGTCTCGGCCACTTCCAGCAGCGGAATGTCGGCCTCGATCGCCTTCAGCCGTGCACGGCTGCTCTGCACGTCCAGCTCGCTGCCGGCGCCCAGTTCCCAGCGCGCCTCGGTCAGCTTCTGCGTTTCGCGCAGATTGACGAGAGTGTGCTGGGCCACGGCGATGCGCTTCTGCGTGCCGCGCAGTTCGAAGTAGTTGCGAGCCACTTCGGCGGCGACCAGCACCTGTGCGTCGGCCAGGTTGGCCTGCTCGGCATCGAGGTCGGCACGCGCGGCTTCTGCAGCACGGCGCTTGCGGCCGAACAGATCCAGCTCCCAGCCCGCATCGAAGCCGAGCTGGTAGCTTTCACTGAACACCCGCTGCCCACCCAGCTGCGGATCGGGTTGCTTGCGGCGATCGTAGCTGCCGCCTGCGGTGACATGCGGCGCCTGGTCGAAGCGACTCTCGACGAACACCGCACGGGCCTGGCTGACGCGGGCCACGGCCACGCGCAGGTCCAGGTTGTCCGACAGTGCGCCATGCACCAGCTCTTCCAGCACCGGATCATCGAACTGCGCCCACCAGCTGGCCACCGGCGAGGTGGTGCTGAATACCGGCTGCTGCGCACCCTGCAGCACCACCGGTTCCTGCACCGGCGCCTTGTAGTTCGGGCCGACGCTGACACAACCTGCCAGCACCAGGCTGGAGACGGCCATCGCCAACGTGCGGATCACCATGGCAGCACCTCACCCAGGTAAGTGAAGCTGCCGTTCGGACCTTCATGGCCGATCAGTGCCATCTGCACGCTGGAGCGCGCGCCTTCGCTGATTTCAATCTCGCCGTGGCCGCCGTTCATATCGGTTTTCACGTAACCCGGATGCACGGTATTGACCTTGATCTGGGTGCTGCGCAGTTCATGGGCCAGCGCCAGCGTCCAGCTGTTTACCGCTGCCTTGGAGGCGTTGTACGCGGGGATCTTGAAATCGTAGATGCCCGAGGTCGGATCAGCGTGCAGGGTCTGCGAGCCGAGCATGCTCGATACGTTGACGATGCGCCCGGACTTGGCCTGCCTGACCAGTGGCAGGAAGGCCTGGGTCACCGCAACCAGTGCGTACACGTTGGTGTCGAAGGTGCGCTTCCAGGTATCCAGCGACTGCTCGGACGGCGCCTGTGCCGGGTTCTCGATCATGATGCCGGCGTTGTTGACCAGGATGTCCAGGCGCCCGTGGCGCTGGCGTACCTGCTCGACCGCTTCGGCGATGCTGGCTGCATCGGTCACGTCCAGCTGGATGGCCTCCACCGGCAGGCCCTCGGCCTGCAGCTTCAGTGCCTGCTCGACGGCGGTCTCGCGCTTGCGGCCGGCCAGCAGCGTGTGCACACCGGCCTGGGCCAGCTGGCGCACGGTCTCGGCGCCGATGCCGCGGGTAGCGCCGGTAACCAGCGCGATCTTGTTCTGATGGGAGTTCATGGATTCATGCCTTGTGAGGGGGGAAGCCGCCGCCGGCCAGTGACCGGCGGCGACGGGGTTCCATGTCAGTGATGAATGGTCGGCTCGCCGTGCTGCACCAGCTTGCCACCGCCATTGCGGGTGACGAACTTGCGCAGGGCCACGTAGAAGACCGGCGTCAGGAACAGGCCGAACAGGGTCACGCCCAGCATGCCGGCGAACACGGTGATACCGGTCACCGAGCGCACTTCAGCGCCCGCACCATGCGACAGCACCAGCGGCACCGTGCCGGCGATGAACGCGATGGAGGTCATCACGATCGGGCGCAGACGCAGGCGGCAGGCTTCCAGTGCCGATTCAACGATGCCCTTGCCGCCCATCTCCAGCTCTCTGGCGAATTCGACGATCAGGATCGCGTTCTTGCACGCCAGGCCCATCAACACCACCAGGCCGACCTGCACGAACACGTTGTTGTCACCGCCGGTCAGCCACACGCCGAACAGCGCGGACAACAGGGTCATCGGCACGATCAGGATCACCGCCAGCGGCAGCGACCAGCTCTCGTACAACGCGGCCAGCACCAGGAAGGCCAGCATGATCGCCACCGGGAACACGATGAAGGCCGCCTTGCCCTGGGTCGCCTGCTGATAGCTCAGGTCGGTCCATTCGGTGGTCATGCCTACCGGCAGCACCTTGCCGGCGATCTCGGTCAGCTTGTTCATCGCCTCGGCCGAAGACAGCAGGCGCGGGTCGGCTTCACCGGCCAGGTCCGCCGCCGGGTAGCCGTTGAAGCGCAGCACCGGGTCCGGGCCGAAGGTCTGCTTGATGGTGACCATCGAACCGATCGGCACCATCTCGCCACGGTCATTGCGGGTACGCAGCTTGCCGATGTCCTCGACGCTCTCGCGGAACGGGCCGTCGGCCTGGGCGATCACCTGCCAGGTACGACCGAACTGGTTGAAGTCGTTGACGTAGGCCGAACCGAGATAGGTCTGCAGCGTGTCGAACAGCTCGGTGAGCTGCACGCCCTGCGCCTTGGCCTTGACGCGGTCCACTTCAGCATCCAGCTGCGGCACGTTGGCCTGGTAACTGCTGATCGGGAAGGCCATGCCCGGGGTCTGCGCGACGGTACCCTGCATCGCCTGCACGGCGTTCTGCAGCGCGCCGTAACCCAGGTTGCCACGGTCCTCGATGAACATCTGGTAGCCGTTGCCGTTGCCCAGGCCGAGGATCGGCGGCGGCATCATCGCGAACGCGAAGCCCTCCTGCAGGCCGGCGATCTTCTGGTTGATCTCGGCATTGATCTGCGCGGCGGTACGGCCATGACGCTCGGCGAACGGCTTGAGCGGAATGAATGCCACACCGGTATTCGGGGTATTGGTGAACTGCAGCGCGTTCAGGCCCGGGAACGAAATGGTGTGGGCCACGCCATCGGTTTCCTGGGCGATCTTGGCAACCTTGCGCAGCATTTCATCGGTACGCGCGATCGACGAACCTTCCGGCAGCTTCACGCCCGCAATCAGGTACAGCTTGTCCTGGGTCGGGATGAAGCCCGGCGGCACCAGCTTGAAGATCACGCCGGTACCGACCAGCAGGATCGCGTAGACCACGAACACCGCACCGCGACGGCCGAGGATCTTCGACACGCCACGCTCGTACTTCTCCGAGCTGGACTTGAAGAAGCGGTTGAACGGACGGAACACCCAGCCGAACAGGCGGTCGATGATCCGGGTCGGGGCGTCCTTGGCCGCGTCATGCGGCTTCAACAGGCGCGCGGCCAGGGCCGGCGACAGGGTCAGCGAATTGATCGCCGAGATCACCGTGGAAATGGCGATGGTGACCGCGAACTGCTTGTAGAACTGGCCGGTGACACCGGACAGGAACGCCATCGGCACGAACACGGCACACAGCACCAGCGCGATCGCCACGATCGGGCCGGACACCTCACGCATGGCCTGGTGTGCCGCCGCAGTGGGCGACAGGCCTTCCTCGATGTTGCGCTCGACGTTCTCCACCACCACGATCGCGTCGTCGACCACGATGCCGATCGCCAGCACCAGGCCGAACAGGCTCAGCGTATTGATCGAGAAGCCCAGCAGGTACAGCGCGGCGAAGGTACCCACCACCGACACCGGCACCGCAATCAACGGGATGATCGAAGCACGCCAGGTCTGCAGGAACAGGATCACCACCAGCACCACCAGCGCGATGGCTTCCAGCAGCGTGGAGACCACGGCCTTGATCGAATCGCGCACGAAGATGGTGGTGTCGTACACCGCTTCGTACTTCACGTCGGCCGGCATGGTCTTCTGCATCTCGTCCATCGTCGAGATGACCTGGTCACGGATCTCCAGTGCATTGGCACCCGGCGACTGGAAGATACCGATACCCACCGCGTTCTTGCCGTCCAGCTGCGAGCGCAGGGTGTAGTCACCGGCGCCCAGTTCCAGGCGGGCCACGTCGGCCAGGCGCACGATCTCGCCATCCACACCGCTCTTGAGCACGATGTCGCCGAATTCCTTCTCGGACTTGAGGCGGCCCTGGGCATTGATCAGGGTCAGGAACTGGCTGTTCGGCAGCGGTTCGGCGCCCAGCTGGCCGGCCGAGACCTGCACATTCTGCTCGCGCATGGCGCGCACCACGTCACTGGCGGTCAGGCCGCGCGATGCGACCTTGTCCGGGTCCAGCCAGGCACGCATGGCGTAGTCGCCACCACCGAAGATCTGCGCATCACCCACGCCCGGAATACGCGCCAGCGCATCCTTGACGTGCAGGCGGGCGTAGTTGCGCAGGTATAGGGTGTCGTACTTGCCTTGCGGCGAGGTCAGGTGCACCACCATCAGGAAGGTCGGCGACTGCTTCTGCGTGGTCACGCCCTGCCGGCGCACGTCCTCGGGCAGGCGCGCCTGCGCCTGCGCCACGCGGTTCTGCACCTTCACCGCGGCCGCGTCCGGGTCGGTGCCCGGGCGGAAGGTGACGGTCATCTGCAGCACGCCGTCGGAACCGGCAACCGACTTCAGGTACATCATGCCTTCGACGCCGTTGATCGCTTCTTCAAGCGGCGTGGCGACGGTCTCGGCAATGACCTTGGGGTTGGCGCCCGGATACACCGTGCGCACCACCACCGACGGCGGCACCACTTCCGGGTACTCGCTGATCGGCAGGATGGGAATTGTGATCAGGCCTGCGGCGAAGATCACGATCGACAGCACCGCCGCGAAGATCGGCCTGTCGATGAAGAAACGGGAAAAGTCCATGGAGGAATTCCTGGAAAAGGCGTTCGGCGGGCAACAGCCACCCTGCCCCTCGCCGATATGACGAAGGCAGGGAAGGCTGCCGCTGGCGCCGGCAGCTAAGCGGGGACGCGGTTCAGTGGTTCAGTGCAGCGGTGGCATCGCGACCCGGTGCCGGCGGCGCAGCCTGCGGCTGCATCGCCACGGCCTTGGCCTGCACCGGCATGCCCGGCATGAAGACCTTCTGCACGCCGTCGATGATCACCTTGTCGCCGGCCGCCAGGCCGTGTTCGACGATGCGCAGGCCGTCGGCGGTGCGACCGAGCTGGATGTCACGGCGCTGGGCCTTGCCATCCTTGTCGACCACGTACACGTACTTGCGGTCCTGGTCGGTCAGCACCGCCTTGTCGTCGATCAGCAGGGCCTGGAACTGGCCGCTGCCGAGCAGTTGCACACGGGCGAACAGGCCCGGGGTGAACTGGCGGTCGGCATTGTCCAGCAGTGCACGGACGCGGATGGTGCCGGTGCTGCGGGCCACCTGGTTGTCGAGGAAGTCGACCTTGCCCGAATGTGGGTAGCCCTCTTCACCGGACAGGCCGACCTTCACCGGCAGATCGCTGTCACGCTCGCTCGGGCGTTCGCCCTTGCGTGCCATCTGTGCGTAGCGCAGGAAGGTGCTTTCGTCGGCATCGAAGTAGACGAACACGGTATCCAGCGACACCAGCGTGGTCAGCACGCTGGCGCTGTCGCCGGCGGTGACCAGGTTGCCGGCGGTAACCATCGCGCGGCCGGCACGGCCGTCGATCGGGGCCCGCACCTTGGTGAACTCCAGGTTGAGGCGAGCGGCATCCAGCGCCGCCTGCGCCGCCTGCACGGCCGCACCGGACTGGTCGGCCGCAGCGCGACGCTGCTCGGCCGTCTCGGTGGAAATGGCCTGCTGCTCGGACAGCCGCTTGGCACGCTCGGACTCGCTGCGGGCCAGGCTGGCCTGGGTGCGAGCGCGGGCCAGTTCGGCAGCAGCGCGATCGTACTCGGCCTGGTAGCTGCGCGCGTCGATGGTGAAGAGCACTTCGCCCTTCTTCACTTCCTGGCCTTCGACGTAGTTGACCTTGTCGATGTAGCCGGACACGCGCGGGCGAAGTTCAACGCTCTGCACCGCCTCGACGCGGCCGCTGAACTCGTCCCACTGGCTGACCTGCTTGACCAGGACCGGCGCGGCACTGACCTGCGGCGGCGGCGGTGCGCCCGCTTCTTCGGCGTGGCCGCCGCTGCAGGCCGCAAGCACGGCTGCGGCGAGGATCGACACGCCGACCATCGCGATGCGATGGCCGAAACGATGTGGGGTGGTATTGGGGGAAGTCATGGCATGCATCCGTACGGAGGGGTGGTACAGCTAGATGAGAACGTGTTGCAAAAACGGGCGGCGTATCCTGCGACCTCAACCAAGGTCGAGGTCAAGCAACGCCTGCGGTATCGCGCCACAAAGGTGGAATTTCCAGGTGCAGCAGGCCACGCGGCAGTTCGGCATCACTGCTGTCACAACGGACGACGGCGCGGTTGTCGCGGCATCCATCCAGCAGCGAGACCACGCGACGGCCGACCAGCAGCGAGCTCGGCCACTCGATGCAGGCATTGGCCGCGTTGGCCGGGGTACACACCGGGCTGCAGACTTCCAGCATCTGCGCGCGCACGCCGATCGCCTGCGCTTCCTGGTGCACCACCTGCGCGTACATGCGCATCGCGGCAGCCGTGATCGAGCTTTCGCCGTAACCGGCCCACGGCTTCACGGCGGCCGGGCTGCCGATCATCACGTAGCGACGTGCGTGCACGTTGTCCTGCAGCAAGGGCAGCAGGTGGCGCACCGCGTGCACATGCGGCATCAGGTCAGCCTGCAGCGCGCCGAGCAGTTCATTGCCATTGCGATCGACCACGCGGCCACGCCGGTAGGGACCGCCCATGGCCGCGATCACAGCGGCCAGCGGCCGTGGGCGCTGCGCGACCCGCTCGGCCAGCGCATGCGCCGAACCATCGTCGCTGAGCGAGCCGAGCAGCGTTTCCAGGCCTGGCTCATCGGCGAACTGCTCATGCAGCGCCGTCAGCCGGCCCGGATCGCGGCCGACCACCAGCACCGGGCTGCCGGCTTCCAGCAATGCGCCAACCACGCCCTGCCCCACGGCGCCGGTGCCGCCGAGGACCAGAACTTCGGGCGTCAGCATCCCATTCACGGGACATTTCCTCCCAAATCCGGGATAGTCCCAATTCGGCGCAGTCGGTCGCCCTTGTGTGGGACCAGGCGGATGGCTCCGCCACGCTGCTGACGCATGGGCGCGGTAAACTCACGGAAGTCCTTGTGTACCAAGGAACTCGGGCGGACTTCAACGGTCATTGCCAGGTCCAGGGTGCTCTGGCCGGCGTTCCGGAGACGGGCAAGAATGTTGCGCAGGCTCATGGCGGACGGGCTCCAAATAACGAATGGCGCCACGATAGACCTCAAACCTTTACTTGATTAGTCCTGATTAAGGGGAATAATCATCCCGCTCCCGGTCCAATCGTTCTGTCACGATTGTCCCATCCCCGACGTCCAGGATCCCAGACCATGTCCCACGATCTCAACGAGACGCTGATCTTCGTCAAAGTGGTCGAGCAAGGCAGTTTCATTGCCGCTGCCAAATCGCTCGGCCTGCCCAAGACTACGGTCAGCCGCAAGGTGCAGGAACTGGAGACGCGCCTGGGTGCGCGCCTACTGCACCGGACCACGCGCCGCCTTGGCCTGACCGAAGCCGGCTCGATCTACCACGAACACTGCCAGCGCATCGCGCGCGAACTGGAAGAAGCCGAGAGCGCGGTCAGCCAGCTGCAGTCCGGCCCACGCGGCTGGCTGCGCTTCACCGTGCCCTACTCGATCGGCATCACCTGGATCGCACCACTGCTGGGCCAGTTCCATGCGCAATACCCGGAGATCCGCCTCGACATGCATATGGGCAACGAGAAGCTGGACCTGATTGCCGGCGAAGCCGATCTGGCTTTGCGCGTGGGTGCCCTGCCCGATTCCAACCTGGTGGCACGCAAGCTCGGCAGCCTGCGCACGCAGGTGTTCGCCAGCCCGGCCTACATCGAACGCTATGGTGAGCCGCTGCATCCGGAAGAGCTGCAGTTCCATCGCATCCTGGCGATGCGCAAGCCGTACCACACCGGCAACTCGCCGCGCTTCACCTGGCAGCTGGGCGAGAACGGTGGCGAGCTGCGTGACTTCCCGGTCACGCCGCTGATGACCGCCAACGACATGTCCGCGCTCAATGGTGCGCTGGTGTGTGGCGAAGGCCTGCTGCTGACCGGCGACGTGATGGCCAAGCCGTTCGTCGAATCAGGCATGGTGCGCCGCGTTCTGGCTGGCTGGACCGGGCCGGAGGTGGACTTCAATGCCGTGTTCGCCGGCGGCCGCCTGGTCTCGCCGAAGGTGCGTGCATTCGTCGACTTCCTGGTCGAGAAGCTCAACTTCGACGCGAACTACATGCTGGCCCAGTGCCCGGGCGCGAAACTGGCGCAGCAGCAGCGGGAAAAGGAAGACGCCGCGCTGGAAAGCAGCGGCAAGCGGATTCTGGAGAAGGTGGCCGCTTCGGCGGCATGACCGGACGCATCCACGCACGGCATGGATCTATCCGGCGCGCGGTGCAGCTCCATGTAGAGTCGAGCCATGCTCGACTGCTGATGGAACCGCGCCGACCAAGGTCGGCATCTACCAGAAGAGGAGTCGAGGCTCGACTCTACAGGGGCGATCGATCGGCGTGCCGAGCAACGCTCGGCACCTACAGAAAATGCCGCCTGCAAGGGCGGCATTTTCGTTCCGGCGGCGCGGCTTTCGGTAGATGCCGACCTTGGTCGGCGCCGTTCGGAGAAGCCGCAACCGGAAGCGCTATCGGCGTGCCGAGCAACGCTCGGCACCCACAAAAATGCCGCCTGCAAGGGCGGCATTTTCGTTCCGGCCGATGGCCGGACCGGCTCAAGCAATAACGCGTAGCGTTATTGCTTGAGCGGAATCACGCGGATTTCAACGCGGCGGTTCTTGGCGCGGCCGGCATCGGTGCTGTTGTCGGCAATCGGGTACGACTTGCCGGCGCCCAGCGTTTCGATGCGCACGCTCTGCACACCCTGGCCGACCAGGTACTGCGCGACCGAGTCGGCGCGTTCCTTGGACAGGCGGTTGTTCACTGCGTCACTGCCGATGCTGTCGGTGTGGCCGACCACTTCGATCATGGTCTGGTTGTAGTCACGCAGGGTGCCTGCCACGCCGTTGAGCGAACCGTAGAACTGCGGCTTCAGGGTCGCCTTGCCGAAGTCGAAGGTGATGCCGTCTGGCAGGTTCAGCATGATGTTGTCGCCCTGGCGCTGCACATCGATGCCGGTGTTGGCGGTGCGCTCGCGCAGTGCGCGTTCCTGGCGATCCTGGTACTGGCCGACCGCAGCGCCGCTGAGCGCGCCGATACCGGCACCGATCAGGGCATGCTGACGGCGCTCGGTGGCGCTGTCGCCGGTCAGCAGGCCGGCGGCCACGCCGATGGCGGTGCCGATCAGGGCGTTGCGGCCGGTGCGGTTCTGCTGCTCGGTCGGGTTGCCGTACTGGTCACTCTGTACGTAGGAGCCGCCGGTGGCGCAGGCCGACAGGACGGCCGCACTCATCAGGGCCAGTGCGACGTTGCGGGTGGTGTTGCGGATCATGGGGTTCTCCTTGGTTTCCGGTCGGGCCGGCGGCTTGCGGGCGCAAAGAGAATAAACAGCCCAATGCGATGCCGGAATGATGATCCCGCGCGTCGACAGGTCCACGTTCAGCTAACTGACTGGATCGCGTCAGGGGCGCTTTACCCTGCCCCCGACTGACGGTAGGCGGCCAACGCTGCATCCCGGCCTGCGGCCAGATCCACCAGCGGCGTGCGCGGATAGTCCGGGGCATGTGCGGCCAGCAGCAACGGATGCTGCCAGGGCGCGAAGCGCGCTTTCACCGGCAATGCTGCCAGCTCGGGTACCCAGCGGCTGATATAGCGGGCCTGCGGGTCGAACTTCTCGGCCTGGGTGACCGGGTTGAACACGCGGAAGTACGGCGCGGCATCGGCACCGGTCCCGGCCACCCATTGCCAGCCCATCGTGTTGTTGGCCAGGTCGGCATCGACCAGGGTGTCCCAGAACCAGCGCGCACCGTGCAGCCAGTGCGCACGCAGGTGCTTGCACAGGTAGCTGGCCACGATCATGCGCACCCGGTTATGCATGTAGCCGGTGTGCCACAGCTCACGCAGGCCAGCATCGACGATCGGCACGCCGGTGTTGCCGCGCTGCCAGTCATGCAGCTGCGCGGCACTCGGTGTGGCCCACGGGAAACGGTCAAAGCGCGGGTTGAGGTTGTCGGTCGGCGTCTTCGGGAAGTGATGCAGCAGGTGGTAGGCGAAATCGCGCCAGCCCAGCTGGCGCAGGTAGCCGTCGATGTCGGCGTCGGAGCCCGCACTACGCAGGCCTTCCAGCGCGTGGGCGATGCGCCACGGTGCGATCTCACCGAAATGCAGGTGCGGCGACATTCGCGAGGTGCCTACGCGATCCGGCAGGTCGCGCTGCTCGCGGTAACCGCGCAACGCGCCGTCCTCGAACACGGACAGTGCCTCCAGTGCTCCGGCTTCGCCCGGCTGCCAGTGCTCCCAGAAGCCGGTGTCCCAGTCCAGCGTGGGCGCGAGCCGCAACTCCTCCAACCCGAGGCTGTCGACCGAATGCGCCGTCAGCGCCTTCGGTGCGGCCTGCAGCGCGGGCAGGCGCCAGTGGCTGAGCACGTTGCGCCAGTACGGCGTGAACACCTTGTAGGGCTGGCCCTGCTGGGTGGCGATATCCCACGGCTCGAACATCAGGCTGCCATTGCAGCTCTGCGCGTCGATGCCCTGCTCGCGCAGCGTGCGCTTGATGGTGGCGTCGCGCGGCTGGGTGGCTGGCTCGTACTTGCGGTTCCAGAACACCGCCTCGGCGCCGGTCTGTTCGATCAGTGCCTGCAGCGTGGCTAGGCTGTCGCCGCTGCGCAGTACCAGCGAAGAACCGCGCGAACGCAGGTCGGCATCCAGTGCCGCCAGCGAACGGTGGCGCCACGCATCGGAGGCCGCACCGGGTACCCACTCGCCTTCGTCGTGCGGCGCGTGGATGTAGACCGGCACCACATCGTGACCCGCGTCCAGCGCGGCCTGCAGGGCCGGATTGTCCTGCAGCCGCAGATCACGGCGGAACCATACCAACGCTACCGACACATGCACCGCCTTCGTTGTGGAAGGCGGTCATGATAGCCAGTCGCGGTGAAGGCATTGCACGCAGACCCCGTCTGCTAGGCTGCTGAGCCGCTCCTCTTTGAACCCCGCCATGGATGATCTACACGCCTCATTCGCCCGCTTCGGGCTGCTGAGGGCCCAGCACGAAGGTGACTGGCAGGGACCGCTCCCGTTACCACCGGTGCTGGCGCGCGTCTACGCGCGAGTGGGACCGCTGGGTCATGAGATCAATGCGAAGGTGGGCAACTCCGGCATCACCGTCCCTGGCCTCGATGTCTGGATACCGCCGCTGCAGCGCCTGTGGCGCCACCAGGCCGGCTATCGCTGGCACGGCATCAGTGGCGAGCCCATCGACGATTGGCCATCCAACTGGCTGGTGATTGCCGATCGCGGCGCTGACCCGTTCATCCTCGACCTGGACGACGGCCGCGTGCTGTTCAGTCACCACGGTGCCGGTCTGCTGGATGCCGGCGAGATTGTTGCCGACGTACCCACCCTGATGGCGGTTCTGGCCACGGCCGGCACCGTGTATCTGGAGGCCGGCGACGACCTCTACGACGATGATGACGATGGGGGCATCCGTGCCGTGCACGAGGAAGCCGCGGTGCAGGCCGTTGCGCAGGTGCTTGGCAACCGCCTGGATGCCGAGTGCCTGCTGGAGACACTGCGAGGCTGAATCCACGCATGGCGTGGATCTATCTCTCGAAACGCTGCATCGCCTCGCTGATCAGCACACGCGCTTCGGCGGCATTGCCCCAGCCATTGAGCTGCACCGGGTTGCGCCCCGCCGGCAGGTCCTTGTAGACCCGGAAGAAGGCCTCGATGCGCTGGCGCTCGACCTCCGGCAGATCCTTCAGGTCACGGATGTTGGCGTAGGTCGGGTCGACCTTGTCGGTGGGAACACCGATGATCTTCTCGTCATGCTCGCCGCCGTCGATCATCTTCAGGTAGCCGATCGGCCGGAAGCGCACGATCACGCCCGGATGCAGTGGCTCGCGGGTCAACACCAGCGCATCCAGCGGATCGTTGTCGCCGGCCAAGGTGCGCGGCATCGAACCGTAGTTGGCCGGATAGGCGACCGGCATCGACTGGAAACGGTCCACATGCACCAGACCGTCTTCCTTGATCTCGTACTTGGTGAAGCTGCCAGCGGGGATCTCCACCGCCAGGTTCACCTCCTGCGGGGCCTGCTTCGGCTGCGCGACCAGGAACGGATGCAGCACCGCGTCGGCGGCGGCAACCGCACCGGCCAGAAGCAGCAGTGCGCCGGCGATGGCGGCCATCGGGACGATACGGCGTGTCGTCATAGCGTTATTCCTTACTCCCAACAACGGTCTGCGCGACCTTTGGCAGTCTGCGCACGGGGGCATTCACGCGAAGTGATGCGGCCCTCGCGCTGTTCCAGCCGCTGCTTGCCGCCCGTGGCATCACGACGCAGCTCGAACGCGTCGTACAGGCGACCGGTCACCGTGCGTGCCTCGTAGCGCAGTTGCTGCGGGTCGATGCGCAGCACCTGGAACAGCTGGGTGTCTTCGGCCACCGGATCCATCGTCCTGCGTGCTTCGTCGGAAAGGCGGTACTGCTTGGGCCCGGCCACGGTCACCACGTACTGCGGCGTGGCGGCCTGCCCTTCTCCACGGCGGCCGTAGGTGTGATCGTGGCCCTGCAGCACCAGGTCCACGTTGTGGCGACGCACCACCGGCAACAGCACATCACGCAGCGCCGCGTTCTCGCGGCCCTCGCGCGGTGAGTAGAACGGCTGGTGCAGCAGCACGATGGTCCATGGCTGCGGATTGCCGGTCAGGACCTTGTCCAGCCACTGCGCCTGTGCCTTGGCCGTGCCAAGGTCGAGCGCCGAAGTGCCATCAACCACGGCCACGCGCACGCCCTGCGCATCGAACCAGTAGCTGGTCTGCTGCGCGGCGGTGGCGCCATTGCCCGGCAGCGCGAATGTCACCGGCCAGTGCTTGCCCAGCACGCGGCGTTCCTGCGGGGTGTCCTCGAATTCCTCGAAGTACTCGTGGTTGCCGATGGCCGGCGCCACCAGGGTTTCCTGCGCCAGCCAACCAGCGGCAGCGAACCACTCGCCCCACTCGCTGTCATCCATGTTGTCGCCGCCGCTGACCAGATCACCGGCGAACAGGCTCATGCGTGCCTCCGGTGCGGCCTTCTGCGCGGCCCGGAGCACGCGGCTGACATGGCTGACGTTCTTGTTCTGGGTGTCTCCGAAGTACAACAGCGTCAACGGCTGGTCGGCGGCGGCCAGCGTACGCAGCTGGTTCCAGGCGCTCCAGCTGCCATTGCCCTGCACGCGGTAGACATACTGGGTATCCGGCTGCAGGCCGCTGATGTCCGCGCGATGATGATGCGACAGCCCGTTCTCGGTCTGCAGCGCGCGGGTCGTCGCACGCACCTGGCGGATGTCCTCGATGGCCGGCGAATCACCGGCCACGGCAATCTCCAGCAGCGGCGCCTGCACGCTGCCATCGGTACGCCATGCCACGGCAAAGCCATGGCTGGGATCGGCCGCGGGCGATGCCACGATGCGGTCCGGCACCGTGGATGCTGCGTAGTAGCGGCTGCCCGCCGGCACCTGGGTATTCGGCTCGACCGCAGCAGGTGACAGCGACGGCAACGCCAGCAGCAGGCCGAGCGCCAATGAACGCATCACGCAATGGCGGCTCATTCGCCACACTCCAATGGCAGCGCCAGTTGCTTGGCGATGCTTTCCCAGTCGAACGCGACCACGCCCTGGTCGTCATGCACTGCGTACAGCGCACCGTGCGGGAAGCGTGGGCTGGCCGGCTGCATCAACCAGATGCCGTCGGTGTTGGCCACCGTATTGCCCTGGAACGCACCCACAGGCTTCAACGTATGCCGGTCGAACAGGTGGAACACACTGCGCTGCTTGCCCTGCTCGGTGGTGATCCACCAGCCGTCCTTGCCACAGGTGCGCAGGGTCACGCCTTCAGCCTGCGCCTTGAACACATCGCGGCCGAAGGTGGTGCCGGTGAAACGCCCGGCCAGGGTGTAGACCTTGAACTCGCTGGCGTAGCTTTCATCCTCTTCGGCGATCAACAGGCGATCGTTCTCCGGATCGCCCCAGATCGATTCCACCACACGCAATGCGCCAGCCTCGCTGGTATCCCCGATGTCCGCCACGCGCTTCGCTTCAACCCTGGCACCGTCGCGGGTCACGTGGTACTGGCGCACGCGTTTGTCGAGTTCGGCCAGCGGCGGCAGGATGTCACGCCCCTGCGCATCCTCGCCGTTGTCCCAGGAGTCGGTGACGTAGACGCTGTAGCCATCGGCACGGCGGTCGACCCACAACCCGTACGGTTTGCGCAGATCCTCGGCAGCGAACGTTGCCAGCGGGATGAAGTCCGGCAGGCTCAGCACCTGCACGCGATGATTGTCGCGCTCCACGATCCACAGCAGGTCGTCGGTCACCGCGATGCCGTTTGGGCGATCGAACTGCCCTGGCCCGGTGCCGCTGCTACCAACGTCACGCAGGTGCTGGCCGGTGCTGCCATCGTAGACCACCAGCTTGTCGGTGGCCTTGGCGGTGGCAATCAGCCACAGCTTGCCATCCGGTGCACGCCACGCCGCCGGCGAATCGATGTTGTCGGCCGGGGTCAGTGGAGTGACAAATGCCTCGGCGATGGTCGCCACCGCCCGCTGTGCCGCGGGCTTCGCTGCTGTGGCGGCCACGGCCGGATCATTGCCGGTGGCCGGCGTGCAGCCTGCCAGCAGAGCAGCCGCCAATGCCGCGGCAAGGACCGGGATGCGGCGCCCCATCACAGCGCCACCTTCAGGCCCAGCGCGTAGGTACGGCCGTACTCTTCCATCTGCAGGGTGCGCGAGCGCGTGCCCTGGTACAGCTCCAGCGGCTTGTCCAGCAGGTTCTGTGCTTCGAAGTACATGCTCACCCGCGGGGTGAACTTGTAGTCCAGCGAGAAATCGAGCTGGGTGTTGGGCGCCACGAAGATATCGAACGCGCGGCCCTTGCCGATGCTGTCCAGGTACTCGCTGCGGTACACCGCCGCCAGCCGCGTACTGACACCATATTTTTCATAGCCGATGTGGGCGCTGTAGACATGCTTGGAGGCGCGCGGCAGGGTGAAATCCTCCCCGGCACGGTCCTTGATGCCGGCATCGAACTTGGTATCCAGCCAGGTACCGCTGGCGCCGACCAGCAGGCCGTCCAGGCCGGCTGGCAGGAAGGCCAGTTGCTGCTGCCAGTTGAATTCCGCACCGCGCACGGTGGCCTTGCGGCCATTGATCGGCTGGGTCACGTCGAAGCCGCCATAAGCGGGATCATTGGTCCGCACCGTTTGCACGATGTAGCCATCGATCGACTTGTGGAACAGGCCAAGTGAAACGATACCGGTGCTGCCGATGTACTTCTCCACCGACAGGTCGATGTTCTTCGACTCGTACGGATCCAGTTCCGGATTACCCAGGCGCACTTCCTCGTCGCCGCGGCTGTAGCCCACACGTGGCGAGACATCGCCGAAGGAAGGACGCGATACGGTCTTGTTGGCCGAGGCGCGCAGTACCCAGTCATCGGCCGCGTCGTAGCGCAGGTGCAGGCCCGGCAGCACGTTGGTGTAGCTGCTGTTGGCCACGCGCGGGGTAACCGTGAAGCTGCGCCCGTTGGCGGCCACGTCCACCTGGTTGCCGATCGCCTTGAACTGGGTGTTTTCCACGCGCACACCGCCGATGATGCGCAGCGCGCCCACATCCCAGGTACCCATGGCGTAGCTGGCGAAGATGTCTTCACTGGCCACGTAGTCCTCTTCCAGCGATGTCATCGCGTTGCCACCGGCATCCTGGGGACGGGCGCTGTACTGGCCGCCATTGGCCGCCCAGAAAGCACGCATCGCGGCCGAATCCATGCCGTCACCCAGGTTGCCGTGGCGGTGTTCCGGCGAGGAGGTTGTCCAGCTCGACAGCGCCACCTTCGGGCCGACACGCAGTTCGCGTTCGTCGACGTTCACGTCGCGGTCGCGCCAGCGGCCCAGCAGGCCGAATTTGATGCTGCTGCTGTCGCCGTCGAAGCGTACGTTGACCTGCGCGCTGTGTTCCTTGTCGTTGACCTGCTTGGGCGAGAGCACGAAGCGGTCGAACGCGTAGTTGCCGTTGTCCAGCCACTGCGGGTTGTCGAAGCTGTAGCTGGGCAGGCGGCTGCGCTGGTCGAGGGTGCCATTGAAGGCCTTGCCATCAAGCTTGAAACGGGCCTCCATCTCGTCGTTCACCCGCTCTTCGGTGCGGGTGTAGCCGATCCGGTAATCGACCACGGCGTTGGTCAGCTTGTTCTCGCCACCGAGACTTGCCGCGAAGGTGTTTTCCTTCTTGGTGCGGTAGCGCATGCGCTTGTCGATGGAATCCTTCGGCATGCCATCCAGCCGATACTGGTCGGTGCCGGTCTTGACCATCTTCGCGTCGTCGAAGTTGAAGATCACGCGCTGGCGGGTCTCCGCATCGTCGAACTGGCTGTACAGCGTGCGCAGGTAGTATTTGCTGTCTTCATTCGGGCGCCAGTCAAGGTTGAGGTTGGCACCGATGCGCTTGCGCTCGATCTCGTACTTGCGGTGCTGCAGGTTGATCGCGGTGACATCGCCGGGGACGGCATCGTCCTCGCCGTCATACTCCACTTCGGTGTTGTCCGACTCGAACTTGCGCTTCTGGTAGTTCACGCCCAGCGCCACACCGAAGGTGTCGTTGAACACTTCGCTGTAGTTGACGGCAGCCTTGGGGCTGGTCTCACCCGAGAGCTGCTGATGGCTGCCTTCGATCTTGCCACGCAGGCTGCGACCGTCGCGGTCGAAGGCCGAGGCCGACTCCACGAGCACGGCGCCACCGATGGCATCACCCGGCATGTCCGGGGTCGGCGACTTGACCACGCGCAGGCGCTCGGTGGAATCGGACGGAATCACATCCAGCGGTGCGGCGCGGCTGGAATCTTCCGGCGTACCGATGGCGATGCCATCGACGCTGACGCTGTTGAGGTTGGCATCCAGGCCGCGGATGACCACGAAGCGCCCTTCGCCCTGGTCGCGGGTCACGCTGATGCCCGGCAGTCGCTGCAGCGATTCGGCGACATTCTTGTCCGGGTACTGGCCCAGTGCATCGGAGGACACGGCATCTTCGATCGCATCACTGCTGCGCTTCAGGTCAACCGCGCGGATCTGTGATTCGAGCTGGGCGCGCACTTCGATGCGGTCCAGGTCGACCGCGTCAGTGGCCACGGCGCCGGTGGCGGCAACCGCCTGTTGCCCGGCCGCCTGCAGCGGAGCTGCGGCCCCCATCGCCAGGGTCAGGGTGATGGCAACGGCCAACGGAGTCTTGATATGCACTGGGAATCCCCATTCCTGTTAAGAATGGGTCTGCACGGTATGTCCGCAAGGTTGCATGGCCGTGACATGCGCCTGCACATTTCATGTAAGGCCGCTCCGGGCCAGGTTTGGGTTCGGCCCGCCGATCCGGCAAAATGGTGTCCTCTCTCCTTCTTCCCCCTTCCCGACCATGAAGATCGTCGAAGTGCGCCACCCGCTGGTGCAGCACAAGATCGGCCTGATGCGCAACGCCGCGCTCAGCACCAAGGATTTCCGCGAACTGGCCAACGAGCTGGGCACGCTGCTGGCCTACGAGGCCACCGCTGACCTGGAGACCGAACCGCACACCCTGCCCGGCTGGGCCGGCCCGGTCACCGTACAGCGCATTGCCGGGGCCAAGATCACCGTGGTGCCGATCCTGCGCGCCGGCCTGGGCATGCTGAGCGGCGTGCTGTCGCTGATCCCGGCGGCCCGCGTCAGCGTGGTCGGCCTGCAGCGCGATGAGGAAACCCTGCAGCCGGTACCCTACTTCGAGCGCCTGACCGGTCGCCTGGAAGAGCGCGATGCGCTGATCCTGGATCCGATGCTGGCTACCGGCGGCACCCTGATCGCCACCATCGACATGCTCAAGCGTGCCGGTGCCCGCCGCATCAAGGGCATCTTCCTGGTCGCCGCGCCGGAAGGCATCGAGGCGGTCAAGGCCGTGCACCCGGACGTGGAGATCTACACCGCGGCCATCGATGCCCAGCTCAACGAAAAGGGTTACATCCTGCCCGGTCTGGGCGATGCCGGTGATCGCATCTTCGGCACCCGCGTCGGCTGAATTCCAGCGGGGTCAGAGCCCTTTCGTGCCGAAAGGGTTCTGACCCCAACAGCGCGTGGCGTCGCGGCCGCGTTGCGATTCTTCACGTGCTCTTGGCGCCGGGAAGCGAATGCTCCGCGCACCCGCCACCCTTGGAGCTCCCGATGAAAGCCTCTTTCCTGCTGGCCGCCGTCCTGCTGGTCGGCCTGCCCTTGGCTGCCAACGCCACCACTCCGCAGCAGCAGCGCATGGCCGACTGCTCGGCCAAGAACAAGGGGCTCAAGGGCGACGCCTACAAGACCGCGCAGAGCTCCTGCCTCAGCGGCCACTCTACCGACAGCAAGGCTGCGACCACGCCGCAGGAACGCATGCGCAAGTGCAACGCCGATGCGGGTACGAAGAAGCTGGCCGGTGATGCACGCAAGACCTTCATGAGCAGCTGCCTGAAGGCGTCGTAATGGCAGTGACGTAGAGCCGAGCCCATGCTCGGCTCAGGAATCCGTAACGTGCATGACCGTTCAGGGGAGCAGCCGAGCGTAGGCCCGGCTCTACCCTTACCCCAGGGCGCGCGCCTTCAGCTCGCCCTGCTCGTGCAGGGTCACGAAACGGCCCTTGTCATCGCGGCCCAGCTGCGCCAGCGCCACCTGCGGGTCGTGGGTGAAGAACAGATGCACGTTGCGCGCCAGCTTGTCTTCGAGGAACTGCCGTTTCTCGTCGATCAGCAGCTCGGCGTTGCGGTCGTAGCCCATGGTGATCGGCACGTGCACCCACGAGCGGCCCGGAATCAGATCGGCGCAGAACACCACGCCGCCCTTCGGTGATTCATCGGCGCGCGCGTGGCCGACAATTTCGGCCAGCATCAGCCCCGGCGTGTGGCCGTCGCTGTAACTGAAACGCACGGTGCGCCCCAGCGCCTTCGAGTATTCGCCGTCCACCACTTCCAGGCGGCCACTGGCCTGCAGCAGGCCCGGCAGTTCCGGAATGAAGCTGGCGCGGTCGCGCGGGTGCGGCTGCAGCGCACGCTGCCAGTGCTGCGCACCGACCACGTAGGTCGCGTTGGGGAACAGCAGCTCCGGCTCACGCCCTTCGCTCCAGGCCGCGAGCAGGCCACCGGCGTGATCGAAGTGCAGGTGGCTGAGCACCACCACGTCGATATCCTCGTGCTCGAACCCCGCTTCGCGCAGCGAATCGATCAGCACGTGCTGGCTTTCCTGCACGCCGTAGCGTTCGCGCATGCGTGGATCGAAGAAGGCACCAATACCGGTTTCAAACAGCACCGTCTTGCCTTCCAGCGGGCTGGCAAGCAGCGCACGGCAGGCCAGCTCGATGCGATTGAGCTCGTCCGGTGCCGCCCATTTTTCCCACAACGCGCGCGGCGCGTTACCAAACATCGCACCGCCATCAAGGCGCTGCGAGTTTCCACGAATCGACCAGAGTTTCATGCGCCAATTATCGGCGCCGGCTCGTTAAATAATCGCTAGATTGGAAACGGAAAACCCCGCCGGTAAAGGTGGGGTCTTCAGGCTCTCCGTCCGCCGGGCATGGCCCGGCGCTACCGGAGCATCAGCGTGCCGGTACAACCTGGGCACTGCCCACCGGGTTACGCGGGTCGCTGCCACCGAACAATTTGTTCGCCTTGCGGTCCCATTCCACGGTCTGCAGGTTGCCCCAGACGTGGCTGGAGCCACGGCCACCGGCGGCGACATTGCCCGGCAGGTCGATCTTGTGGCCCATCGCCTGCAGCTGCTTTACCGTGTCGGCGTCGAACGCATCGTTCTCGGCTTCGATCAGGTCCGGCAGCCACTGGTGGTGGTAGCGCGGCAGCGCAGCGACCTGCTGCGCGTCCAGGCCCGCGTCGTAGCCAAGGATGCCCAGCAGCACCATGGTGATGATGCGGCTGCCACCCGGCGTGCCCAGTACCACCACCTTGTCGGCGTTCTCCATGAAGGTCGGCGTCATCGAGCTGAGCATGCGCTTGCCCGGCTTCGGCGCATTGGCCTCATAGCCCATCACGCCGAACGCGTTGGGCGTACCCGGCTTCAGTGCGAAGTCGTCCATCTCGTTGTTCAGCAGCACGCCGGTGCCCTTCGGAATCAGGCCCGAGCCATACAGCAGGTTGACGGTCTGGGTGGCACCGACCCGGTTGCCGTCGCGGTCGATGATCGAGAAATGGGTGGTCTCGTCGTCCTCCAGCGGGGTCGGGTTGCCCGACAGCAGGTCGCTGGGCGTGGCCTTCTCAGGATGGATGGTGGCGCGCAGGCCCTGTGCGTAATCCTTGCTGACCAGCACCTTCTGCGGGATCTGCACGAAGTCCGGATCGCCGAGGAAGAAAGTGCGGTCACGGTAGGCACGGCGCATCGCTTCCACCACCAGGTGGGTGCGGTGGGCCTCATCCATCGACTTCAGGTCCCAGCCTTCCAAGATCTGCAGCATCGACGCGAGCGCGATGCCACCGGAAGACGGCGGCGACGCCGTGGTGATCTTCCAGTCGCGGTAGTTGAAGACGATCGGCTCGCGCAGCTTCACGCGGTAGCCCGACAGTTCCTCGGCGGTCCATTTGCCACCGGCCTGCTTCACGCCGGCCAGCAGCAGCTTGCCGGTCTGGCCCTTGTAGAAACCATCGAAGCCGTCAGCGGCGAGGCGTTCCAGGGTCTGCGCCAGTTCCGGCTGCTGGAACAGGTCGCCGGTGGCGATTGGCTTGCCGTTGCGCAGGTAGACCTCGCGTGTCCCCGGGTAGCGCTCCATCACTTCACGGCGCGAGGCATAGCCCTTGGCCATGCGGTCGTACACCGGGAAACCGTCGCGCGCGATGCGGATCGCCGGTTGCAGCGAAGCCGACAACGGCAGCTTGCCGTGCTTGGCCGACAGCTCGACCAGCGCCGCAGGCAGGCCGGGAATGCCGGCCGACCACGGCCCGTTGACCGAGCGGTCACGGTCGAGGTCGCCCTTTTTGTCCAGGTAGGCCTGCGGAGTCGCAGCGGCCGGCGCGGTCTCGCGCGCGTCCAGCATCACGTCCTTGCCGGTGGCCGCATCATGCAGCAGGAAGAAACCGCCGCCGCCCAGGCCCGAGCTGATCGGCTCGACCACCGCCAGCGTGGACGACACCGCCACTGCAGCGTCGAAGGCGTTGCCGCCCTGCGCCAGGATGTCGATGCCGGCCTGGGTGGCCAGCCGGTGGCCACTGGCGATAGCGGCACCATCGGGGCGCTCGGCACGGACCGGGCTGTCGGCCCAGGCCATCGGGCTCAGCAGCAGGCCGAGCAGCAACAGGGGGCGGACGATCAGCGTCTTCATTCGGATGGGGGCTCCGCATAGAGTTCAGGGTGATCGTGCTGCAGCTGGCGCAGCTTGGCCAGCAGCTGGTCTTCCGTTTCCACGATCTCCGGGTCCGGGTCGATGCATTCGACCGGGCAGACGACCACGCACTGTGGCTCGTCGAAATGACCCACGCATTCGGTGCAGCGCGCAGGGTCGATCACGTAGATGGTTTCACCCATCGCAATGGCCTGGTTCGGGCAGGCCGGCTCGCATACGTCGCAGTTGACGCAGAGCTCGTTGATTTTCAGCGACACGGCGATACTCCTCGCCCGCGCCCTGGGACAAAGGACCGGCCAACGCGGGCGCGCGGGCCGGTCAGGTCATCAGCGGCGCCCTTGCAGGACGCCGCCCGGGCCATGCCGGAGCATGGCCGCCATGGCTCGGTATTACTTGGCTTCGACGAAAATGTACTCGGCACCGGTCGGCTGGATCGCAGCCTGCACACGGGCGTTGTCGGCCGACTGGCCGATGAAGACCACGCGCACGCCCTTCATCGAATCCGGCGACACGTCCTTGAACACGGCCTGGATCATGTCAGCCATCTTGCCCGAGGCCGACGAACCGAAGGCCAGCATGTTGCCCGGCTGCACGCCACGGGCCACTGCCTGGGTCGCGCTCTCGGTCTGGCGCTCGTACTTGGCCTGGAAGTCCGGGTCCGATTCCGGCGAGAGGTAGTACAGGAACGGGCTGTTGGTGATGTTGCCCATGTTCTGGATCGCCACTTCCTGCAGGTACTTCTTCCAGCCTGCATCGTCGTCCTTGGACGGAGCGACCAAGGCCTGCTTGGCCTCGTCGACCGGAGCGGCCTCTTCCTTCTTGCAGGCGGTGAAGGCCAGGGCCAACGAAGCGATCAGCATCGCGCGCATGGTGGTGTTCATGGGTTTCCTCCCGGAATGGTGCGTGGTGTTGTACGTAAAGGGGGTGCGGGTACCGCGGGGCTTACGACTGCGCCGACTTCGCCTCGCGGACCTTGCGCAGGGCTTCCAGCACCGCGGCCGGCACGAAACCGGACACGTCGCCGCCCAGGCGCGCGATCTCGCGGACCAGCGATGACGAAATGAAGCTGTGCTGCTCGGCCGGGGTCAGGAACAGGGTCTCGACTTCGGGAATCAGATGGCGGTTCATGCTGGCCATCTGGAATTCGTACTCGAAGTCGGACACCGCGCGCAGGCCGCGCAGCAGGACCCCCCCCTGCACCGAACGTACGAAATGCGCCAGCAGCGTATCGAAACCGATCACCTCGACATTGCTGTGGTGGCCCAATGCGCCACGCGCCAGCTGCACGCGCTGCTCCAGCGGCAGCGCCGGGCCCTTGGACGGGCTCTGCGCCACACCGACCACGACCTTTTCAAACAGCGGCGCGGCCCGGCTCACCAGGTCGATATGACCATTGGTGATGGGGTCGAACGTGCCGGGATAGACGGCGATGCGGCGGTTGGCCACGGTCATGGGCGGTTGCAGATGTTCAGATGAGGTCAAAGTGTAGCAGTGGCGCGGCGGTACAGGGCAAAGCGCACCTCGCGGGTACTGCCCTCGCGGTGCAGCAGCCATTCCGGCGGCAGCACCGGCACGTGGCCGGCCGGCGACTCCAGGTACAGCCAGGCATCGGCGGCCAGGTGCCGCGGCAGCTGGGCCAGCACGTCCTGCCACAGGCCGTCGGCGAACGGCGGGTCGATGAAGACCAGGTCGGCCTGCTGCGCGGGCGCACCCTGCAGCCAGCGCACGGCGTCGGACTGCACGACCGTGATCTGGTCGGTGGCCTGCAGCTTGGCCACGGCGGTGGTCAGATTGCGTCCCAGCTGCGCGTCGCGCTCGACCATAGTGGCGTGGGCGGCACCGCGCGAGACCGCCTCCAGGCCCAGCGCACCACTGCCGGCGAACAGATCGAGCACCCGCGCACCGCCCAACCTGGGCATCAACCAGTTGAAAAGGGTCTCGCGCACGCGGTCGCTGCTGGGCCGCAGGCCCGGCAGGGTCGGCACCGGCAGGCGGGTATTGCGCCAGCGACCACCGATGATGCGGACCTGGCCGTCATTGCCGCCACGGCCGCTCATCGGCGCCCCCGGCGGGAGGTATTCGAGAATTTCAGCATGAGCGGGATTGTAGTTCGGCCGGGCTTTGCCCGGCACCCGTCGAAGCCACGGCAACGGCCGGAGCAACGGCAAAAGCCGGCTATCCGTGGGCTGGCGGGGTGGGTCCGGTTGAGGGGGGCGCTGCAAGTACGTCCATGTAAGCTCGGTCGCCGCATCCATGCGGCTCACGCCCCCTCAACCGGACCCACCCCGCCTTCGACAGTTTCCTGCGATCTGTCGGAACGTCTCTTGGGGTCAGATCCGTTTTCCTGCGGAAAACGGATCTGACCCCATTTGATGTATCGATATCTGACAGATGTGTCGACCAAGGTCGACACCTACCAACAGCCGAGTGAACCTGTCAGAGGTGGGGCGGTGTGGGTTGGCAGGACCGTTGGCGCCATGGGCCCGAGGCATGCCTCGGGCGGGTTGGGCAGGACGCCCAACCCCGGTCTTGCCGTGTGCGCAGGACAGCGCACACGAGCAAGGCGCCATCGAGCCCCCATGGGTGAGGGCGCTTTGCCTGCGAGGCATGCCTCGCAAGCGCCCGAACGCACAGCCGCCAGCGGCTGGGCCGGACCCCGGAGGGGGGTTTACGGCGTGTCCTGCCAACCCACACCGCCCCGCCATCCCACGGAATGCCCGCTGTTGCTGTTGCTGTTGCTGTTGCCTCGGCGGGTGCAGGGCGCAGCCCTGCCAGAACAACCCCTTGATTTCGGGACAATCAGCCATACCCCTTGGCGAGGCCGCACGCGCTGGCGCGGCATTGCACACGGAGCCTTATCGATGACCGAGACCACCCAGACCGAAACCCTTGGCTTCCAGACCGAAGTCAAGCAGCTGCTGCAGCTGATGATCCACTCGCTGTACTCCAACAAGGAGATCTTCCTGCGCGAGCTGGTCTCCAACGCCGCCGATGCCGCCGACAAGCTGCGCTTCGAGGCCCTGACCCAGCCCTCCCTGCTGGAAGGTGACAGCGAGCTGCGCGTGCACGTCAGCTTCGACCCCGCCGCCCACACCATCACAATCGAAGACAACGGCATCGGCATGAGCCGTGCCGAAGCGATCGCCCACCTCGGCACGATCGCCAAGTCCGGCACCGGCGATTTCCTGCGCCAGCTGTCCGGCGACCAGAAGAAGGATTCGCAGCTGATCGGCCAGTTCGGCGTCGGCTTCTACAGCGCCTTCATCGTCGCCGACGAAGTGGAAGTGACCTCGCGCCGCGCCGGCCTGGCCGCCGCTGAGGGCGTGCGCTGGACCTCGCGTGGCGAAGGCGACTTCGATGTCGCCACCGTCGACAAGGCCGACCGCGGCACCCGCATCGTGCTGCACCTGAAGGACGGCGAGCACGACTTCGCCGACGGTTGGCGCCTGCGCAGCATCCTCAAGAAGTACTCCGACCATATCGGCCTGCCGATCCAGATGCCCAAGGAAGACGCCGAAGAAGGCGCGGCCGTCGAGTGGGAGACCGTCAACCGCGCCAGCGCGCTGTGGACCCGCCCGCGTACTGAAATCAGCGACGCCGAGTACACGGAGTTCTACAAGCACGTGGCGCACGACCACAGCGACCCGCTGGCGTGGAGCCACAACAAGGTCGAAGGCAAGCTCGAGTACACCTCGCTGCTGTACGTGCCCGGTCGCGCGCCCTTCGACCTGTACCACCGCGACGCGCCCAAGGGCCTGAAGCTGTATGTGCAGCGCGTGTTCGTGATGGACCAGGCCGAGCAGTTCCTGCCGCTGTACCTGCGCTTCATCAAGGGCGTGGTTGATTCCAATGATCTGTCGCTGAACGTTTCGCGCGAGATCCTGCAGTCCGGCCCGGTCATCGATTCGATGAAGGCCGCGCTGACCAAGCGCTCGCTGGACATGCTGGAGAAACTGGCCAACGACAAGCCTGAGCAGTACGCCACGTTCTGGAAGGAGTTCGGCCAGGTGCTGAAGGAAGGTCCGGCCGAGGACTACAACAACCGCGAGAAGGTCGCTGGCCTGCTGCGCTTTGCCTCCACCCGTGGCGACGGCGATGCACAGAGCGTGTCGCTGGCCGACTACATCGGCCGCATGGCCGAAGGCCAGGACAAGATCTACTACCTGACCGGCGAGAGCTACAGCCAGGTGCGCAACAGCCCGCACCTGGAAGTGTTCCGCAAGAAGGGCGTGGAAGTGCTGCTGCTGACCGACCGCATCGATGAGTGGCTGATGGGCTACCTGACCGATTTCGATGGCAAGGGCTTCGTCGATATCGCGCGTGGTGACCTCGACCTGGGTGCGCTGGAAAGCGAAGCCGACAAGCAGGAGCAGGAAGCGGCAGCCAAGGACAAGCAGGGCCTGGTCGAGCGCTTGAAGAGCGTGCTGGGCGATGACGTGGCCGAAGTGCGCGTCTCGCACCGCCTGACCGATTCGCCGGCGGTGCTGGCCATCGGCGAGCAGGACCTGGGCCTGCAGATGCGCCAGATCCTGGAAGCCAGCGGGCAGAAGGTGCCGGACAGCAAGCCGGTGCTGGAGATCAATCCGGGCCACCCGTTGATCGCGAAGCTGGATGCGGAAGCCGATGGCGCACGTTTCGACGACCTGGGCAGGGTGCTGTTCGACCAGGCCGCGCTGGCCGCCGGCGACAGCCTGAAGGACCCGGGTGCCTACGTGGCACGCCTGAACAAGCTGCTGCTGGAATTGTCGGCCTGATCGAAGCGGTGGTCGCCGGGCATGGCCCGGCGCTGCTCTGGTAGATGCCAACCTTGGTTGGCACTGCTGCCCTGGTAGAGGCCAACCTTGGTTGGTGCCCCAAAAGCGTGCCAACCAAGGTTGGCACCTACCAGGGCGGGTCGAGCGTGCCGACCAAGGTTGGCACCTACCAGGCTGGGTCGAAGCGTGCCGACCAAGGTTGGCACCCACCAGGGGCGGCGGTTGGCACCTGCCAAAGCGGTGTTGCTCAGGCGTCCCGATCCAGCAGCGAGCCCAGCATCTGGTCCTGGCGGCGGATCACCGCGGCATTGGCAGCGAAGGCCACCACCTCGGCCTTTGCCGCCAGAAGATCCCCCAATGGCGCACCAGGATCGGCGTCGGCAGGGACCACCGCGGCCTGCACCCCGCCCTGCTCCGCAGCACCGCGCTGCAGCTGCAGGCGCTGGGCATCCGGGGTCGCCAGGTTGGCCACGTTGTGCGCGGCTACCTGCACGCCCTGCTGGGCCACGCGCATCCCGCTGAGGGCGATTCCCATCACGTTGTTCATGGCGGTCTCCGGGCCGCCCTGCGCAGCCCTCCGGACCGGTTAACGGCCGACGGGCCGCGACCTTGAGTCCACATCGGCCCGACAGGCCCGAGTGGTAGCATATCCCTCTGATTTCAGCGCCTTTTGCCAATGCTCAGTTTTTTCCGCCGCAAGAAGCCCCAGGATGCCCCCGCAACGGAGGCTCCCAAGACCCAGCACTACTCGGCTGAAGAGCTGGCGGCGGCGTTCCCGTCGGCCGCGCCCGCCGAGGACAAGGAACCGGCGCCGGTAGCTGCGCCAACCGCACCCGCCCCCGTCGAGCCGCCCCCGGCAGCGGTCGCACCGGTAACGATCGAGCCCTCCCCGGTGGCTACAGCGCCGGTGGTCCCGGCAGTCCCGGCTCCCACCGCTCCGAGCCCGATTACGCAGATCGACGTCGCCCCCGTCGCGACCCCGGCCATCGAACCGGTACCCTCACCGCTGCCTGAGCCCACCCCGGCACCGGTCACCGACGACCTGCCTGCGGCAGCCTCCGTCGACGCCGTGCCGGCTACGGCTGGCAAGCCCGGCTGGCGGGAGCGCCTGCGCAACAGCGTCATCGCGCGCAGCTTCGGCGGCCTGTTCTCGCGCAATCCCAAGCTCGACGACGACCTGCTGGACGAGCTGGAAACCGCACTGATCACTGCCGATGTCGGCGTTGGTGCCACCACCGACCTGGTGGAGGGCCTGCGCAAGCGCATGAAGGCGCGTGAATTCGTCGATGCCAACGCTTTGCTTGCCGCGCTGCGTGCCGAACTGATCGCGATCCTGCAGCCGGTGGCCAAGCCGCTGGTGATCGACCGCACCGCCAAGCCCTTCGTGGTGCTGACCGTCGGCGTCAACGGCGTCGGCAAGACCACCACCATCGGCAAGCTGGCCAAGCGCTTCAAGGACGAAGGCCACAGCCTGATGCTGGCCGCCGGTGACACCTTCCGCGCCGCTGCCGTGGCCCAGCTGCAGGCCTGGGGCGAGCGCAACGGCGTGGCCGTGGTCGCGCAGGGTCAGAACGCTGATGCCGCTTCAGTGGCATTCGACGCGCTGCAGGCCGGCAAGGCTCGCGGCACCTCGGTACTGATCGCCGATACCGCCGGCCGCCTGCATACCCAATCCGGCCTGATGAACGAGCTGGGCAAGATCCGCCGCGTGCTCGGCAAGATCGACCCCACTGCACCGCACGAAGTGCTGATGGTGATCGACGGCACCACTGGCCAGAACGCGCTGTCGCAGCTGCGCCAGTTCAACGCCGCCGTGAACGTGACCGGCCTGGTGGTGACCAAGCTGGACGGCACCGCCAAGGGCGGCGTGGTGTTCGCGCTGGCCCGCGAGTTCGGCATTCCGATCCGTTTTGCCGGCATCGGCGAGCGCCCGGAAGACCTGCGCGTGTTCGATCCGGAAGCCTTCGTCGACGCCCTGCTGCCTGAGGCGCTGGGCGCCTGATACACCGTGCAGCCACGCGTCGCGTGGCTCTACTGAAACCGGTAGAGCCACCCCATGGGTGGCTGCCAACCTCCGGAACACCGATGCCCCGCCAGCCGCACGCCAGCGCCAACACTGCCCAGGAAAACGGCTTCGTCGCCCACCTGCTGCACTGGTTTGACGACCACGGCCGCCACGACCTGCCCTGGCAGCACCCGCGCAGCCCCTATCGGGTCTGGCTGTCGGAAATCATGCTGCAGCAGACCCAGGTGAGTACGGTCATCCCGTATTTCCAGCGGTTCCTGCAGCACTTCCCGACCCTGCCCGACCTTGCCGCCGCCAGCAACGACGCGGTGATGGCGCAGTGGGCCGGGCTCGGCTACTACGCCCGCGCACGCAACCTGCATGCCGCAGCCAAACGGTGCGTGGAACTGCACGACGGCGAACTGCCGCGCGACTTCGATGCATTGCATGCCCTGCCCGGCATCGGCCGCAGCACCGCCGGCGCGATCCTCAGCCAGGCCTGGAACGATCCGTTCGCGATCCTCGATGGCAACGTCAAGCGCGTGCTCAGCCGCTACCACGGCATCGAGGGTTTCCCCGGCCTGCCCGCGATCGAGAAGCAGTTGTGGGCGATCGCCGAGACGCACGTGGCGCAGGTGCCGGCCGGGCGCATGGCCGACTACACCCAGGCGCAGATGGATCTGGGCGCGACGGTGTGCAGCCGCGCCAAACCGGCCTGCGTGATCTGCCCGCTGCAGGATGACTGCGTGGCACGGCGCGAAGGCCGCAGCGCCGAACTGCCGACCCCCAAGCCCAGCAAGACCCTGCCCGAGCGCGAGGCCGTTGCGCTGCTGCTGCGCGACGCCCAGCAGCGCGTGCTGCTGCAGAAGCGGCCGGATACCGGCATCTGGGCGCAGCTGTGGACGCTGCCACAGGCCGAGGCCGGCAGCGTGCTGCAGGACTGGTTCGACCTGCACGTCGACGGCTCGCTGGAAGAGGCCGAAGAGCTGCCAGTGCTGCAGCACACCTTCAGTCACTACAAGCTGCATCTGCAGGTACTGTCGCGACAGGTGCACGGCCTGCGCGTGGAAGAACCGACGCTGCGCTGGGTGGCCGCCGACGAACTGCCCGCGCTGGGCCTGCCGGCACCGATCCGCAAACTGCTCGACGGCGCAACGATCAAGACGCCGAAACGAAATTCCAAGAAACCCCGCAACCACGAGTGAATGCCATGTCCCGAACCGTCTTCTGCCAGTACGAACAACGCGATGCCGAGGGCCTGGACTTCGTGCCCTACCCCGGCGAACTGGGCCAGCGCATCTTCAACAACATCGGCAAGCAGGCCTGGGCTGCGTGGCTGGCGCACCAGACCATGCTGATCAACGAGAACCGCCTGTCGCCGCGCACGCCGGAGCATCGCGCGTTCCTTGAAGGCGAACTGGTCAAGTTCCTGTTCGAGAAGGACGCGGAAAAGCCGGCTGGTTTCACCCCGGAAGCCTGACACACAGGTAGTGCCGGCCGCTGGCCGGCAACCTGGCATCTGCGCGATGCCGGCCAGCGGCCGGCACTACCACGCTATTTCGTGCTTTCCTCGCGCTCCTGCACCTGCGCCTGGCGCAGCTCCTGTTCGGAGGCACGCAGCGCCTTCACGTCCAGTTTGCGGATGCTGTCGATGAAGCACGGCATGCGCGGGCCGCCCGTCGGGTCGCGCACCAGCACTTTGTCAAAACGCGCCGAAACACGGTTCATCTGGCTGGTCAGGCCGATGGCGGTGGCATACGGCAGGTCCTGGCAGGGACCTCTCAATTCCAGCAGGTAGGCTTCGCTGGGACGGGTCCACACTGCCAGCGCGCTGTCGCCCAGCTCGGTCCAGCCATTGAGGCTGCCGAAGAACTGCATGTCGTTCTGCGCCGCGCCGGCATGGGCACGGTACAGGTCAAGTTTCTCGGCAGAGCTGAGCCGGCCGGTGGTCGCGCAGGCGGCCAGCGCCAGGCAGAGTCCGGCCATCAGGATCGGGGTCTTCATGGCGATCTCCTCGGGGAACTGCCGCCATCATGCGCCCAGCCACGTGCGGCTGGCGCGACAGCCGGAGCCCCATTCAGCAGCCGGTCGGCGGCTGCTGGCCGGACCACGGTAGTCGCCAACCTTGGTTGGCGCTTGCCCTGCAAGAGCAGCCGACCAAGGTCGGCTTCTACCAAAGCGTGCCCAGTGCCTCAGACGTCGGCGTGGGCCAGTGCGTGCAGGCGCCCTTCGCGCAGCTCCAGCACCCGGTCCAGGCGCCGCGCCAGACTGCGGTCGTGGGTCACCAGCACCAGGCTGGTATGCCGCGCCCGGTTGAGTTCCAGCATCAGCTCGAACACCGTCGCCGCGGTGCGGTCATCGAGGTTGCCGGTCGGCTCGTCGCCGAGCACGCAGGCCGGATGGTTGACCAGCGCACGCGCCACGGCCGCACGCTGGCGCTCACCACCGGACAGTTCGCCCGGCTTGTGGTCCAGACGATGGCCAAGGCCGACCGCCTCCAGCAGGGTCGTTGCACGACTGCTCGCTTCGGCCACCGCGGTGCCGGCCAGCAGCACCGGCATCATCACGTTTTCCAACGCGGTGAATTCCGGCAGCAGGTGATGGAACTGGTAGACGAAGCCCAGCGCCTGGTTACGCAGCAGGCCGCGCGCGGTATCAGACAGCGCCGACATGCGCTGGCCGGTCACGTACACCTCACCGGCGGTCGGAGTATCCAGCCCGCCCAGCAGGTGCAGCAGCGTGCTCTTGCCGGCGCCGGAGGCGCCGATGATCGCCACCGTCTCGCCTGCGGTCACGGTCAGGCCCAGGCCATCGAACACCGGGGTCTGCATGCGTCCCTCGGCATAGGTTTTGCCCAGTGCCTCGGCGCGGATCACTTCATCACCGCGGTTGAAGACCTTATTCATAACGCAGGGCCTCCGCCGGCTGGGTGCGTGCTGCCCGCCAGGCGGGATACAGGGTGGCCAGGAAACTCATCAGCAGCGCGACCACGGTGATCGCCACCACGTCGCCGGTCTGCATGTCGGTCGGCAGGCCGGTGATGTAGTAGACATCCTCCGGCATCAGCTTGACGTTGAACACGCTCTCGATGGCGCCGAGGATGCGTTCCAGATTGAGGGTCAGGGTGATGCCGCCGATCAAGCCGGCCAGCGTGCCGAAGATGCCGATCAGCGAACCCTGCACCATGAACACCTGCATCACCCCGCCCGGGGTCAGGCCGAGCGTGCGCAGGATGGCGATGTCGGCCTGCTTGTCGGTGACCAGCATCACCTGCGAGGACACCAGGTTGAACGCGCCCATGGCGATGATCAACGACAGCAGGATGCCCATCACCACCTTCTCCATGCGCAGCGAGTGGTAGAGGTTGGCGTTCTGCTGGGTCCAGTCACTCACCCGGTACGCACCACCGAGGTTCTGCGCCAGGTCCACGCCCACTTCCAGCGAGCGGTCCATGTCGTGCAGTTTCAGCCGCACGCCGGTAGCACCATCGGAACGCAGCACGCGCTCCAGGTCCTTCATGTTGGCGAAGCCGACACCTCGGTCGACCTCGTTGTAGCCGGCCTCGAAGAGGCCGCTCACGGTAAAGCGTTTCATCCGTGGCACCGCACCGGCAGGCGTGCCCTGCACTTCGGCGAAGGTCACCAGCACCTGATCGCCGACATCCACGCCCAGCCAGATCGCCAGTTCTTTGCCCAGCAGCAGGTTGAAGCTGCCTGGCTTGAGGCTGTCGTAGCTGCCCTTGGTGACCTTCTTGTCGATCACCGACACCTTCGGCTCAAGCGCCGGGTCGATGCCCTGGATGATCGCGCCCTGCACGCGCGGGCCGCTGATCATCGACTGGATCTCGATGTAAGGCGCGGCACCGGCCACGCGCGGGTCCTTGCGGGCCACGTCGACCACGCGCATCCAGTCCGGCATCGGCTCGCCGTCGCGGCTGATGGTGGTGTGCGCGGTCATCTGCAGCAGGCGACTGCGGATTTCCTTCTGGAAACCGCTCATCACCGCCAGGGTGGTGATCAGCACGGTGACGCCGAGCGCGATGCCCAGGATCGATGCCATCGAGATGAAGGAGATGAAGCCGTTGCGGCGCTTGGCGCGCAGGTAGCGCAGGCCGATCGCCACGGGAAGGGGTTTGAACATGCAGGCACGCCAGTCAATTCAGCTTATGGTGCCATCGTACGGGGCCTACGGGAAACGGCACGTGCGGCCACGGCCAGTCGCAGTTCACGTCGCTGCCCGGGATCGAGCACATCGGGCCAGAACAGCAGGCGCCGGCGGCGCCGATCCTCACGCCACAGCAACAGCAGCCAAGGCCCACGCACGACCAGCTGCGGGCTTTCGATGTCCTGACCGGCAACCTGCATCGGGTCGGGCGGCGCTGGCAGGCACAGGGCAACGCGTGGCCGGCGAAAGCGCCAGGCCAGCTCCGCCAGTCCCATGGCCCAGGCCAGCAGCACGGCCGGCATCAGCAGGCGCGGCGGCAACTCCGTCGCGCGCAGCAGCCAGGGCGCGGCCAGCAGCACCGCCAACTGGGCGGCGGCCTGCAGCCGCGAGGGGCGCCACTCAAGCCTTGAGGGCGAGGATCTTCTGCATGAGGGGGATCGCGTGCGCATGCGGGCAGGCCTCATAGCCCATGAACCAGCGCCACAATTTATCGTCCTCGCAGTCGAGCAGGAACAGGAAAACCTCGCGCTCTTCGGTCGGCGCAGTGCTCCATTCGTGGTCCAGATAGCGACCGAACAGCTGGTCCAGCTCGCGCATGCCGCGGCGGCAGCGCCAGCGCAGCTTCTTCAGCAGGGTTTCTTCATCCATCGTGTTTCTCCAGATACAGCAAAGCCACGCATGGCGTGGCTCTACTGGGTTGGTACAACCACGCAGAGCGCGGCTCTACCAGGTACAGCCAGGCCTGATCAGGCGCGGCGTTCCATCATCAGCTTCTTGATCTCGGCGATCGCCAGCGCCGGGTTCAGGCCCTTCGGGCAGGTCCGGGCGCAGTTCATGATGGTGTGGCAGCGGTACAGCTTGAACGGATCTTCCAGATCGTCCAGGCGCGCACCGGTGTCCTCATCGCGCGAGTCGATGATCCAGCGGTAGGCCTGCAGCAGGATCGCCGGGCCCAGGTAACGCTCGCCGTTCCACCAGTAGCTCGGGCAGCTGGTCGAGCAGCAGGCGCACAGGATGCACTCGTACAGGCCGTCCAGCTTCTTGCGGTCTTCCGGCGACTGCAGGCGCTCACGGTCCGGCGGTGCCGGGGTCTGGGTGCGGATCCACGGCTTGATCGAGGCGTACTGTGCGTAGAAGTGGGTCAGGTCCGGAACCAGATCCTTGACCACGTTCATGTGCGGCAGCGGGTAGATCGGCACTTCCTTCTTGCCGCAGTCCGAGATGGCTCGGGTGCAGGCCAGGGTATTGGTGCCGTCGATGTTCATCGCGCACGAACCACAGATACCTTCGCGGCAGGAGCGGCGGAAGGTCAGGGTCGGGTCGATCTCGTTCTTGATCTTGATCAGGGCGTCCAGGACCATCGGGCCACAGGCGTCCAGATCGACTTCATAGGTATCGGTGCGCGGGTTGCTGTCGTCGTCCGGACTCCAGCGGTAGATCTTGAAGGTGCGCACGTTCTTGCCGCCGTTCTTGACGGGGAAGTGCTTGCCCTTCGTGATCTTGGAATTCTTGGGGAGTGAAAACTCGGCCATGGCTGCTCTCGTTGGCTCAGGCGGCCCGCGCCCGTGGGCGCGGATTGCATGGTAGGCGGGGTCGGATCAGTACACGCGCGGCTTCGGCGGCACTACGGACACGTCGTCGGTCAACGTGTACATGTGCACCGGACGGTAGTCGAAGCTGCACTTGCCCTTCTCGTCGACGCTGACCAGGGTGTGCTTCTGCCAGTTGACGTCGTCGCGGTCCGGGAAATCCTCGTGCGCATGCGCGCCGCGGCTTTCCTTGCGCTGTTCGGCCGAGTTGATCGTCGCCACCGCGTTGAGCAGCAGGTTGTTCAGCTCGTAGGTCTCGATCAGGTCCGAGTTCCATACCAGCGAACGGTCGGAGACCTTCACGTCCTGGAACGAGTCGAAGATCTTGTCCATCTTCTCGCAGCCTTCCTTCAGCGTCTGGCTGGTGCGGAAGACGGCGGCGTCGGCCTGCATGGTGCGCTGCATGCGATCGCGGATGACCGAGGTCGGGGTGTCGCCGTTGGCGTGGCGCAGCTTGTCCAGCAGGCCCAGTGCCTTGTCGCAGGCATCGGCCGCCAGCGGCTTGTGCGACGCGCCCGGCTTGATGGTCTCGGCGCAACGGTTGGCCACCGCACGACCGAACACCACCAGGTCCAGCAGCGAGTTCGAGCCGAGGCGGTTGGCACCGTGCACCGACACGCAGGCGGCTTCGCCGATCGCGTACAGGCCAGGGATCACCGCATCGGGGTTGTCGCCATCCTTGCGCACCACTTCGCCGTGGTAATTGGTCGGGATGCCGCCCATGTTGTAGTGCACGGTCGGGATCACCGGGATCGGCTGCTTGTGCACGTCGACGCCGGCGAAGATGCGGGCGCTCTCGGCGATGCCCGGCAGCTTCTCGTCGATCACGCCCGGGCCAAGGTGGGTCAGGTCGAGCAGGATGTGGTCCTTGTGCTCGCCGACGCCGCGGCCTTCGCGGATCTCGATGGTCATCGAACGGCTGACCACGTCGCGCGAGGCCAGATCCTTGTAGTGCGGTGCGTAACGCTCCATGAAGCGCTCGCCGCTGCTGTTGCGCAGGATGCCGCCTTCACCGCGGACACCCTCGGTGATCAGGCAGCCGGCGCCGTAGATGCCGGTCGGGTGGAACTGCACGAACTCCATGTCCTGCATGGCGATGCCGGCACGCATGGCCAGGCCGCCACCGTCGCCGGTGCAGGTGTGCGCCGAGGTGGCGCTGAAGTAGGCACGGCCGTAGCCGCCGGTGGCCAGCACCACGCCCTGGGCGCGGAACAGGTGCAGGGTGCCGTCGGACATGTCCAACGCCAGCACGCCTCGGCAGGCACCTTCGTCATCGAAGATCAGGTCGAGCGCGAAGTACTCGATCATGAAGCGTGCGTCGTGCTTCAGCGACTGCTGGTACAGCGTGTGCAGCATCGCGTGGCCGGTACGGTCGGCCGCCGCGCAGGTACGCTGCGCCGCCGGGCCTTCGCCGTACTTGGTGGTCATGCCACCGAACGGACGCTGGTAGATCTTGCCTTCGGCAGTGCGCGAGAACGGCACGCCGTAGTGTTCGAGCTCGATGATGGCCGGGATGGCCTCACGGCACATGTACTCGATGGCGTCCTGGTCGCCCAACCAGTCCGAGCCCTTGATGGTGTCGAAGAAGTGGTAACGCCAGTCGTCCTCGCCCATGTTGGCGAGTGCGGCCGAGATACCGCCCTGGGCGGCAACGGTGTGCGAACGGGTCGGGAAGACCTTGGTCAGGCACACGGTCTGCAGGCCCTTGGCGGCCAGGCCGAACGTGGCGCGCAGGCCGGCACCGCCGGCGCCCACCACGACCATGTCGTACTTGTGTTCGGTGATCTTGTAAGCGGACATCTAATCTGGATTCCTGTGTAGGTGCCTGGGCTCAGGCAACGCCGAGGGCGATGCGGCCCACCGCAAACACACTGACGATCATGCCGAGCACGGCGACGAACTTCACCGCGGTCTGCAGCACCAGGGCCAGCAGCGATTCGTGGATGTAGTCTTCCAGCACGACCTGCATGCCGAGCTGCGCGTGCCAGAACATGGCGATCAGCAGGCCGATCAGCGGCACTGCGTTCCACGGCTTGGCCACGGCGGCGGCGGCGGTCGCGTAGTCCGAGCCCAGCAGGCCCAGCACGAAGACCAGGAACCAGATGCCCAGCGCCACCAGGGCGGCGGCGGTCAGGCGCTGGTGCACGAAGTGCTCGGTGCCGGTCTTGGCCGAACCAAGGCCGCGCACACCCTTCAGCGGAGTACGGAACTTGCTCACGCGGCACCTCCGAACATCACATAGGCCCACACCAGCAGGGTGATCACCAGGCTGCCGATGACCGACAGCCAGCTGCTGCGGATGAAGGCGGGGATGCTGAAGCCGATGGCGAAGTCCTGCACCACATGGCGGATGCCATTGCACAGGTGATAGGCGAACGACCATGTCCACGCGAACAGGAACACGCGGCCATACCAGGCCCCGGCATGGCCGGTGAAGCAGTTCCAGGAATCGGGCCCCATCATCAGTGCCAGCAGGCCGGCGGCGATGATGAGGGCACCAACAGACAGAAAGACGCCAGTGGCTCGATGCAGGATCGAGGTGGCCATCTGAATCTGCCAGCGATACACCTGAAGGTGCGGGGAAAGTGGGCGTTGTCTGGTCGCCATTCGCTGGGCTCGTTGTCTCGGCTGGGCGGCACACGGCCGCGTTGGCTCAATGCTGATCAGAAATCGATGCAGCGTCCGTTTTTCTCCCAATCGCCATACCGCACCGGATCAAGTCCGCCGCGGCCGCCGAATTCCTCTGCTTTTTCCTGTTCCACGGGCACGGGTGCCGCGGGGACCAGCGGGGCTTCAGATTCGTCGTCGGGAGTGGGGGTTGTTTGGCCTATCATTGTTGGTCTCGCAACGCACAAATTTTAGACCTCGTTCACGTGCCTGACAACCTGCCCCCTGCTTTCGTCGGATATCCGCGCCTGCCCGGCCACCAGTTGCTGAGCCTGCAGGGCCCGGATGCGGCCGTATTCGCCCATGCCCAGTTCAGTGGCGATGTCACTGCCCTGCCCCTGCTGCACTGGCAGTGGAGCGCCTGGCTGAGCGCCAAGGGCCGCACCCTGACGGTGTTCCAGCTGCTTCGGCTGGCCGAAGACCATGTGTTGCTGGTGCTGGCCGACGGTGATGCCGATGCGATTGCGTCGCAACTGCAGCGCTTCGTGTTCCGCCGCAAGGTGAAGGTACTGGTGCGCAGCGATCTGGCCGTGGCCGGTGCGTTCACTGCGCCCGAGGCCGCCAGCGGCGCCGCCATTGCGCAGACCACAGGTGACGGCTGGGAGCTGGACCTGGGCAGCGACGCGCTGCCGCGCACCCTGCGCATCGGCGCCACCGAGGCCTTCGCCGCCGGCAGCGAGGCCGATGAGGCCACTTTCGCGCTTGCCTGGCGCCAGGCCGACCTGCGCCATGGCCTGCCGCGGCTGGAAGAAAGCCAGCGCGAAGTGTGGACCCCGCAGCAGCTGGGCCTGGACCGCCTGAATGGCTACAGCGTGAAGAAAGGCTGCTACCCGGGCCAGGAAATCGTCGCCCGCACCCACTTCCTCGGCAAGGCCAAGCGCGCGGTGCAGCTGCTGCATACCGCAGCACCGGCGCAGGCCGGTGATGGCGTGCAGCAGGACGGTACGGCGCTGGGCACCATTGCCAGCGTGGCCGGCGATCTGGCGCTGGCGGTGCTGCCGCTGGAGGCCAGTGACGCTGAGCTGCAGGTGGGTGATGCGGTTGCGCAGCGGATACCGCTGCTGGATGGGCTGGCGCGTTAGGCGCCCGCCGGGCATGGCCCGGCGCTACCACCACCCTGGTGGGTGCGGACCGTTGGTCCGCACGGCGGTCATGACGCCGGGCATGGCCCGGCGCTACCGCCCCTTACAGGCGTTCGCCGCTTTCCGGATTGAAGAAATGCAGGCCCTGCGGGTGGATCGCCACGCGGATGTCCTCGCCCACGCGCGGTAGCGACTGCGGCGCCACGCGCATGGTCAGCGCGTGCTGGCCACTGCTCAGGTTGACGAAGATCTCGTTGCCGACCGGTTCGATGCCCTCGATACGCGCGGTGAATGCATGCGCATCATCGGCACTGGCCGGCTGCAGGTGTTCCGGACGCACACCCACCGCGATCGGCTTCTGCAGCCAGACCGGATCGATCGTGGCCTGGCCCAGCGGAGCACGCCATTCGCCATCGACCACGGTCACCCCGCCGGCATCGCCCTCAAGGGTGCCACGCAGCACATTCATCGCCGGGCTGCCGAGGAAACCGGCCACGAACAGGTTGGCCGGGCGGTCATACAGCGCCATCGGTGTATCGATCTGCTGGATGATGCCGTCCTTCAGCACCACGATGCGCTGGCCCAGGGTCATCGCTTCGACCTGATCATGCGTCACGTAGATCATGGTGGTGCCCAGCTTGCGATGCAGCTGCGCGATCTCGGTACGCACGCTGTGGCGCAGCTTGGCATCGAGGTTGGACAGCGGCTCGTCAAGCAGAAATACCGCCGGCTCGCGCACCAGCGCACGGCCCAGCGCGACACGCTGGCGCTGGCCACCGGACATCGCCTTGGGCAGCTTGTCCATCATCTCGGTCAGGCCCAGCGTCTGCGCCGCCTCGCTGATGCGCTTGTCGATCGTGGCTTTGTCATGGCCACGCAGCTTCAGGCCGAAGGCCAGGTTCTCGGCCACGGTCATGTGCGGGTACAGCGCGTAGCTCTGGAACACCATGGCGATGTCGCGATCCTTCGGCGCCACATCGTTGACCACACGGTCACCGATGGTGAGCGTGCCGCCACTGATCTCTTCCAGGCCGGCAACCATCCGCAACAGGGTCGACTTGCCGCAGCCGGAGGGACCGACCAGCACCATCAGTTCGCCATCGGCGACCTCGAAGGTGGCGTCCTTCACCGCGACCTGGCCGTTGTCGTAGACCTTGCGCACACCCTGCAACTGCACTTTTGCCATATCACCTATCCGGTCCGCCCGAAGCCGGGCTGTCTTTTGGGACTGCCTCGGCCCTCCCGATGGCAGTGATGATTGCGCGCCTGCCGCATGACGGCGAGCACTGCAATCGAATACAGTTGCCCATTCTGCCATGTAAACGTTTTCACGTGGCACTATCCGATGATCGGTGCGCACCGATCTGCGTCGGCGGTTGAACGAAGGTTCTGCCGAAGCAGTGGTTTCGAATGGAACGGTCTTCCGGAGCTCCGGAGAACGCCCCGGACGAACCTCGGACAGGCAGTTGCGCGGATGTCCCCCGAACCCAGCCATGAAGCGATTGACAACGATGTCACCCGGATCTGAAACTCGAGCGATGCACGACACCCTCTTCCTGTTCGGTGCCACAGGTGATCTGGCCCAGCGCTATCTGTTCCCTTCGCTGCTTCGCCTGCTTGGCGACGGCCTGCTGCCGGAGGACTTCCGCATCCGCGCACTGGCGTTGTCCGGGCATGACACCGAAGCCTTCCATGACATCCTGCGGCCGCGCCTGCAGCAGGCCATGCCGATGGCCAGCCAGGACGACATCGCCGCGCTGCTGCGCCGCATCGACTACCGTTCGGTCGACCTGCGCGACGTCGACTCGGTCGCCGCCGCGGTCTCCGACCTGGTGGACCGCAAGTGCGTCAGCTACCTGGCCATCCCGCCAGGCCTGTACATCTCCACCTGCGAAGGCCTGGCCAAGGGCGGCGCCCTTGCCGCGCCGGCACGGCTGATGCTTGAGAAGCCGATCGGCAGCGACAGCGAAAGCGCCGAGGAAATCATCAGCACCATCGGCCAGTGGATCGACGAGGATCGTGTGTTCCGCCTCGACCACTACCTGGGCAAGGCGGCGGTGCAGAACCTGATCGCGCTGCGCTTCGGCAACACGCTGCTGGAAGCGGTGTGGAACCGAAACTACATCGAGTCGGTCCACATCCTGGTGGCCGAGAGCGAAGGCGTGGACGGCCGTGACGCCTACTACGCGCGCTCCGGTGCGCTGCGCGACATGGTGCAGAGCCACATCCTGCAGCTGCTGTGCATGGTGGCGATGGAACCGCCGGCCTCGCTGGAAGCCGACCGCATCCGCGATGAGAAGGTCAAGGTGCTGCGCGCCCTGCGCCCGCTCGATGCGAAGCACGCCGCACGTGACAGCATCCGCGGCCGCTACACCGCCGGCACCATCAATGGCCAGCCGGCACAGGCCTACCAGCCGCCGGAAGGCAGCGACGTGGAGACCTTCGCCGGTGTCACCGCACATATCGACAACTGGCGCTGGAGCGGCGTGCCGTTCCACCTGGTCACCGGCAAGCGCCTGCCCGAGCGCACCACCCGCGTGGTGGTCACGCTGAAGCCGGTCACCCACTGGCTGTTCGAGCGCCCGCAGCGTGCGCAGGCCGCACCGAACCGCCTGGTGTTCCAGCTGCAGCCGCAGGAAAACATCGAACTGGGCCTGATGAGCAGCCTGGCCGGCCCCGAATGGGGCGCGCTGGAACTTCACCCGCTGGAACTGGAACTGTCGGTGCCGACCGGCCTGCATCGCCGCATCGCCTACGAGCGCCTGTTCCTGGACGCCTTCAACGGCAACCACACGCTGTTCGTGCGCGACGACGAAGTGCGCGCGGCCTGGGCGTGGATCGACAGCGTGGCCGATGCCTGGAAGGAAGCAAAGCTGCCGCTGGAACCCTACCCCGCCGGCCAGTGGGGCCCGGACAACGCGACCGGCTTCCTGCCGCAGGGCGTGGATGCGCCGGACAGCGAGGCGTCGGCATGAGTGCCAGCTCGCAGCCGGTGCTGGTCGCCGACATCGGTGGCACCAACGCCCGCTTCGCCCTGGCCGACACCTCGCTGGATGCACCGCTGCAGCAGGACAGCATCCGTGAGTACGCGGTGGCGGAGTTCCCGTCGCTGGGTGATGCCGCGCGCCACCATCTGGAACAGATCGGCGCTACCGCCAGCCGCGGCGTGTTCGCGGTCGCTGGTCGCGTCGACGGTGACGAAGCACGCATCACCAACCATCCGTGGGTGATCTCGCGCAGCCGCACCGCGGCCATGCTCGGTTTCGACGAACTGCACCTGATCAACGACTTCGCCGCGCAGGCGATGGCGATTTCACTGCTGCAGCCCGATGACGTGGTCCAGGTCGGCGGCGCTGCATGGGTGCCGGGCAAGCCCGGTCAGCCGCGCAACTACGCGGTGATCGGGCCGGGCACCGGGCTCGGTGTCGGCGGCCTGATCCTGCGCCATGGCCGCTGCTATCCGCTGGAGACCGAGGGTGGCCATGTCAGCTTCCCGCCGGGAACTCCGGAGGAAATCCGCATCCTGGAGATCCTGTCCGAGCAGTTCGGACGCGTCTCCAACGAGCGCCTGATCTGCGGCCCCGGCCTGGTCAACATCCATCGTGCCGTGTGCGAGATGGCCGGCATCGATCCGGGCCAGCTGCAGCCGGTGGACGTGACCGCGCGTGCCCTGCACGGCGATCCGCAGGCGATGCGCACCGTGGACGTGTTCTGCGCGGTGTTCGGCGCCATCGCCGGCGACCTGGTGCTGACCCAGGGCGCGTGGGACGGCGTGTTCCTGACCGGCGGGCTGACCCCGAAGATGCTCGATTCGCTGCAGCACTCCGGGTTCCGCCAACGCTTCGAACACAAGGGCCGCTTCTCCTCGATCATGGCGCGGGTTCCCTCGTTGGCCGTGATGCACCCCCACGCCGGGCTGCTGGGCGCCGCCGCCTATGCCGCCGACGCCGAACGTGACGCACCTGGAGTTGCCGCATGAGCCCCACCACCTTCCACGACGACCGCATCGAGTTCATCCAGCACGGCGATGCCGATGGCTGGATCGAGGCGGTGGCCGCCGAGATGGCGCAGACCCTCAACCACGACATCAACGAAGTGGGCCGCGCCCGCATCCTGTTGTCTGGCGGCACCACGCCGGCACCGGTATACCAGGCGCTGGCCGAGCTGGACGTGCACTGGGACCGGGTGGAAGTGAGCCTGGCCGATGAGCGCTGGCTGTCGCCGCAGGATCGCGACAGCAATGCCTGGCTGGTGCGCGAGAATCTGCTCAAGCGCGCCGAAGGTGCGCATTTCGATCCGCTGGTGCGGATCGGCAAGCCGCTTCCGGAATGCGTGTACACCGCCAACCTGCAGGCGCAGCACAGCCAGCCGCCGAGCCTGGTGGCGCTGGGCATGGGCAACGACGGCCACACCGCCTCGCTGTTCCCCGGCTCGAAGGACCTGGCCCGTGCACTGGAAAGCACCCTGCCCTATGCCGCGCTGGACGCCACCGGCTGCCCGGGTGCCAACCAGTGGCCGCTGCGCATCACCCTGACCCCGCATGGCCTGCGCCAGTGCCGCCAGCGCCTGCTGCTGCTGCGCGGCAAGCAGAAGCTGCAGGTGCTGCGCCAGGCGCTGGACAGCAACGATGCCCAGCAGTACCCGATCCTCAATGCGATCAACCTGGAAGGCGCGCGCCTGCGCGTCCACTGGGCTGATTGATGTTGGCGGCGGCACCGTGCCGCCGCTTGCCTCTCGCCACCACGAACGCCGGTAGCCAATGAGCCTCCATCCGCAACTGCAAGCCATCACCGAACGTGTCATCCGCCGCAGCGCCGCCTCGCGCGCCGCCTATCTGGCCGCGATCGACGCCGCACTGCGCGATGGCCCGTTCCGCAGCCGCCTGAGCTGCGGCAACCTCGCCCACGGTTTCGCCGCCTGCGGTGGCACTGACAAAAGCCGCCTGCGCGGTGGCGTGACGCCGAACCTCGGCATCATCACCGCCTACAACGACATGCTGTCGGCGCACCAGCCGTTCGAAACCTATCCCGATCAGATCCGCGCGATGGCCCGTGAGCTGGGCGCAACGGCACAGGTGGCCGGCGCGGTACCGGCGATGTGTGACGGCGTCACCCAGGGCCGCGGCGGCATGGAGCTGTCGCTGTTCTCGCGCGATGTGATCGCCCAGGCGACCGCCATCGGCCTCAGCCACGACATGTTCGACACCACCATCCATCTCGGTGTGTGCGACAAGATCGTGCCCGGCCTGCTGATCGGTGCGCTGGCCTTCGGTCACCTGCCGGCGGTGTTCGTGCCGGCCGGCCCGATGACGCCGGGCATTCCGAACAAGCAGAAGGCCGAAGTGCGCGAGCGCTACGCCGCCGGCGAGGCCACCCGCGAGGAACTGCTGGAAGCGGAATCGGCCTCTTACCACGGTGCGGGCACCTGCACCTTCTACGGCACCGCCAATTCCAACCAGGTGCTGCTGGAAGCGATGGGCGTGCAGCTGCCGGGCGCCTCGTTCGTCAACCCGGACACGCCGCTGCGCGATGCCCTGACCCGCGAAGCCACCGAACGCGCGCTGGACATCACCGCACTGGGCGACGATTTCCGTCCGCTCGGCCGGATCATCGACGAGCGCGCGATCATCAACGCGGTCATTGCGCTGATGGCGACCGGCGGCTCGACCAACCACACCATCCACTGGATCGCGGTGGCACGCGCGGCCGGCATCGTGCTGACCTGGGACGACTTCGACGAGCTGTCGCAGCTGATTCCGCTGCTGGCCCGCGTCTATCCGAACGGCGAAGCCGATGTAAACCGCTTCGCCGCAGCAGGCGGCCCGGCCTTCGTGTTCGGCGAACTGATCAAGGCCGGCCTGATGCACGGCGACCTGGTCAGCGTGGCGCGCGGCGGCATGGCCGACTATGCGCGCGAGCCGCAGCTGCGCGACGGCAAGCTGGTCTACCTGCCGGGCCTGGAACGCAGCGCCGACGAAGAGGTGGTGCGTGGCGTAGACAATCCATTCGAACATCAGGGGGGCCTGCGCCTGTTGCGCGGCAACCTTGGCAAATCACTGATCAAGCTGTCGGCGGTGAAGCCGCAGTACCGCACGATTGAAGCACCGGCGGTAGTGGTCGATGCGCCGCAGGTGCTGAACAAGCTGCACGCCGCTGGCATGCTGCCGGAGCATTTCGTGGCGGTGGTGCGCTACCAGGGCCCGCGCGCCAACGGCATGCCGGAACTGCATTCGCTGGCGCCGCTGCTGGGCCTGCTGCAGAACCAGGGCCGGCGCGTGGCGCTGGTCACCGACGGCCGCCTGTCCGGTGCCTCGGGCAAGATTCCGGCGGCGATCCATGTGACGCCGGAAGCGGCGCGCGGTGGTCCGCTGGGCAAGGTGCGCGAGGGCGACATCATCCGCCTTGATGGTGAGGCCGGCACGCTGGAAGTGCTGGTGGACGCGGCTGAATGGGCCGCACGTCCGCTGGCGCCGAACACCGCACCGGCAGCGCATGACCTGGGCCGCAACCTGTTCGCGATCAACCGTCGCGTGGTGGGGCCGGCCGACCAGGGTGCGATTTCGATTTCGTGCGGGCCGGCGGCGGCTGATGGTGGGCCGTGGGAGTACGACGCGGAATACGAGTTGGGGCACGATGCCGCGGCGGCGGCGGCGCCGCATGAGGCGAAGGATGCCTGAGGGTTGAAGAGCGTTGCGGGTTATACGTGCCGGTGAGTTTCCTGGTTGAGGGCGCGGGTAGCCCCAGCCGGGACACGCCGTAAACCCTTCCATGGGGGCTCGGTCGCGGCATCCATGCCGCTCACGGTCCCGGCTGGGGCTACCCGCGCCCTCCTGACACTCTGCGGCGCATCGACGCCGCGAAGTGATCACTGAAAATCAAATTCAAAAGCAGAAGCAAAGGCAGAAGCAAAGCTATGGGTATCGAACAACATCAGGTGAAGGCGGCGGAGCTGTTGCGTGCGGCGGGCATCCTGCCGGTGGTGACGATTCATACGCTGGATCAGGCGCGTGCGGTCAGTGCGGCGTTGCTGCAGGGTGGCCTGCCGGCGATCGAGTTGACCCTGCGTACGCCGGTGGCGATGGAAGCGCTGGCGATGCTCAAGCGCGAGCTGCCGGACGTGGTGGTGGGTGCCGGTACGGTGCTGACCGTGGAGCAGATGCAGCAGTCCATCGATGCGGGTGCGGATTTCCTGGTGACCCCGGGTACGCCGCCGGCGCTGGCTGATGCACTGGCCGCTGCGCCGCTGCCGGTGGTGCCGGGTGCGGCAACGCCGACCGAGCTGCTGTCGCTGTATGCACGGGGCTTCCGCGTGTGCAAGCTGTTCCCGGCCACCGCCGTGGGTGGGCTGGCGATGATCAAGGGCCTGGCCGGCCCGGTCGCCGACCTCAAGCTGTGCCCGACCGGTGGCATCACCGAAAACACCGCCGCCGAATACCTGGAGCAGAAGAACGTGGTCTGCATCGGCGGTTCGTGGATGGTGCCGGGCAACTGGATCGCCAACGGCGAATGGGACAAGGTGCGCGCCAGCGCCGCCGACGCCGCCAAGATCATCAAGCGCGTGCGCGGTCACTGAGCCCGACAAAGGTGTAGAGCCGAGCTCACGCTCGGCTCCGGCATCATCAAGGGTCAGAGCCCTTTCCCACCGGGAAAGGGATCCGACCCCAGGCGACGAGCGCGCACAGCGCGCGACCCGCTCCTGCTCTTCCTTCTTCATTCCGCGGTGGACGCGCACGGAACCTGTCCATGGCCCTGCGGAGGGATTGCGCAGGGGCGTAAGCGCCATGGATGGCGCGCCCGAGCCTCCAGGGATGGATTCACGGCGTCCCCTGCGCAATCCCTCCGCAGGGCCAACCCCACGAATCCTGCCGCACACCGCGAGGGGCTCAGCCGTTGGCCGAATCCCTTACAGCGGCCGTGCCGGATCCACCAGCCCATACTGGCTGGCCATCCGCGCCAGCGCGATGTTGTCGTGGATCCCCATCTTCTCGAACAACCGCGCCTTGTGCGTGTTCACCGTCTTCGCACTCAGGCTCAGCCGCCGCGCGATGTCTTCCTGACGCAGGCCCTGGGTCAGCAGCCGTGCCACTTCCAGCTCGCGCGGTGACAGGCTGTCGAACGGCGAACCGTTGCCCTCCACCGTCGACAACGCCAGGTTCTGCGCGATGCTGGTGCCCAGGTAGCGGCGGCCACCGGCCACGTCGCGCACCGCGCGCAGCAGTTCCTGCGCATCGCAGCCCTTGCCGATGTACCCGGCAGCACCGGCTTCCAGCAGGCGCTTCGGCAGCGGGCCGTCTTCCAGCACCGACACGATCACCACGCGGGTGTTGCGGTGGCTGCGGACGATGCGCTCGGTCACTTCCATGCCGCTCACGCCCGGCAGGTGCAGATCGCACAACACCACGTCCGGCAGCAGCTGGCGGACCTCACGCAGCGCGTCTTCACCGGTCTCGGCTTCGCCCACCACCTCGATGTCGGTTTCCCCCGACAGAATCATCTTCATCCCGGTGCGGACCAGCGCGTGGTCATCCACCAGGTAGACTCGAATCGTCATTCACGTACCTCTTCGAATGCGGCCATTGCAGGTCAAGCTAGGCAGGGTGCCGATACCCTGCAAGCGCGTCCGGAATGCGGCGCTGGCGATCTGCCTTGCGCATCACATTACCGCGCGTTGTGCTTGCCCCCTGTCTTGCAGAACCTGCTGCAACGAAACAACTGATCTATTACGTAGACGTCCCGGAGGGGCCATCCACGTCAATCCCCCTGTGATGATGCTTCGCTGGCCTTCGCTGGCGGCGAGCCGTGACGTCGCCATGGGTGCCGGCGACTGAACATGACCAGATAGCACCCTACCACCCAAACCAGCGCGGCACACCATCCGGCCAGGATGTCGGAGGGGTAATGCACCCCCAGGTAGACCCGGGACACGCTGACCAGCAGGCTGAACGCCGGTGCCAGCAGCAGCACCGGCCAGCGCCAGCGGGTGTTCCAGGCCAGCAGCACCAGGGTCACCGCCAGGGTCATCGAGCCCATCGCATGGCCGCTGGGGAAGCTGAACGTCGATTCCGGCGCGATCGATTCCCACAGGCTGGGCCGCTGGCGCTGGAAGAAGTGCTTGCTGCCCATGTTCAACAGCGCCGAGCCCACGAAGCTGACCGCCACGAAGGTGGCTTCGCGCCATCGCCGGTAGCCCAGCAGCACACCGATGATCAGCACGTCGGCCGGAATCAGGAACCACTCGTAGCCCAGCTTGGAGATGAGCACGAAGAAGCGGTCCAGCAGAGGCGAATGCAGGCCATGCATCTGCCACAGCAGGGGTGCGTCGAAATGGAACGATTCAAACTCGTGCACCTCGTCGGCCAGGGCGACGAAGCCTGCCAACGGCAGCAGCACGCCACCGAACAGCAGGAGCAGGCGCCAGGCATTGCTCGCCATCCAGTGGCGGAATCCGGAGGCAGACTCCGGTGCAGCGAGGATCGCAGGCTTATCCGGCGTTTCGGACATAGGTGCGTTCGACGTAATCGTCAATCAGGGCGACGAAGTCCTGGGCGATGTTCTCGCCGCGCAGGGTCACCTTCTTTTCGCCATCGACGAATACGGGCGCAGCCGGGGTTTCACCGGTGCCCGGCAACGAAATACCGATGTTGGCGTGCCGCGACTCGCCCGGCCCGTTGACGATGCAGCCCATCACCGCCAGGGTCATGTTCTCCGCACCCGGGTGCTGGATCTTCCACATCGGCATCTTTTCGCGCACATGGCTCTGCACCACCTTGGCCAGTTCCTGGAAGAACTCGGAGGTGGTACGGCCACAGCCCGGGCAGGCCGTGACCAATGGCGTGAAGGCGCGCTGGCCGGTGGTCTGCAGCAGTTCCTGGGCGACGATCACTTCCTGCGTACGCGACTGGCCCGGCTCCGGGGTCAGCGAAATGCGGATGGTGTCGCCGATACCTTCCTGCAGCAGCACGCTCAGCGCGGCCGACGAGGCGACGATGCCCTTGCTGCCGATGCCGGCCTCGGTCAGGCCCAGATGCAGGGCGAAATCCGAACGCTGGGCCAGGTCCCGGTACACCGCAATCAGTTCCTGCACGCCACTGACCTTGGCCGACAGCACGATGCGGTCGCGCGGCAGGCCGATCTCCACTGCCTGCTCGGCCGAGTCCAGCGCCGAACGGATCAGCGCCTCGCGCAGCACGCGGCCGGCATCCCAGGGCTGTTCGCGGTGATTGTTCTCGTCCATCAGCTTCGCCGCCAGGGCCTGGTCCAGCGAGCCCCAGTTGGCGCCGATGCGCACCGGCTTGTTGTAGCGGATCGCGAACTCGATCAGCTGGGCGAACTGCAGGTCCTTCTTCTTGCCGAAGCCGACGTTGCCCGGGTTGATGCGGTACTTGGCCAGCGCTTCGGCACACGCCGGTTCGGCGGTGAGCAGCTGGTGGCCGTTGTAATGGAAGTCGCCGATCAGCGGCACGTCGATGCCCATCATCGCCAGCTTGTCGACAATGTGCGGGATCGCGGCGGCGGCTTCAACGGTGTTGACGGTCAACCGCACCATTTCCGAACCCGCACGCCACAGCTCGGCCACCTGCTTCACGCTGGAGGCCACGTCGGACGTGTCAGTGTTGGTCATCGACTGCACCACCACCGGCTTGCCACCGCCTACGGTAACCCCGCCGATCTGGACGGCATGGGTCTGGCGGCGCGGCCAGGAGGTGGCATCGGAGGGCGGAGTCGGGCGGGTGACGGCGTCGTGCATGGGCGCATTCTACCGCCCGCCCCCGCATTCCGGGTGACTCGCATTCAGCCGCCGGCACGGCTGCGGCCGATTGTCGCAGGCACGTCCACGCGTGAACGCATACGATGAGCGTGAATGACCGGTCCCGACGCCCCGTTTCTCCGAACCCTGTGCAGCCTGCGCTGGCTTGCCGTAGGCGGCCAGGCCGCCACCATCCTGGTCGCCACCTGGGTGCTGGGCCTGCCGTTGCCGCAGCTGCCGCTGTGGGCCGGCGTGGCCGTACTGACCCTGTTCAACATCTACACCCAGCTGCGCCCGGAAGCGGCTGACACAGCACCGCTGACCGCATTCGGTCACATCCTGGTGGACGTGATCATCCTGACCTGGATGGTGGGCTGGAGCGGCGGCATGGCCAACCCGTTCAGCTCGCTGTTCCTGATCCTGATCGCGCTGGCCGCGTTCGCCCTGCCTCTGCGCTGGGCGCTGGCGGTGGCACTGGCCTGCCTGCTCGGCTATGCCGCCAGCGGCATTTTCGGGCAGCCGTTGCCGGACGGTTATTTCCGCGCGCAGGACCTCAACCGCTGGGGCGTGGTCGCCAATTTCCTGATTTCCGCTGCGGTCGTGCTGACCTTCTCCACCCGCCTGGCGTTGGCGCTGCGCCAGCGTGAGCTTGAACTGTCGGCACTGCGCGAGCGCTTCGCCCGCAACGAGGGCATCGTCGCCCTGGCCACCCATGCCGCCTCGGTGGCGCATGAACTGAACACGCCGCTGGCGACCATGACCCTGCTCGCCGATGACGTCGCCGAGCGCAGCGAAGAGCCGGAAGTACGCGAAGACATGGAAACCCTGCGCGAGCTGCTGGTGCAATGCCGTGAACGGGTGCTGGCGCTGGCCGCGCCGGCCTCGGCTGATGCACCGGGGCGCAGCCATTCCAGCGCCCAGCAGGTGCTGGAGCAGTGGCGTTTGGTGCGTCCGACCATCGACCTGCACCGCAACGACGATGCGCCGTTGCGGCTGCCGCTGGATCCGGGCGTGGGCCATCTGCTGATGGTCCTGCTCAACAATGCCGCCGATGCCGGCGAACAGGCCGGCCGGCCGCGCGTGGACCTGGACCTGCGCATCGAAGGCGACGACCTGATCGGCGAAGTACGCGACTACGGCCATGGCTTCGACGCCCGTGCCGCCGTCCTGCCGGGCAAGCTGTTCGGCAGCAGCAAGAGCGAGGGCATGGGCGTCGGCCTGGCCCTGTCCCATGCCACCATCGAACGCCTCGACGGCGAGATGTGGATGCGCCCGGCCCAGGGGGCCGGCAGCCGCGTCGGCTTCCGCCTGCCGCTGGCCCCACGCGAGGACACCCCATGAGCCTTCACCACTCCACCCTCGGCCTGCTGGTCGACGATGACGAACTGTACCTGCGCACGCTGCAGCGCAGCCTGGCCCGCAAGGGGCTGGAAACGCAGACCGCACAGGATGCCGCCAGCGCGCTTGCACTGGCTCGCCAGCACCCGCCGGCGTTCGCGCTGATCGACCTGAAACTGGGCAGCGATTCCGGCCTGGCACTGATCCAGCCGCTGCGTGCCCTGCGCGCGGACATGCGGATCCTGCTGGTAACCGGCTACGCCAGCATCGCCACCGCCGTGGAAGCGATCAAGCTGGGCGCGGATGACTACCTGCCGAAGCCGGCCACGGTGCCGATGATCCTGCGCGCACTCGGCGAGGAAGACGATGGTCCGGCCGACGATGGCGAGATGGAAGTGCCCGACGCGATGACGCCGATCAGCCGCCTGCAGTGGGAACACATCCAGCAGGCGATGCACGAGACCGGCGGCAATGTGTCGGCGGCCGCGCGCCTGCTCGGCATGCACCGGCGTTCGCTGCAGCGCAAGCTGGCCAAGCGGCCGAGCCCGGAGCGCGATCCGAGCCGGTAACGTGGCGTCGCGTCCGCCGGGCATGGCCCGGCGCTACCGGCGCAACGAAGGGTAGCGCCGGGCCATGCCCGGCGGCATTCCCAACCCGGATCAGCGCTTCAGCTGCGCCAGAATCTCGCGGGTCATCGGATCGGCAACCGCCACGTCCTCGCCCTGCAGCGCCGGCAGCAGGCCGCTGGCCAGCTGCTTGCCCAGCTCGACACCAAACTGGTCGAAGGCGTTGATGTTCCAGATCACCGACTGCACGTACACCGCGTGTTCGTACATGGCGATCAGCGCGCCCAGCGCCTGCGGAGTCAGCGCATCCAGCAGGATCAGCGTGCTGGGACGGCCACCGGGGTAATCGCGATGCGGGTCGTCGCTGCCCTGGCCATTGGCCAGCGCCTCGGTCTGCGCCAGCAGGTTGGCCAGCAGCGCCTGGTGATTGACCGTGTACGGATCATCGTTGTGCACGCAGCCGATGAAATCGGCCGGAATGATGCTGGTGCCCTGGTGCAGCGCCTGGAAGAAGCTGTGCTGCACGTCGGTGCCTGCCCCGCCCCACCACACCGGCACGGTATCGGTGGTGACCGGCTGGCCGTCGCGCTGCACACGCTTGCCCAGGCTTTCCATCACCAGCTGCTGCAGGTAGGCCGGCAGCAGCGCCAGGCGCTGGTCGTAGGTCATCACCGCATGCGTGGCATAGCCCAGCAGGTTGCGGTTCCAGATGTCGGTCAGGGCATGCAGCACCGGCAGGTTGCGCTCCAGCGGCGCGTCCAGTGCGTGCGCGTCCATCTGCGCGGCACCTTCCAGCAGCTGTTCGAAGCGCTCGAAGCCGATTGCCAGCGCGATCGGGAAACCGACCGCCGACCACAGCGAATAGCGGCCACCGACCCAGTCCCACATCGGCAGCACGCGATCGGCGGCGATGGCGAAGGCCTTGGCGGCGCGTTCCGGATTGGCGCTGACTGCATACAGGCGCTCGCTGCCACCCAGCCAGTCGTGCAGGATCTGACCGTTGAGCAGGGTTTCCTGCGTGCCGAAGGTCTTGGAGATCAGGATGCCGGCAGTCTTCGCCGGATCCAGCGTAGCCAGCGTGCGCTGCATGGCGGCGCCATCCACGTTCGACACGAAATGCACGCGCAGGCGCGCACCGGTGACCGGGCGCAGTGCATCGGCGACCAGCCGCGGACCGAGATCGGAACCACCGATGCCGACACTGACCACGTCGGTGACGCCGCTGTCTTCCAGCGCACGTACCAGCACGCCCATGCGCTGGCGGATGTCGCGCGCAGTGGCATAGGCCTCGGCCGCCACCGGCGCATCGACCACATCGCCACGCAGCGCGGTATGCAGCGCCGCGCGACCTTCGGTCAGGTTGACCTGTTCGCCACGGAACAGGCGGGTGATGGCAGTGCCGACATCACGCTCGGCAGCCAGCGCCAGCAACGCCTGCAGCGCCGCGGCATCGTACGTCTGCCGGGCGAAATTGACATACAACGGACCGACCCGCAGCGCCAGCTCCTGGACGCGGCCGGGTTCGGCGGCGAGCAGGCTGGGAATGCTTGCGCCTTTCAGGCGCTGGGCGTGGGAATGCAGCGAGTCGAATCCGTTGTTCGTTGTCATGCGGCCTGTGTCGGGATCGTGTCGTTGGTGTGGGAGATCTGGTTGTTGCCATCAACGTACACCAGCTTCGGCTTGAAGCTGTCAGCTTCCTGCTCGGTCATGCTGGCGAACGCGGCGATGATGATGATGTCACCGACCTGCACGTGGCGCGCGGCACCACCGTTGAGCGAGACAACGCCGCTGCCGGCTTCGGCGCGGATGGCATAGGTCGAGAAGCGCGCACCGTTGGTCACGTCCCAGATGTGCACCTGCTCGAACTCGCGGATGCCGGTGGCAGCCAGCAGGTTGTCATCGATGGCGATCGAGCCTTCGTAGTTCAGCTCGGAATGGGTGACGGTGGCGCGGTGGATCTTGGTCTTGAGCAGGGACAGGTGCATGGGGGCGCTGCAACGGCAAAGGAAAGAGCGGATTCTAGCACCCGCTTGGCTGTCGTCAGGGGCCTGCGGCAGGACGCTGAAGGCCGTTCAGGCGCCCTCGCCCGGCGGGACTGCCGGGACAGCGCCGGAAGTGCCGTGCAGCGACAGGCGGAAGACCGTGTGGAAGGCCAGCCCGGCGACCACGCCGAAGCCCCCTGCGGCCAGCACCGTCAGGCCGTAGCTGATCACGTCGAAGGTGTCGACATAGCGCAAGCGCTGCAGCAGCGGGCCGTTGTCCGCGCCCGGCCAGGCGCACGTGGCCATGGCCAACGCGCCCAGCCCAAACCCGACCAGGGCGAAGCCGATCCGGCGCAGGCGCTGCTGAGACTGCAGGATCAGCGCCATCGGCAGCAGCACGGCGATCGCGTTGCAGGCGGCCAGCACGAACATCAGCCCACCCCCGGTGAGCGCGGGCACCGGCGTGCGCCGGAATTCGAGCGCGAACAACAGGCCGCCAAACAGCTGGGCCGGCAGCATGCCGGCCGCCAGCACCGCCAGGATCGAGGCTTGGGCAAGGCGGCCGGTATCAGTGGTGGGGGTCTTCATTTCCGATCTCCCGTCCGTGGGAAGGTGAAAGGCGCCCGTTGCGGGCGCCCTCCCATGCTGCGCTTGGCGGCTCAAAATTCCAGGTTGTCGATCAACCGGGTCGTACCCAGGCGCGCGGCGATCAGCGCTACACGGCCGCCGCCATCGAAGGTCGGCTCGGCCAGTTCCGGTGTGCGCAACACGGCGTAGTCGACCTGGAAACCATCCGCCTGCAGCGCGGCCGTTGCGTCGGCCTCGATCTGCGCGCGCGACTGGCCAGCCACGTAGCCCTCGCGCATGCCCAGCAGGGTGCGATGGATGCTGGTCGCGACCGGGCGCTGTTCGGCGCTCAGGTACTGGTTGCGCGAGCTCTTGGCCAGGCCATCGTCGTCACGCACGATGTCCGCGCCGACGATCTGGATCGGGAACGACAGTTCGGCCACCATCTGCTTGATGACGGCCAGCTGCTGGTAGTCCTTGCGACCAAACACGGCCACGTCCGGCTGCACCTGCAGGAACAGGCGCGCGACCACCGTGCAGACGCCATCGAAGTGACCCGGGCGGCTGGCGCCCTCCAGCACTTCACTGACACCCGGCGCGTGCATGCGCGTGGTCTTGTCCACGCCCAGCGGGTACATCGCCTCGACGCTGGGCAGCCACACCGCATCGCAGCCGGCCTGCTCCAACCCGGCCACGTCGGCCTCGGGCGTGCGCGGGTAGCGGCTGAAATCCTCGTTGGGGCCGAACTGGGTCGGGTTGACGAAGATGCTTGCCACCACCTTGTCGGCGTACTGGCGGGCCAGGGTCACCAGCGAGTGGTGGCCCCCGTGCAGGTTGCCCATGGTCGGCACCAGCGCAACGCGAAGGCCTTCGCGCTTCCACTCGGCGATCTGCCCGCGCAGTGCGCCGAGCTCGTTGAAGGTCTGGATCATTGGGCGTAGGCGTGCTGTTCGTCGGGGAAGCTGCCGTCGCGCACGGCGTCGGCATAGGCGCGGGTGGCACCGGCCACCGAACCGCCTTCGGCGAGGAAGTCCTTGACGAACTTCGGACGGCGATGGCCGCTGTCCAGGCCGAGGAAATCGTGCAGCACCAGTACCTGGCCATCGCACTGCGGGCCGGCACCGATGCCGATGGTCGGCACGTCCACCGCAGCGGTGACTTCGGCGGCGACCGGAGTCGGCACGCATTCGAGCACCATGATGCTGGCGCCGGCAGCAGCCACGGCCCTGGCATCTTCCACCAGCTGGCGCGCAGCATCGCCACGGCCCTGGATCTTGAAGCCGCCCAGGCGCAGCACCGACTGCGGGGTCAGGCCCAGATGCGCGCAGACCGGAATCTCGCGTTCGACCAGGTAGCGGATGATGTCGACCTTGAAGCCGGCACCTTCGATCTTGACCATCTCCGCGCCGGCCTGCAGCAGCTGCAGCGAGGCATCCAGCGCGCGCTCCGGGGTGGCATCGGCGCCGAACGGCAGGTCGGCTACCAGCAGCGCACGCTGCAGCACGCGGGCCACGGCGCGGGTGTGGTAGACCATGTCGGCCACGGTCACCGGCAAGGTGGAGTCGTGGCCCTGCACGACCATGCCCAGCGAATCGCCGATCAGGATCAGGTCGATGCCGTTGGCATCGAAAGTGCGGGCGAAGCCGGCGTCGTAGGCGGTCAACATGACCAGCTTCTGGCCATTGCGCTTGGCCTCGGCCAGTGCGGGAACGGTCCAGGGCTTGCTGTCTGCGTGGGTGCTCATGTGCTGATAACCGGGGGAGATAACCCGGGCATTATCACCCTATCGGCGCGATCCCGCAGGCATCCACCCGCATCACTGCATCCTGCACGCGGCCGTGGCCGGGAATGGCCAGATCCGGCGCGATTTCGGCCAGCGGCACCAATACGAAGGCGCGTTCGTGCATATAGGGATGCGGCACCTGCAGGCCGGGCTGATCGATCACCTGCGCGCCATGCAGCAGCAGGTCGAGATCCAGCGCGCGCGGCCCCCAGTGCACCTGCGGATCGCGTACGCGGCCGAAGTGCCGCTCCAGCGACAGCATCGCCTGCAGCAGTTCGTCGGCCGGCAGATCTGTTTCGACCGCAGCCACCGCGTTGACGAACGGCGGCTGGTCTTCATTGCCCCAGGCCGGCGTGGCGTACAGGCGCGACGCCCTGTCCACGCGGGTGCCGGGCAGGCCATCCAGCGCAGCAATCGCTGCGCGGACGGTTGCAGCCGCGTCGCCAAGGTTGGCGCCGAGGCCGATCCAGGCAAGGGTCATCGCTTACTCGCCCGCAGCACCAGCCGGGGCACCCGGACGGCGACGGCGACGGCGGCGCTTGCGCGGCACCCCACCCTCTTCGTCAACGCCCTCGTGGTGCAGCGAATCCAGCGACGATTCCAGCTCATGCCCGGATTGCGCCTGCGCTTCGCGCCAGAACGCGACATCGGCCTCGTGCTCGGCCGAGGCCACCTGGCGCAGGGCCAGGAAGTCGAACGCGGCGCGGAAGCGTGGGTGGGTCAGGGTGCGGAACACGCGCTTGCGCTGGCGCGAACCGAAGCGCGACTGCAGCAGCCAGATCTCCTGCATCGGCAGCGAGAAGCGGCGCGGCAATGCGATGGTGCTCAGCTGCTGCACGGTGACGCGGTCGGCGGCGCGTCGCTGCGCTTCTTCCGGCGCCACGCCCTGCTTGAGCAGGGTCGCCTGTGCACGGCAGTACGCCGGCCACAGCAGCAGCGCGAACAGGAACGCCGGCGAGACCGGCTCGTCATTGGCCACGCGCGCATCGGTATTGGCCAGGCCTTCCACCAGCATGCGGCGCAGCGCGCCGGTGCGGTTGGACTTGAGGGCCTTGGCGCTTTCCGGGAACAGCACGTCCAGCAGGCCGTAACGCTCCAGGCCTTCGAAGCTGGCCACGCCGTGCCCGGACAGGAACAGCTTGAGCACTTCCTCGAACAGACGCGCCGGCGCGGCCTCGTTGAGCAGGCTGGCCAACTGCGGGATCGGTGCGGCGGTGCCCTCTTCGATCTGGAAACCAAGCTTGGCCGCCAGGCGCACCGCACGCAGCATGCGCACCGGATCTTCCTGGTAGCGCTGCACCGGGTCGCCAATCAACTTCATCAGGCGTGCCTGCACGTCTTCGAAGCCGCCGGTGTAGTCACGCACCGAGAAGTCCTCGATGGCGTAATACAGGGCGTTGCAGGTGAAGTCGCGGCGGATGGCGTCGTCTTCGATGGTGCCGTACACGTTGTCGCGCACGAGCATGCCGTTTTCCATCTCGCGGTCGCCGCTGCCGTCATCGCTGTTGGCACGGAACGTGGCCACTTCGATGATCTCGCGGCCGAACACAACATGGGCCAGGCGGAATCGGCGGCCGATCAGGCGGCAGTTGCGGAACAACTGCTTGACCTGCTCGGGCGTGGCATCGGTGGCCACGTCGAAATCCTTGGGTTGGCCATTGACCAGCAGATCGCGCACCGCGCCACCCACAAGGTAGGCGCCGAAGCCGGCATCGCGCAGGCGATAAAGCACGCGCAGGGCGTTCGGGCTGATGTCCTTGCGGGAGATCGTGTGCTGGTCGCGCGGGATGACGCGCAGGCTGAACGGTGATGGAGCAGAGGAAATGATGTTGGCGCTTCCGGTTGAAGTTTCGGGATTGCCCAATGGCATCGAGGTGCATATACTAGCGCTCCTGCATCGGCAGCGACACACTGCTCCCTTCGTCTAGTGGTTAGGACGTGGCCCTCTCAAGGCTAAAACAGGGGTTCGAGTCCCCTAGGGAGCACCAGTCGCCGCAGCAGGAACCGAAAAAGCCCGCCCTTGTGCGGGCTTTTCTGTTTTCCAGGGTTTACCTATCACGTTGAGTTGGCCGCTTTGGCGCCTCCCTGCTCCTGCATGAGAGGGGGCGGGCCACCCTTTTCGGGACACGCAAAAGCCCATCCATGGGGGCTCGATGGCGCCATGGATGGCGCCATCGAGCCCCCATGGAAGGGTGTACGGCGTGTCCCGGCTTGGGCTGCCCCGCCTTCGCCCTCGATGACACTGAGGCGCCAAGCGGAACGTATCCGAAGCCGTAACTCGTCAGCCTTCCATCTGCTCCAGTTCCTTGCCCTTGGTCTCGCGCACGTAGCGGACCACGAAGAAGATCGAAAGGATCGCCACGACCATATAGATGCCGTAGGCACCGGCCAGGCCGATGCCAGCCAGCAGCATCGGGAAGGTCACGGTGATGGCGAAGTTCGAGGTCCATTGCGCCGCGCCGGCCACCGCCAGCGCCGGGCCGCGGATCTGGTTGGGGAACATCTCACCCAGCATCACCCACATCACCGGGCCCCAGGACATGTTGAAGAACACCACGTAGGCATTGGCCGCAACCAGGGCCAGCCGGCCCATGCCATCGGACAGCTGCAGGCGACCGTCGACCAGGCTGCCGCTGGCGAAGGCGACCACCATCAGCACCAGCGCCACCGACATGCCGACCGAGCCGATCCACAGCAGCGGCTTGCGCCCGATGCGGTCGATCAGCAGCACGGTCAGCAGGCAGGCACCGATGCTCAGCCCACCGGACAACACATTGATCAGCAGCGCGTCGCTTTCCGAGAAGCCCACCGCCTGCCACAGCACCGCGCCGTAGTAGAACACCACGTTGATGCCAACCAGCTGCTGGAACATCGCCAGGCCGATGCCCACCCAGAGGATCGGGCGCAGTTTGCCGGTGGCCTTGTCGAGCAGATCGCCGAAGCGAGGCTTGTGCTGGTCCTGGGCCAGGCTGGCCTCGATCTCGGCCTGCTTGGCCACCGCCGCGTCCTCGCCATACAACCGTGCCAGCACCGCCCTCGCCTGCGCCTGCCGGCCCTTCAGCACCAGGAAGCGCGGGCTCTCCGGGATCACCAGCAACAGCAGCAGGAACAGGCCCGACGGCAGCGCCTGCATCCAGAACATCCAGCGCCAGGCCTCATGCCCCAGCCACAATGGCTCGGTGGAGGCCCCGGCGGCACGGGCCAGCAGGTAATTGCTGAGGAAGGCGGCAAACAGGCCGCAGATGATCGCCATCTGCTGCACCGTGGCCAGGCGACCGCGATAGCGTGCCGACGCCACTTCGGCAATGTAGGCCGGCGACATCACACTGGCCGCGCCCACTGCGAATCCGCCGAGCACGCGTGCGGCGATGAACAGCCAGGAGGCATGCGCAGCACCGGCACCCAGCGCCGAGACCAGGAACAACAGCGCGGACACGATCAGCACGCCGCGACGGCCCAGGCGGTCGCCCAGCCAACCGGCCAGGAATGCACCGATCGCGCAGCCCAGCAGCATCGAGGCGACTTCGAAGCCCAGCGCCGCCTCACTGGAATTGAAGGCCTGGCGCAGGCCGTCGACCGTGCCGTTGATGACACCACTGTCGAAGCCGAACAGGAATCCACCGAGGGTGGCCACGCAGCTGATCAGGACGATGAACGCGGTGTTCTCACCGCGGTGCAAGGCGGATCCGGTCTGGATCTGGGACATGGACGTTCCTGCTGGGAAGGGGCGCCGGCCATCGCGGATGACCGGCTGCGCCACAGCGTCGCATGGGCGTTGCCCTGCCGCCAACCAGCCATGCCGGGCCTGCCAGACGCCCGTTTTCAGCCCTGCGCCGACACCGGGGGCCAACCTGTTCTAGAATTGTCGGGTTCAGGAATCGATCCACCCCCAGCCCATGCCCTTTGTCGTCACCGAAAACTGCATCAAGTGCAAACACACCGATTGCGTGGAAGTGTGCCCCGTGGATTGTTTCCACGAAGGCCCGAACTTCCTGGTGATCGACCCGGATGAGTGCATCGACTGCACCCTCTGCGAACCGGAGTGCCCGGTCAATGCGATCTTCCCGGAGGACGATGTCCCCGCCGGCCAGGAAAGCTTCGTCGCCCTCAATGCCGAACTGGCCAAAGAATGGCCGGTGCTGACCGTGCGCAAGGACCCGCCCGCCGACGCCGGCGAATGGGACGGCAAGCCGGACAAGCTGAAGCTGCTGGAGCGCTGAGAAGCGCTTGTTGCGGCAAGGAAAAGGGCGCCATCGGCGCCCTTTTTTTCGGTAGCGCCGGGCCATGCCCGGCGGATCCTGGGCCGCGCTTCACGCTCGCCGGGCATGGCCCGGCGCTACCCAAGGCAGGTGCGGACCTGGGCCCGCCCCCACCCGACCCGCGCTTACTGCGCCAGCTTCGCCTTCAGCGCGGCGATCAGCTTCACCGGGGCCTCGGCGGTGGCCGGCAGGCCACGCGGGTCGACCGCGGAGATGTAAGCACCGGCGTCGACGGCAACCACACGCACCAGGAAGTTGCTGCCTTCGTAGGCCACGTCGTACGAGCCCAGCAGCTGCGCGCGGCTGGCGATGGTCACGCCTTCCACGCCTTCCAGCGCGGTACCCACCTTGGCAAAGGCTTCATCCTTGCCTCCGGCAATGGTGAAGCCGGTGTTGCCCAAGGCCGGAGCCGCCGCAACCGGCGCAGCCGGCTTGGTCACCGAAGCCGCAGCCGGCAGCTTGTTGTCACCGGTGGTGGCCGGCAGGTTCAGGTCCGGCGGCACTTCCAGCGGACGCATTTCCGGCGCCAAGGCGTAGTCGCCCTTGACGCCACGCTTGAAGCAACCGGTGGTGCCGGCGGCGACGGCCACAGCAAGCAGGGCGTAGGACAGCACGCGGACAGTGGAAACGGATTGACGCATGTGAATCTCCTGGGTCAGACCAAGACGAAAGGTCAGTGGCTGGAAAGGGCTTCGAGGGCGGCGATGTCGCCGGCAAGGTGATCGGCAGCCGGATGATGCACTGCCGACAACGGCAGCAGCGGCAGGCGCAGGTCGTGGCCGATGCCGATGCGGCGCAGCAGCGCCTTGACCGGAATCGGGTTCGGTTCGACGCCACAGAACTCATGGAACGGCTGCAGGCGCCCATCCCATGATTCGGTGGCTTCGTGGTCGTGGGCGGCCGCCAGCTCGCACATCCGGCGATAGGCGCCCGGCAGCACGTTGGAACCGACCGAGATCAGGCCATCGATGCCAGCCCGGATCGAACGCGCAGCGGTACCGTCATCGCCGCTGAGCACGGCGAACTGCGCGCTGCGCAACGCCAGCAGCGCCTGCACCCGGCCGGTGTCACCCACCGCTTCCTTGATGCCGACGATGTTGGGATGGCTGGCCAGCTCGGCCACGGTCTCCGGCTGCATGTCGCAACCGGTACGTCCGGGCACGTTGTACAGCACGACCGGCAGCCCGCCCTGGTCGGCGACGGCGCGGTAGTGCGCGATCAGGCCGGCCTGGGTCGGCCGTACATACGGCGGGGTGACCACCAGCGCGTGGCTGGCACCGAGCGCGGCGGCGCGGCGGGTCTGTTCGATGGTTTTGGCGGTACCCGACAGGCCGGTACCGGCCATGACCGGGATGCGGCCGCCGATGCGCTCGACCGCGCTGGCCAGCAGCTGGTCGTACTCGGCATCGGTGAGGGTTGCCGCTTCACCGGTCGAGCCGGCAACGACAACGCCATGGACACCACCTTCCAGTTGCAGATGCAGCAGGCGCTGCCAACCGTCGGGGTCGAGGGCGCCGTCGGCCCGGAACGGGGTCGCCAGCGCGGTGATGAGGCCGGAAAGGGACAAGGACGTGCTGCTCTTGGCTGGAAAGGGAAAACGCCCGCCACGAAAGGCCGGGGGCGACCTGAATGTTACTTGCGGCGCGAAACCACGGGCAAGTATGCTGGACACCGGTGGATCCCCGCCTCTGGCGGGCATTCAGACTAACGCATGCATTACCCGGAATCGCCTTGACCGACACCACCCCGCGCCCCGCGCCGAGCGAAAACCACCTCCTGATCAACGCCTATACGACGCATCCGGAGTCCCCCCTGCTGTCCGTCACCCGCCGCATTGCCGACAGCGGCTGCAATCTGGTGGACGCACGCCTGGCCACGGTCGGCCGCGATGTCTCGGTCACCGCCCTGGCCACTGGCTCCTGGGATTCGGTGGCCAAGCTGGAAGCGATGCTGACCCGGCTCGAGCGCGAAGAAGGCCTGAAGCTGGTCTGGTACCGCACCGCGGCCAAGCAGGCGCAGTCCAACCTGCTGCCGTACATCGTGGAGGTGATCGCCGCCGACAAGCCGGGCATTCTGTTCCAGCTGGCCGACTTCTTCGACCGCCAGGGCATCACCATCGAGAGCCTGCAGAGCACGCGTTACCGCGCCATGCAGACCGGTGCGGAAATGTTCAGCGCGCAGGTCACCATCGGCGTGCCGGCCAACATGCACATCGCCGCACTGCGCGACGATTTCCTCGAGTTCTGCGACCACTTGAACCTGGACGCGATCATGGACCCGATGAAGTTCTGAATTTCGCGCGCCTCTCACAGGCGCGTGGCGTTTCATGCAATTGTCTTGGAAAGAACCCAGGCTCGACAGAAGGACCTCATGAACAACGGCGACACCCTGGACAGCACCACTCTTTCCCTGCCGCTGGCACTGTCCGGCGGCGAACAGGCCACCCTCGGCGACTACGCCGGTCAATGGCTGGTGCTGTACTTCTACCCGAAAGACAGCACTCCCGGCTGCACCACCGAAGGCATCGACTTCAACGCGCTGCTGCCGAAGTTCAGGAAGGCAGGCGCAGTCGTGCTCGGCGTCTCGCGCGATTCGGTGAAGTCGCACGACAACTTCTGTGCCAAGCAGGGGTTCAGCTTCCCGCTGGTCAGCGATGGCGACGAAGCGCTGTGCAGCGCCTTCGACGTGATCAAGATGAAGAACATGTACGGCAAGCAGGTACGTGGCATCGAGCGCAGCACCTTCCTGATTTCCCCCGACAGCCGCATCGTGCAGTCCTGGCGCAAGGTCAAGGTCGCCGGCCATGCCGATGCCGTTCTCGCCGAACTGAAGGCCTCCCAGTCCAAGTGAGTCCCACTGCCTACTGTGTCTGCCATCACCCTGCCCCGCAGCAGGCCGTGATGGTTTTTCCCTGTCCGTAACCAGGAATCGACGATGACCCGAGGCAAGCGCATCTACGTGCTGGATACCAACGTGCTGATGCACGATCCCACCGCGCTGTTCAAATTCGAGGAGCACGACGTCTACCTGCCGATGCAGGTGATCGAAGAGCTGGACAACGGCAAGAAGGGCACCACCGAGGCGAGCCGCAACGCCCGCCAGGTCAGCCGCTTCCTCAACGAGCTGGTGCAGGCGTCGGGCCTGGACAACCTGGCCGACGGCATTCCGCTGCAGCGGCCGCAGGGCCTGCAGCTGCGCGGCAAGCAGAGCGTGGGCCTGCTGCGCTTCCAGACCAGCCATTTCGATGCCGGCAAGAGCTTCGGCAAGGTGATCCCGGACAACGCCATCCTCGGCGCGATCCTGGCCCTGAAGGAAGAGACCCCGGAGATCCCGGTGGTGTTCGTATCCAAGGACATCAACCTGCGGATCAAGGCAGCGATCGCCGGCATCGTGTCCGAGGACTACGAGAACGATCGCGCGCTGGACGATTTCAGCCTGCTCTACACCGGCGCCACCGAGCTGCCGGAAGATTTCTGGAAGCGCCACGGCGATGACCTGCGCAGCTGGAGCGACAAGGGCCGTACCCATTACGAGATCCAGGCGCAGGACGGCGAAGAGTGGTACCCGAACCAGTACGTCTACCTGCCCGGCGAAGACGAAGTCGAGCTGCGTGTCAGCCGCGTGGTCGGCGATGGCAAGGTGGTGCTGTCGCTGGTCGATGATTTCCGCCACGGCAGCCACGCCGTGTGGGGCATCAGCGCGCGCAACCGCGAACAGAACTTCGCGCTCAATGCGCTGATGGATCCGGAAATCGACTTCGTCACCCTGCTTGGCACCGCTGGCACCGGCAAGACCCTGCTCGCGTTGGCGGCTGGCCTGGCGCAGACGATGGACCAGCAGCGCTATCGCGAGATCATCATGACCCGCGCCACGGTCAGCGTCGGCGAAGACATCGGCTTCCTGCCCGGCACCGAGGAAGAGAAAATGACGCCGTGGATGGGCGCGTTGACCGACAACCTGGAAGTGCTCACCCACAACCAGGAAGGCGGCACCTGGGGCCGCCAGGCCACCAACGACCTGCTCGCCAGCCGCATCAAGATCCGCTCGATGAACTTCATGCGCGGCCGCACCTTCCTGTCGCGCTACCTGATCCTGGACGAGGCGCAGAACCTCACCCCGAAGCAGATGAAGACGCTGATCACCCGTGCCGGCCCCGGCACCAAGATCGTCTGCCTGGGCAACGTCGAGCAGATCGACACCCCGTACCTGACCGAGACCACCTCGGGCCTGACCTACGCGGTGGACCGTTTCAAGAACTGGCCGCACAGCGCGCACATCACGCTGCGTCGTGGCGAGCGCTCGCGCCTGGCCGACTACGCCTCGGAGGTGTTGTGAACCGCTGCACCCGCCTGCTGCTGCCCACGGCTGCGATCACCCTCGCAGCCGTGCTCGGCGCCTGCACCACCACGCGCGGCCCGGCCAGCGTGCCGACCGCCGAGCGTACCGGCCAGTCCTGGGTGGTCACCCGCCCGATCATCGCCGCGCAGGTGCTCGACACCTGCTCGCGCGCCAGCCCCGGCCGCGAGGCCGGGCGGGTCAGCGGCTACTGGGCGCCCAGCCGGCAGCAGATCGACCAGCTGGAGGCGAAGCTGCCTTCGCTGGAAGCACAGGTTCCCAAGGTGCTGGATTTCGATCGCCAGTACGTCGGCATCGAAAGCGCCGGCAAGCGGCTGATCTACATCAACGCCTTCCACCTGCCTGACGATGGCAGCATCAATCCGGCCCGTGAAGCGATCCGCGTCTGCGATGGCGGCGCGCAGTTCTGGGGCGCCGTGTTCGATCCCGCCAGCAACACCTTCAGCGAGCTGCAGTTCAACGGCGGCTTCGGCGGGCCCTGAGGGGCCCCGCCGATGGGAATACGCCTGCCCACCTGGGTCTGGATCGGCGCGGTCGCGCTTTCGTGCGTGGCTGGCATGGTCAATGTGGTCGGCTTCCTCGGTTTCGAACACCAGGCCGTCAGCCACATGACCGGCAGCACCAGCCAGCTGGGCATGGCCCTGGCACAGGGCGACTGGCGTGCGGTCGGCCACCTGTGGGGGCTGCTGATCGCGTTCTCGCTGGGCGCGATGCTCAGCGGCCTGCTGATCCAGGACAGCGCCCTGCAGCTGGGCCGCCGCTACGGCGTGGCGCTGGCACTGGAATCAGCACTGCTGCTGGTCGCCATCCCCCTGTTCGAACAGCATCAGATATGGGGTGCACTGGCCGCCGCCATGGCCTGCGGCCTGCAGAACGCGATGGCCACCACCTTCAGTGGCGCGGTGGTGCGCACCACCCACCTCAGCGGCATGTTCACCGACCTCGGCATCGGCCTCGGCCACCTGCTGCGCGGGCTGCCGCTGCAGGTACGACGGCTGACCCTCAGCGGCCTGATCATCAGCGGCTTCCTCGCCGGCGGCGTCATCGGCGCCTGGTTGTTCATGCGTTGGCAGTACGACGCCCTGCTTGCCCCCGCCCTGCTGACCGGCCTGACCGGCCTGGGCTATGTGCTGTACCAGCAGTGGGCTCGCTGGCGACATTGAACCGTCCGCGCTTGGGGTCAGATCCCTTTTCCCGCGGAAACGGGATCTGACCCCGTCTACCGGATCGACGCTACCGCCTTTACGGCGACCACGGCACAATCACCCGATGAGCCCGACCACTCCCGTTTCCGCCCTCACCATCGCCGGCTCCGATTCCGGCGGCGGCGCCGGCGTTCCTGCCGACCTCAAGGCCTTCGCCGCACACCGCGTGCACGGTCTGGCCGTGTTCGCCGCGCTGACCGCACAGAACACCCGCGGCGTCACCGCCGTGCACGTGCCGCCGGTCGAATTCCTGCGTGCACAGATCGAAGCCTGCTTCGACGACTTCGACATCCACGCCGTGAAACTCGGCATGCTGGCCAATGCCGAAGTGATCAACGCCGTTGCCGACGCACTGGAGAAACACCGCCCGCCGCATGTGGTGCTGGACCCGGTGATGGTGGCCACCAGTGGCGCGCGCCTGCTGGAGGAAAGTGCCCTGAACGCAATGCGCGAACGGTTGCTGCCGTTGGCGACGCTGGTCACCCCCAATACCCCGGAAGCCGAGCTGCTGATCGGCCGCCGCATCGGCAATGCCGAAGATGCAGAACGCGCCGCCTCCGCCCTGCTCGACCTCGGCGCCGGCGCGGTGCTCCTCAAGGGCGGGCACCTGCATGAAGGCCACCGGGTGATCGACCGTTACTTCGATGGCGTCAGCAGCGAAGAGTTCATCCATGCCCGCTTGCCGCTGGATGCGCACGGCACTGGCTGCACGCTGGCCTCGGCCATTGCCGCGCAGCTGTGCAATGGCCTGAGCCTGGCCAACGCCTGCGAAGCCGGCATCGACTACGTCGCACGCGGGCTGCAGAAAGGCTACGCGCCGGGCCGCAGCGAGGTGCTGGTGCTCGACCACTTCGGCGCGGCACCACACGCATGAGCGTGACACCGCAGATTGTTGCCGTGCAGTGCGGTGATGGCCATCGATATGAAGTGATCGCATGCGTTCCGGCACAGCCGATCGCACGCCTGCTGTGGCTGCCGGCGCTGGGCGTGGCCGCACGCCATTACCTGCCGCTGGCACAGGCGCTGGCGGCCAAGGGCGTGGCGGTGTACCTGCACGAGTGGCGTGGCAACGGCAGCAGCTCGCTGCGTCCGTCACGCACCCAGGATTGGGGCTATCGCGAAGTACTCGATCAGGATCTGCCGAGCAGCCAGGGCGTATTGGCCGCAGCGGACCACGAAACGGGCGCCCTGCCCTGGATCATCGGTGGCCACAGCCTGGGTGGGCAGCTGGCCTGCGTACACGCCGGTCGACATCCGCAGCACTTCAATCGGCTGTGGCTGGCCGCCAGTGGCTCACCGTTCTGGCGCAGCTTCCCGCCGCCACGCAGCTGGCTGCTGCCGCTGGTCTATCGCTTCCTGCCGTGGATCGCACAACGCCAAGGCGTGCTGCATGGCCGTCGCCTCGGCTTCGGTGGAACCGAAGCACGTGGGCTGATCGCCGACTGGGCGCGCGTGGGCCTGAACAATCACTACGCCGCCGCGGGCATGGCCGAAGACCTCGACGCACAGATGGCACGCGTGCATGGCAGCGCACAGGCGGTGCTGATGGAACACGACTGGTTGGCACCGACCGGATCGATGCAGACGTTGCTGGCGAAGCTGCCGAATGTGGCCGCGCAGCTGCGCGTGCTTTCCGCGCAGGAACTGGGCACGCGTGCCGATCACTTCGCCTGGCTGAAGGCACCGGACGCCGTGGCTGACAGCTTTTTCATTCAGTTGGGTGAAAATTTTCACAAAACTGTTGACGGTCAGCGCCGAGATCCGCATAATTCCGCTCCTGTCGCAGGGCGCCCGTAGCTCAGTTGGATAGAGTACCTGGCTACGAACCAGGCGGTCGGGAGTTCGAATCTCTCCGGGCGCACCACTCGACAGGTTTCCAGCATCCGCCGCTGGAAATGCAGTAAAATTAGGTAGTAAGTTGATTGTGTACCGCGCGCCCGTAGCTCAGTTGGATAGAGTACCTGGCTACGAACCAGGCGGTCGGGAGTTCGAATCTCTCCGGGCGCACCATACACAGTCAGCACAACAAGTTTATGTAATTGGCGCCCGTAGCTCAGTTGGATAGAGTACCTGGCTACGAACCAGGCGGTCGGGAGTTCGAATCTCTCCGGGCGCACCATTACACCGAAACAGCAGGCCTCGGCCTGCTGTTTTTTTATGTGTGTTTTTCGGCAGGGCTGCGCCCTGCACCTGCCGAAGCAACGGCCGGAGCAACAGCAACAGCATGCATTCCGTGGGGTGGCGGGGCGGTGTCGGAGTGCGGGGACGCCGTGAACCCGTCCATGGGGGCTTGGCCGCGGCATCCATGCCGCGGACACCCCGCACTCCGACACCGCCCCACCTCTGACAGATTTCCCGATGCCTGATGGATCCACGCCTGCGTGGATGACTCCATCGGAATCGAATATTTCGATATCCGTGAGATCTGAGCCGAGCATGGCTCGGCTCTACAGAAAGCAATACCCGACAGGTCGCGGGAATCTGTCGAAGGCGGGGTGGGTCCGGTTGCGGGAGTGTCCGCGGCATGGATGCCGCGGCCAAGCCCCCATGGACGGGTTTACGGCGTCTCCCGCAACCGGACCCACCCCG
>Ga0209132_1000037_pt1 | contig 118319 bp, 119 predicted proteins | sample UppTromiDAQMD023_FD_185835 | JGI IMG/M metagenome (GOLD analysis project Ga0209132, IMG submission 185835) | Upper troposphere microbial communities from Maryland, USA - DAQMD-023 (SPAdes) (version 2) | ecosystem: Environmental > Air > Outdoor Air > Unclassified | place: USA: Maryland...
TATGCCTGATGACCATAGCAAGTTGGTACCACTCCTTCCCATCCCGAACAGGACAGTGAAACGACTTTGCGCCGATGATAGTGCGGGTTCCCGTGTGAAAGTAGGTCATCGTCAGGCTCTTACAGCCCAAGAAACCCCGTAGCCCAAAGCTACGGGGTTTTTTGCTTGTTTGCGCAGAATACCTGTTCCGGCCCTGCGCGATGTGCGTGCGCCATGGTGGGTGCGCCGGCTTGAAAGACCAACATGCAACTGCAAGACATTCTGTATTCCCAAGGCTTCGGTATCCGCCGCGTGTGCTCGGGCCTGGTCCAGCAGGGCTGGGTGGAACTGTGGGACACCGAGGCCAACGACTGGGTGCGTTGCCTTGACTCCACGCAGGACATCGATCCTGAAGGCCTGCGCTATCGCGTACAGGGCGTGGAGTGGGCCTATCACGCGCTGGGCTATGTGCTGCTGCACAAGCCGGCGGGCACGGAGTGCTCGCAAAAGCCTTCAACCTATCCGAGCATTTACTCGCTTTTGCCCATGCCGCTGCGCCAGCGCCCGAACAAGGGTGCCGTGCAGGGCGTGCAGGCCGTGGGCCGGCTGGACCAGGACACGACGGGCCTGCTGCTGCTCAGCGATGATGGCCAGTTCATCCACCGCATGAGTTCGCCCAAGAAGCACGTGCCCAAGGTCTACCGTGTGACCACCAAGCATGCCGTGGATGCGCGGCAGGTGCAGCGCCTGCTGGAGGGCGTGGTGCTTGATGACGACCCCAAGCCCGTCAAGGCGGCTGCCTGCGAGCAGGTGAGCGAGCATGTGCTGGACCTCACGCTGACCGAGGGCAAGTACCACCAGGTCAAGCGCATGATCGCCGCCGTTGGCAACCGCGTCGAAGGCCTGCACCGCTGGAAGATTGGCGAGCTGGAGCTCACCGAGGACCTGCAGCCGGGCCAGTGGCGCTGGCTGTCGGTCGAGGACCTGGCCAAGCTCAAGGCCAAGTGAAGCTCTCTTGTCGTTTCCCATGATGAATTCCTCTGAGCCGCGCCCAGGCTGGGCCCTGCTGTGCACGGCCTTCGATGCCCCCACGCCGCACGCGCTGCGCATCCGGCAGGACGTGCTGATCGTCGTGGATGGCCGCGGCATGATCGACGCCGTGCTGGAGCGGAACGACCCTTGGCGCACGACCCTGGAGGCCTTGCATGCGGCCGCAGGCACGCTGCAGCGCCTGCCCGAGGGCCAGTACCTTTTGCCCGGCATGGTGGACCTGCATGTGCATGCGCCGCAATGGCCGCAAAGCGGCAAGGCCCTGGATGTGCCGCTGGAAACCTGGCTGCAGGAGTACACCTTTCCCCTGGAAGCGCGCTACGGCGATGCCGGCTTTGCCACTTCGGTGTACGACAGCGTGGTGCGTACGCTGCTGGCCAATGGCACGACGACGGCCATGTACTTCGGCACCATCCACGCCGTGGGCAACCAAGTGCTGGCCGAACGCTGCCTGGCCCTGGGCCAGCGCGCCCTGGTCGGCAAGGTGGCCATGGACGAGCCGTCGCAATGCCCTTCGTTCTACAAGGACGACAGCGCCGCCGAAGGCATTGCCGAGACAGCGCGCTTCATCGACTGGCTGCGCCAGCATCCGGACAACGCGCAGCAGCGCGTGCTGCCGGCGATCACGCCGCGCTTCATTCCTTCGTGCACCGACGAGCTGCTGCGCGGCCTGGGTGACCTGGCTCGGCGCACCGGCGCCCATGTGCAGACGCATTGCTCCGAAAGCGACTGGGCCCACGCCCATGTGCTGGAGCGGCAGGGACGTACCGATGCGCATGCGCTGCATGATTTCGGCCTGCTCACGCGCCGCACGGTCGTGGCCCATGCCAACTTCCTCACGGCCGATGACGTGGCGCTGATGGCGCGCACGGGCGCCTCGGTGGCGCATTGCCCGCTATCCAACTTCTATTTCGCCAACAGCGTTTTCCCCGCGCGCAGCGGCCGCGAGCACGGCCTGGGCATGGGGCTGGCCACGGACATTTCGGGGGGCTACAGCCCCAGCATGTTCGACGCCTGCCGCCATGCCATGACAGCCTCGCTGGCCTTGCACGAAGGCGTGGATCCGGCGCAGACGGCCGCCCGGCGCGGCAGGGCGGGGCAGGGCGTGCAGGCCCGCATCGACCACGTCTTTGCACTGTGGCTGGCCACGGCGGCGGGTGGCGATGCGCTGGACCTTCCCATTGGCCGCATCGAGCCCGGCCATGCCATGGATGCCCTGGCCGTCGACTGCCTGGCGCCGGACTCCAATGTGCAGATCTGGCCCGAGCAGGACGGCCCGGCCGACATCCTGCAGAAGATCATCCACCATGCCACGCGTGCCAATGTGGCCTGCACCTGGGTGCAGGGCGCGTGCGTGCACCGGCGCCAGGCGGCCAGCCCCGCCTGAAGACCGGCTGCGTTTGCGCACTGGCTGTTTCCCGCGTTTTCCGCTCCATGACCGAACCGACCTCCTCCTACGAAGGGCGCCTGATCGCCCGCCCTGACGACCGCGTCACGCTCTCCCAGGCCCTGTTGCTGGGCCTGCAGCATGTGATGGCCATGGACGTGTATGTCGTGCCCTTCATCATTGCCTCGGCCCTGGCGCTGTCGCAGGCCGACGCGGCGTCCATGATCCAGTCCACCTTCCTCGCAGCGGGACTGGGCACGCTGATCCAGACGGCCTGGTGCATGCGCATGCCCGTGGCACAAGGGCCTTCCTACATTCCCCTGGGTGCCATCCTGGCCGTGGCCTTTGGCGCGGGCGGCGGCTTCGGCGGCATGGGAGCGGTCTATGGCGCGCTGATTCCGGGCGCGCTCATCGTCATCGCGCTGGGTGCGCTGGGCTGGTTCCACCGCGTGATCCGCTGGCTGGTGCCTCCCATCGTCGGCGGCACCATCATCCTCGTGGTGGGGCTGTCGCTGCTGCCGATTGCGCTGAGCGCCAACGTGTTCGCGGTGCATGGCGGCATGACGGTCAACCAGTCCATTGCGCTGGCATCGGTATCGGCGGCGCTGCTGATTGCGGCCATGATGCTGGGCCTGCGCTTCGACAACCGGCTGGGCCGCTGGATGCGCCTGTCGTCGGTGATCATCGCGCTGGCCGGCGGCACGGCCGTCGCCTGGGGCATGGGGCTGTTTGCCTGGCAGCCCATTGCCGATGCGCCCTGGCTCACGCTGCCCAAGCTGGCGGGCATCGACTATCCGCTGCAGTTCTCGCTGCCCGCCGTGCTCACCTTCGTCGTGATCTACCTCGTGGTCATGGCGGAAACCACGGGCACGTGGTTCGCGGTCTCGGCCGTGATCAACCAGCCCATCACCAGCCGCCAGCTGGACCGTGGCGCCGTGGGCGAAGGCCTGAGCTGCAGCGTGGCCGCCCTGATAGGTGCCACGCCGGTCACCGGCTACTCCACCAACGCCGGCGTGATCTCCATCACCGGCGTGGCCAGCCGCATGGTTTTCATTGCAGCCGGCCTGGTGCTGGCCTGCCTGGGCTTCCTGGGCAAGTTCTCCGCACTGATCGCGGCCATTCCCTCGCCCGTGATCGGCGGCATGTTCGCCGTGGTCTGCGTGACCATTGCCATGGCGGGCATCCGCATCCTGCGCCATGTGCGCCTGGACGAGCGTGCCATGCTGGTGGTGGGCGTGCCCATCATCTGCTCCTTCTTTGCCACCCTGGCCCCCAAGGACTGGGTGCAGACCCTGCCGGACATGCTGCAGTACCTGCTGGGCTCGGCCGTGACCGTGGGCGCCATGGCCGCCATGGTGATGAACCTCATCCTGCCGCGCGCGCAGGATGACGACGCCCCGGCCAGGGACCAGGTGGTCTGAACGCCGCAGAGCCTGCTTCCCGCAAATCCATGCAAAAAGGCCATGCGCAGTTGTTGCGCATGGCCTTTTTTGCTGGAAGAGGCGGGCAGGGCCGTGCGATTCAGCGCCGGTCCAGATCGTCGATGGAGGCGCTCCAGCGGCTGTCCCAGCTGCCGCGCTCGCGCACCTGGTCGATCTGGCGGCGGTCGCGCTTGGTGGGGCGGCCTTCGTGCTGGCTGGCGATGCTGCTGGCGGGCTCCGGAGCCAGCCGGCGCTGCTCTGCAAGCCGTTCGCGCTCGGCCAGGCTTTCGGCGGTTTCCTCGTACAGGGCCTGGGCCACGGGGGCGGGGCCCCGCATGCCTGAGAGGCCGCGGATGACCACGGTGCGCGGGACCTGGCCCTGGCGCAGTGCCACGGTGTCGCCGCAGCGCACCTCGCGCGCGGGCTTGACCAGGGCTCCGTTGACGGTGACGCGGCCCTTGCCGATTTCCTCCGTCGCCAGGCTGCGCGTCTTGTAGAAGCGCGCGCACCACAGCCATTTGTCCAGACGCATGGATTCGATATCGGTCATGGCGTTATTGTGCGCGCGGCGCGGGGTGCTTGCCAGTGGCCGGCTGCAGCGGAATCGCCACGTGCGCATGCAGTCCGCAGACCAGGCCTTGCCGGTAGATGTTGCGCAGCTCGATGGCGCCGCCCAGCGTCTGCACGATCTCGTGGCAGATGGCCAGCCCCAGACCCGAGCCGCTGCGCGCATTGCCGGCCGAAAATGGCTGGAACAGCCTCTGCGCCAGCTCGCTGTCTATGCCCGGCCCGCTGTCGCGCAGGCTGAGCACGGCCTGGCTGCCGGCCTGGTGCACGCTGATGTGCAGGCTGCCGGCCGCAGGCATGTGGCGTATGGCGTTGTGCAGCAGGTTGCGCGTGAGCTCGCGCAGCATCCATTCGTGGGCAGGAACGGGGCAGGGCTCCGTGTCTATGGAAAAGTCGATGTCCTGCTCCGCAATCAGCGGCGACAGTTCGATGGCCACGTCGCGCACCACTTCGTCCAGCAGGCTGGGCGCGGGCGATGCGGGCTCGGCGCTGTCTTCCTGGCGCAGCTGCTCGACCTTGGCCAGCGCCAGCATCTGATTGGCCAGGCGCGTGGCGCGGTCCACGGTGGCGCCGATTTCCTCAAAGGCCTGCTCGGCCGGCACATCACCGCGCTGGGCCGACTGCAGCTGTGCCTTGAGCACGGCCAGCGGCGTGCGCAGCTGGTGCGACGCGTCGCGCACAAAGCGCTTTTGGTCCGACAGCAGCTGGCGCAGCCGCAGCATGAGCTGGTTGATGGCCTCCAGCAGCGGCTGCAACTCGCGCGGTGCTGAGGGTGCCGACAGCGGGCTCAGATCGCCGCGCGGGCGCGATCGCAGGTCGCTGCTGAGCCGGCGCACGGGCTGTGTGGCGCGCTGGACGACGAAGATCACGATCAGCGCCACGGCGGCCACCAGCAGGGCCTGCCGCGCCAGCGTGGTGCGCAGGATCTGCAGGGCCAGCGCTTCACGCAGCTCCAGCGTCTCGGCCACCTGGATCACGGCCATGCCGCGCCCCTTGGCGCTGGCCACGGGCTGCAGCAGCACGGCCATGCGCACGGGCCGGCCCCGGAACTGCGCGTCGTAGAAGTCGACCAGGGCCGCGTAGGGCGGGCGCTGGGGAATGACGCCGTGCCACATGGGCAGCTCGCCAAAGCCCGACACCATTTCCCCCTCCAGCGTGGAGACGCGGTAGAACATGCGGCTCTGGTTGTCGGCCTCGAAGATCTCCAGCGCCGAGTAGGGAACGATGGCATGCAGCTGGGCGGACTCGTCATAGCCCGTCACATCCAGCTGCTCGCTGATGCTCTTGGCCGAGGCCAGCAGCGTGCGGTCATAGGCGGTGTTCAGCGCAGCCAGCGTCTGGTGGTACAGGCTCCAGGTATTGAAGCCAATGAACAGAATGACGGGCACGAGAATGCCCGTCAGCAGCTGGCGGCGCAGCGACCAGGGCTGGCGAGTGCGCGCGGGGGCGGGAAGGGGAAGACCGGGGTCGCGCATGGGCTGCGGTGAGTGGTGGAGTGCCTCAGGCCGACTCGGCCTTGAGCAGATAGCCCAGGCCGCGCAGCGTGACCAGCTGCACGCCCGTGCCCGACAGCTTCTTGCGCAACCGGTAGGCGACGACTTCCACGGCTTCGTACTGCACGTCCGACTCGCCGGGAAACACCAGCGCGAACAGACGCTCCTTGGCCACGGCATGGCCGGGGCGTGCCAGCAGGGCGTGCATCAGGGCCAGCTCGCGCGGCGTCAGCTCCATGATCTCGCCATCGCGGTGGATGGCGCCGCTGGCCTTGTCGTAGCGCAGCGCACCCATGGCGATGGTCTCGGGCGGCGGCTTGGGCGTGAAGCTGTCGCTGCTGCGGCGCAGCAGGGCGCGCAGCCGGGCCTCCAGCTCGTCGAGGTCGAAGGGCTTGGCCAGGTAGTCGTCGGCACCGGCGTTCAGGCCCAGCACGCGGTCGCCCACGGTGCCGCGCGCGGTCAGGATGAGCACGGGCGTGCGCAGGCCCTGGCCGCGCGCACGCTCCAGCACCTGCAGGCCGTCCAGGCCGGGCAGGCTCAGGTCCAGCACCACGGCGTCGGGCTCGCGCACCAGCCACTGCGCCAGGGCCGAGGGCCCGTCGGCCGCCGTCTCCACCTGGATGCCGCGCCTGATCAGCGTGCGCTGCAGCGTGGTGCGCATGGCGTTGTCATCTTCTACGAGCAGCAATTGCATGGGCCGGACGTTAGCACCGGGCGCGATGCAGGCCATCGTGGCGAGAGCGATCTAGGGATTCCCCTAGGGGTTTGGACAGCCATTTGACAGGTAGCGAACCGATCATCGACAGCCTTACAACACAAGGAGTCAAACCATGCGTCGTGATACTTTTCTGAAGTCGCTGGCCGCACTGGCCGCCGCAGGCAGCCTGCCGCTGTCTGCGCAGGCTGCGGCAGCCGTCAAGATGATGCTGCCGGCCAACCCCGGCGGCGGCTGGGACACCACGGGCCGTGCCCTGGGCAAGGCTTTGCAGGACGCTGGTCAGGCTGCTTCCGTCACCTATGACAACAAGGGTGGCGCCGCCGGCGCCATCGGCCTTGCGCAGTTCGTCAACGGCAGCAAGGGCGATCCCAACGCCATGATGGTCATGGGCGCCGTCATGCTGGGCGGCATCATCACGGGCAAGCCGCCCGTGAACCTCACGCAGGCCACGCCGCTGGCCCGCCTGACCAGCGAGTACAACGTCTTCGTGCTGCCCGCCAACTCGCCCTTCAAGAACATGGCCGAGGTGATCGCCCAGCTCAAGAAGGACCCGGGCTCCGTCAAGTGGGGCGGCGGCTCGCGCGGCTCCACCGAGCACATCGCGGCGGCCATGATTGCGCGTGAAGTCGGCGTCGATCCCTCCAAGATCAACTACGTGGCATTCCGTGGAGGCGGCGAGGCCATCTCCGCCATCCTGGGCGGCAACGTCACCGTGGGCGGCAGCGGCTACAGCGAGTTCGCCGAGTACATCGGCACCGGCAAGATGAAGCCCATCGGCGTGACCTCGGGCCAGCGCCTGAAGGGCGTGGACGTGCCCACGCTCAAGGAGCAGGGCATCAACGTGGAGATCGGCAACTGGCGCGGCGTGTACGGCGCGCCCGGCATCACCAAGGCACAGCGCGATGCGCTGGTCGCCATGATCGAGAAGGCCACCAAGAGCAAGGCCTGGGCCGAGGCGCTGCAGAAGAACGACTGGACGCCTGCATGGCTGGCCGGCGATGCCTTCGGCGAGTTCGTGGACCAGGAGTTCGCGAGCCTGCGCGCCACCATGGTCAAGTCCGGCATGGTGTGATCGAGCTGCTGCACCGGCCTCTTGCGGGGTCGGTGCAGCAACAGGCCCGCACTCCTGCGGGCCTCGGCAGGCGCCAGTCGCAGCGCCTGCTTCAAGAAGCGGAAGATGCCCGCGCGCCGCGCCAGCGGCTCGCAGGCCCCGGCGGCTTAATTTTTTCCCCACGTCTGCAGCGGTGGCCGGCCCGGTCGCCGGTCCCGCTGCGGCCAGGAACTGACCATGTCCGAGTCCTCACAACCCAATCCACTTGCCACGGATGCCGCCCAGGCCGATGAGCCCAGCGGCTTTCCCTCGGTACGCGCGCAGACCATCGTCGGCTCCGGCGTGCTGCTTGTCGCCGCAGGCCTGGCCTTCGGCGCGCTGCAAATCCCTGGCGATGCCGGCTACGGCGGCGTCGGCCCCAATTTCCTGCCCTGGCTGTGTGCCTTGGTGCTCGCAGTCTGCGGCGCCTGGCTGGTCTGGGAGGCACGCACGGGCGGCTTTCGCGAAGCCTCTTGCGGGGGCGGCCACCCACGAGCCGACATCGGCGCCTTCGTCTGGGTGTCGACGGGCCTGCTGGTCAATGCCGTGCTGATCGGCACCGTGGGCTTCATCGTCAGCTGCACCGTCTGCTACGTGCTGGCCGTGCAGGGCCTGCGCCGTGCCGGCGGCCAGTCCCAGGCGGGCAAGCCCATCACCTGGGCCAAGGACGTGGTCACCGGACTGCTGATCTCGGCGCCCGTGTTCTGGGCCTTCACGCAATTCCTGGCGATCAACCTGCCGGGCCTGACTGAGACGGGGTGGCTGTAATGGAAATCTTTGACGCACTGCTGGCGGGCTTTGCCACCGCCATCACACCGGCCAACCTGCTGTGGGCCCTGGTCGGCTGTGCCCTGGGCACGGCCGTGGGCGTGCTGCCCGGCATCGGACCGGCCGTGGCCGTGGCCATGCTGCTGCCCATCACCGCCAAGGTCGATGTCACCGCCTCGATGATCTTCTTCGCGGGCATCTACTACGGCGCCATGTACGGCGGCTCCACCACCTCCATCCTGCTGAACACGCCCGGGGAGACCGCGAGCATGGTCACGGCCATGGAGGGCAACAAGATGGCCAAGAGCGGCCGCGCGGGCGCCGCGCTGGCCACCTCCGCCATCGGCTCCTTCGTGGCCGGCACCGTGGCCACCGTGGTCGTCACGCTGTTCGCGCCTTCGGTGGCCGACTTCGCCGTCAAGCTGGGCCCGCCCGAGTACTTCATGCTGATGGTGCTGGCCTTCACCACCGTGAGCGCCGTGCTGGGCCAGAGCGCGCTGCGCGGCATGACGGCCCTGTTCCTGGGGCTGGCGCTGGGCTGCATCGGCATGGACCAGATCTCGGGCGCTGCGCGCTACACCATGGGCAAGATGGAACTGCTGGACGGCGTGGACATCGTGCTCGTGGCCGTGGGCCTGTTCGCCGTGGCCGAAGTGCTGTACGCCGCCATGTACGAAGGCAAGGTCGTCGATACGCAAAACAAGATGGGCCGCGTGCACATGACCGGCCGTGACTGGAAGCGTTCGTGGCCCGCGTGGCTGCGCGGCACCGTCATCGGCACGCCCTTCGGCTGCATTCCCGCCGGCGGCACCGAGATTCCGACCTTCCTGAGCTATGCCACCGAGAAGAAACTGGCCAAGGGCGAGGACCGTGCGGAGTTCGGCACCAAGGGCGCCATCGAAGGCGTGGCCGGCCCAGAGGCCGCCAACAACGCCACCGTGACCGCCGCGCTGATCCCGCTGCTGACCCTGGGCATTCCCACCAGCAACACCACGGCCGTGCTGCTGGGCGCCTTCCAGAACTACGGCATCAACCCCGGCCCGCAGCTGTTCAGCTCGTCCGCGACCCTGGTCTGGGCGCTGATCGCCTCGCTGTACATCGGCAACCTGATGCTGCTGGTGCTCAACCTGCCCATGGTGGGCCTGTGGGTCAAGCTGCTCAAGATTCCGCGTCCCCAGCTGTACGCCGGCATCCTGATCTTCGCCACCGTGGGTGCCTACGGCATGCGCCAGAGCGCGTTCGACCTGTTCCTGCTGTACGGCATCGGCGTACTGGGCGTGATCATGCGCCGCTTCGACTTCCCCACCGCGCCCGTGGTGGTGGGCATGATCCTGGGCCCCCTGGCCGAGGCGCAGATGCGCAACGCCGTGTCCATCGGCGAAGGCAGCTGGTGGATCTTCCTGCAGCGCCCCATGTCGCTGACGCTGATCATCATCGTGGCCTGCGTGCTCATCGTGCCGCGCGTGCTCAAGCGCCTGCAGCCCAAGCCCTCGCCGCAGGCCACTGCCGGCTGACGCCAACCCGTTGCTAGCCGGCCCGTCGATGCTACGCATGGCGTCCACGGGCCCCTGACAGCCCCTGCCTTTCGAGGCAGGGGCTTTTTTCGTCAGCTGGTTGATGCCTCCCATTCACAGATGGTGTTCCAGCAGACCGTCTAGTCCCGCGCCGCCCTTGAATCCATGATCCAGCCATCGACAGACATCGGATTCCTTGCATGCGGCAACTTTTTCCATCGCTTTCCACGGCCTCGGGCGCGGCCCTTCTGGTGCTTGTGATTTCCACGCCAGCCATGGCGGATTCAACGGCGCCGGCGGGTTCGGCTGAAGCCTCCCACTGGGCTGCCACGTGGCAGGCCAGCCCGCAGCCGGTCTGGGGGGCGGATTTCCTCTTTCCCACCAATCTGCCCGCTGTGCTGCAGGACCAGACCGTGCGCCAGGTGGCACGCATCAGCCTGGGCGGGCCGCGCCTGCGCATCGTGCTGTCCAACGCCTACGGCGGCCAGCCTGTGACCGTGGGCAGGGCGACCGTGGCAAAGCCGTTGCCGGCAGGCGCCGTCGAGTCCGGCAGCCTGCAGGCCGTGACCTTTGGCGGCAGCGCGCAAGCCACCATTGCCGCAGGCGCATCCCTGGTCAGCGACCCTGTGGCCTTGCCGCTGGCCTCGCTGTCGCAGGTGGCCGTGAGCCTGTACCTGCCCGGTGCCACGCCTGTGCAGAGTTTTCACTGGGATGGGCGTCAGACCGGCTGGATCGTGGCGGGCGATCAGTCCGCTGCTGCGGCGCTGCGGACTTCGGCTCCTGGCACGCTCAGCAGCACGGCCCGCCCGCTGTTGGCGGGCATAGAGGTCGAGGCAGAAGCTGCGGCGCCCGTGGTAGCGGTGATGGGCGACTCCATCACCGACGGTGCCACGGCCAGCCTGGACAGGGACAGCCGCTGGCCGGATTTCCTGGCCGCGCGCCTTGCGCCGCACGGCGCGGCGGTGGTCAATGCCGGCATCTCGGGGGCGCGCCTGCTGTCCGATGGCATGGGCGAGCATGCCCTGGCGCGGCTGGAGCGTGATGTGCTGGCCCAGCCCGGTGTGCGCAGCCTCATCGTGCTGCTGGGCATCAACGATATTTCCTGGCCCGGCACGGCCTTTGCGCGGCGGGCGCAGCGCCCCACGCTGCAGGACATGGCAGAGGGCTATCGCCAGCTGGTTGCCAGGGCGCGCAGCCACGGCCTGCGCGTGATCGGCGCCACCTTGCCGCCTTTCGAGGGCGCCTTGCCAGGCACGCCGCTGGACGACTACTACCAGGACGGCAAGGACGACCTGCGGCGGCAGGTGAATGCATGGATACGGTTGGGCGGCGACTTCGATGTCGTCATCGACTTCGACGCCGTGCTGCGCGACAGCGCCCACCCGGCACGCATGGCGGCGCGCTTCGACTCGGGCGACCACCTGCATCCTGGCGACGAAGGCAACCGCGCCATGGCCAACGCGGTAGACCTGAACGCCATACTGCCCGGCCTGCCGCAGCGCTAGTGCGTCGCGGCGGCGGGGGCTGGCTTCCATATAAAATGCAAATGGTTCTCATTTGTCATACGTCCCCGGCGTGCCTGCGCCCTGGGGCACAGGGAGGGGTACTGTGGCCGCCGCCGAGTTTGCGCTTCAGCAACAAGTCGAAATTCTCTACACCGATCACCACGGCTGGCTGCGCGGCCTGCTGCGCCGCAAGCTGGGCAATGCCTTTGATGCGGCCGATCTGGCGCACGACGTCTACCTGCAGTTGCTGCGCACGGGCCGCGTTCCCCCGGCCGATGAGCGCCGCCGCCATCTCACCCAGATCGCCAATGGCCTGGTGATCGACCTGTACCGGCGCCGCCGCGTGGAGGCGGCCTACCTTGAAGCCCTGGCCCTGCTGCCCGAGCAGATGGCTCCCTCCGAGGAAGCCCGCGCCCTGGCGCTGGAGGCGCTGGTGGAGATCGATGCCGCGCTGAACGGCCTGCCGCCCAAGGCGCGCAAGGCCCTGCTGCTGTGCAAGCTCGACGGCATGGCCTACCGAGATATCGCGGCCGAGCTGGGCGTGTCCGTGTCCTCGGTGGAGAAATACATCGCTGCCGGCCTGCTGGCCTGCTACCAGGCGCTGCACGGCGCCGTGTGCTGAGTGGCCGGCATGTCTTCATCTCCGGCATCGGCCGCGTCAGCCGCATCCACTGACGCCTGCGCAACTGCGTCCGCCAGCGAGCCGCTGGAGCCGGCCATCGTCCAGCGCGCCGCCGAATGGATGGCCCGGCTGTGGGCTGACGACGCCAGCGATGAAGACCGCGCCGCCTGCGCCCGCTGGCGTGCCGAGCATCCGCGGCACGAGCTGGCCTGGAGCCGGCTGCAGGCCTTTGACGACAAGCTGCGCAGCGTGCCCGGCGGCATCGCGCGGCATACGCTGGGGGACACCTCCGCTGCGTCGCCGGCGCCCCGGGGCCGCCGCCGTGCCATGCAGTTGCTGGGCCTCATGGCCACGGCCGGAGGCATTGCCCATGTGGTGCGCGGCACCGATGCATGGCAAATCGCCGCCGCCAGCCATGGCACGGCGCGCGGTGAAGTCCGAGAGATCACGCTGCCGGATGGCACGCAGGTGGTGCTGGCCTCGGCCTCGGCCATCGACCTGCGCTTTGACGAGGCCGAGCGCCTGATCCTGCTGCGCGCCGGCGAAATCCTCGTCACCACCGCGCCCGATCCGCAAAGCACACCCCGCCCGCTGCGCGTGCGCTCGCGCCACGGCACGGTGCAGGCCCTGGGCACGCGCTTCACGCTGCGCCAGGAAGAAGAGCATTCACGCGTGGCCGTGTTCGAGGGCGCGGTGGAGGTGCGTCCTGCCAGGGCGCCGGGCCAGGTGGTGCGCGTGGATGCGGGGCAGGGCGCCGTCTTCACTGGCGAGCAGGCCCGGGCTCCGGTGCCTGCGCAGGAAAGTGCCGCCGCCTGGGCGCGCGGCGTGCTGGTGGCCGACAACATGCCGCTGGGCGAGCTGGTGGCTGAACTGGCGCGCTACCGCACGGGCCTGCTGCGCTGCGACCCGCAGGTGGCCGGCCTGCGCGTCACGGGCGTGTTCTCGTTGCGCGATACCGACCGCGCTCTGCACAACCTGGCCCTGGGCCTGCCCGTGCAGGTGGTCTCGCGCACGCGCTACTGGGTCACGGTGCAGGCGCCGGGCTGAGGCTTCTTTCATCGCGGCGCCTTCCCCGTATCTCGGAACCCGTTACCGGCTGATTCAACTTTCTGCCCCTGGGGATTGAGGGTTTGGCGTTCTCGTTCGGAAGACAGGCAAGAGCCCTTGTTTTCTGTTCTTTTCTGTTCCGCCATGCCTTCCAGGAGAACCCATGCACTCACCCGAGGCCGATGACGCCCAGGCCGGCCCCGGCCCCATTGCGCAGACGCTGCAGCCCATCCGCGCGCAGCTTGTTCTTGCCGCGCTGCTGTCGTTTGCGGGCGCCGTGCTGGCGCTGGCGCCGCTGGCCGGCATCGCCCATATCGCGCGGCTGGCGCTGGCCGATGGCGGCATGGTGGCGGCAGATGCCTGGCACGTCATCGCGCTGTGCCTTGTCTGCCTGTTCGCGGGCATGGCCCTGGTGTCGGCGGGCGAGCTGGTTGCCCATCTGGCCGACAACCGTCTCACCCACGGGCTGCGCCTGTCGGCCATGCAGCGGCTGGCGCGTGTGCCGCTGGGCTGGTTCACCGAGCGGGCCTCGGGCCAGGTCAAGCAGGCCATGCAGGACGACGTGGCCACCCTGCACGAGCTGACCGCGCACTTCTACACCACGGTGGGGCGCGGCGCGGGCACGGTGGCCGCTTCTGCGGTCTACCTGGTGGCCATGGACTGGCGCATGGCCCTGGTCTCGGCCCTGCCGTTCGGCATCTTCTTTCTGGTGATGCGCCACGCCATGCAGGCCAGCAGTGCCCACATGCCGGCCTTTGGCGCGGGACTGGCGCGCATCAACAACGCGGTGGTGGAGTTCGTGCACGGCATTCCCGTGGTCAAGGCCTTTGGCGCCAGCGGCCGAGCCCATGGCAGCTACCGCGAGGCCGTCGATGGCTTTACCGATGCCTTCCTCGGCTTTGCGCGTCCGCTGGTGTCGGCGCGCGCCAATGCCAATGCGCTGATCGCGCCCGTGGCCGTGCTGGGGGTGGTGCTGGCCTTTGGCACGCTGTTCACGGCCCTGGGCTGGATGGTGCCCGTGGACGTGCTGCCCTTTGCCCTGGTGGCGCCGGGCATCAGCGCGCCGCTGCAGCTGCTCAGCTTCAACCTGCATGCGCTCAATCACGCCACGGGCGCTGCCCAGCGCGTGCAGGCGCTGCTGCGCACGCCCGTGCTGGAGCAACCGGCCGCCGATCAATGCAGGCTGCCCCAAGGCTGCGAAGTCCGCTTCGAAGGCGTGGGCCATGCCTACGAGGCGGGGCATGACGTTCTCAAGGGCATGGATTTCACGCTCAGGCCCGGCACGGTGACCGCCGTGGTCGGTGCCTCGGGCGCGGGCAAGTCCACGCTCGCCCGGCTGCTGCTGCGCTTCTTCGACCCGAACGAAGGGCGCATCACGCTGGGCGGGGTGGACCTGCGGCAGATCGAGACCGCACAGCTGTACCGCCACCTGGCCTTTGTGCTGCAGGACGTGCGCCTGGTGCATGCCAGCGTGCGCGAGAACATCGCACTGGGCCGGCCCTCGGCCAGCGCGCAGGAGGTGGAAGAAGCGGCGCGCGCCGCCCACATCCATGAACGCATCCTGGCGCTGCCGCGCGGCTATGACTCGGTGATCGGCGAAGACGCCCAGCTGTCCGGGGGCGAACAGCAGCGCCTGAGCATTGCGCGCGCCGTGCTGCTGGATGCGCCCGTGCTGGTGCTGGACGAGCCCACGGCCGCCGCCGATGCCGAGAGCGAGGCCGCCATTCAGGAAGCCCTGTCGCGCCTGGCCGCCGGACGCACCCTGCTGGTCATCGCCCACCGGCTGGACACCGTCATGCATGCGGACCAGATCCTGGTGGTGGAAGGCGGAGCCATCCGCGAGCGCGGCCGCCATGCCGAGCTGCTGGCGCTGGGCGGACGCTACGCACGGTTGTGGGCGCTGGGCGGGTACGAATCACAGCCCTCCCAATCCCTGCCTTCCACCCCCGCCCTGGCCCCGGAGCTGCCCCCATGCTGAAGACCCTGATGCAACTGCTGGGCGACGATGCCCGGCTTTTCCGCCGCTATGCCTGCATGGCCGTGCTGCATGGCCTGCTCAGCGGCCTGGCCGTCACGGCCCTGGTGCCCGTGCTGTCGCGCCTGCTGGCAGGCGATACGCGCGGCGCCGCGGCCTGGCTGGCCGTGCTGCTGGCGGGCGTGGTGCTGTGCTGGGCCTGGCAGCGCCAGGTGGAAAAAGCCGGCCTGGGCCTGGGCGCCGCCGTTCTGCGCGTGGCGCGCCATCGGCTTGGCGACCATGTGGCCCGCCTGCCCGTGGGATGGTTCACGCCCGAGAACACGGCCCGGCTCAACCACGTTGTCTCGCAGGGAATGATGGAGGTGGCCCAGCTGCCGGCCCATGTGTTCACGCCCGTGTTCAGCGGCGCCGTGGCGCCCGTTGCCGTGGTGGCCGCGCTGTGTGCCATGGACTGGCGCATGGGCCTGATTGCACTGCTGGCGCTGCCGCTGCTGGCCGGCGTGCTGCTGGTCACCGCGCACCTGGGCCGCCGTGCAGACGAACGCCTGCAGCGCAGCATGGCCGGCGCCAGCCAGCGCATGGTGGAGTTTGCGCAGGCGCAGTCCGTGCTGCGCGCCTTCAATGGCGAAGGCGGCGGCACGCGCTGGCTGGAGCAGGCCCTGGGCCGGCAGCGCGCATCCGGCGCGCAGTCCATTCGCCTGGCGGCGCTGTCGGGCGTGCTCAATGGCTGGGCCGTGCAGGCCGTGTTTGCGGCCCTGCTGGTGGCCGGCGCGCTGTGGCTGGACGAGCGCCTGGGCGGCGTTGCAGCACAGGGCATGGGAATGGAAGCTGCCATCCCCGTGATCGTGGCCCTGCTGCTGGCCTGCCGCCATGTCGATCCGCTGCTGGAGGTGGCCGGCTACGCCGACTCGCTGCGCGCCGCGCGCGTGCAGCTCGATGCCGTGCGCGACATCCTCGCGGTCCAGCCGCTGCCCGAGCCTGCCGTGCCCCAGGCGCCGCGCAATGCCTCGGTGGAGCTGCGCGATGTGGTGTTCCGCTACGCGCCGGGCCAGCCCGAGGTGCTGCGCGGCCTGAGCCTGCGCGTGGAGCCGGGCTCGATGACGGCGCTGGTGGGCGCCTCGGGCTCTGGCAAATCGTCCGTGCTGCGGCTGGTCGCACGCTTTTTCGATGTGCAGCAGGGCAGCGTTCTGGTGGGCGGCATCGACGTGCGCCAGATCGCGGGCGAGCGGCTGGCCGGGCAGATCAGCCAGATCTTCCAGGACAGCTACCTTTTCCAGGGCTCCATTGCCGACAACATCCGCATGGGCCGCCCGCAGGCCAGCGATGCCGAGGTGATGGAAGCCGCCCGCCAGGCCGGCGTGGCCGAAATCATCGAGCGCCTGCCGCAGGGCCTGGACACGCCGGTGGGCGAGGGCGGGGCGCGCCTGTCGGGCGGCGAGCGCCAGCGCATCGCCATCGCGCGTGCGCTCATCAAGGATGCGCCCATCCTCCTGGTCGATGAGGCCACGGCCGCGCTGGATGCCGAAAACCAGGCCGCCATCGCCCAGGCGCTGGCGCGGCTGCGCGGCCGGCGCACGCTGATCGTGATTGCCCACCAGCTGTCCACCGTCGCCATGGCCGACCAGATCATCGTGCTGGACCAGGGCCGCGTCAGCGAGCAGGGCACGCCGCAGCAGCTGGCACAGGCGCAAGGCCTGTACGCGCGCTTTCTGGCGCGGCGGCGCGCCGCCAAGGGCTGGCGCATTGCGGGCACGGACACGGTAGCGGGCACGGGCACGGGCACGGGCACGGGCACGGGTGAGGACCTCCGTTGAGCGAGCCTGCGAAGCCAAAGACAGGGACGCAGGTCCCGCGCCTGGCGCCGTGGCTGCTGCCGTTTGCCGCGCTGTGCTGCGCCTCCGTGCTCACCGGCGCGCGGCAGGTGGAATGGGGGCAGCTGCTGTCGCTGTCGGGCGATGCCTGGCTCACCCTCACGGCCAGCCGCCTGCCGCGCCTGGCAGCGCTGGTGCTCACGGGGGTGGGGCTGTCGGTGTGCGGCGTCGTGCTGCAGCAGATCGTGCAGAACCGATTTGTGGAGCCTGCGACCTGTGGGGGGCTGGATGCGGCCAAGCTGGGCATTCTGGTGTCGCTGACGGTGGCGCCCGCCTCGGCCTTCACCTCGGGCGCGTGGGGCGTGGCCTGGCGCATGGTGTTCGCGCTGGTGTTCTGCCTGGGCGCCAGCCTGCTGTACGTGGCCATCATCCGCCGCATGCGCCTGCGCAACCTGGTGCTGGTGCCCGTGGTGGGCCTGATGTACGGCAGCGTGCTCAGCGCCATTGCCGAGTTCCATGCCTTTCGCCACAACCTGCTGCAAAGCATGCAGGGCTGGCTGCTGGGCGACTTCTCGCGCATTGTGCAGGGCCACTACGAGATCATCTACCTCATCGTGCCCATCGTGGTGCTGACCTATGCGTTTGCGCACCGCTTCACCGTGCTGGGCATGGGCGAGGGCATGGCCACCAGCCTGGGGCTGAGCTATCCGGCGCTGGCCACGCTGGGTCTGGTGCTGGTGGCGGTCACCGTCTCGGCCACGGTCATCACCGTGGGCGCCATTCCCTTCGTGGGCCTGGTCATTCCCAACCTGGTGGCCATGCGATGCGGCGAGAACCTGGGCCGCACCCTGCCCATCGTCGCGCTCAGCGGCGCCTCGCTGCTGCTGGCCTGCGACATCGTGGGCCGGCTGATCATGCACCCCTTCGAGGTGCCGATCGGCCTGACGGCGGGTAGCGTGGGCGGCGTGCTGTTCCTCGTGCTCATCCTGCGCAGAAGGCCGTGATGCGCAAGGCCTTGCCTCACACCACCGCGTGGATTGCGGCTGCCTTGGTGGTGGCCGCGCTGGCGGCCTGCTTCGTGCTGCTGGGCTCGGGGCTGGACTTCGGCTACGTCATTGCACGGCGGCTGACGCGGCTGTCGGCCATTGTCATCGGCGGCATCTGCATTGCGCTGTCGTCCATCGTCTTCCAGACGCTTGCGGGCAACCGCATCCTCACCCCCGCCATCATGGGTTATGAGGCGGTCTACCTGCTGCTGCAGGCGCTGCTGGTGCTGGCCATGGGCGTGCAAAGCCTGGTGGTGCTGGGCCCCAGCGGCAACTTCTGGCTGTCGGTGGCCTGCATGCTGGGCTACTCCTGGGCCCTGCACCGCTGGCTGCTGGGCGGGGGGCGCGACAACGTGTACTTCCTGCTGCTGCTGGGCCTGGTGCTGGGCATGGTGATAGGCACCTTCACGCAGTTCGTGCAGCTGCGCATCAGCCCCGGAGAGTTCTCTGTGCTGCAGGGCTACAGCTACACCTCGTTCAACCGCGCCCGGCCCGCGCAGCTGCTGTGGTCGGCGCTGATCGTGGCCGTGGCCTGCGTGATCGTGCGGCGCAGCCTGCCCGTGCTGGACGTGCTGGCCCTGGGGCGCGAGCAGGCCATCTCGCTGGGCGTGCACTACCAGCGCCAGCTGCGCCTGCAGCTGGCGCTGATTGCCGCGCTGGTGGCGGTGTCCACCAGCCTGCTGGGGCCCACGGCCTTCATGGGCATCTTCGTGGCCCACATCAGCTATGCGCTGGCGGGCACGGCGCGCCACCGGGTCACGCTGCCGCTGGGCTGCGCCGTGGCCGTGGCCATCTTCCTCGCGGCGCAGCTGGCGGTGGAGCATGTCTTCAACTACCGCACCTCGGTGGGCATCCTGGTCAACCTGGTATGCGGCAGCTACTTCCTCGCGCTCATGGTGCGCGGGCGCGGGCGGGCCTGAGCCGGCCCCGGCCTCCCAAAAACACCCAACGCAATGCATCCCATTTTTCAGGAGAGAAAGCCCGTGACCCGTCTGTTCCGCGTTCCCCATCACGCTCCCATGTTGGCCCTGGCTGCTGCCCTGGCCCTGTCGGCCTGCGACCGGCCCGCCAACCCGTCGGCACAGGCCGCAGCGCCGCAGGCGGCGGGCGCCGGCGAGTTCAAGCCCGTCACCGTGCAGCACCAGCTGGGCACGACGGTGGTGGAGCGCCCGCCGCAGCGCGTGGCCGCGCTGGACATGAACGAGGCCGACTTCCTCGACCAGCTCGGCGTGCCCATTGCCGGCATGCCCAAGGACTTCGTGCCCCACTTCCTGGCCCGGTACAAGGACGATGCCAACGTGCAGGACCTGGGCTCCATCGTCCAACCCAACCTGGAGCGCGTGCATGCGCTCAAGCCCGACCTGGTGCTGATCTCGCCCATCCAGGCCAGCGCCTACCAGGAGCTTTCGGGCTTTGCGCCCACGGTGCATTTCGACGTGGACTTCAGGAACAGCGGCACCCGGCACCTGGACACCGTGCGCGATCACCTGCTGACCTTGGGCCGCATCTTCGGCAAGCAGGACCTGGCGCGCGCCAAGGCCGCCGAGATGGACGACAAGGTGGCCCAGGCCCGGCGCGCCACCGAAGGGCGCAAGGAGACGGCCCTCATCGTCATGCACAACAACGGCGCCTTCACCTCGTTCGGGCCGCAGTCGCGCTACGGCTTTGTCTTCAACGCGCTGGGCGTCAGGCCCGCCAGCACGGCGGCCGAGGCCGACCTGCACGGCCAGCCCATCTCCAGCGAATTCATCCAGCAGGCCAACCCGGACATCCTCTATGTGATCGACCGCACGGCCATCATGCAGCGCCGCCCCGGCATGGACGCCGCAGGCATGGACAACCCGCTGCTGCGCCAGACCAGCGCCTGGAAGAACAACCGCGTGGTCTTCGTCGATTCCGAGGCCTGGTACGTCACGGCGGCCAGCGTGACCTCGGTGAAGCTCATGGTCGATGACGTGCTCAAGGGCTACGGCGATGCGCCGGCAGCGGGCGCGGGCCCGGTGGCCGCTGCGGTTGCAAATTGATCGCATTCTCGATTGAGGGTTTGGCGTTCTCGTTCGGAAGACAAGGTGAAAGACCCAACGCCTACCCGAATCGAAAGGAGTCCCGCATGGCACTACGCCATCCATCCCGCCCCGCGCACAACGGCGCATCGCGCCCCCTGCCGCACCCGGCCTTTGCCTGCAGGCACACGGCCATCGCCGTGCACATGCTCTGCATGGCGGGCCTGGCACTGGGGGGCTTGGCCGTGGCCATGCCGTCCGCGCTGGCGCAGGCGGCTGCCCAGGGGGCCGCATCTGGAGCCGCCTCCGGGGCGGCACCCGGCGAGGCCCGCCGCGCCTTCAGCATCCCGGCCGGCCCGCTGGGCCAGGCGCTCAACGCCTTTGCCGCAGCGGCCGGCGTGGAGCTGACGGTGGATTCCAGCCTGCTGCAAGGCCGCAGCAGCGCAGGCCTGTCGGGCAGCTACAGCGTGGCCGAAGGCTTTGCCGAGCTGCTGCGCGGCCAGGGCCTGCGCGCCCTGCGCGAAGCCAACGGAAGCTACACCCTGGGCCGCGACCGCAACGCGGCAGCGCCCGTGGACGGCGGCGTGCTCATGCCTGCCGTCACCGTGCGCGCACAGGCTCAGCAGGCGCCGGAAGCCTATGCCGGCGGCCAGGTCTCCACGGGCGGCCGCATGGGCCTGCTGGGCGACAAGGACTTTATGGAGACGCCCTTCAACACCATCAGCTACACCGAGAAATTCATCGCCGACCGCCAGGCCCGCGACATCACCGACGTGATCTCCGCCGCCGACCCCACCGTGTTCAGCACGGGCATGACCGGCATCATCAGCGAGAACTACTCCATTCGCGGCTTCAGCTCCAGCATCGGCGATGTCACGTTTGGCGGGCTGTTCGGCGTGGCGCCGTTCTACCGCGCATCGCCAGAAATGTTCGAGCGCGTGGACGTGCTCAAGGGCCCCTCGGCCCTGCTCAACGGCATGCCGCCCGGTGGCTCGGTGGGCGGCACGGTCAACCTCGTGCCCAAGCGCGCGGGCGACGAGCCGCTGGCGCGGCTGACCACCTCCTTCATGTCGGATGCGCAGCTGGGCGCCCACATCGACCTGGGCCGGCGGTTCGGCGAGCGCAAGCAGTTCGGCATCCGCTTCAACGGCGTGCTGCGTGACGGCGACGGCGCCGTGAACCACCAGGAAAAAGAGACCCGGCTGGCCTCGCTGGGCCTGGACTGGCGCGGCGACCGTGCCCGCCTGTCGGCCGACCTGTACAGCAGCGAGGACCGCACCGACGGCCTGAACCGCGGCATCAACCTGGCCGCAGGCCTGCCCGTGCCCAGGCCGCCCAAGGCCGACACCCTGCTCAACCCCAGCTGGGCCTTCTACGACACCAAGGACAAGGGCGCCATGGTGCGCGGCGAACTCGACCTGGGCGACCGCGTCACGGCCTATGCCGCCGTGGGCACCAGCAAGACCCGGTACCGTTCCACGGGGGCCTACCTGATCCAGGTCTTCAACACGGCCGGCGACTACCGCACCAACCCGGCAGACCTGGGCTTCGAGATGGACAAGAAGTCGGCCGAGGCCGGCCTCAAGGGCAAGTTCAACACGGCCGGCGTGGGCCACCAGTGGGCGCTCAACGCCACCTACTACACGCATACCGACAAGCAGTTCGGCCGCCGCAACGTGCTGGCCCAGGACTGGATCACCAACATCTACCACCCCATCTGGGGCCCGGCCACCAGCTTCAACGCGCCCCCTATCTCGCGCACCGAACTGCGGCTGACCAGCATCGGCGTGGCCGACACCCTGTCTTTTGCGCAGGACCGCGTGCAGCTCACCCTGGGCCTGCGCCGCCAGCAGGTGCTCAGCGACACCTTCAACGTGGCCACGGGCGCGCGCACCGCGCGCTATGACGAAGGCGCCACCACGCCGGCCGCCGCGCTGCTGGTGAAGGCCAGCGAGCGTGTCTCGGTCTACGCCAACTACATCGAAGGCCTGAGCCAGGGCGCCACCGCACCCATGACGGCGGCCAACGCGGGCGAAGTGTTCGCGCCCTACAAGTCCCGGCAAAAGGAGCTGGGCCTGAAGCTGGACCTGGGCGACTTCGCCCACACCTTCAGCCTCTATGAGATCCAGCGGCCCAACGGCTACACCGATCCCGTCTCCAACGTCTTCTCCTTCGGCGGCGAGCAGCGCAACCGGGGCGTGGAATGGGGCTTCTTCGGCAACGTGGCCACGGGCGTGCGCCTGATGGGCGGCATTGCCTACGTACAGCCCAAGCTCACCCGCACGGCAGGCGGCGTGAACCAGGGCAAGCTGGCGGCGGGCGTGCCCAGGCTGCAGGGCAAGCTGGGCGTGGAGTGGGACCTGCCCGCCGTGCAGGGCCTGACGCTGACGGCCAACGCCACCACGGCGTCCAGGCAGTACATCAATGCCGACAACTCGCTGTCCGTGCCGGGCCGCACCGTGTTCGACATCGGCGCGCGCTACGTGACCACGGCGGCCGGCCATCCGCTCACGCTGCGCGGCAGCATCACCAACGTGGCCAACAAGGCCTACTGGGCCACGCCGCTGTGGACCAGCCTCGGGCTGGGCGCACCGCGCACCTTCATGCTGTCGGCCACGGTTGATTTCTGAGCGATGACAGGGCGGCTTGCCTTCCATCAAGCCGCACCGAGCCTGCGCTGCCGCCCTGCGGGCTATAAACTAGCCCGGTCGGGCGGCAAAGCATGCCAGCCCCTTGCCCTCCCGCCGTATACCAGGATGACAGACGCCTATGGACAGCCGCAATGACAGCATGGACCTGAGCGACGACAGCGTTTTCGAGAGCGCTGCGGAGTTGTTCCGTGCCATGGCGGCGCCCGTGCGCCTGAAGATCATCAGCGTGTTGTGCAATGGCGAGAAGAACGTGACCGAGCTGCTCGCCAGCATCGCCACCACGCAGCCCAACATGTCCCAGCACCTGAACACGCTGTACCAGGCCGGCGTGCTGGGCCGGCGCCGCGAAGGCGTCAGCATCTACTACTTCATCGCCAACGAGCAGGCTGCGCAGATGTGCTGCGCCATCTGCACCCAGGTCGCCATCGAGCAGGGCTGAGTGCCGCAGCCTGGCAGGGGCGACTCGGCTAGGATGCCATCCATGCCGCCCACACCCACCCTGGTCCAGCCCCTGCCGCTCGATGCCGACGGCATCCTCGCGCTGGCAGCGCGCTCCATGTTCCAGCTGTTCTCCACCATGAGCCAGGGCATGTTCCTGGCCGACAGGGCGGGGCGCATCGTCTGGGTCAACGAGGGCTACCAGCGCTTCCTGCCCGACCTGGGCGTGGCCTCGGTGGATGAGTTCCTGGGCCACATGGTCGAGGACGTCATCCCCAACACCCGCATGCGCCGCGTGCTGGAAACCGGCGAGCCCGTGCTCATCGACCTGCTCACCAACCGCGCCGGCACCTTCGTGGTCAGCCGCATCCCGCTCAAGGACGATGCGGGCGCGGTCATCGGCGCCATCGGCATCGTGCTGTTCGACCAGCCGGAGACCACGCTGCAGCCCCTGATCAGCAAATTCGCCGTTCTGCAGCGCGACCTGGACGAGGCCCGGCGCGAGCTGGCCGCCCAGCGCAACCGCAGCCTGCGCGTGGCCGTGCAGGGCGAGCGCCGCGCCAAGTACAGTTTTGCCAGCTTTGTCGGCAGCAGCCCGGCCGCCGTGGAGGTCAAGCGCCAGGCGCGCCGCGCGGCCCAGTCGCTCAGCCCCGTGCTGCTGCTGGGCGAGACCGGCACCGGCAAGGAGCTGCTGGCCCATGCCATCCACGCCGCATCGGCCCGCAGCGGCGGCCCCTTCGTCACCGTCAACATCGCCGCCGTGCCGGACGCCTTGCTGGAGGCCGAATTCTTCGGCGTTGCCCCCGGCGCCTACACCGGCGCCGACCGCAAGCCGCGCGACGGCAAGTTCAGGCTGGCCGACGGCGGCACGCTGTTCCTCGACGAAATCGGCGACATGCCCCTGAACCTGCAGGCCAAGCTGCTGCGCGCGCTGCAGGAAGGCGAGATCGAACCGCTGGGCTCCAACCAGCTCGTGCGCTTTGACGTGCGCGTGGTGGCAGCCACCTCGCGCGACCTGCCGCAGATGGTGCGCGATGGCCGCTTCAGGGAAGACCTCTTCTACCGCCTGCATGTGCTGCCCATCCGCGTGCCGCCGCTGCGCGAACGCAGGCGCGACATCCCGGCCCTGGTCGAAGTCCTCTCCGAAGAACTGGCCCTGCGCAACGACATGCCCCCGCCCGAACTGCTGCCCGACGCCCTGGCCCTGCTGGCCGGCCAGACCTGGCGCGGCAACATCCGTGAGCTGCGCAACGTGCTGGAGCAGGCCGCCATGCGCAGCGAAGACACCGCCATCAACGCAGAACAACTGCGCGAAGTGCTGCGCTCATCCGGCGTGGAACCCGCAGCCCCTGCGCCGGGCCCCGAGACTACACCCGCCCCGTCCCCTGCCCACAACAGCCCAGCCGACACCGACCTGCTGCGCCCCCTGGCCCAGCAGGTGGCCGAGCTGGAGCGCAAGGCCATCACCGCCACCCTGGCCGCCAACAGCGGCAACAAACTGGCCACGGCGCGCCAGCTGGGCATCTCGCGGGCCACGCTGTATGACCGCATGGCGGTGCTGGAGCTGGGGGGCTGAGTCACCCGCCATCTGCAGGCCGTACCGTGGCCAAGAGGCAGGGCGATTCCTGCTGTTCCCCATCCCGGAGCCCATCCCGGAACCCAGTCCGTGAACATGAAAAACCTCCTTACCCGCCTCAAGACCGCATTCAGCAAGCCTGCACCCGAGCCCGCTCGCCCACAGGAACACCAGCAACACCAGCGCCAGCTGCAAGAACCCCAGGCGGATGCTGCAAAGGACGAAGTACTCATCAACGCCTACTGCACCGTCTGGGACCTTCCTGCGATTGACTTTCCGCACACGCTGGCCGGGCGCCGCGATCTGTCGGACCCCGAGCTGGCACCGCATCTTTCCGGCTTTGTCGGCTATGTGCTGGGGCGCGGCGATGGGCAGATGACGCGCAACCGCTACCACGCCATGCGCCATATCCAGCGCGTGCAGCAGCACCTGAGCCTGGGCATTGCGCCGGAGCAGCTCGATGCCTTTGCCGGCTGGGCGCAGCGCGCCAACGCCATCGCATTTCTGACGGACGGCAGCATCCGCGACCCGCAGGGCCGCATCCTGCTGGCCGCCAACGGCGCCGAGCCCGATGAACAGGCCGCGCTGCCCTATCCGCAGCAGGCCTGGCAGCGCAAGCAGCGCAGCGAGCAGGCGCTGGCGCAGCGCGGCTTCATGCCATCGGCCAGCCTACCGCCGCTGATCTCCGAGCCTGAACTGCGCATGCGCGCGCCCGACGAGATCGCCGCACGCGCCTTCGCCCTGCTGGCCGTGGCCGTGCGCGCCGAATCGCTGAACGAAGCAATGAACAGTGGCGAACCGCTCACGCCCGACGAGCTGTTCCAGCGCCTGCCAGCCGCCCAGGCCGCGCTCACCCCCAACGAGCGCGACTTCATGGCCACTGCCCAGCCCTCCGAAGAGGCCATCGCCAAGTTCGGCTGGCGCTACGAAGCCGCGTATTTGCTGGAATGGGCGCTGGGCCTGGTCGATGCGCTGCCGTTCCCCGACGCCATCTGCGACGTGCCGCTCACCTCGCGCGTCCTGCTGCAGGCCGGCGACCTGCAAGGCGCCCTGCATGCCGCGCGCATGCGGCCCGACAGCGACATCCTCGAGGCCCTGGACCAGCACTACCGCCTGCACTGGATCGTGCGCCAGGCACAGGTGCAGCAGCAGCCCGCGCCCGCGGGGCTGAACGCCGACGTGCTCATGGAGCGCCACCACGCCCTGAACTGGCTGGTGCGCTTCGAGGGCAATGACTGGGATGACGTGGACACGCCCACCTGAGGCGTGCTGCGCAGGGCGCCTGGCTGCCGCGACCACAGCTCAACCCGCGCCCAACTGCTCCAGCGTGATGCACGCCAGCCACATTCCGGCTGCGCAGGCAGGCCCGAGGGCAGATGCGCGGAACGCCAGGGCCTGCGATTGAGCACTGCAACGCACTGGCGCACGCACCACCAGGCCCGCTGTGGATCTGCTGCAGCCATGCCGCCTGCCCGGGTTGCCGGCAGTCGTGCCCAGTAGGCTCGGCCTGAAGGCGTGAGCGCCGAGTAGGTCCACAGTCCGTCAAAGCGAAGCCCTCGGGTGAAGCGGTGGGTGAGGTGCGTGGTCTCATCCATGTGGGACCTTGTCGTGGTGGACTTCAACACGGTGCGTGCCCCGCCAATGGCTTTGCATTGCCGCGTTGCGCGGGCGACAGCGTGATTGCGGCCAGGCAGCGGCACTCGCGCCACTGCCCGTCAATGCCATCCACATCGCAATGCCCGTCGCGGTTCACCTGCACCCGCGCCGCATAGCCACAGGCCCAGGGCATGCTCCAGCCAAAGGGAATGGCGAGTAGCGCGACGGGGCGGGGCGCGCGGCATGACGGCCATGGCTTCACCGGCGCGGGCAGCATTCTCTGATGCATCTCCACACCAATCACCCAGGCCCAGAACGTGCTCTGTGGGCACCGGTGCAGCGCCTCTGACTGCAGTTGCAGCACGGCCCCGCCGCCGGCCAGCAGCGCCCGGGTGCAGGACTGCATGGGCATGTGCCCAGCCCCAGCGCTGAGCTGCACCTGCCAATGCGGCATCAGCGCGTGCAGAGCCAGCGCCACATCTTCCGGCCCCGGCCGCAAGGGCATGCCTGGCGGCAGATCCACCGACTGCCACATCTCCCGCCGCAGCACGGCAGCGCAGCGCCGCACACACCACCAGGCGCCATGCGGATCGGCCCTGCCCGCATCCGGCTGCCCCGACCAACAGGCCCGGCCCGATGGCGCGCGGGCGGCGTACTTCCAGCGTGCGGCGAAGCGCAGGCAGGGGGTGAAGTGGTGGGTGATGTGCATGGAATAAGGGCAAGCGTGCATTCACAGAAACGATCAATCGCCATTGCATCGTTGGAATCGCTTCTTGTTAACACCCTTTGGTGTAATTCGTGGGCTCAAGTACACCCATGAGCGACACGTCAAATATCCGTTGTGCGAACTTGAATGCCTTTTGCCTGCGCTTGGGCAGGACCAGTCGGAAGGGCGACAACTCGGGCTCCCCTTTGGAGTTGATCAATCGACTTGGCCGGACATCGAGTTATTGGTCTGATCGCTTGAGAGGGAGAAAGCCCATAGGCGCGAAGCTGGCGCGGGAGATAGAAGAGGCGCTGAACCTGCCGAAATATTCCCTTGACGGGGATGAAGAACACAGCGACTTCGTTCAGGTCTCGCAACTCAGCGTCGGCGTGATCGAAGACTCGGATGTTGGGAGCGCTCTTGTGGCGGAGCTTGGCGCATTGCAGTTCCGGCGCGACTTTTTGCGCTCAGTTGGTGTCAGTGCGGTGAACGCGGCCCTCGTCCATGTGGCAGGAACCAGCATGGAGCCCACGATCCGGGATGGGGCCGTGCTCTTGCTCAATCGTGCGGATGGAACGCCGCGCCGTGGCAGCGTCTATGCATTCGCGTGGGAAGGGCAGATGCTTGTGCGGCGCTTTCAGCGGGTGGGCGATGTTTGGCATGCAGTGGCTGACAACGCTGATAAAAGCGAGCACCCGGATATCGTCATTGCCGGGAAGGCAGAGGGTCTGGTGCAGAGGCATATGGGTTGGGGCCAAGCTCTGAGTCTGTCGTTGCTTGGTGGCTGACTCTTTCATCCGTCGCGGACACTTGAATGCTTTGTGCATGCGTTTGGGATATGGCAGTCGCAGAGCCAAGCGCTTGGCTCTCCCTTGGAACTGATCAACCGGATTGGCCGGTCGCCCAGCTTTTGTAAATCACCGTCTCGCGACATTGCTGTCATTGAGCAACCGCACCCGCTGCGGCGAGAATGGCATCATGCCGAAAGAACGGAGTGACATATGACAAGCCGGATATTGACGGTTGGACTTCTTGCGACGCTGTGCGTTGCGACAGCACAGGCACAGACCCCGCCGGACCTTGCCGATCTTGTCGGCGCGCGCGGCGCCGGCGGGGAAACCCAGATGCAGGCGCGTGGCTACCAGCAGGTGCGCGCCACCCGCGTGCGGGAACAATCCTGGACCTTCTGGTGGAGCGACGCGCAGCGTGCCTGCGTGGCGATTTCCACCGACGATGGCCGCTACGCGTCGATCAACCGCATCCCTGAGCAGAACTGTCGTCCTGGAGGCGTGGCAGGCGACATACCGCCGCGCCCGCACCAGCCGGACGCGCTCACACTCATCTGTTACGGTCAGGGCGAGCATGCAGTGTTCTCCAGCCACTCGGGCTACGAGTGGAACGACAGGCGCAAGCACTACGAGCCCACGCAGCGCGTGGAGTCTGCGAACGAGCAGTTCCAGACCGGCGTGCAGTTCGAGTTCCGCGATGGCCGGGGACGCATCCACCTGAGCGACAAGATGATTCCGCCCCTGCATTCCGGCGGCGTCGACGGTTGGTGGCAGCTGGAGGATGTACAGATGTCGCCCGACCGCATCACGGCGCGCTATAAGGTCAACGGCCTCAACAGGCTCAGCGTGAACATCGACCGGCGTACCGGCATGGTCGAGATCAAGGACAAGCCCGGCTTTGTCGGCAAATGCGACCAGGGAGACTGGGGCGCGGGCCGCAAGTTCTGAAGATGGAGGCCTCCACCCCTACAACCGACAGCGGCCCTGTGCGCAGCACGCTGTCAATCCGCTTGACCACATTGCTGTGGGCAGTGCTTGTGCTTTGTTTCGTGGCGGGCCTGCCGATCCTTCTCGGTGCGAGTTGGCTCTCGCTGCCTGCTTTGCTACTGGCGGCCGCGCTGATCGCGGTTCCGCTGGTCTGGACTTGGCGGCGGATCTCGCGTTCGTCCAGGGCACGGTCCTGGGCTGCAGGTTGGCTGCATGGCACCGTCGGATTGTGGTTTTTGTTGTGCGGATTGGCGGCAGCACCGGTGTATGTCCTTGCCGTCATGACGGAGACACGTCCAGCCATCGTGCCCACCGTCACCATGTCCAACGGACCCCGCACCGTCGTGCTGCAAGGCATGCAGCACGTGGGTGCCGAGCGGTTCTTCAAGACCATCGTCTACGACCTTGAGAAGGCATTAGCCGACGGTTATGTGTTGGCCTACGAAGGCGTGGCCAACAGCGATCCGGAAGCCGACGCCTGGTTCAAGAAGGTCCTGACCCAGGGTAAAGACCTTGGCGACAGCTACCGAGAGCTCGGCCAGAACTGCGGTCTCGCCTACCAGATCGACTACTTCGGGCCGGTGGTGGCTGATGCCAAGGCCCACCCCGAACGGCACGTGACCATGGACGTGGACACGCGAGCGATGAAGCAGGAATACGACAGATTGGTGCAGAGCGACCCAGCCTTCGCGGCAGCGATGCGCCAACGTGAAGTGCAGCAAGCCACCGACGCTGAAGATGATTCATCGGACGTCGTGGCGCGTGTGATCGAATGGCAGAAGTCTGGCGATGAGCGGCAGGTCACGCTCGCCGGCACACTGTGCCGCGGGTTCATGACCTATGTGATGCGCCGTTCCGGCCAGGGCGGCGGCGGTGACCTGGACCCGGTGGTGCTCGACTTCCGCAATCGCCACCTTGCAAGGCAATTGCTGGATGACAAGCGCCCGAAAATCTACGTCACGTATGGCGCTGCGCATCTGCCAGGCGTGATGGAAATCATGCAGCGTGAGCCAGGCTGGAAGGTGGAGTCAGTGAAGTGGATGCGCACCATCTCGGCGCCTGAGCATCTGGAGGGGCGGCTTTAACCTGGCGGGGACGCATGGCGCCGAGTGTATTGGTCGAGACTGCTGTCCGGTCTTGAAAACAGACAACACCCGCGCAGCATTCAGCCTCGATTCGCGTCTCTTGATGCACCAAGCGCGCTGCTGCTCGTGCGGAGCAGGGGGCCTGTGCGGCGGCTCTTTTCCGCAGCGGTCGCTCGGGGCTTAGTGGGGTACGACTGCTGATGGCCGGTAGTGCGCGTTCGTCGGCGAAGTCTGGAAGACCGCAACCGCCGCAAAGCCGACACCGACAGGCCCGCGACGAACGACTGCAACGGGTCGATAGCCGTCGTTGGGTTGTCGCCGCTGAACGTCGTCAACCAGCCGAAGCCGTCGCTCGAAAGTCTTCGCGCGACAACTACAAGAAAGGCAGTTGATGAAAAACCTACTGCGAGGGGCAGCGATCACGGCGTTGCTGGCAACTCTGGGTTGCAGCCAGCCGCCAAATGGCCGGTGGGAAGCGAGGCAAAGCGTCGATGTTCTGCTGAAAAAGGGCCAACCGCAGACGGTGGCATTTGTCCTCAACGCAGGGGACGTTTGCGCATTCGGCCAGCAGTGGAGCTTTGAAAAGGAACTGCGCTACAAGGAAGTGATCTGCCCCCAAGGCAAGGGCTGGATCACTTCCGACACGCCGTTCAAAAAGCTGGGCGGCTGAGTTGGCGATGGGGCGAGTGCTCGCAGCGCCCCTCAGAAGCTATGCATCAACCCCGCAGTCACCCCCGTAGCCACATCCTTGTTCTGCCCGCCCTGAAACCCTCCACTCCAATGCGTGCGGTCCAGTTCCGCATACAGCTTGCTGCGGCGTGACAGCTTGTATTCCGCAAACAGCAGGGCGCGGGTGTAGCCGTCTGCGGCGCGGCCGCTGCGTTCGCGTTCCACGCGGTACAGGGCGGCGGTCAGGTCCAGCGTGCTGCGGGCGGACCAGGTGGCGCCCAGCGAGTGCACGCGCTGCACGGTGCGGGCGGTGGTGGCGTTGGTCTGGCCGTCGCTGCGCGCGGTGTTCAGCGCAAGGCGCAGCTTGTCCCATTGGTAGCTGGCGCCCAGGGTGGCGGCTTTCAGCTCCCACTGGTCTGCGGTCTTGAAGCGCTGGTAGGCGCCGGAGACGGTCCATGTCTTCGTGCCATAGGCCAGGCCCGCGCCGGCCGATGAGCGGGCGGAGCCGCCTTGCGCCGTCTCGCCAAAGCTGTACATGGCGCGGGCGGTGAGGCCGCCGAAGCGGCCGGTGTACTTGACCGAGTTGTCCAGCCGGTACGAGCCGGTGGTGGCGCCCGCGCTGCCGTATTCCACGCCCAGGCCGTGGCTGCTGAGCGCGGCGGTGGCGATGTTGGGGTTGAAGGAGGCAAACCGCATGCCCACGGGGTCCACGGGGCTGATGGCCTCTGCCAGCAGGTTGGTCTGGCGGCCGGCCGTGACCTGGCCCCAGCTGCCGCCCAGGCCCACGATGGCCGCGCGGTCGAAGAACTTGCTGGAGTTGGCGGTGGTGCCGGTGTCCAGGTTCAGGCCTGTTTCCAGGTTGAACAGGGCGTACATGCCGCCGCCCAGGTCTTCGCGGCCCCGAAACCCGAAGCGGCTGGTGGTGTTGACGCCGCTGGACAGCGCGGCGCCCGAGGTGTTGCTGGCCGCGTTGGCAGCGGTGAGGCCGCTGGTGTAGCGCACGCCGGTATCGGCAATGCCGTAGAGCGTGATGCTGGATTGCGCAAGGGCCGACAGCGGTGCGGCGACAAGGGTGATCAGCACCAGGGTTTTGGTGTTCATGGGTGTGGCGAGGGTGATAGGGCTGGGCAGCGGCATGCCGCAGCAGTGCCGTTGCAGCGCCGCTGAATGGAGGTCGAACCGGGGAGGGGTGAAGGCCCCCTGTGTGTCGAGGGCCTTGAGGGCCTAGAGAGCCTAGAGGGCCTTGAGGGCTCGGGGGCCTGCCGTCAGGGCTTGGCCGCCGGCTCCATGCCGGTGCTGCGCACGATGGGCGCAGCGGCGGGGGCTGCCAGGAAGCGGATCAGGTGTCGCGCCGTGTCAGGGCTCTTGGCGCCGGTGGCCACGCCTGCGGAGAAGAAGACGCGCTGCTGCACTTCATCGGGCAGGGGGCCGACGAATTCCAGCTCCTTGAACGGCAGCAGTTCGCTGACCTGCTGGAAGCCGATGTCCGCATCGCCACGCAGCACCACGGCGCCCACGCGCTCGCTGAGGATGCGGGTGGCCTTGCCCTTCATCTGCTCGGCCACGCCCAGGCGCGGGAACAGTTCGTTGGCCAGGTAGGTGCCGCTGGCGCTGGCCGAGTAGGCAACGGATTTGGCGTCCAGCAGGGTCTGCCTGAGCGCGTCCACGGTGCTGATGTCGGGCTTGGGCGTGCCCTTGCGCACGCTCATGCCGATCATGGAGCGCGCCAGGTCCACGCGGCTGCCCGCTTCCACCTTGCCTTGCGCTGCCAGGTTGTCCAGGGCCGAGTCGGCGAGGATGACCACGTCGAACTGCTCGCCCCGCGCCAGCCGGCTGGGAATGGAGTCCTGCGCATTGCCCATGGAGGCGCCGCGCGAGGTGACGACCTTGTGGCCCGTGGCCTGCTCGTACAGGGGTATCAGCTGGTCGTAGGCGGCAGAGAAGCCGCCCGAGGTGACCACGCGGATTTCATCTGCGGCGGCGGTGGAGGGCGCGGCAGCGCCCAGGGCCAGGCCCAGGCTGAGGGCGCCGCCCAGCAGCGCGCCCAGGGTGCGGCGGCGCAGGGTGGATGGCACGGAGGACTGCAGGGGGGTGGAACGGATGGCGGTCATGGTTTGTCTCCTGGTTTTTTATGGTTGGGGAACGGCTAACGGCTGGCGAGGGAATCAATCGGCGGTGATTTTTCGCTCGCGGATGATGCGGCCCCACTTGGCGTGCTCGGCGGCAATGAACTGGCCCAGTTCCTCGCGGGTGCCCGGGGCGGCGGTCTGGCCGTGCTTGAGCAGGTTGTCGCGTACTTCGGGGGTGTTCAGCACCTTGACCAGCTCGGTGTTCCAGCGGTCCAGCAAGGGCTTGGGCGTCTTGGCGGATGCCACGAAGGCGTACCAGTTGGTGGCGTTGAAGCCGGGGAAGCTTTCGGCCACGGTGGGCACGTTGGGCAGGTAGGCCGGGCGCGTGAGGCCCGTGGTGGCCAGCGGGATGAGCTTGCCCGATTCGATGTGGGGCAGGGCCGTGGGCGGGGCCGCGTAGAAGGAGGTCACGCGGTTGCCCAGCACGTCCTGCAGGGCGGGCGCGCCGCCCTTGTAGGGCACGTGCAGGGTGTCGATCTTGGCGACATCGTTGAGCAGTTCACCGGCCAGGTGCGATGCGGAGCCGGGGCCGGTGGAGGCGAAGTCCAGCTTGCCGGGTTCACGCCTGGCCTTGGCCACGTATTCGCCCAGGGTCTTGATGCCCGTGGCGGCCGGCACGACGAGCACGTTGGGAAAGTTCACGCCCATGGTGATGGGGGCCAGGTCCTTGAGCGGGTCGTAGCCGATCTTCATGAAGTGCGGCGCGATGGCCAGCGGGCCGATGGAGCCGAAGAGCAGCACCGAGCCGTCGGACGGGCCATTGGCCACCTGCGTGTGGGCCAGGTTGCCGCCCGCGCCGGGCTTGTTTTCCACGACCACGCTCTGGCCGATGTTCTCGCCCAGCTTCTTGGCGATGATGCGCGCGGCAATGTCGGCCGAGCCGCCTGCAGCAAAGCCGACCACCATGACCACGGGTTTCTTGGGGGGGAAGTCCTGGGCCTGGGCGGTGCCCACGGCCAGGGAAAGAAGGGCTGCCAGGGCGCCGCCCGCGATCAGTCTGCGTTGGTGCATGTCGTCTCCGTTTGTTGGTCTTGCCTGCCCGCAGGGGGCAGCGTTATCAAGGGCGCCATCCTATGCAGGGGCTGCTATTCTGTGAATTGCAACTTTTGGAGGGACTGTTGCATGCAGTGCATCAAATTCGACATGGGGGAGCTGATCGCCTTCGTGACCACGGCCGAGAAGGCCAGTTTTCGCCTGGCCGCAGAAGCGCTTTTCCTGTCGCCGCCTGCCTTGAGCCGGCGCGTGGAGCGCCTGGAGTCGGTGCTGGGCGTGCGGCTGCTGGAGCGCACCACGCGGCAAGTGAAGCTGACCGAGGTAGGCCATGAATTCCTGCAGGAGGCGCGCCGGGCCCTGGCCGGCCTGGACGAGGCCGTGCAGCGCGTGGATGACCAGGTCAAGCTGCGCCGTGGCCGCGTGACGGTTGCCTGCGTGCCTTCGGTGGCCACCAATCTGCTGCCCCCGGTGCTGAAATCCTTTGCCGTGGAGCAGCCCGATGTGCAGGTGCACGTCATCGACGAGAGCGCGCACCAGGTGGTGGAGGCCGTGCTGCGCGGGGAGGCGGATTTCGGCCTGAGCTTCACGGGCAGCCAGGAGCCGTCGCTGCGCTTTGAGGCGCTCACGCGCGAGCGCTATGTGCTGGCCATGCCGCGCAGCCATGCCTGGGCCGGGCGCAGCCAGGTGGAATGGGCCGAGCTGGCGGGCAAGCGCCTGGTGTCCGTCTCCCACCAAAGCGGCAACCGCCTGCTGCTGGACCAGGTCATGGCCGGCCTGCCAGAGCAGCCCGTGGCCTGGCACGAATGCAACCACGTCACGGGCGCCCTGGCCCTGGTGGAAGCGGGCCTGGGCCTGGCCGCCGTGCCCCAGCTGGCCCTGCGCCAGGACCATGCCCAGGTCTGCGGCGTGCCGCTGACCGCGCCCGATGTGTGGCGCACGCTGGGCCTGCTGCAGCGGCGCGATCGCATGCTCGGGCCTGTGGCGCAGGCGTTGCGGGAGTGTCTGGTGCAGGCCCAGGAAGCGGGCCGCTGAGCGGGAATGCCGGTTCGGCAACGGCCCGCTTGTGCGCGATGCAGATGCCCGCCTCGCTTGTGACCCGGATGCTCCCCCGAACAGCACCGACGGGGCAGGTTTAAGGCTTTATATGAGTTTTAATCATGTAATTGTGAGATAAAACCATTTTACTTCATTGATTTGGCTCCATATCATCCGCTCCCATTGTTCGTTTGCATTTTGGGAAGCAGTCATGGCCATCACTTCACCTCGGACCGCATGGTCGCCACAACCGGCTCCCGCGTTGAACCCCGGCCATCTTGCGTGAGAGCAGCAATGACACGTCCACTTCGTCTGGTCGCCGTATCCGGCGGACTGCAGCGCGCCTCCAAGTCTGCCGCCCTGGCAGAGCATCTGTCTGATCTGATCGCCGACGAAGTTCCGTGCGAACAACGCCTGGTGGAACTGGGCCAGCTCGCGCCGCAGCTTGCCGGCGCGGTGTGGCGCTCGCAGTTGCCCGAGACGGTGGAGCGTGAGCTTGCGGCGGTGGAGCAGGCGGATGTGCTGGTGGTGGCCACACCGGTCTTTCGCGGCGCCTACACCGGGTTGTTCAAGCACTTCTTCGACTTCGTCCACCAGGACGCCTTGATCGACAAACCCGTGCTGCTGGCGGCCACCGGTGGAAGCGAGCGCCATGCCCTGGTGATCGACCACCAGTTGCGGCCGCTGTTCAGCTTCTTCCAGGCACGCACCCTGCCACTGGGTGTCTACGCGACCGACAAGGATTTCGTGGACTACCGCCTGCACGACGAGGCATTGCTACAGCGGGCCGCGCTGGCGGTTCAGCGGGCATTGCCGCTGGTCGAACTGAGGCAGCGCACCATGCCCCATCTGGCCGAATCAGCGGCTGTTGCCTGAAGAAAACAACGGTTTTCTCTCCACGCCCATGGGCCTCCTGAACTCATGAGGCTGCTGGCCGGCCAGGACGTGATGGTGGGCCAGGCGAAGGGGAACATCCCAGGAGTTCATGGTTTGCCCTGTATCGGATTCAGGCAGCTGTCTTGGAAAAAGACACTGAATCTGTCCAATGGCCAGACACTTTCGGCCCTGGCACGGGCTGCCTGGCCCCGGGGGCACAAGGCCGTCCCTGTCTTGGTGCCGCCTGGGCGTGCCTGGCACAAAGCATGCATGGTCCCCTTGCAAAACGGCAGGCCCAGCCAGGCCATCAAGCCGCAAACCCCAAAGGAGACAAACCATGCACCGCCGCCCCTTCCTCCATTGCGCCATCGCACTCGCCGCCATGGCCGCTGCAGCTCCTGCTGCACTGGCCCAGCAGGGCGAGATCCGCATTGCCCACGTCTACAGCAAGACCGGCGCGCTGGAGGCCTATGGCAAGCAGACCCAGGCCGGGCTGCTGATGGGGCTGGAGTACGCCACGGGCGGCAGCATGGCGGTGAATGGCAAAAAGCTGGTGGTGATCGAGAAGGACGACCAGGGCAAGCCCGACCTGGGCAAGAGCCTGCTGGCCACGGCGTATTCCGATGACAAGGCCGATCTGGCCGTGGGGCCCACGTCGTCCGGCGTGGCGCTGGCCATGCTGCCGGTGGCCGAGGAGTACAAGAAGATTTTGCTGGTGGAGCCGGCCGTGGCCGATTCGATCACGGGCGACAAGTGGAACAAGTACATCTTCCGCACGGGCCGCAACTCCAGCCAGGACGCCATCAGCAATGCGGTGGCCATCGACAGGGCGGGCGTGACGATTGCCACGCTGGCCCAGGACAACGCCTTCGGCCGCGACGGGGTGAAGGCCTTCAAGGACGCCATCAAGAAGGGCAAGCTGGCGCATGAGGAGTACCTGCCTGCCGCCACCACGGATTTCACGGCAGGGGCGCAGCGGCTGATCGACAAGCTCAAGGACCAGCCGGGCAGGAAGATCATCTGGATCGTCTGGGCCGGGGCGGGCAATCCGTTCAAGATCGCGGACCTGGACCTCAAGCGCTACGGCATCGAGATCGCCACGGGCGGCAACATCCTGCCCGCCATGGCGGCCTACAAGAATCTGCCGGGCATGGAGGGCGCCACGTACTACTACTACGGCATTCCCAAGAACCCGGTGAACGAGGCGCTGGTGTCCATGCACTACAAGCAGTACAAGACGCCGCCGGATTTCTTCACGGCGGGCGGTTTCTCTGCGGCCATGGCCATCGTGACGGCGCTCAAGAAGACAGGTGGAGACACCAAGACCAACGGTCTGATCAAGGCCATGGAGGGCATGAGCTTCGACACGCCCAAGGGCCAGATGACCTTCCGCAAGGAAGACCACCAGGCCCTGCAGAGCATGTACCACTTCAAGATCCGCGTGGACCCGGCGCTGGCCTGGGGCGTGCCGGAACTGGTGCGCGAGATCAAGCCCGAGGAGATGCAGGTTCCCATCCGCAACGGCCGCTGAGCAATGTTGCGCACAGAGGATCTGACCATCCGCTTCGGGGGCCATGTGGCCGTCAACGGCGTGAGCTGCGCTTTCGAGCCGGGCACGCTGACGGCCATCGTGGGCCCCAACGGGGCGGGCAAGACCACGTATTTCAACCTGATCTCGGGGCAGCTCAAGGCCACTGCCGGGCGCGTGCTGCTGGGCGGGCGCGAGCTGACGGGGCTGGCCCCTTCGGCGCGCACGCGCGCCGGGCTGGGGCGGGCGTTCCAGCTCACCAATCTGTTCCCGCACCTGAGCGTGCTGGAGAACGTGCGCCTGGCCGTGCAGGCGCGCGACGAGGGGCCGCACCGGCGCGGCCTGAACCTGTGGAGCATCTGGAGCGACCACCGGGCATTGACGCAGCGGGCGCTGCACATCCTCGACCAGGTGGCCCTGTCCGCACGGCGCGACGAGGCCGTGGCCGCGCTGCCGCATGGCGACCAGCGCAAGCTGGAGGTGGCCTTGCTGATGGCGCTGGAACCCCAGGTCTATATGTTCGACGAGCCCACGGCGGGCATGAGCCATGACGAGGCGCCGGTGATCCTGGACCTGATACGCAAGCTCAAGCAGGACCGCAGCAAGATCATCCTGCTGGTGGAGCACAAGATGGATGTGGTGCGCGAGCTGGCCGACCGCATCATCGTGCTGACCAATGGCACGCTGGTGGCCGATGGGCCGCCGGCCGAGGTCATTGCCTCGCCTGTGGTGCAGCAGGCCTACCTGGGTGTGATGCCGGAGCAGGGCGCCGTGAAGGAGGCCGCGTGAGCGCTGCCGCCAACCTCAACCCAAACCCCAACCTGCTCGAACTGTCGGGCGTGCACACGCATATCGGGGCCTATCACATCCTGCATGGCGTGGACCTGGCCGTGCCGCGCGGGCAGCTGACCATGCTGCTGGGGCGCAACGGCGCGGGCAAGACGACCACGCTGCGCACCATCATGGGCCTGTGGCGGGCCAGCCAGGGGCGCATCGCCTTTGGCGGGACCGACATCACGGCCCTGCCCACGCCCGCGATCGCGCGGCTGAACATTGCCTATGTGCCCGAGAACATGGGCATCTTCGCGGACCTGACGGTGCAGGAAAACCTGCTGCTGGCCGCGCGCGGCGCCTCGCGCGCCGACCGCATGGACGCGCAGCGGCTGCAGTGGATCTTCGGCATGTTCCCGGCCGTGGAGAAGTTCTGGAACCACCCGGCCGGCAAGCTGTCGGGCGGGCAAAAGCAGATGGTGGCGGTGGCGCGCGCCATCGTGGAGCCGCGCGACCTGCTGATCGTGGACGAGCCCAGCAAGGGCCTGGCACCGGCCATCATCGAGAACATGATCGCGGCCTTCGCCCAGCTCAAGGCGGGCGGCACGACGATTGTGCTGGTGGAGCAGAACCTGGGCTTTGCGCGCCGCCTGGGCGACCGCGTGGCGGTGATGGACAACGGCCGCGTGGTGCACGCGGGCGGCATGGCCGAGTTCTCGGCAGACGCGGCGTTGCAGCAGTCGCTGCTGGGGCTTTCGCTATGAACAAGCTGAACAGGCTGGATGTGGATTTCAAGCCGCTGCTGCTGGTGCCCGTGCTGGCCCTGGTGGCGCTGCCGCTGGTGGGCTCGGCCTCGACCTGGCTGACGCTGACGGTGGCGGGGCTGGCCATGGGGATGATCGTGTTCATCATCGCCTCGGGGCTGACGCTGGTGTTCGGGCTGATGGACGTGCTGAACTTCGGCCACGGCGTGTTCATCGCGCTGGGCGCCTTCGTGGCCACCAGCGTGCTGGGTGCCATGGGCGACTGGACGGGGTCGGACCAGCTGTGGCGCAACCTGCTGGCCGTGCTGCCGGCCATGGTGGTGGCCATGCTGGTGGCGGGCGCCATCGGGCTGGCGTTCGAGCGCTTCATCGTGCGGCCCGTGTACGGCCAGCATCTCAAGCAGATCCTGATCACCATGGGCGGCATGATCATCGGCGAGGAGCTGATCAAGCTCATCTGGGGCCCGCAGCAGATTCCGCTGCCGCTGCCCCAGGGCATGAAGGGCGCCTGGCTGCTGGGCGATGCCGCCGTGGAAAAGTACCGCGTGGTGGCCGTGCTGGTGGGGCTGGCGGTGTTTGCCCTGCTGGCCTGGACGCTGTCGCGCACCAAGATCGGCCTGCTGATCCGCGCGGGCGTGCAGGACCGCGAGATGGTGGAGGCCCTGGGCTACCGCGTGCGCCGCCTGTTCGTGGGCGTGTTCGTGGCGGGCTCGGCGCTTGCGGGGCTGGGCGGGGTGATGTGGGGCATGTACCAGCAGAGCGTGGTGCCGCAGATGGGCGCGCAGGTGAATGTGCTGATCTTCATCGTGATCATCATCGGCGGGCTGGGCAGCACGGGCGGGGCGCTGATCGGCGCGCTGCTGGTAGGGCTGATGGCCAACTACACGGGGTTCCTGGTGCCCAAGGTGGCGCTGTTCTCCAACATCGCGCTGATGGTGGCCATCCTGCTGTGGCGGCCTCAGGGCGTCTATCCCGTGGCGAACCGCTGAAGGAGTGATCGACATGCTCAACCGATTGCTTTCCGGCGACCTGCCGCGCAGCCGCGTGCTGGCGGTGCTGCTGCTGTTGATTTTTGTGGGGCTGGCGGCGGCGCCGTTCGTGTTCCCGGGCGTGAAGGCGCTGAACGTGGCGGCCAAGGTGCTGATCTTCGTGGTGCTGGTGGCCAGCTTCGATCTGCTGCTGGGCTATACCGGCATCGTGAGCTTTGCGCACACCATGTTCTTCGGCATTGGCGCCTATGGGGTGGCGATAGCGTCCTCGCGCATGGGTGCGGGCTGGGGCGCTCTGGCGCTGGGCCTGGGCGCGGCGCTGCTGGTGTCGCTGCTGCTGTCGCTGGCCATCGGCCTGTTCTCGCTGCGCGTGCGGGCCATCTTCTTTGCCATGATCACGCTGGCCGTGGCGGCGGCGTTCCAGACGCTGGCCTCCCAACTGTCGGAATGGACGGGCGGGGAGGACGGGCTGAGCTTCAAGCTGCCCGAGTGGCTGTCGCCCAGCTTCGAGCCGTTCGAGAACGAGGTGCTGGGCGTGCTGATCGACGGGCGCATCATCACCTACTACCTGCTGCTCGTGCTGGCCGTGGCGCTGGTGCTGGCGCTGCTGCGCATCGTCAATTCCCCGTTCGGCCGCGTGCTGCAGGCCATCCGCGAGAACGAGTTCCGTGCCGAGGCCATCGGCTACCGGGTGGTGGTGTACCGAACCCTGTCCAGCGTGCTGTCGGCCCTGTTCGCATGCGTGGCCGGGGCCATGCTGGCGCTGTGGCTGCGTTATAACGGGCCAGATACCTCGCTGTCGTTCGAGATCATGATGGACTGCCTGCTGATCGTGGTGATCGGCGGCATGGGCACCATCTATGGCGCGGCGATCGGCTCGGTGCTGTTCCTCATCGCCCAGAGCTATCTGCAGGACCTGCTGCGCGTGGCCAGCGAGGCCGCGCACAGCCTGCCCTGGCTGGCCGCGCTGCTGTCGCCCGACCGCTGGCTGCTGTGGCTGGGCGTGCTGTTCGTGTTGTCGGTCTACTATTTCCCCACGGGCGTCGTGGGGCGTCTGCGTTCTTCCCGCGCCGGAGCCTGACCAGGGCCCCTGGCGCATTCGTGCATCAGAGAACTATCACTAGGAGATGGCATGTTCAAGGCTGAAGAGTTGGCATTTTTGAATGAGCGAACGGAGGAGTCCGCCCCCTGGCGCTGGGCTTTCACGGCTCTGGCCGTAGCCACGCTGGCGGCCTGCGGCGCCGAAGGACGTGAGCCCAGCAACGACCTGCCCAAGGGCTTTACCGAGCTGGGCGCCACGGTGTATCCGGCCACGGCCACCGGCACGGGTGCCACGGCAGCCACGCAGGACTTGCTGACGGGCGGCCTGGGCAAGACGGGCCTGGGCGCCGCAGCCGCGCCCCTGTATGCGGACCCTGCCAATCCCACGGCGGCGGAGCTTCGGCGCAATGCGCTGTACTCCAACTACCGGGGCATCCTGGACCCCACGGCGGGCGGCGGCTATGGCACGCTGTACGGCCCCAACATCACGGCAGACGGGCAGGTGACTGCGGGCGAAGGGCTGATCCCCGGGCGCGAGTACCTGGCCGTGCTGGACGACGGCACGGGCCGCAAGCAGACCATGGTGGCCGTGCAGGTGCCGGACAGCTTTGACCGCAACCGGCCCTGCATCGTGCTGGGCCCGTCCTCGGGCTCGCGCGGCGTGTATGGCGCCATCGGCACGGCGGGCGAGTGGGGCCTGAAAAAGGGCTGCGCCGTGGCGCTGACCGACGCGGGCAAGGGCGTGGGCCTGCACAACCTGAGCGAAGACACCGTCAACAAGCTGGACGGCACGCGCGCCACGCGCACGGATGCGGGCAGCCTGTCCTTCTTTGCCGCACGGCTGACCGATGCGGCGCGCGCCGCCTACAACGCGGCGTTTCCCAACCGCATTGCCATCAAGCACGCGCATTCCCAGCAGAACCCTGAAAAGGACTGGGGCAACGACACGCTGGCCGCGGCCCGCTATGCGCTGTATGTGCTCAATGCGCGCTATGGCACCACGCAGGACCCCGTGCCCTTCGGCAAGGACAACACGCTGGTGCTGGCGGGCTCGGCTTCCAACGGCGGCGCGGCCGTGCTGCGCGCGGCCGAGCTGGATACGGACGGCCTGATCGACGGCGTGGTGGCCTCCGAACCCGTGACCGAGATGCCCACGCGCCAGGGCTACACCATTGCCGTGGGCAATGCGACCATGCCCAACCCGGGCCGCACGCTGGCCGAGTACACCACCTACGGCAACATCTACCAGCCCTGCGCGGCGCTGGCGCCCGATGCGGCGCTGACCGAGACCTCGATCTTCAACTACATAGGCCTCACCGCCATGACGGCGCGTGCCGAGGCACGCTGCACCAGCCTGGCCGCCAAGGGCCTGGTCATCGGCGCCACCACGGCCGACCGCGCCGCCAATGCGCTGAGCAAGCTGCGCCTGTACGGCTGGACGCGCGACCACGACCGCATGCACAACGCCCACTACGCGCTGGGCAACGGCCCCATCCTGTCGGCCATGTACACCATGGCCTATGGCCGGTTTGGCGTGGATGCCAACCTGTGCCGCACCAGCTTTGCGGCCGCCAATGCTACGGGCGACGTGGTGCCCGCCACAGGGGCCGCGCTGGCCCAGAGCTTTGCCACGGCCAATGGCACGGCCAACGGCACGCCCGCCACGGTGGTCTACAACGACTCGGTGGGCGGGGCCAAGGCCTGGCAGTTTGCCGTGTCGCCCTCCACGCGCGTGGCCGACCTGGGCCTGGACAACGCGCTGTGCCAGCACGCGCTGGTGACGGGCTTCGATCCGGTGACCGGCTTCAACCTGTCCGAGAGCAGCGTGCCCACGCGCGCCCAGAGCGACGCCGTGCGCGCCGGCATCAACGAGGTGCTGCACACAGCCAAGCTGCGCGGCAAGCCCACCATCATCGTGGCGGGCCGCAGCGATGCGCTGGTGCCGGTCAACCACAATGCGCGCGCCTACACGGTGCTCAACCGTGGCCTGGATGGCTCCAGCACGCGGCTGCGCTATATCGAGGTGGTGAATGCCCAGCATTTCGATGCCTTCCTGCCGTTCTCGGGCTTCGACACGCGCTTCGTGCCGCTGCACCCGTACTTCAACCAGGCCATGGATGCCGTGTGGGCCAACCTGCGCAGCAGCACCGCGCTGCCGGCCAGCCAGGTGGTGCGCACCACACCGCGCGGCGGCCAGCCGGGCGCGGCGCCTGCCATCACGGCGGCCCAGGTGCCGCCCTTCGTGACGCGGCCCGCAACGGCCAACACCATCGAGGTCAGCGACGGGCTGATCCGCATCCCTGAGTGAGCCAGGCCCCGGGGCGGCCGGCTGCCACGGCGGCCGGCCGCTCCTGCACAGAGATTTCTTCCATGGCTTCCACAGCATCACCCTCGTCCGCATCCCCTTTTGTTGCCGTGCCGGATTCCCGCTACGCGCACTGCTCGGGCTATGAGATCCACTACATGGACTGGCAGCCTGCGCCCGGCGCGGAGCCTGCAGGTACGGTCATCGCCTGGCACGGGCTGGCACGCACGGGGCGCGACATGGATGCGCTGGCGCAGTTCCTGGCGGGGCAGGGCTGGCGCGTGGTCTGCCCCGACACGCTGGGCCGGGGCCTGAGCCAGTGGAGCCGCGCGCCGCGCGAGGAATACCGGCTGGGCTTCTACGCCCGCATTGCGCGCGGGCTGTTCGATGCGCTGGGGCTGGAGCGCGCGCATTGGGTGGGCACGTCCATGGGCGGGGCCATCGGCACGGTCTGCGCCTCGGGCCTGTTCGAGCCTTCGCTGCGCGCACGCATTGCGACGCTGGTGCTCAACGACAATGCGCCGCAACTGGCCGAGTCAGCGCTGGCGCGCATCAAGGCCTATGCGGGCGAGCCGCCGGCCTTCGACACCGTGGGCGAGCTGGAGGCCTTCTTTCGCCAGGCCTACCGGCCCTATGGCTGGCTCGGCGACTCCGAGTGGCGCAAGCTCACCGAAACCAGCGTGCGCCGCCTGCCCGATGGGCGCGTCACGCCGCACTACGACCCGGCCATGATCGAGCAGTTCACTGCCCATGACGACGACTACGGCATCTGGCCGCACTACGACGCGCTGGAGATCCCCGTGCTGCTGCTGCGGGGTGTGGACTCGGACCTGGTGCTGCCCGAGGTGGCCAGGGAAATGACCACGCGCGGCCCCGGCGCGCGCGGCCTGCTGCACTGGCAGGAGGTGCCCGGCTGCGGCCATGCGCCGGCGCTGAACGTGCCCGCGCACTGGCAATGGGTGCTGGAGCATCTGCAGCGCGGCTGAGCATCAACCCGGGCCGGGCGCGGATGTTGCAGCCGCGCTAGCATTTGCGACGGGTGCAGCCTCGCCTTCTTTTTCGGGTGCGGGCACCGTCTGGGCAAGAGAGGCCTGACATGGGTTTTCTGGTGGAGCTGATCCGCGAGTACGGCTTCGGCATCGTCTTTCTCAATGTGTTCGTCGAGCAATTGGGCGCGCCGATTCCGGCCTACCCGGTGCTGGTCGTGACCGGTGCGCTGGAAGGCGCCGACTGGGTGCGCCTGCTGTGGCTGGTGGCCGTGGCCGTGAGCGCGGCGCTGATTGCCGATCTGTTCTGGTACCAGGCCGGCAAGGCCTACGGCCACCGTGTGCTGGGACGCATCTGCCGCATCTCGCTGTCGCCCGATGCCTGCATCCGCCAGACCGAGACCGTCTATGGCCGCTGGGGCGCAAGGTCGCTGCTGGTGGCCAAGTTCGTGCCGGGCTTCGCCTCCATCGCCAGCGCGCTGGCCGGCGTGATGGGCACGCCGCTGCGCAGCTTCGTGCTGTATGACGGGCTGGGTGCGCTGATCTGGGTGGGCTCGGCCGTGTACCTGGGCTCGCTGTTCAGCTCCACGGTGGAAGACCTGCTGGGCGTGCTCACCGCGCTGGGCCAGTGGGGCCTGTTGCTGCTGGCCGTGGCGCTGGGGCTGTTCATCGTGCGCAAGTGGTGGCAGCGCCACCGCATGGTGCGTTCATTGCGCATGCCGCGCATGTCGGTGCGCGAGTTGGCGGGCCTGCATGCCCAGGGCATGCAGCCCACGGTGATCGATGTGCGCGCCCTGCCGCAGTACCGCCAGGGCCATATCCCGGGTGCACAGTCCTGGGAGCTGCGCCCGCGCGATGGCGGCGAGTCGCATGCGCACCTGCTGCCCCAGCACGACCATCCCCACGGGGTGGTGGTCTATTGCGACTGTCCCAATGAAATCTCGGCCGCGCGGCTGGCGCGCCAGCTGCAGCGCGCGGGCTTCGCCAACGTGCGCCCGCTGGTGGGCGGCCTCAAGGCCTGGCAGGCGGCTGGCTTCGACGTGGAAACCGCGCCGCTGCCCGTGACGGCTGGCGCGGATGAGGGGCCGGCGCCCAGCGTCCCCTGACCTTGGTCTTGGTCTATTTGCCCGCCGGCATCGAGCAGTGCCCGCCTTGCGTGGCTTTGCCCGAGCCGGCCGCGATCAGCGGTGCCTCGAAGCGCAGGTCCACGGGTGGCGAGTGCAGGTGGTCCCAGGCGAGGAAGAGGACCAGCACGGCCCAGAAGACCGCGCGCAGGCTGTTCTGTTGTGTCATGGCGGGTCCTTTCAGAAGTTGAAGTGGCGGCGGATGCGCAGGCCGAAGATGGTGCCGGCAAAGGCCAGCGGCACCCAGATCCAGCCGTGGATGCTGCCCGTGGAGATGCCCGAGAGCATGGCGCCCACATTGCAGCCGAAAGCCAGGCGCGAGCTGTAGCCCAGCACCAGGCCTGCCACCAGGGCCACCATCCATTGCGTGCCAGTGAGCGGCTTGGCATTGACGGGCTTGGCGGCAGCCACCCACAGGGCGCCGCCCAGGATGCCGATGTTGGTGATGCTGGTCACATCCAGCAGCACGGTCTCGTGCAGGCGCGCGGCGTTGCCGGGCTGGCTCCAGAACCAGTTGCCGGCCAGGTCCACGGCGCCTGTGGCGTTGGCGATCTTGGCGGCCCACAGGCCGAAGCCGTAGACCACGCCCCAGGGCTGGCCCGCAATGATGAGGTTGAGCGTGGCCAGCACGGCCAGCAGCACGGCGCCCACCACCCACTTGCGCACGAACAGCGGCTTGGCGGGGCGCTTGAGTGCCACATTGGCGCCACGCACATACCAGGCCACGCCCAGCGCGACCACGGCCAGCGCAGCCAGCGTGGCCAGCAGGGCAGGGGCCCAGCCCCAGGCCGTGACCAGGCCCACGGGCTGGGTGTTGCCCAGGTCCAGCCACCAGCCCAGGTGCAGGCTGCCCAGGAAGCTGCCGATGGCGAACACGGGCAGGATGGCCGCATTCATGGGAATGCCCATGCCGGCCTTGTACAGCGTGCCGCTGCCGCAGCCGTCCGCGATCTGCATGCACAGGCCGAAGACGAAGGCACCCACCAACAGGCTGATGCTGGGCGGGCCCAGGGCAGCCGTGAGTTCGGGATAGTGGCCCAGCAGCGGCATGGCCAGCGCGGCGGCCAGCGCCAGCAGCAGCAACTGGCCGAAGACGCCGCTGGCGTCCTTGTCCTCGATCAGCATGCGCCAGCCGGTGGTGAAGCCGAAGCGCTTGCCGGCCAGCACCGCGCCCAGGCCCAGGCCCACGGCGAACAGCGCGGCCTGGCGCACCGAGACGCTCCACAGCAGCCAGCCAAAGAAAACGGCCAGGATGGCCGCGAGAGGAAGTCGTTTCATATCATTTTTCTCCATGCAGTCGCCCTCCCCCGCGAAGCGGGTAGAGAGGCGCCGTGCCACGGGGGAAAGGCGCGCAAGCGCCTCAGGGGGTGTTTACTTGAACTTTTTTTCCCACCACTGCTTGGCGTCGTAGGCCAGGGATTCGGCGCGGCCGGGCTGGTTGGCCATGGGCGGCGCATCGGCCTGCTGCGTCCAGTCCACCATGGAGCCCGCATACAGCTTGACGCCCGGCAGGCCCGCGACTTCGGACAGGCCGAACCAGTCGGTGGCCGCCCAGTGGCCGGTGTTGCAGAAGGCCACCATGTCCTGGCCCTGCTCGCGCTTGACCTTGGCCGCGATCTGCTTGGCCGTGGCGGTATCGACAAAGGTGGAGGTGCCGGGCACGAACCACTGGTTGAAGTCCAGCTGCTGCGCGCCGGGCAGGGTGCCCGAGAGCTTGGCGGCCGGCGCGCGCGTCTTGCCCTGGTAGAAGGCGTCGGGGCGCGAGTCCACCAGGGCGGCGTTGCTGAGCCTGACGTGCTGGCCCACGTCCTCGCGCGTGGCGATCAGGCTGGTGTCGAGCTGGGGCTGGTAGCTGCTGCGGGCCACTTTGACGGCCTCGTTGTCCTGCGGGAGCTTTTGCTCGTTCCAGGCCTTCATGCCGCCGTTGAGCAGGGACAGCTCCTTGAGGCCCAGCAGCTTGAGCGTCCAGTACACGCGCGCTGCGGCGCCGAAGTCGGTGGCGTCCGCGCCCGTGGAGACCACGATGGCGTGGGTGGCCGGCGTCAGCCCCAGGGACTGCACGAGTTCGGTGAGCTTGGGCAGCTCGGGCAGTTCGCCGGGATTGGTGGCGGGGCCGCGCCATTTGCCGTAGGGAGCGTTGAGCGCACCGGGAATGTGGCGCTCGCCATAAGCCTTGGGATCGCGGATGTCGATGATGCGCACGGCGTCCTGGCCGGCGGCAGCCTGCACGCCGGCAGGGGTGAGCAGGGGTTCGGCGGCGTGGGCCGTGCCGAAGGCGGTGCAGGCGAGGCCCAGCGCCAGCAGCGGGGCCGCCAGGCGCAGAGCAGGGGAAAAGGTCTTGGTCATGATGGCTGGGGCCGGCCATGGAAGACCGGCGGGACAAGCAACAGAGGTGCAATTGTCCCGCTTGCAGCATCTATATACAAAGACGCTTATGCATTCTGCTCATGAGGCAGGGTTATATGGCGCGGTGCACAGGATGCAGGACGGCCTCAGCGCTGTGCGCCCACGGCCTTGGCGCGCTCCAGGCTGGCGTCGAGGTCGGCCTGCGGCGCCTTCTGCGTGGGCCAGCCCTGCAGGTGCTGCTGGGCGATGCGGCTCAGCGCCGTGATCCAGGGCGCGCTGTCGTTGAGGCAGGCGATGTACTCGAACTGCTCGCCGCCCGCATGCATGAAGGCCTCGCGCGCTTCCTGGCTGATTTCCTCCAGCGTTTCCAGGCAGTCGCTGGTGAAGCCGGGGCAGACCACGTCCACGCGTTTGGTGCCGCTGCGTGCCAGCTCGATCAGCGAGGGCTCGGTATAGGGTTCCAGCCATTTGGCCTTGCCAAAGCGCGACTGGAAGGTCACCAGGTATTGCGAGGGCGACAGGCCCAGGCGCTCGGCCAGCAGGCGGGCGGTCTTGCGCGATTCGCAGTGGTAGGGGTCGCCCAGGTGCAGCGTGCGCTCGGGCACGCCGTGAAAGCTCATGACCAGCTTTTCGCCACGGCCGTTGCCGCGCCAATGGGCCTCGATGCGCTGGGCCAGCGCGTCGATGTAGGAAGCGTCGTCGTGGTAGCGGTTGACGAAGCGCAGCTCGGGGATGTGGCGCTGGGTGCGGCCCCAGTCGTAGACCGCGTCGAACACGCTGGCCGTGGTCGTGCCCGAGTACTGCGGGTACAGCGGCAGGATGAGGATACGCGTGGCGCCCTCGGCCTTGAGGGCATCGAGCACGCTGGGGATGGACGGGTTGCCGTAGCGCATGGCATGGCGCACCAGCACGTTGTGCCCGGCCTCGCCCAGCCAGCCGCGCAGCAGCAGGGCCTGGCGCTCGCTCCAGTGCTGAAGGGGGGAGCCGTCCTTCTCATGCCAGACGGTGGCGTACTTGGCCGCCGACTTGGCCGGCCGCGTGCGCAGGATGATGCCGTGCAGGATGGGCAACCAGGCAATCCTGGGGATCTCGACCACGCGGTCGTCGCCCAGGAATTGCGCCAGGTAGCGGCGCACGGCCGGGGCCGTGGGCGCGTCGGGCGTTCCAAGGTTGCACAGCAGCACGGCGGTGCGCTGGGGTTGGTCGTGGCGGAATGGGGGTTCTGGCGCAAAGCGGGATGGCATGGCCCCGATTGTGGCAGGACGCGGCGGCCTGCCATGCGAGCCCGATGACCCGGCGGCAGCCTGCAGCGGCTGCCTTCGCTATGCTCGGACCATGTCCCAAGCCACCACCGCTCCCCTCGCCGAATCCTCATTTGCCCCTGCACTGACCGCCTTGCAGCAGTTGCGCCGCAGCGGCCGCATCCGCGCCATATCCATCGATCTGGATGACACGCTGTGGCCCGTGTGGCCGGCCATCTCGCGTGCCGAACAGGTGCTGCTGGACTGGCTGCACACCCATGCGCCGGCCACGGCCGCGGCGCTGCGCGACGTGGCCGCCGTGCGCGCCATCCGCGTGCAGATCGAGCGCGATCGTCCCGACCTGGCCCATGACCTGAGCGGCCTGCGCCGCGAGTCCATCCGCCTGGCGCTGCAGCGCAATGGCGACGACGGCGCGCTGGCCGAGCCGGCCTTCGATCTTTTCTTTGCCGAGCGCCAGCGCGTGGACCTGTACGAGGACGCGCTGCCCGCCCTGCAGTTCCTGGCCGCGCGCTGGCCCGTGGTGGCCTTGAGCAATGGCAACGCCAGCGTGCATGTGGTGGGCATCGGCGAGCATTTCCATGCCGCGCTGAGCGCCAGCAAGGCCGGCATGGCCAAGCCCGATGTGCGCTTTTTCCACGCGGCAGCGGCGGCGGCTGGCGTGGCGCCTGACGAGGTGCTGCACATTGGCGACGACGCGCGGCTCGACGCGCTGGGCGCCATGGATGCGGGTATGCACGCAGTCTGGCTCAACCGCACGGGCGTAGCATGGCCTCACGAGGGGTCCACGCCCCACGTCACGGTGGCCAGCCTTGCGCAGTTGTGCCAGGGGCTGGCTGACAGCTGACCCTGCCTGCCCGCGAAGCCGCGCCACGCCATGCCCATCAGCCACAGCACAGCTTTCCTCCACCCCCCCGTCCTCCCCGCCGTGCGCAGCATCGGCTGGAAACACCCCCTGAGCTGGCTGGCGCGTGGCGCGCGCGACATGGCCAGGGCACCCTGGCTGAGCCTGGCTCATGGCCTGGTGTTGACCTTGATCGGGTTTTTGATCTTGACGCTGGGGCACAATCGCTTTTGGCTGATGGCCGGGGCCCTGTCGGGGTTCCTGATCGTCGGCCCTGTCGTGGCTACCAGCCTCTACGCCATCAGCCGTGCGCTGGAGCGCGGCGAGGCTGCCGATCTGTCCCTGGTGCGGCGTACCTGGACGCGCTGGCAAAACGGCCATGCGGCCAAGGCCGAGGGGCAGGGCGGCTACTGGTGCCTGGTGCAGTTCGGGCTGCTGCTGTCGCTGGCGGCCACGGGTTGGGTGCTGGTGTCGGCGTCGCTGATCACCGTGCTCTCGCCCGTGCGCATTGCCACTCCGGCGGATTTCCTGCAGCACGTGGTGCTGGCCCGCGACGGGCAGTTGTTTGCGATATGGCTGGCGCTGGGCAGTTTTCTGGCAGCGCCTATTTTTGCGTCCAGCGTGGTGGCCATGCCGCTGATGCTGGACAGGCGGGTGACGGTGCGCCAGGCCGTGCTGACCAGTTGGTTGGCCGTGCTGGCCAACCCTGTGCCTCTGGCACTGTGGGCCGCCCTCATTGTGTTGTTGACCCTGCTGGGCCTGGGCAGCTGGCTGCTGGGACTGGTGGCCGTGATGCCCCTGCTGGGGCACGCGAGCTGGCATGCGTACCGCGACCTGGTGGATGCGTCGACCTTTGCGGCGCGCTGAGCCGGACCGCCCGGCCTGACCGGACTTGCAGGGGAGGAGGTAGGACGGTGTTGTCGTGATATTCGGGTATACAGAAGAACAGATCGCCCATTTCTTCCTCACCTACGGCGTGGGGGCCTTCATCCTCTTCATGGTGTTCATCATCCTGCAGCTGGCACGCCAGTCCAAGGCAGGAAAGTTCGGCACCTTCGTGATTTTCCTGGGCCTGGGCGTGGGCTTTGTCGGCTACGTCGCCAAGATCGTCATCCAGTGGTGGATGGAGAGATGACGCCGCAGGCGTCACACCCATGAGCTGGACGAACTACTACCGCTTTACCGAGGGACGCAAGATATCTCCCTTGCTGGTGCAGGCGCTTGACGCGTTGGCGGGTGATACGGCAGATAAAGCGGCCATCGATCTGGGCTGTGGCGCGGGCCATGAGTGCCGCGTGCTGCTCAGTACCGGCTGGCGCGTCCACGCCATCGACAGCGAACCTGCGGCCATCGAGGGCTTGCGCCCCCTGGCATCGCCGGCGCCCGGCGCTTTGACGCTGCAGGCTTGCCGTTTCGAGGATCTTTCCTCTTTGCCTGCAGCGCATCTGATCCACGCTGGACTGAGCCTGCCCTTTTGCCATCCTGAGTACTTCGATGCGTTTTGGTCGCTGGTGCGTTCTGCGCTGAGTCCGGGCGGTGTGCTTGCCGGTCATTTTTTCGGGCCGCGCGATGCCTGGGCCGATTCGCAGTCCATGAGCTTTCATTCGCGTGAGCAGGTCTTGCGCCTTTTGGATGGCATGGAGCTGTTGGCCTTCAATGAGTTCGATGGCATGGCACCCAGCATGCGGGGCCCCAAGCACTGGCATCGCTTTGATGTCGTGGCCCGCAGGCCGGTGTCGTCGTAGTGCGGCGTTACTCGGCCTTGGCCCCCGCAGCCTTGATCACCGGGTCCCAGCGCTTGATTTCTGCGACGGTGTGCTGGCGCAGGGCGTCGGGGGTAAGGCGGTCTGCGGGCGGGATGATGACGCTCATGTCCGTGAAGCGCTTGACCAGGGCGGGTTCGGCCAGGGCGGTGCGCAGGGATTTGTTGAGGCGCTCGATGACGGCCTGGGGCGTGCCTCGCGGAGCGTAGAGGCCGTGCCATACGGCAAGCTCGAAACCGGGCTGGCCTGCCTGCGCGAAGGTGGGCACATCGGGCAGGGAGGGCAGGCGTTCGCGCGTGGCGACGGCGTAGCCCTTGAGCATGCCCGCCTGTATGTGCGGGCCGGTGGCCACGGGCTGGTCGCAGATGACATCGACATTGCCTGCCACCAGGTCCTGCAGGGCCGGACCCGTGCCACGGTAGGGCACCAGGGTGGCCTCGGTGGAGGTGGTCTGCAGCAGCAGCATGGCGCACAGGTGGGAGGTGGCGCCTACGCCGGCATGCGAGAAGCGCACTTCGCCCGGCTTGGCCTTCATGTGGGCGATGAAGTCCGCCAGCGTGGCGGGCGCAAAGCCTTTGCTGCGCACCAGGATCATGGGCACGTCGCCGGCCAGCGCGATGGGTTCCAGGTCGCGCCTCACATCGAAAGAGAGCTTGCTGTAGAGCGCGGGCGCCGTGGCGATGCCCATGTTGTGCAGCAGCAGGGTGTGGCCGTCGGCCTGGGCGCGTGTGACGCGGCTGGTGCCGATGGTGCCACCGGCGCCGCCCAGGTTCTCGACGATGACCTGCTGGCCCAGGTCGCGCGTCATGGCCTCGGCCAGCACGCGGGCCAGCACGTCGGTGGAGCCTCCGGCCGCGTAGGGAACGACGATGGTGACGGGCTTGTTGGGGAAGGCCTGGGCGGCAAGGCTGGCTGCTGCCAGCGCGGCGGCGAGAAGGGTCTGGGCGAGGGGATTGCGGATGAGGGGGCGCATGGGTTTGTCTCCTGGAGGCGCGTGCAGGGGCCGCCGGCTCTGTGCGGCCGGTTGTCGGTGGCGTGTTTGGTGGCGTGGGGCAGGAAGGCAAGGGCCGCATGCGGCCCTTGACGACGGCGAGACGGCGCAGGCTCAGGCCGGGGCCACGTACCTGTACAGCTCGGTGTGGTCGGCGGCGGGTCCCAAGGACCTGGAGGCCTCGGCCGCCATGGCGCTGACCTGTTCGGCCAGTGCCATGGGCGTGTGCATGGCCTGGCCCAGCGACAGGGCGATGCCCACGTCCTTGGCCTGCAGCGCCAGCGAGAAGCCCGAGTTGAAGGCGCCGTTCAGCATGAACTGGTGGGCCTTGTTTTCGGTGGTGTTGTTCTTGCCGGTGGAGGCATTGATCACGTCCACGATGGTGGCCGGCGCAATGCCGAAGGCCGCGCCTGCGTGGATGGCCTCGGCCGTGGCGATCAGGGCCGCTGCCGAGACATAGTTGTTCAGCGCCTTGAGCGCATGGCCCGCGCCCACGGGGCCGACATGGGTGATGGCCTGGCCCATGCGCTGCAGCAGGGGCAGGTGCTGGGCGAGCAGGTCCGCATCGCCCCCGACCATGATGGACAGCGTGCCCGCAATGGCGCGCTTGACGCCGCCGGAGACCGGCGCATCCAGCAGCCCGATGCCGCGCTCGCCCAGCAGGCCGGCCAGCGCACGCGTGCGGTTGGGGTCGGCAGAGCTCATGTCGATGATGCAGGCGCCGGGCGGCAGGTGCGGGGCCAGTTCGCCCACCACGGCATCGACGATGCGGGAGTCGGGCAGCATGGTGAAGACCACGCTGCAGCCGGCAAAGTCGGCCGCGCCGGATGCCACGGCCACACCCGCATGTTCCTGCGCGAATCGTGCGGTGGCAGCGGGCACGGCGTCCCGGATGACCAGGGCGTGCCCTGCGGCGTGCAGCAGGTGGGCCATGGGCTGGCCCATCATTCCGAGGCCGATGAATCCTATGGTGGTCATGCTGCGTGCCTCAGATGTCCATCTCTTTGAAGACTTCCGACGCCACGCGGAAGGAGTCGATGGCGGCCGGCACGCCGCAGTAGATGGCGGTCTGCAGGAAGACCTCCTTGATTTCGTCCTTGCTCAGGCCGTTGTTGATGGCGCCGCGCACATGCAGCTTGAGTTCATGCGGGCGGTTCAGCGCCGTGATCATGGCCAGGTTCAGGAAGGAGCGCGTCCTGCGGTCCAGGCCCGGGCGGTTCCAGACATCGCCCCAGCAGTACTGGGTGACCAGCTCCTGCATGTCGATATTGAAGTCCGTGGCGTTCTGGATGGACGCATCGACATACTCGGCGCCCAGCACCTCGCGGCGGGTGGACAGGCCCTGGTCGAAGAGGGCGGGGTTCTTGGGGGCGTAGGCTCGGGTCATGAAAACTCCTGATGGAAGGCGGTGAAGGTGTCTTTCGGTGGAATGGATTTAATCAGATTGTCAGACAATCATACTTGATGAAAATCGGGATTGCCTGCCGGGCCAGGTGTGTGTATGACAATCCGTCAGTCCGTCCGGCCCCTGGATTGGCGGGTAGGATTCGTCCCATGAACCAGATGCTGCGTGTCCCCCGCGAAGAAACGTCGCTGCGCCAGCGCACGACGCAGACCCTGCGCACGGCCATCCTCGATGGCGTGTTTGCGCCGGGCCAGAAGCTGTCCGAGCGCGAACTGTGCGAGAGCCTTGATGTGAGCCGTTCGTGCCTGCGCGAGTCCCTGCAGCACCTGCAGGCCGAGGGGCTGATCACCATCGTTCCGCACCGGGGTCCCGAGGTCACGGACATCTCGGTGCAGGAAGTGCGCGATATCTACGAGGTGCGGGCCAGCCTGGAGGGCCTGGCCAGCCGGGGCTTTGCGCTGCATGCCTCGGCAGGCCAGCGCGCCGCGCTGCGCGCCAAGCTGGGCGAGCTGGCCGTGCCCGCCGTGGCCAGCGACAAGGTGGCCCTGCTGGCGATCAAGAACCAGTTCTACGACATCCTGATCGAGGGCTGCGGCAATCTGGTGGCCGGCCAGATGCTGCGGCAGCTGAACAACCGCGTGACGGTGCTGCGGCGCATCTCCATGTCCCAGCCCGGGCGCCTGCCGCAGACGCTGGCCGAGCTGGATGCCATCGTGACGGCAATAGAGCAGGGCGACGCGGACCAAGCCGCGCGCCTGAGCGCCGAGCATGTGCAAAAGGCCAGCCAGGGCGTGTTGCGCGCCATGGCCGAGAAGGCAGGCCCGGCCAGCTGATGCCGGGGCCTGCGCCTGTACCTGGGAGCGTCAGTCCGTGTGCGCTCAGTCCGGCTTGACCTGGGCGCGCTTGAGCACTTTCTGCCAGCGTGTCTGCTCGGAGGCAATGAACTGCGCGAACTGCTGGGGCGTGCTGCCGATGGGCTCGGCCGCATCGCCCTGCAGTCGCTTGAGCGCGTCCGGCGCCTTGACGGCCTTGGCGCACTCGGCGGCCAGCTTGTCCACGTGGGCTCGGGTCATGCTGGAGGGGGCGAGCATGCCGTACCACTGCGTCATCTCGAAGCCCGGGAAACCCTGCTCGGCCACGGTGGGCACGTCGGGCAACTGGGGCAGGCGCTGGGTCGATCCCGTGGCGATGCAGCGCACCTTGCCTGCCTTGATGAAGGGCAGCAGGGCGGCGGCGCCGACCGAGGCGGCGTCCAGCCGGCCCGACATCAGGTCCGTCATCATGGGCCCCGTGCCGCGATAGGGCACGTGCAGCATGAAGATCTCGGCCGTCATCTTCAGGTACTCGAAGGCCAGGTGCCCGGCACTGCCATTGCCGGCCGAGCCGTAGCTGAGCTGGCCGGGCTTCTTCTTGGCGTAGGCGATGAGTTCGCGCAGGTTCTTGACCGGCACATCGGGGTGGACCACGTAAAGGCTGGGCACCTTGGCCAGCAGGCTGACGGGCTGGAAGTCCTTGTTGGCGTCGTAGGGCAGCTTGTCGAAGATGTAGGGATTGACGGCCAGGGTGCCGATGTGGCCCAGGATGACGGTGCTCTGGTCATCGGCGCGCGCCACTTCCTGCATGGCGATGTTGCCGGCCGCGCCGGGCTTGTTGTCCACGAAGACGTTCTGGCCCAGTGTCTTGGACAGCTCGGCCGCCGTGGAGCGCGCCACGATTTCCGAGCTGCCGCCCGGCGCAAAGGGCACGACAAAGCGGATGGGCCGCGTGGGCCAGGCGTCCTGCGCCAGCGCGGCCGCAGGCAGCAGGCCAGACAGGGCCATGGCGCCCGTGCCGGCCAGCAGTTGGCGGCGGCCGAGCGGGGGCAGGTCTGCGTGGTGAAGAAAGTCGCGCGAAGGCATGTCTGGTCTCCTGGATATCGTTGTAGTGGATGGTCCGCAGCAGATGCGGCGCCAGCGATGGTGGCGCTGGCGGCTGTCAATCTGCTGTCAAACCGGGGTCCGCAGGCTACGGAGATACCCGGGGGTCAGTCGGTGTGTGCTGTGCGATGGGCTGCGGCTGCGGCCTCGGCAGCCTGCATGCCGCTGCGCACGGCGCCTTCGATGGTGGCCGGATACGGCCCGTCCACATGATCGCCGCAGGCCCACAGGCCGTGGCCCAGCTCCAGGCCGGGCCGCTGAAGTTGGGGCAGGCAGGCGAAGGTGGCGCGCTTGTCGATCACGGTGCGCAGCGCAACCAGTCCATGCCAGCCCAACTGCGCCTGGGCCTGGGCCAGCACCTGGGCCTGCAGGGTGTCGCGGTCCGATGCGCTGTCGCTGATGACGAAGGCCATCAGGCCCTGCGGGCCGCCGAGTTGTCCACGGTCGAAGACGAATTGCGCAGGCGCATCGGGCGTGGAGCGCAGCGCCAGCCAGGGCGCGCCCGGGGGCAATGTGTGGGAGGGATCGCCGGTCTGCGCATAGACGGTGGCAATGGGGCGGTGCTGCAGGTCCTGGGCCAGCTGCGCCCAGCGCTGCAGGGCTATGCCGTCGCGTGCAGGCAGGCTGTCGTGCTCGGCGGCGGTGAGTGCCAGGCGCGCCGCCTCGGGCGCGGGGCAGGCCAGCAGCACGGCGTCGAAGGGCGCGTCTTCGGCCTGGGCTGCGCCCAGCGTCCAGTGCGGGCCCTGGGGCTGCAGTTCGGCCACGCGGCTGCCCAGGCGCACGGCGTGGCCGCGCTCTTGCAGCCACTGCGCGGCCGGCGCGGGGAACAGGCTGCCCAGGTCACGGCGCGGCACCAGGAAATGCGAGCCGCCACGGCCGCTGAACAGCGCATCGCGCAGCACGCGAAGGAACACCGTGCCGCTGGCCAGGTGAATGGGTGTGTTGAGCGCCGAGATGCACAGCGGGTCGATGAACTCGCTGACCAGGCGCTGCGGCAGGCCGGCGCACAGGTCGGCCACGGTGGCTTGCGGCACGCAGCGAAAGCCCGCCAGCCGCCAGCGCACGGCACGCGCCAGCAGGGCTGCACGCTCGCCCAGGCTCCAGCCGCGTGCGGTGGCAATGCCGGCCAGCGCATCCAGCGGCGCAGGCCAGTCGGGAAAGCGCAGGCCGCTGCCATCGGCGTAGGGCAGGGCCATGGGCTGGCGGTGCAGCGCCCGTTCAGGGTCCACGCCCACCTCGCGCATGAGGCGCAGGCTTTCGGTGTAGGCACCGATGAGGATGTGCTGGCCGTTGTCCACGCGCAGCAGGCCCTGTGGCGTGTCGAGGTCCATGCCGCGCGCACGGCCGCCGGGCTCGCGTGCGGCCTCGTGCAGGGTGATGTGCCAGCCGCTGCGCGCCAGCGCAAGGGCGGCCGCGAAGCCGGCCCAGCCGCCGCCGAGGATGGCGGCGCGCGGCTGAGCGGCGCGCGGCACAGAGGTGCGCGGCTTGTCTTTGGCGCTGTCTCTGCTCACCGCGCCATGCGCCCCAGCGCCTGCATCTTCCAGGCCAGCCACAACTTGCGCAGCGGCGGCAGGCTGATGCGCTGGTGCAGCACGCGGAAGTCGTCGGCCTCAATCTCGCGCAGCAGGGTGCGGTAGATGCTGGCCATCATCAGGCCGGGCTTTTGCGTGCGGCGGTCGGCCGCGGGCAGCAGGGCCAGGGCCTCGTCGTAGAGGCGGTGGGCGCGCTCGGCCTGAAAGCGCATCAGCGCGGTGAAGCGGTCGGAGTATTCGCGCTTGGTGATCTCATGCGCCTTGACGTCGAACTGCTGCAGCTCGCTGATGGGCAGGTAGATGCGTCCGCGCATGGCGTCCTCGCCCACGTCGCGGATGATGTTGGTCAGCTGGAAGGCCAGGCCCATCTTGTGGGCGTAGGCCGTGGTTTCTTCCTGCGTCTGGCCAAAGATGCGCGCGGCCACTTCGCCGACCACGCCTGCGACCAGGTGGCAGTAGCGCGCCAGGCCCGGGAAGTCGAGGTAGCGGGTCTGCTCCAGGTCCATGCGGCAGCCGTCGATGACGGCCTGCAGGTGGCGCTCTTCGATGCCGTAGACCGGGGCATGCGGCATGAGCGCCCGCATCACGGGATGGGAGGGCTTGCCTGCAAAGGCCTGGTGCACTTCGTTCTGCCACCAGCCGAGCTTGGTGGCCGCCACGCCGGGGTCGGAGACTTCGTCCACCACGTCGTCCACTTCGCGGCAGAACGCATAAAAGGCGGTGATGGCGGCACGGCGCTCGCGCGGCAGGAAGAGGAAGGCGTAATAAAAGCTGCTGCCCGAGGCGGCAGCCTTGTCTTGGACGTACTGATCCGGATTCATATGGGGCCGGATTGTCCCATGGACGGCTGGGGGCCAAAGCCTGGGTGTCGCAACGGCCGGCCCGCCATCACATGCGCAGGGCGCGCCACAGCAGCAGCGGTGCATCGGCCTTGCCGACGGTGGGGCGGCGGTAGAGGCTGGCGCCCTGCAGCGCATCGACCTTGTCCAGAATGCGCAGCCCGCCCTGCACGACCAGGCGCAGCTCCCAGCCGATGCGGCCCGGCAGGCGGTGCACCAGCGGTGCGCCGGACTGCATCAGTGCGCGCGCCCAGGCCGACTGCTCGGCCAACAGCGCGCGCACGGCAGGGGTCAGTGCAGCGGGCTCGGCGCGCAGGTCTTCACGCCGCACGCCATGGGCGGTGCAGTCGGCATCGGTCAGGTAGTGGCGCTGGCGTGGCAGGTCCACGCTGAAGTCCTGCCAGAAATTGATCAGCTGCAGGGCGGTGCAGATGGCGTCGCTGCGGGCCAGCGATTCGGCATCGTCCACCCCGTACAGATGCAGCAGCAGCCGGCCCACGGGATTGGCCGAGCGGCGGCAGTAGTCGAGCAGCTCGGCGCGGTCGGCGTAGGTGGCGCCGGATTCGGTCTTGCGCACGTCCTGCGCGAAGGCGCTGAGCAGGTCGTCCATCAGCGCCAGCGGCAGCTGGTGGGCGCGTACTTGCGGCGCCAGCCCCGCAAAGACAAGAGGCCAGGCCGTGCAGGCGAGCATGGGGGCCTCGCCTTCGGTGCCCAGCGCCATCAAGTCGGCACGGTAGGCGGCCAGCGCGGCCAGGCGCTCGGGCGGCGTGGCGTCGCCCTCGTCGGCCAGATCGTCTGCAGTGCGTGCGAAGTGGTAGAGCGCGGCAATCGGCGGGCGCAAGCGGGGCGGGCACAGCCAGGACGCCACGGGAAAGTTCTCGTAGTGCGTGACCGGGGCGGGGGAGGCGGGCAGGGTGGGAGCGGTGGACTTCACGGTGGCCGATTGTCGATGCTGCGCGCAAGGCCATGCATTTCACTTGACGGGCTCAAGGGCTTCTCCTAAATTACTAACCCGTCAGTCAGTAAACGGCGCCAGCCAGCTGCCGCGGCATGTTGCCCGGATCTTGCAGCCCGCAGCCGCTTTTCGCACCAGCCCTCCCGGATCCACATGCCCGACTTGCCATCGAACCCTGCCGCGCGCGCTTTGCCGCGCCATCTTCTTCTTGCCCCTCTGTGCCTGGCCGCCGCGCTGGCGCTGGGCGCCTGTTCCAAGGCCGAGCCGCCGCCCGAGCCGGTGCGCGCCGTCAAGCTGCTCACCGTAGGCGTGGGCGCGCTGGACACGCAACTGGAATACGCGGGCGAGGTGCGCGCGCGCATAGAGTCGCGCCTGGGCTTTCGCGTGGCCGGCAAGCTCGTTCGCCGCGAGGTGGAGCTGGGCCAGCACGTGCAGGCAGGCCAGTTGCTGGCGCGGCTCGATGCCAGCGACTACCGGCTGGGAGCTGACGCCGCGCGCGCCCAGGTGGCGGCCGCGACCACGCAGCGCGATCTTGCCGCCGCCGATGTGAGGCGTTACTCGCAGCTGAAGGCGCAGAATTTCATCAGCGGTGCGGAGCTGGAGCGGCGCGAGGCCACGCTCAAGTCCGCCCAGGCCACGCTGGACCAGGCCAAGGCGCAGCTGGCATCGCAGAGCAACCAGGAGGCCTATGCGCAACTGCTGGCCGATGTGCCCGGCGTGGTGACCGGCATAGACGCCGAGCCGGGCCAGGTGGTGTCGGCCGGCTCGCCCGTGGTGCGCATTGCCCAGGACGGCCCGCGCGACGTGGTGTTCGTGGTGCCCGAAGACAAGCGCGGCGCCATCCGCGTGGGCCAGAAAGTGAATGTGCGCCCGTGGTCGGCCGGCATGCAGCCGCTGCAGGGCCAGGTGCGCGAGGTGGCGGCCAGTGCCGATCCGGTCACGCGCACCTACCAGGTGAAGGTGGCACTGCCCGCGTCGGATGCGGCCGCCGTGCCGCCGCTGGGCGCGACGGTCCATGCGCTGCCCGAGGGCATGGGCCCCACGGGCCAGCCCGTGATCAAGCTGCCCACCACGGCGCTGCGCCAGGAAGGCGGCGGCGGCCAGGGCACGGCCGTGTGGGTGTTCGATGCCGCCAGCAGCACGGTGAAGCTGCAGCCCGTGCAACTGGCCACGGCCGATGGCAACGAGGCCGTGATTGCCGCCGGCCTGACGCCCGGCATGCAGGTGGTGGCCGCCGGCGTGCATGTGCTCACGCCCGGGCAGAAGGTCACGGTCTATCAGGACCGGTATGACAAGACGCAGCAGCCGGCACAGGCGCCTGCCGCCGCAGGTGCCGCAGCTTCCGCAGGTGCTGCGTCCAGCGGAGCGGCCCAATGAGCGGGCCCAAGCACAAGGCGCCGCAGGGCGGGCACTTCAATCTTTCGCGCTGGGCGCTGGACCATGTGGCGCTGACGCGCTATTTCATGGTCGTGCTGCTGCTGCTGGGCTTTGCCTCGTACTTCCAGCTGGGGCAGGACGAAGACCCGCCCTTCACCTTCCGCGCCATGGTGGTGCGCACCAACTGGCCGGGCGCCACGGCGCAGCAGATGGCCGAGCAGGTCACCGACAAGATCGAGCGTACGCTGCAGGAGGTGCCCTACGCCGACAAGATCAGCAGCTACTCCAAGCCCGGCGAGTCGCTGATCATCTTCCAGCTCAAGGACAATTCGCGCCCCGGCGATGTCCAGCAGCTGTGGTACACGGTGCGCAAGAAGATCGGCGACATGCGCTACACCCTGCCGCAGGGCGTGCAGGGGCCGTTCTTCAATGACGAGTTCGGCGATGTCTATGGCGTGATCTACGCCCTGCAGGCCGACGGCTTCAGCTACGCCGAGCTCAAGACCATGGCCGACGACGTGCGCCAGCAGCTGCTGCGCGTGCCCGATGTGGCCAAGGTCGAGCTGTTCGGCGTGCAGGACGAGAAGGTCTACATCGAGCTGTCGCAGCGCCGCCTGTCGCAGCTGGGCCTGGACATGAACCAGGTGCTCGGCCAGCTGGGCCAGCAAAACGCCATCGAGGGCGCAGGCGTGCTGCAGACGCCGCGCGAGGACGTGCAGGTGCGCGTGGCCGGCCAGTTCCTGGCGGTGGACGAGTTGCGCGCCATGCCCATCCGCGGCGCATCGGGCGCGCAGCTGCGCCTGGGCGATATCGCCGAGATCCGCCGCGGCTATGCCGATCCGGCCAATGTGAAGGTGCGCCACCAGGGGCGCGAGACGATTGCCCTGGGCGTGTCCATGACCAAGGGCGGCGACATCATCCGCCTGGGCAAGTCCCTGCGCGGCGCCGTGGGCGACATCGCGCGCACGCTGCCGGCCGGCGTGGAGCTGGCCAACATGCAGGACCAGCCCAAGGCGGTGGCCGATTCGGTCAACGAATTCCTACAGGTGCTGATCGAGGCCGTGGTGGTGGTGCTGGCCGTGAGCTTCATCAGCCTGGGCCTGCACAAGCGCGAGGGCCACCAGCCGCTGTGGAAGCGCTGGTACATCGACCCGCGCCCGGGACTGGTGGTGGCCATCACCATTCCGCTGGTGCTGGCCGCGACCTTCCTGGCCATGTGGTACTGGAACATCGGCCTGCACAAGGTGTCGCTGGGCTCGCTGATCATCGCGCTGGGCCTGCTGGTGGACGACGCCATCATTGCGGTGGAGATGATGGTGCGCAAGATGGAGGAGGGCTACGAGAAGTACCGCGCCGCCACCTTTGCCTACGAGATCACGGCCAAGCCCATGCTGACCGGCACGCTGATCACGGCGGCGGGCTTCCTGCCCATCGGCATGGCCAAGTCCATGACGGGCGAGTACACCTTCGCCATCTTCGCGGTGACGGTGATTGCGCTGGTGCTCAGCTGGTTCGCCTCGGTGTACTTCGTGCCCTACCTGGGCATGCTGCTGCTCAAGCGCCCGCCGCACGCGGCCACGCTGCCGCCCGAGGTGGCCTCGGGCGAGGTGCCCATCGAGGAGACCAACCTCAATGCGTCCTCAGCCGAGCATGAGGTCTTCGACAGCCCGTTCTACAACCGCTTCCGGCGCGCCGTGAACTGGTGCGTGACGCACCGCTGGCTGACCATCGCCATCACGGTGCTGGTCTTCGCGCTGGGCCTGGTGGGCATGTCGCGCGTGCAGCAGCAGTTCTTCCCGGATTCCAGCCGGCCAGAGGTGCTGGTGGACATCTGGTTCCCCGAAGGCACGTCGCTGGCCGCCAACGAGGCCGTCACGCGCCGCGTGGAAGAGCGCTTCATGAAGCTCGACGGCGTGCGCACGGTCAGCGAATGGGTAGGCTCGGGCGTGCCGCGTTTCTACCTGCCGCTGGACCAGGTGTTCCCGCAAAACAACGTCTCGCAGTTCATCTTGGTGGCCCAGGACCTGCCCACACGCGAGCGTCTGCGCAAGGCGCTGCCGGCGCTGCTGGCCCAGGAGTTCCCCGAGGTGCGTGGCCGCGTCAAGCTGCTGCCCAACGGGCCTCCGGTGCCCTATCCGGTGCAGTTCCGCGTCTCCGGCACCGATCCGCAAAAGCTGCGTGCCTATGCCGACGAGGTCAAGCAGGCCATGATCGCCAACGCCGACATGCGCGGCGTCAACGACAACTGGAACGAGTCCGTCAAGGCCGTGCGCCTGGAGGTGGACCAGGACAAGGCGCGCGCCCTGGGCGTGAGCAGCCAGGCCATCGCCCAGGCGGCCCGCGTCATGCTCAGCGGCTCCACCGTGGGCCAGTTCCGCGAGGGTGACAAGCTCATCGACATCGTGCTGCGCACGCCGTATTCGGAGCGCGACGCCATCACCGACATCGCCAACGCCTACCTGCCCACGGCATCGGGCAAGTCGATCCCGCTCACGCAGATCGCCAAGCCCGTGATGGTCTGGGAACCCGGCGTGATGTGGCGAGAAAAGCGCATGTTCGCCATCACCGTGCAGGGCGATGTGCGCGAGGGCCTGCAGGGCGCAACGCTGACCCATGCGCTGCTGCCGGGCCTGCGCGAGATCGAGGCGCGCTGGCACGCTGCGGGCGACACGGCCTACCGCATCGATGTGGCTGGCGCCGTGGAGGAAAGCTCCAAGGGCTCGGACGCCATCGTCGCTGGTGTGCCCGTGATGCTGTTCCTCACCTTCACGCTGCTCATGCTGCAACTGCGCAGTGTCAGCCGTTCACTGCTGGTGTTCATCACCGGGCCGCTGGGCATTCCCGGCGTGGCGGCGGCGCTGCTGCTGCTGGGCCGGCCCTTCGGCTTCGTGGCGCTGCTGGGCGTGGTGGCGCTGATGGGCATGATCCAGCGCAACTCGGTGATCCTGATCGACCAGATCGAGACCGACCGCGCGCGCGGCGTGCCGGCCTGGGACGCCATCATCGAAGCCGCCGTGCGCCGCCTGCGCCCCATCGTGCTGACGGCCGCCGCCGCCGTGCTGGCCATGATCCCGCTGTCGCGCAGCGTGTTCTGGGGCCCCATGGCCGTGGCCATCATGGGCGGGCTGATCGTGGCCACCGTGCTGACACTGCTGGCGCTGCCGGCCATGTACGCCGCCGTGTTCCGCGTGCGCCGCGAGCCCACGCATTGATGCAGCGAAAACGCGGAGGCCGCCGCTCAAATCCGGGGTATGGCAATGCACCCCGCAATTGCGGCTAGAATCTGCGCCCTGACCTAGGAGCCGCCGCGCAGGCGGCTCCCCCAAGAACCAGCGCGGGTGGCGAAATTGGTAGACGCACCAGGTTTAGGTCCTGACGCCAGCAATGGTGTGGGGGTTCGAGTCCCCCCCCGCGCACCACAATAAAAACCCGGTGTAATCCACCGAAACCCCCTCAAGCCCGTTTTCTCCTATGAAAACGGGCTTTTTTCTTGGTTCGACGCCTCTGTGCGTACCGGCCGAAGCTGGCAGGATCTGGCGCAAAATCACATCCCAATCCCGCACGGTTCCCGCATGCGATCCCGCATGACCTGGCGCGGGTAAAGGGGGCGTGGGTGGCGTATTTCCGAAAACTCAAAACGGGGTGGCGCGCAGAGGTTGAGCGAATGGGCGTGCGGCGCACAGCAGTGCGGCCGACAAAGGCGGAGGCTCAGGCATGGGCTGTCGCCGAAGAGGCTGCGATTTTGGCCGGCGCAAGGGGTGAGTTTCCCCGGCGCACCCTGGCCGAGGCCGTAGAGCGATATCGGTGCGAGGTCACGGACAAGAAGCCGTCATCGACGGCGCGGGCCGACAACCTGCGTTTCGACGCTTGGCTTCGCGAATTCCCCGAGCTGGCGGCCAAGGTCTTTCATGAGATCACGGGCGACGATTTGGCGCGCTGGCGTGATGCCAGGCTCAAACAGGTGTCCGGGTCCAGCGTGCTGCGTGAAGCACAGCAGTTTCGGCCTATCTGGTCGCTGGCCGTCAAGCAGTGGAAATGGGCGGGCAAAAGCCCGTGGCCAGAAATCAAGCTCCCCGGGAAGGCCCACGCACGACGGCGCACGGGGCAGTGGTCTGAAATCCGGCTGATGCTGCGATCTGCAATGGTTTCCCCGCGTGTGGCTCCCGTGGCCCCCATGCAGCAGGCTGCGTGGGCCATGCTGGTGGCCCTGCATACCGGCATGCGCAGCGGCGAAATCCTGCGCATGTCGCGCAGCAACGTGGATTTGCGGCGCAAGGTCTACGAGCTGCCGCACCACAAGACAGAGGCCATCGTAGGGGCGCGGCGCGTACCACTGACAAGCCGCGCCGTGCGCCTGCTGCGCGTGCTGGAGGCTTCAGCCGAGGCTGCTGGGCGTGACGCCTATTGGACCATCAGCGATGCGAGCCGCGACACGCTCTACCGAAAGCTGCGCGATCGGGTGATGGTTGAGGGCCTGCGCTTCCATGACCTGCGCGCCACGGCCCTGACATGGCTCAGCAAGCGCGTGGACGTGATGACGCTGGCCCGCATCAGCGGCCATGTGGATATCAATGAGCTGTTCAATACCTACTACCGGGAATCGGCCGAGGACATCGCCGCACGGCTTTAGGCCATTTCATAACCCATCGGTTATTTTTTGCTTTTATCACCTATGGGTGATTTTGGAGCACGCCATGGATTACTTGTTGCAGTTGCCGCACCAATTGGCCCCACAACTCAAGTCATTGCGCAAAGCGGCCGGCATGAGCCAGGCCCGACTGGCTCACCTGCTTGGAATCTCCCAGGCCCGCGTGGCTGTGATAGAGCGCGATCCGCTGGCTGTCAGCGTCGGCCAGCTGGCGGAAATTTTGCGGCTGCTGGATGTTCAGTTGGTGCTGCGTGCCAATGATGTGCCGGGCTCTGGGCGCGAAGCCTTGGAGCTGCCGCCCGGCTGGCAGCGGCGCAAGCCACAAGGGCGCTGGTAGGCCCATGCAACGCTCAATGGCGCCCCTCTGCCCATGCTTTCACGTCAGCCACTCGCCAATAACGAATGCGGCGGCTGGCGTTGATGAAGGGCTTGGGAAAATCCGGGCGCTTGGTCAGGCGCGCGGTGACGTGCTCGCGGCTCAGGCCGAGGTATTCGGCAATTCCTTGAGTGTCCATACGGGGTGCGGTGCTCAGATGCGGGTTCATTTCGTTGGTTCCTTTGGGTGGTTTTTGAGACTGGTTTTTTTTGGGCTGGTTCGCACTCATGGGCTTACTTCTGGTGGCGCCGGCTCGATGGCATCGGCCCGGATGGTGCCGGCCAGGATGTGCGCGGCCAGCTTGTGAGCGCCGTCGAACACCTGGCCGGCGATGTCGCCGTTTTCGACAAGCAGATCGGCAGACAAGTCCGCAGCCGTTGCCAGCTGCGCGGCCCATGCTGAGTCCCAGCGGTTGCCATCGCATGCCATCTGCACCACCACTGCCAGGGAGTGGTGCAGGCCGTGGGCGTTGCGTTTTTCGGGCGGCAGGCGGGCCGCCACCTCGGCGCCGACGCCCACCAGCTTGGCCAGGTAGGCCAGCAGCTCCCGCTGCTCGCTGCCGTGGTCTGCCATGAGCATTGCCACGGACTTGTCGCACAGCTCGCGGGCCATGGCGCGCATTGCGTTGCCGCGCCAGATGGGCGCCGCGTGGGGGTTGTAGTGCTTGCGCCTGGTGTGCTTTTTCATGTTCTCAGCCCTTCTTTGGTGCCTTCGCGTTGCGTGCCGCCATCAGGTGCTCTCCCATAGCCCAGCGCGTCTGCAGCAGCGGTGCAATCACGCTGGGCGGCAAGGTATGCAACCTGGCCTGTTGCGGTTGGCCGGCCTGCATTGCAGGCAGCATCCGCACGAACACGTCTGCCATTTCCTCGCTGATGAACGCAGCGCATTGCATGCCGTCCACCTCAATGAACACGTTGATTGCTGTGATGGTCATGCCGTGGTCCCCATGGCCAGCCCCAGGGCAATCGGCCGCACCCAGACCGGCTGCGCCGACAGGATGAAGGTTTCGCCACTCAACGCGAGCAGCAGCGTTTCGCCCATGACGTGGGCGATGGCTTCGCCGGCCTCGCTGGGCACGGCATTGCCGATGCGCTCGCGCTTGGCCTGGTCGCTGGTGCCGTCCAGTTCCAGCAGCTCGTCGGGTTCGACCAGGCTCTGCAGGTGCGCCAGCTCCAGGGTGGTGAAAGGGCGGTGCCATGTGCCGTCCTCGGACACGATGCGGCAAACGAGCTTGTCAGCAGCTGCCGGCATGCGCGGATCTGCCACGCTCCAGCGGCCGTTGTCGTGGCATGCCGCGCCGCTGACGGCGCCGGCCTGGCTGTCCCAGGGCACCACTCCGTAGTGGCCGCCCGTGGTGTACGCGGTGCGCTCGGCGTCCATGCCGCTGCGCGGGTCGGCCACGGCAAACGCGCCCTGGCCCGTGGTGCTGCCGCTGATGACGGTGCCGGCGTGCGTGCCGTAGGGCGTCACGGCGTACTTGCCGAAGCTGGGTCCATCGCGGCGCGGGTCTGCGACGGCCTGGCCGGTGCCGTGGGCGCTGGTCACTGCCATGGCGGCACGGTCCCAGCGCACCACGCGGTACTCGTTCGAGTGCTTGGCGGGGCCGTGGTGGCGCGGGTCGGCCACGCTGTACGCGCCCTGGCCAGGGCCTTGCTGGCCGGCCACGGTGCCCGTGCTGGCATCCCAGCGGCGCACGCCGTAGGCCTGGCCATCGGACCACAGGGCCGACTGCTCGAATCGAGGGTCGGCCACGGCGAAATTGCCGCAGCTCGGCCGGCCCTTGCCGGTCACGGTGGAGCTGTGCCGTGTCCAGTCCTGCACGCCCAGCATGCCGGCGTGCATCTCGGGCACGATCAGATAGTCCCGCAGCGTGCCGTCCTCGATGGCCAGCCGGTTGAGGCTGCGCCAGTCGCTGCCGGCCTGCACGAATGCCAGGCGCACCCAGGTTTTCCACTGCAGGCTGGGCACGCGGTGCATGGGGCCTGCGCGCAGGTCGCCGGGCTGGAGCATGCGGCCCAGCACGTCGCCCACGGCGCGCAGCGGCTTGCTGCGGGGCTGGTACAGGAACGAGGGCACTTTTTCGGCGTGACGGGCCACCAGCAGGAAGCGGCGGCGGCTCTGCGCAAGGCCGCCGATTTCGCCGCAGTCGTGCGTCGTCTCGGCCACGGCGTAGCCATAGGCGCGCAGCAGGGCCACGATCTGGTCCAGCAGGTGCCGGCCACGCGTGGCGATGCGCGGCACGTTTTCGAAAATCACCAGCTCGGGCGGGTCATCGCGCCAGGCCTCCAGCATCAGCCACACGCCGCGCAGCGTCAGGCGGTTGAGGGCCTGGTACTTGTCGGTCTTGCTCTTGCCCTCGGACAGCAGGCCGCTGAATCCCTTGCAGGGCGCGGACAGAAACACGATGTTCGGGCGTTCGCCGCCAGCTGCTCGCTGAATATCCGCGGCTGTGGCTTCTTGCCAGTCCGCTGGCGGCTCGGCGCCGTGGAAGGTGCGGTATTGCTCGCGGTCGAACAGATCCAGCACGGTGCCGGGCACGCCGGCCAGGCGGCCGAAGTCGCGGATGCTGGCCGGGTCCACGTCGATGCCGCCCAGGCAGCGGAATTTCGCCTGCAGGTTGCCCACGCGAGGGCTCGCACGGTTGAAGCCGCGCGCGCCGCCGCCCAGGCCGCAGAACAGATGGAAGTGGCGGATTTCCACGGGGGTGGTGGTTCGCATGGTCATGCCCCCTTGCTCGCGTCGGCGTCGATGGTGGACCAGCTGCCGTCCAGCGGCATGCTGTGGCCAGCGCAGTGGGGCGTGCCCAGGTTGATGGGAGCGGCCGGCGCATGGGGCGCTGTTTCCAGGGCCTGCGTGATCTCGCACGTCACAACGTCTATCAGCTCCCGTCCCGTCACGAGCATGGCCTCGGGCCAATCCTCCGGGCTGTTGCGGTCGGGCAGCTCGGCCACGCGCTGGCACACGTTCGCGGCGATGGCGTTGGCATCTAAGGCGGGCACCGGCATACGTTTTATGTAGGTTCTCTGCCTCGGATCGGCGAGCGCTTTTTTCAGATCCGCCAGGCCTTCGGCAGACAGGTCCACGCCGCACGCATAGGCCGGCACCCGCTCCAGATGCGGCGCAGCAGGAATTCCAGTGGCGACGAACGCACCGCGCACGTTGAGCATGTCGCCCAGCACCTGCATGGCGGTGTGCAAATCCTGCTCATGGTTGCGCACCTCGCGCACAGGCGTGGCGCCCCAATCGGCGACGGGCGTTTTTGCCAGGTTGCCGGCCAGGCCGGCGCGCGTTGCCTCGATGGTGGCAATCAGCCACGCGAGGGTCAGTTGAGTGAGGGTCTGGGCCATGGCTCAGGCCTCCAGGCGTTCAACACGCAGCACGGGGCGGCCGGTGGCCAGGTGCGCCAGGTTGCTGGCCTGGTCAGCGGTGGCCGCGCTCAGGCTGTGGGTGGGCAGCAGGCCGGCGTCGGCCAGTTGCTCCAGCTCGCTGGCCTCGATGTGCTGGGGGACGATGACGGCGCGATAGCTGCGCAGGGTGGGGGTGGCGTGTTGCATGGTGGTCCTCTCGGTCGGTGGTGGTTGCGGGGTCAGGCGACCAGCTGCAGCTGGGCGGGGTTGGTGATGGGTGCGGTGGCGCGGGCCTTGCGCTGGCGGCGCGGCTTGGCGGCGGCCAGGCGTTCGCGCTCGGCTTCGAAGACCTTGGCCAAGTGGTTCGGCGCCATGTGCTCGCTGCGGATGTAGTCGCCATTGATGGAGCGGGCCCAGCAGTGCACGCGGGGCTCGGTGCGGCGGGCGGCGAGGGTGATTTCGGGCATGGGGTGGCCTCCTTTGCGGGATCAGCGGGAAAAAACGGGGGAAGGGGTGGCGGCGGCGGGCCGATAGAGCACAGAATCCGGGCTGTTGGGACTGCTCCAGTCCTCTGCCTCGTGCCGGCCGCGCCCGAAAAGGGCTCGCAGCGTCTCGCCGCGCAGGCGGGCCGTACAGTTATTGAAACCAGTCCAAGGGCGCGCCAGCGGCGCGCGGTCAGCGCCCATCGCAAGCGCTTTGCCGCTATCGGCATCCGTGCACGTTGCGGGGTCGAAAGTCTCGGTTTCCTTGGCCACGCTGCGCCATGAAATGCGGCGCGACACAAGCCAGCGGCCAGCGCGCGTTTCCAGGCCCACCACTCGGCCCTGGCCCGGGGCAATCTCTTCGCCGTACTGATTCACTGCGCCGGCCGGCACGGGGCGGCGGGCAATGCTCAGGTGCCAGCGGCCACGGCCCACGCAGTGGCCGCCCATGGCTTCCATGTAGCGGCGCCAGTCGGCCTTTATGTCGTCGCTGTGCTTGTGGCAAGCGCCCCAGGCCTTCCAGGTGGCGCGGTCGCCGTCCAGGCGCATCGTCTCGATCTGGTCCTTGCCCACGCGGCGCAGCTCGCGCCACACGCACACGCTCGGCATGCCAATGGCTTGGAACTGGCGAATGCCCCAGCACGCGGCCCAGGCGTCCACGCGGCGGTGGCCAGGCATATCACCCTGCTCCACGTCCCACAGCTGGCCCTGGACCACGTCCAGGTGGTCGGCCAGGGCCGCATGGCCCACGCTCTTGGCGATGTACTTGGCCACGTAGCCGGCCGCGCCGCCCGTGGTCATGCGCTTGACGTTGATACGGTTCTTGGCCGCGCCGCGTTCGTCTCCATCGTCGGCCAGCCACTTGTCGCGGATGACCTGCTCAATGCGCTGGGCTGCGGCCTCATGCTCGGCCCAGACCAGGGCGTGCCAGTGGGGCGTGGCGTCGTGGTGGGGCTCGGCCACGCGGATGCCGTACATGCGCACGCCGTCGCGGTCCAGCTGCGAGCGCACGCGCTGCCATTTGTTGCGCAGCCAAAGCTGCGCATCGCGCGGGGTGCTCACGCCGTCATAGCGGGGGTTGGGGCGGGGCCGGCCGCCGCTGCCCAGCGTCACGGCATGGAAACGGCTGGGCGCGGTCAGCGTCAGGAACAGGCCCACATGGTTGCGGGCGTCTGCATATTCCTCGGCGCCGCGAATGCGCGTCATCAGCTCGCCGCCGCGAATCACGGGGTTGGACGGGGACAGGGCCGCCAGCTCGGCCAGCGTGAACACCTGGCCGGCCTCGTTTTTGAACAGCGAGCGCTCCAGCGCCTTGGCGTTGCGCTCCACCTGCGCCGTGCGGCGGCGCACGGTGGCATTGCTGGCATAGCCGCCCGCAAAGCGGTTGACCACGCCCAGCTTGACCGCGCCGGCTTCCACCGTGCGCGTGACGTGCTTGCGTAGCAGGCGCCGCCACCAGGCCGAATCCAGGGCACGCCGGATGGCAGGCTCACCTATCAGGGGCGCCGACTCCTGCACGCCCATCATGCGCAGCATCAGGCGCACCAGGTCCACGCGCGCCGGCAGGTCCATGGCCTGGGCCTGGGCGCCCGAATCCAGCTCGGCCACCTCTTCGGCCAGGCGCTTTGCCATGGCGCAAATCTCGTAGTCGCTCAGGTTCCACTCGGCCGCATTGCCGTGGCGCGCTGCAAAGTCATCAATCGCCACCAACGCGTCAAAGCACGCCGCCCACTCGGGCAGATTGCCCGCACCCAGCTTGCCCAGGCCCATGGTGCGGATGGGCTGCAGCCACTGCGGCGGCAATGCCTTCTCCAGCGCCTGCATGGCGGCTTGCACCATGTGGGGCCTGGGCTTGTGGCGCCTCCATTCCTGCTGCGATGCAGTGCGCAGGCGGCGGCCGGTGGGCTTGGCGTTGAGCAGCGTGGACATGACTAGTTCCGCAAGGTCAGCGAGCGCAGGCCGGCCATCTCGTCGGCCAGGTAGCGGATCTGCGCCTTGATGGCGGCGCGCTCGGGCGGCGGCAGCTCGCGCCATTCGCGATGGGCCAGCTCTTCCATCTCGCCCTCGATGCCCGCCAGCAGCACAACCGTCATGCGCGTGCTGATGTGCAGGCCGGTCCACTCGCGCGCCTCGGCATCGCTCCAGCGGCCATTGCTTGCACGGCGCACGGCGTCGTCCTTGAGCATGCGCAAGCGGGCGCGGCATTCGGCCGGGCTCATGCCCGCGAATTCGGGCGCCACGGGCGGCGGCGGCAGGCGGCGCAGGGCCGGCGCCATCGCGGGCGGCTGGCTGTGCAGTGCCACAAGGCGCTGAAACTCGGGCGCGGACAGGTCGGCCAGATTCATCGGGTACCCCCGTTCAAGCGCACGGCCGTCAGGAACCAGGGCAGTCCGTACAGGCGCAGCACGGCGGCCTCGGCGTCGGCTCGAGTGGCAGCGCCCAGCACCAGGCGGCGGCGCACAAATTGGGCATCTACGTGGGTGATTGCATAGCTGCTCATGGCGTTCTTTCTGAATTCAGGCGTGAGAAGGGCCGCAGCGCCCGGAAATCGGGCTCTGTCAGCAGGGTGAGGAAGAGGGGCGGCGCTATGCGCCTATGGCGTCAATCGGGCTCTGGCGGCGGCCCGGCGAACAGATCGCCCGTGGTGGGCAGGGTGTAGCGGGGCTGATGCTCGGACTCGTCGGCGTTGTCCAGCACAACGCGCATCACATCGCGGCGCACATGGCTGGACAGGGGCAGTTGCACGCTGGGGTCTGGCGTGGCGCTAGGGCTCAGCGTGCGCACTATCTCGGTCATGGCCACGAAGGTGTGGCCGCATTCGGGGTTTGTGCAGGCGTAGGTCAATTCGCGCATCAGGCGGGACATGAGCCAACTGGTTCGTATCGTGCATTGCGCGCTGCAATGAGGGCAGGCCATGCGCGTGCCCTCGCTGCGCACCTTGCGCCCGCTCTTTCGGCCCTCTTGGGCCTGCGCCGCGAGCATGGCGCCCTGGTTGATCACTGCCGCTTGCATGCTGCGCCTCCTATTCATTCGCCGCGGATGCGCCCGCATTCGCCGCCGCCGGCCCTGGCGCAGTGGCAGTACATTCCGACCTCGCCCAGCGTGCCGATGGCGTCCAGGTACTTGCGGCTGACGAGTACGTATCCGGCGGCGCTGACCACGGCATCGATCTTGCCAATGGGCACGCCCTGCTGGCCGGACAGGAAGCGGCTGACGGCCGGGCTATCCCAGCCTGCCGCCTCCTGCACTTCGCTGCCTTGCTGGCTCAGGGCGTGGCGCAGCACGCGCTCGATGGTGCCTGTGCCGTGCGATATGCGGTTGATGTTCATTTTTTGGTGCTCTGGTCAGGATGGGAAGGCCGCGCCGCGCCGCGCAATGCCGCACAACACGAATTGCGTGTGCTTGTTCGGCTTGGTGGGCAACATGCATGGCATGGATTCAGGAACTCGCAGCAACGCGCGCTTGTTCTGCCTTGTAGGCTTCCAAGCCGCGCAGGTACATCAGGCGTTGGAAGCTGGCGAAGGAACGACATTCCTGCTCGGCAAATCGCTTGCCCTCTTCGACTTGCGCTTTTGGCAGGCGCGTGTAGCTGATGACATCGGCCTTGTCGGCCTTGGCGCTGATGGGTTGGGCTGCTGGGTTCATGTACGATCCATAACGTTTGTTAAGAGGTTGGGTCTGGCAGTTGTGCGGTTCTCGTCGTGGTGGTCGCCGTCTGCCTGCTACAGGGGGTTGAGGGTCGAATGAAGAAACCAGAAATTGGGCAAGTGCTCGCCACGGCAAGCGGCCAGCAGTTCCGCGTAGTCAACGTGACTTCCACAGCTGACCCCGATGAGCCAGAGACGGCTGGAGACTTTGCCGTGCTGATGGACGAAGTGAGGGGCCTTCATTCCTTGGCAGACAGCGGGGAACTCGATCTTCTTGATTTCGAGTTCGAGGCGTGGTGCGAGACGAATGGCGTCCGCTACTGAGAACACTAGGGGCTGCAGTCTGCTGCTCCATGCCAAGCCCGTACCGGTGGGAGACGGGCATAGCCGGAAGGCGGGGCCATCGCCCGGAAGAAGTTCACGAGCGACATGCAGCGCAACCCCAGGAAGGTTCTGGCCGTGTTGTGTTGGCGAGGTCATGACTAGGTTTGTTAAGGGTTGTTTTGATTGTGCACGTTTTTTCGTGCATTGAAAAGCTATGCAAGAAAAAAATGACATTTCACACCGCCTAAAGGAAGAGCGTGCACGAATTGGCATGCGTCAGGAAGAGTTCGCGGCCCTCGCTGGTGTTGGCCGCAACACCGTCGGTCAGTGGGAGAAGGGCATCAACTATCCGAACGCGGCAGTTCTCCAGAGCGCGGCCGATGCTGGCTTTGATATCGGGTACATCATCACTGGCAAGCGCAACAAACTGTCCGGCCCGGCGCCTGTACCCTCCGACGAATCTGACGCTGTTCTCATCCCGCTGATTGCTGCAGTCGGCAGCATGGGTCCAGGCAATGATCTCCACACCGATGACGTGATCCTTGGCAATGTGCCCGTATCCCGCCACTGGGTGGCGTTAAACCTCCCACGCTCGCGCCCGGAGGCTCTACGCCTTGTGCACGCATACGGCGATTCGATGGCGGACACCCTGAATTCCGGCGATTTCGCTCTTGTCGATACCGACTACACCGTGCCGGATGTGGATGGTGTCTATGTTCTCAGTGCCAATCAGCAACTGTTCATAAAACGGGTTACGCGGCGCATGGATGGCCAGCTTGAAGTGAGCAGCGACAACCCTAAGGTGCGAACGGTGGACGTGCTCAATGGCACCTACCAAGTGCACATATGCGGACGTGTTGTCTATGGCTGGAACGGGAGGCGGTTTTGAAGGTGGTACAGCGCACCGGCCGCAAGGTCCGCACAGGCGACACCAATCAGAAGTGGCAGGCGTTTACGGGTTCCCTGGCTTTCACGATATGCCTGGCGCTGACCGGTTGCAGCGACGATGCGCCGCCTAAAGCAGGCAAGAGCGAATGCCCTCCGCTTTCCGGCGTACCCATCAATGACCGTGGCCCGATGCCCGATGTGCGGGATTACGAGGCATTCCGCTGTGAGTCGATTGACCGGGATGCCCAGGCCAAGAAAGAACGCCAGTCCCGCGAAGATCGATTCGCAGCTGAAGCTGCCCGGGTTTCTGAGCGCACTGGAGGTGGTCCCGTGATTGCCCTGGATTCCCTCCCTGCGCATCGCGGCGGCACTCTTCGACAAATTCTTCTGTCGCACGGTCTAGAAATCGTGCATGTCAGCGCGCAGGAAGCGAAGCCAGCAGTGATGCCTGGCACGGTGCCGGGCGATGTGCTGATGACGCTGGAGCTTGTGGGTAAGGCCAAGGGCTTGGCGTGCGGACTCAATGACTACGTGGGCTCGCCGTCAGCAGCCAGCGGCCCATTCATCGCCGAGGTGCTCTATCGGGATGGCGCGCAGGTGCTGGACGAACGCACCGACCCCCTGATGTATTGGGCCGCCACGGGCAAGTGCGCGCCAGGCTGAATCACTTCTGGCGCAGGGCAGCGCCCGGCACCAGATAGTCGCCAGCTGCCCATGAAAAAGCCCGCTGCGTGCGGGCTTTTTTGTGGGTCAGGCGGCGCTTTAACTCGCCGCAGCGAGTGAGGCAGCCGCCTTGCGCTGGTCCAGCATCGAGACTGCGCCGCCGCGCATCATGACGAGGGCGCCGGTCTGAGTGTTGCGGGCCAGCGCGCCGATTTCGTGGCCGCGCTGCACGGTGCCCAGCATTTGCCAGCCCGGCAGCTCCACCCACTGATAGAGACGCCACGGCCCCGTGGCGTCTACCGTCAGCTTTGCCCGCTGGCTCATGCCCGGCTGTACCAACCCAGCCGAACCACCTCGGCCACCTCGATGGGCGCCCCGTCCATCTCTGGTGTCTGCAGCTCGATGAAGTGGCCGTAATCGTTGCTGTAATTGGCGCCCTTGGCGGTGCCCAGCAGCTGCCAGTCGCCGTACAGGCTTTCCTGATGCACCAGGCCCTGGGCGCCTGTCACGGGGACGGCCTGCAGGGCGCGGGGGGCGGCGGCGGTGTTGGTCGCCGCATACTGCACGCCATGCATGCCCGGCTCGGTCTGTTCTGCGGCCCAGATATAGGAAATTGCGGTCATTGTGGTTCTCTCTTGCCCCTCATTGCCGGGAGGCGCCGGGCGGGCTGAATGCCCTGTGGGTAATCATGCGGCCAGCTTGCCCTTTTTCACGGCCTCGCGCAGCACGCTGTTGACGCGCGATTGCCAGCCCGTGCCCGTGGCCTTGATGGCCTCCAGCACATCGGCGTCCACGCGCATGGTCATGGGCATTTTGGGTTGTTCCAGCGGGGGCCGGCCACGCCGGGCCAGCGGTTGCATGCCGGCGAGCATGTCGCCCGTGATTTCCATGGTGTCCGGGTCTTGTTCGATGCCCCGGGCAATGGCGGCATCTTCGGCCGCCGTGGGCTGGATCAGCCCCTGTTTCTTAGATTGCTTCATACGCCTTGACCTCTCTGGAGTTTGCCTTGCGGAGACTGACGATTCGCATGGTCTGCCCGCGCTGCACGAACACCACAACGTACAGCCGTTGGCCGATGACGGTGAAGCCGATTTCTCGGACTTCACCATAGTCCCTGCGGTCATCCGGCATGCACAGTACATCGCTCCATTCAATATCCGCCGCCAGGGCCAACGTTACGCCGTGCTTGTCGATGTTCGCCTGGTCTTTGGCGGGGTCGAATTCGATGTCCATGCGAATTATTGTACGTACACAAAATGCGATGTCAATTCTTTTTTTGTATGTACGTTAATCCTTGTAGTCCCAGCACCAGCACCAGCACCAGCACCAGCACCAGCACCAGCACCCGGGCCAGGGCCAGAGCCAGAGCCAGAGCCAGGGCCAGAGCCAGAGCCAGGGCCAGAGCCAGGGCCAAGGCCAACGCCAAGGCCAGGGCCAGGGGCAGGGGCAGGGGCAGGTGGCAGGGGGCAGGGGGCAGGGGGCAGGGGGCAGGGGGCAGGCGGCAGGGGGCATGGCATCAGGACTAGCCGAGCGATTTAAGCGGCCTGTATCGCGCGTGGACTCCCGTTGGCCTCACCCCCTTGACCGCTCGCTTTGCGGCCCGTGGTGGGCCGCTGTCCGTGCCTGGGAGGCACTGTCGCACGCCCCGGGGCGGCGCATATACACCCGAACCCCCGTGTCCCCCCCTCGGCGCGCGGTTGAGTCCCCGCCGCACCTGCGCGCTAAACATGTGGCTTTCGTCGGGGGTGTCGGCACGCTGGCGCGCAAGGCGTGGTGGCGCCTTGCAGCCGATTCGCTGGACCGTTTCGGTGTCGGGAATCGTCGGGAAATGCGCGGTTTTGTCACATGGCGAAATGTGGCTGCGGCGCACAAGAAAAATCCCGCGCTGGGCGGGATCGGTGGCGGGGTCGCTGGCGGTCATCGGCTCCAGCGTTTGCCTGGTTGCCGCGTCTTTTCGCCGCCGGCCCGCTCCATCTCCAGGCGTGTGGTCAGGCCGTTGTCATCCAAGGTGTGCTCCACGGTTTTGCACAGCCACTGCTCGCCGTCGATGTCTTCCTTGAAGCCGCTCACGGTGACGGGCGATTGCACCATTACTGATGGGTCGCCGATGGCCAGGGTGATCTCCAGCGTAGCGGCACCACGCTGCAGGCGCCCGCGCTCGGCCCGCGCCGCAGCCATGGCGTCATCTTCGGTGGCGTAGCTGTCCTTGAGAGTCTTGAGGTTTTCTTCCTCGCCGTCGATGGCGGCCTGGCGGGATGCGCGGCCGTTGTCGTGCCAGTAGGCCCGCACGCCCGTGTAAGCATCACGCGCGGCGGTGTGATAGCGGTGGCGGTCCCCGTCCTGGCGGCGGATCTGCACGGCGGCCAGCTGCTTGCCGCTGGCATTGCGCGTGCTGCCGATGGGCAAAAACACCAGGCGCCCCTTCTTGACCGTGGCCACGGCGTCGTGCTGTCGGCCCAGGCGCGTGAGGAAGTGCATATCGCTTTCGTTGGTCTGGTCGATGTGCTGCACCGGCAGGCCGGCCAGGGCGTCGTCCACATTGGCCTGCATGCCGTTGCGCTTGGCGATGTCCCGCACCACGTTGCCCAGCGTGGCGCCGTGCCAGCTGTTGCTGGCCCGCTGGCGCAAGGTCTGGCGCATCTCTGCACTGCGGGCGCGCAGCATGATGGTGTCGGGCGCGCCGCTGTGCTCGATCTCATCAATGATGAATTCGCCTTTGTCCCACCAGCCGCCGCCGCGCGTATAGCCGAGCTGCAGCGCCAGGTGGGCGCCCACGGGCGGGAGCGCCAGGCTGTCGCGGGAATCGTCCAGCTCGATGTCCAGCTGGTCGGCCTTTTCGCCACGGCTTTCGCGCAATGACAGGCGGATGAGTCGGCCGCGCAGGTTCTGGGTGATGTTGCGGCCGTCCAGCAGCAACTGGTAGTCGGGCTTTTGGTAGACGCCCTCGGGGTCTTGCAGATCGATTTCCATGGCCCTGCCTTATTCCATCCACCAATCCCAATCGTCCCATTCCTCGTCTGGCGCGCCATCGCCGCCTGTGCCGCCTGATGGATCAGCCTGGCGATCATCGACGCGCGCCAGCTGCAGCGTGAATTCGATGCGTCGCGGCAGGCCTTCGCGGATAAACAGGGTGCCAGTTTCTTCCACAGATTCAATGACCCAGGCGCCGAATACTTCGCCAGCACCGTTCACCAGCGCATAGGCGGCGCCGGTGTCTCCCATCTGCCGCAGCTTGTCGATGGTGCGGCGGTTGCCGAAGTGCTCGGGCGCCTGCAGGCCTGAGAGGGTGATGGTTTCGTCACCGGGGCCGAGGAATTGCCGCGCTGGCCTGGCGCCCACACGGCTATTGCTGGGGTGTCGCCAGGCCGTGCTGCGGCGCAGTTCCTGGTATGCGAGTGTGTCGAGGGCAAAGACGAATTGCCCCAGGGCGGCCATCATGGGCAGTTCTCCTAGTCGATGTCGGCCAGCTGGCTGTAGCGGCGCGACGCGCGGTCACGCTCGCGCCGGTCCAGTTCTGCGGACACGGCGCGGGCGATGGCCTGCGCGTCCTGGCCCGGGGCCGCGTTGATGGTGATGCTGATGGGGCCGCCGCCCGCCGCCGGCGCGGAACCGCTGGCCATGGCCATGGGGGTGGATGCAGCAGCGCCCATGGGCGCCATGGTGATGCCGGCCAGGCCCACGGCCGCCACGCGCGCCAGCGCCTGGCCACGCTCGATGCCCAGGGCCGCGCCCTCGCTGATGTGCTCGCCGTAGCGCATGAACACGCGGGAAGGGGATTGGATCTGCATGGGCTCGGTGAACCAGAGCTTGATGCTCTCGGCCATTCCGCCCATCACTTCCCTGGCTGCATCCCACTTGGCGCGGATGCCCGCAATCAGCCCATCCACCAGGTCACCGCCGGCGGTGAAAAACTTGTCCTTCCATCCCACGATGTCCTGCCACAGTGCATCAGCCCCTCCGGCCACGCTGGCCCACCACTGCGAAACCGCAGTGCTCAGCTGGTCGCAGATGGTCAGGAAGCCGGCCTTCATCTGGTCCCAATTGCGCCATATGAGATAGGCGGCGCCTGCGATCAGGGAAATGGCGATCCCCAGCGGCGAGCCCAGGAGAAACCGCCCCACGAACAGCACCACACGGGCGATTGCCATGATGGCCTTGCCCGCGAAACTGGCTGCCCAGGCCAGTCCGGTGCGGAGAACGCCGGCAACCCAGGCGATAGCCTGTCCGGCCCTGGCCATGGCTCCACTGAGGCCCGCCCAGATCCTGGCCAGCAGGCTCCCGCCAGCAGCGGCTGCAGAGGCGCCGCCGAAGATTCTTGCAAACAGGAATCGCACCAGGGCGCCTTTGGCCAGCAGCAGGCCCAGAGGGATGAGCAGCGCGGTCATTACAGCGCCAAAGCCCAGAAATGCGGCGCCCGTGTACATCACAGCCTTGGTCAGACCCGGGTGCGCCTGCGCGAAATTGGACACAGCCTCAGTCACCGCTGTGACCTTCTCCAACAGTTGGACGTACAGGGGAAGGGCGGCCTCGCCCATGCGCAGATAGAGGTCGTCGCGGCGCTTTTCGAGGTCGATTTCCTTGCCGCGCGGTCCTTCCTTGACCATGCCGTGCAGCGTGTCCACGTTGGCCGCGCGCTCGTTAAGCGCATAGCTCTTGTTGATCATCGCCCGCTGCTGGAACATCGTGGCGAACAGGCCGGCCGCGTTGCGGTTGGAAAAGATGCCGCCGATGGCGTCCAGCACTTCCTTCTCGCTCTTGATGCCCTTGGCATTGAGCGCCGGCACCAGCACGGTTTCCAGCCACTCGAATTGACTGCGCTGGAACACATCGGAGCCCTTGAGCGCCCCAACGCCGAGCTGGGCAATCTGGCCCACCTTGTCGTGCTTGACCTTGGACGGGTCGGCGATCAGGCCCAGCGTATCCAGCATGTTGGCGGCCCGCTTGGTGGTACGGCCCTGGTACAGATTCTGGTAGGCGGACATCATGCCCGTGCCCACGCGGTCGCCGCCCATTTCCTGCACCAGCGGCTCCAGGCGGTAGAAGAATTCCTTCTCGCTGATGCCCTTGGCGGCCACGCCGCCGGTCTTGATGAGGTTGAGCCAGTCTTCGGCGCCGACCCGGCCGCCTGTGGCTGTCAGCACCTGCTGCACCAGGTTGCCGTTGCGCTCGAAGTCCTCCCGGTTGTTGGCGCCGTTGCGCATTTCGATGACCTTGAGCATGTCCATGAACTTGCGCTCGTTGTCAGCGGCATGCTCGCCCCCGAAGGCGGCCTCGTTCGCAAACTTCATCTTGGCCAGGAAGGGGAGCGCATCCTTGGCGTGGTCGAAGTCATTGAAGACTGTCACGGCATCGCGCATCAGCGCCATGTTGTCCGTGGTGCTGGTGCCGTAACTCTTGAAGTTGCGCGCGTAGTCGATGGCCTTGCCGGCGTCTTCGCCTTCCAGGCCCAGGGCGCGGATGCGGATGGCTTCGCCGGCTGCTGTGCGGCTTTGCCCCATCAGGCCGGTGGCCGCATGGGCTGCGCGGCTGGTGGCGTAGTAGCTGCCCATTCCGGCCGCCGCCATGCCGGCGCCCCGGGCTGCCATGCGGCCGGCGCGTTGCCGGGCATCGGTCAGCGCCTGCAGGCGCGTCTTCTGCGCAGCCATGGCGGCCGTGGTGCGCTCCATGTCCGCGCGCAGGCTGCGTTCCTTGGCGGCCAGGCCCGTGGTGGACATTCCTGCCTGCCCCATGCGGTCGCGCAGCCCCTGCAATGCGGCCTGCTGCTGGGCGAATCGGTCTTTCAGTTCGCGCGCCCTGGCCTGGGCCTGGGCCATCTGGCGCGACATCGCTGCCGTCACGTTGCCGGCCGCTGCATGCTCTGCCGCGAGTGCCCGCACCTTGGCGCGCTGCGCGGCCAGTTCGCCGGTCAGCGTGGCGGATGCCTTGTGCGCGTTGCGGAAATTCTTGATGAGGCCCTGCTGGGCCTCCAGCTGCTTGTAGTTGTCGCGCAGGGTCTTGAGCGCGCGCGACGTGGCCGAGCTGCCAGAAACCACGCGCCGCAGCGGCCCGGTCACGCGGTCCACCGCGCTCATGATGACTTCGAGGCGGAGCCTGTCCACGGCGTTCTCCTGCTGCTATTTCTTTGGTGGCGCGTGCACTTCGTTCCAACGCTTGACGGCGCGCTCTCGCCAGTCGATCAGTTCGTCCATCTCCATGGCATACATGGCAGAAGGCGGCCAGTGGAACACCATGGCCAGGTCGGTCATGTAGTCCTCTACACGCCCGCTTGATCCCTGGCCGATGCAGGCAGCAAAAAATTCACAAGCTCCGTTCCCACCTGCAGGACATCGGTAATGTCCATGTCCTTGACTTCATGGGGAACGATGCTGGGATGCGTCACGCGGGGCAGCACCTTGACGATGGCATCGGTGTTCATCTGCATGAGGTCCACCAGAGAGACACCGCGCAGGTCGCCGGTCTGCGGCTTGATGATCTGGATTTTTGCCAGGTCCCCGCCCTCGCGCTTGATGGGCGTTTCCAGCGTCACGGTGACACAAGGGCGTCCGCCCACGGTGTTTTGTGTCGCAGCTTGCGGCTTGTCGGTAACTTCGGTCTTGCCTGTCATGTTGTGTTTCCCCGCGTGAATTTCAAAAAGTAGCGGGCGGGCCGGGTTGGGCGGCGCCGCCCGCAGGTGGTTGCTTGGTTGTGTGATCAGATGCCCAGATCTGCGCGCACGTTGGCCAGGATGTCCTCGCCGTCCACGATGCAGATCATGTTCACAAGGTCAATCTCGAAGTGCACGCGGCCGCCGACGGTCAGCTTGTAGTAGCTCAGTGCATAGGTGTAGTTCTGCTCGGTCATGTCGCCGGCCTTCTGGCTGCCGGCGTCCAGCTTGGCCAGCCGGCCGCGCATGATGGCCTCGCAGGCCTGCGAGCCACTTTCATCGTCACGCGCCAGCGAGCCGGCAAAGCGCAGCATCACGGCATCGTGGCGGCGCGAACCCCATTTGGCGGTCAGGCCATCAAGGAAACCGGCGCCCTTGATCTCGGCTTCCATCTTTTCCTGGCCCATGTCCAGGGCGATCTCGCCATCCATGCCGCCGGCGCGGTAGTCCTCCAGCTTGCGGGACAGCTCGGGCAGCTTCACCTCGGGAACTTCGCCGCGATAGCTCACGCCGTCCACGAACAGCGCGAAGTTGATCAGTTTGCGTGGCAGTGCCATGTGTTGCTCCTGTGCTTACAAGCCGCTGGAAACGCGGTTGGCGAAGTCGAGATAGAAACGGTCGGTGATGCGCTGGCGGAAACCCAGGTCTTCCAGCGGCGGCACGGGCGTGTAGTCGTAGTCGATGAGCAGCTTGCCGGTCTTCAGCGTTTCCGTGCTGTTGACGGTTTCGTCGTACCAGCATTCGCCGCCCAGGATGTAGCTCTGGGAGCGCAGCGTGCGAAAGCGCGAATTGATGCCCTCGATGATGTCCTTCACGATGGACGGATGCAGGGGCTTGTCAACGAACTCGAAGTGCCCCTCCACCATGGTGTCGGCCAGGATGTGGGCCGTGCGCGTGGCGGTTTCAAAGGCGAAGTTCTGCTCGGTGCTGCAGGTACGGTTGCCCCAGAAGCGGAACCCCTGGTGATTGATGAGCGTCGTGACTTTGCCCTCATTGAGCAGGTCGGCGTCTGAGTCCGTGCCCTGCAGATCCCAGTACACGCTGCGGCTGATGCCGGTGGGGCCGTTCAGGGGCACATTGGACAGGCTCTTGTGCCATCCTTGCTCCGCGTCAATGCGAGCGCGCAGGCCCAGGGCATATGCGGTAGCCGGTGCGACGATGCTCTTGTTCTGCACCGTGCTCCAGCGGGTGAATTCCGGCCAGATGAGCATGGTTTCGCGCTTGCCGAAATCGTTCCGGTAGAGCAGGGCCGCGCTCACGTCCTCACACTCCCAGGCCGAGGCATAGACCATTCCGCGCAGCTTTTCGCCGATGGCTGTAAGCGCATCGGCGACGGGCTTGGCGTCCAAGCCCGGCGCGCCCAGGATTCGCGGCTTCACGCCCAGGGTGGCCTGTGCATCCAGTAGAGCCTGCGCGCCGGTCCGCTTGCCGTTGCGGTAGTCGCCCACGGCCTTGCTGATCTGGTCGGCTTGGCGCTCCTCTTCGGTGGCGCCAACCCCGTCAGCAACCCGCACGATGACCATGGCGGGGCGGCATTGCTGCTCGATGGCTTCCAGCGATGGCGCCAGCGTGCCCAAGGTTCCGGCCTTCTCCAACGCACGGCGAATGTCTGTGACGAGCACGGGCGTGTCCAGTGGGAAGAACGCTGCGTCTGCATCGCTGGCCGTGGCCACCATGCCGATGACCGCCGTGGAGACGATGCGCAGGGCGGTGGTGCCGGCGTTCAGTTCGGTGACGCGCACGCCGTGGTGAAAACTTGCTGTGGCCATTGTTGAGCCCCTGAATGTGTTGCTGGTGCGCGGCTCGCGCGAGATGAGCCTATGGTGCTCGGCACCAGCCGCAATTGCCAGAAATGGCCGCTGTCGCTGGGCGTACGACACAAAGACAAAGCCCGCCGAGTGGCGGGCTTGCGGTGTTGGTGCGGGTGGCGCGGCCAGGTCAGGCCGGCAGCTCGTCGGGGCGCGGCGGCGTGTCCGTGATCTGCAGGGCGCGGCCGTCTGCGATCAGGCCCACGGCTTCCAGCAGCTGCACGCCGGCCGCCACGTCCGGGTCGTCCAAGTCGATGAAGCTGGCCAGCTCCTGGTCCTTCAGCGTGCTGCGCAGCTGGGCGGCCTGCATGCGCTCCATGGTGCCGGCCTCTGCGCGGTCTACGGCCGCCCATTCGATGGCGGCGCGCTCGATGCCGGTGAAGCGGCGGCGAAACGCCAGCGGCGTGATGCGCCGGCTGATCTTGGGCGGTGGCACGTCCACCCATTTGGCGCCAGTCCAGCGGCGGCCCAGCACGCTCGTGTCGTATTGGGACAGGCGGTGCATGTCGGCAGCGGTGATTTCCTCGTGGGCTTGCGTCAGCGCCACAGCTACGCCAGATGCATTCAGTTGGGCATAGAAATAGGCGGCCATCATTTGTACTCCACCAACTCCCAAGACACCAAAATATTTGTCGCGTTAATAACCTGATTTCCCCAATCAAACTGTATTTGACTACTGTTGATGAGCTTCGCGTAGGCAAATCGCCCGTATCCATTGCTGACAAATGCCGCACCGCCAATAAAGTGAAGCGATGCTCGCTCCATCGTTACAGGGCTCACATTCACAATTACAGGATTACTGCCCGAAGGCGTTTCCCCACTCATCGACACAACCCCGCGCTGCACGCTCTTTACCGCTCCGGTATTGGCCACTTGGCTGCTCACCCACTGCACGCGGTTGTCCACGGTGGCGATTTCTGTCCGGGCAGCTGCCAGACTTTGATTCAGCGCCGTGATTTCCGCGCGGGCGCGCACCAGGTCACTGCTGATGACCATCTCCATGCCGCTCATGCCTGCACCTCCGATGCGTTGCTGCCGCTGACGCGCCCGGCCACATAGGCCATGGTTTCGGTGCGCGTGCGGCCCCTGTAGTTGGTGGTCACGGTGTTGACCGTGCCGTCTGCGTTGTAGGCCACGGTGGTGGTGGCCAGCTGTCCGTCCACGGTTTCCACGACGGTGGAGACGCGGCCCGAGCCGTCATAGGTGATGACGGTTTTTGATGGGCCGTTGGCGGGGCCCAGGGCCATGTCTTCGGGCTTGAGCACGATGGTCTTGCCGGTCTTGGTGTTGACCTTCTCCACCTTGGTAGCGCCCAAGTCGTTGATGGCCAGGCGAATGAGGCCCAGGCTTTCATCCACCTCCAGGGAGACGGCGCGCCGGGCCACTTCCTCGTCGATGATTTCCAGCGCGCGGATGAGCTTGGGCAGATCCACCTCCAGCGTACTGCCTGGCAGTGGCAGGCCCAGGTGCTCGGTCTGGCCCTGCCCGGTTGCAATGCTGTTGTCGCTCATGGGGCCTCGCTCACAGGATGACGGCGCGCAGGTCGCGCACCTTGGGCCGGGCCGTGGTGGTGCCGGTGAGGGTGAGCCGCAGGCGCAGACTGGTGGTGTTGATGCCCTGCAGCCGGTGCGTGATTTCGATGGAGCCCGCCGTCTGCTGGCTGCTGGACAGGTAGGGCACTTCCTGCCATTGCTGGCTTGCGGCCAGCTGCATGTGGACGGCCACGGCCGCGCCGGCTGGAATGTCGCCCACGAACAGGACGCGCAGATCCGTGCCGCCCGCTGTCGCAATGCTGGGCGTGATGTAGGTGCCAGCGTTGAGCAGGCTTCCGACCAGCAGCAAGGGGGCGGCGTCGAGCACGGCGCCCAGGCCGTTGTCTCCCACGCGCAAGGTGGCGCGTACGCGCACACTGCCGTTGTGGGCCGCCGAAAGCTTGACGGGCTGGCCCACGTCTGCCTCGATGGTCTGCTGCAGGGCGCCGCCAGCGTCCAGCAATTCCAGCGCGTAGCTGATGCGAGCGGTGGGCTCGGGCTGCGAGGCGCCCGCGTTGAGCATCAGTGAGGTGGCATTGGCCACGGCTTGCGTGCCCAGGGTGACGGTTTTGCTGTTTGCGGTGTACTGCACGGCCAGCAGCTCAAAGCGCAGCATGCGGTTGGCGTGCCGCGTGACGATGGCCGAGGCATTGATTTCCAACATCTGGCCCACTTCGGCCTGCGCCGCCGTGACCCAGCCGCCGCCGCCCTGGCTGGCCTCGCCCACCTGGGCCACTTCCAGCGCGGTCTGCGTATCTGCCGCAGAAACGCTGATGGCATAGCCCGTCCTGGCGCGCATCAGCACGGGCGCCGGCCAAGTCACGCGCGTGGCCTGACCGGCCACGTTGATCTGCGCGGGCTCAAGGCGCCGGACCACGGCAGCTATACCGGGCATGCCCGCATCGTCCAGCTCGGACAGCACGACGATGACGGGGCCGCCCACGGCGGCAAAGTGCAGATCCAGGCCCGCGCACTGCAAAGCGGCGGCAGGGGTGACTGTTTGGACGATGGTGCTAGATGACATAGGTGAGGGTCGTGTGGACGGCAGAACGGGCGCCCCATGCGAGGTTTGCCGTTGCTTGCACATACAGTTTTACGGATGCGGCGCCCACGAATTGCGCGCGCCCTATGGTTCCCTGCTCGCCTTCCAATTCCACGGTTTTCGCACCCACTGGAATACCTGCAGGAATGGTGAATTTGCCGTGCAGCACGCCTTGTGCATCCGCCACCAGGCTGCCGCCAGCGGCCGGCGTGGCGGCCACGGGCTGGCCATCGAAGCGCACGGCCTTCAGCGGCTCCATCGGGCGGAAACCGGCAATCTCGAAAGCCACGTCGATGGTGCGCAGCGTGATGCCACTGGTGTCGATCAAATCCGGGTTCACGCCGGGCTTGATGTTGCCCTCTGTCATCCACGTCAATGGGTTGACGTCATGCCCGAAATTCAGGATTACCTCTTTCGGATAGCGCAGCTCTTGCGGGTGCTCCCAGCGGTCCACGGCCGGTATCAGGGTCACGGTGGCGGGCATTTCGCCGGCCACGGCCAGGCCGTTGACGAGCATGGAGCGGCTGACGCTGGTTTGCCGGATGACGGGCACCAGGCTGTATTCGAGCGCGTGGGTAGTGCGCCCGTCGCCCAGCATGTGGGCGGCCTCGGCTTCGTACAGCTGCAGGGCGCCGCCCGTGACCAGGGCGGTCTGCTCGATGCCCTGGTCGCGCATGCTGTCGTCAATCATGGGATCAGCGAAGTAGCCCTTTTTCAGCCCGCTGTACCGGCCTGCGGTGTCGGTGGCCAGGCGCAGCTCGGCCAGGTCCATCTCGATGTCATCCATGCGGCGCCGATAGTCCACCAGGGTGGCCATGGGCACCATACGCACGCTGTCGGATTCCGTGCGGCGCGTGTCCGCTTCCCAGGTCTGGTAGATGCTGCCCAGGGCTAGCATGCTGTCGGGCACAGCCGGGGGCACAGGCTGCCAGGTGGCGGGAATGCCCTTGACCACGTTGATGAGGCCTTCACCGTCCATGACGATGCGGTCAATGCGGCGCAGTGCGAAACGGTAGTCCACAAGGATCAGCGAACCGACCAGGGCGCCACTCACGTCAAAGCCGCGCGGCGTCTGGTTGAGCACGGGTTCGGTGCTGATGTACTCATAGGTCACGTTGTAGCTGCTGCCCGGCGTGGGCTCGGCGCCGGTCGGGCTCCAGTCCACTTGTTGGGCCGTGAGCTTGTAGTCCACGTCAGGCGTGAAGGTCTTGGCGCCCTGGGTGACGCTGTTGATGCGGATCACGCTGCCATCGGGCAGCGGGTCGGCCGCGCCCACGAAACTGCCGTGCACCACCTGGGCGGTCTTGCGGCGCGTGACGCGCACGGTGGCCGGCTCCAGCACGGGCCAGCGGTCGAAAGTCACATGCTGCTGGGCCTCGGTGGTGCTGCCGTGGGGCTCGCTGCTCACCTGGGCCATGTTGGGCTCGGCCGCGTAGACCAGGCGGCGGTCGGCCGGCACATCGATGGCCGCGCCCACGATTTGCGCCGTGCCGGCCTTGACGGCATAGACCTGGCGGCCCTGCTCATCGTCAGGCAGCTGGATGGTGAGCAGGCCGCGCACGGCGTAGGTGCCGCCCGTGCTGCGCTCGTCATAGCGGCGGATGGCCTGGGTGACGGCGTTGAGCTGGGGCGCGGGCTCGCGCGGCTTGACGATGCCATCTTCAACGGTCCACACGGGGTAGAAGTCGCCCGCGCCCTGGCCCTGCAGGCCCCAGACCACGGACACCTTGATGCGGTCGGCGCCGGGCTCGCCGTAGCCGCTGGTGCCCACTGCGGGGTTGTAGAGGCTGGGGTCTTCCTCGGCGGTGACGATGCGCGTGGAGTACAGCACGCCCACGTGCACGGTGCCCTGGGTGGCGATCTGCAGCGCTGCGGCGGCCACGTCATGCACGGCGCCGTGGATGTAGACGCTGCCGGCCTCCAGCTGGCAGGCGCCGGTTTCTGGGTCCACGGTGCAGCGCGCGCCGGCCGTGATATCGCCGTTGGAGAACAGCACATCGGCCACGCGGCGCAGGCGGTAGTTGGCCTGGGCCTGCATCTCGTTCGGCTCGGCCGACTGCGCCACGCGGTCGGCGTGGAAGATGTGCTCTGTGTAGCCCTTGGCGGGGTCGAATCGGTTGTAGCTGGTCATGCGCGGCTCACAGGGGAATGACGATTTCTTCCGTGGCCTTGGTCGTGCCGCTGCGCAGCACGGGCGGCCGGTTCTCCAGGCAATACACGGTGCCGGGGTTCTCGATCTCGCCGGGCGTGAGATAGCGTTTGCCGGCCGGCACCTCAGGCTTTGCCACGGTGCCGAAGAACACGCCGCATTCGCGCACGGTTTCGCCTTCGGCGTCGGCAAAGGCAAAGGTGGTGCGCAGCACCAGGTAGGGCGTGGGCTCGGCGCTGGTCTTGTAGTAGATGGGGCCGGGCAGCTCGATATCGTGATCTGCCAAGGTGCCAGGGCGGGCATAGCCCACGTCCACCACGGTGCGGCGGCCTATTTCGTCGCGCAGTGCGGTGCGGTCGGTGGGGTTGGCGGGGGCGACTTGCCACTGGCCATCGCCGCGCCCCCATGCGATATGGCAGGGCATGGCGGCCAGGGATTTGGCCAGGGCAATGCGGCCGGCGTCTTGCAGTGTTTGCATGCGGTACTCCGTCTATTCGGTGGATTCGGTGGTCTTGCCGTGGATGTTCGATTGCTGCCAGCGGTCGCCGTCCCAGCGGCCCGTCCAGCCCCGGGCAGGCGCCACGCGGGGCCGGGCGGCGCCTGCAGTCCAGTGGCTGGTGGCCCCCGGCGATTGGCTGGGCCGTGCGTCTGCGCTGGACGCCCAGGCCTCGCCGTAGGCGCTCAGGGGCTGATGCGGGACATGTGGTGCGGTCTGGCCCGGCGTGTGCTGCAGCTGCCCCCCGGCCGGCAGGCGCTGCATGCGGCCGTCCCAGCGCCACACATCCAGGCGCAGCTGGTCAGCGCGGCGCATGCGGCCGCTGGTGTGCTGGTGGTCGGCGCTGCGCAGCGGGGTGAGGTTGGGGCGCTGGGCCTGGGACTGGTTGATGCGGCCTTGGCTGCCGATGACGGGCGGCTCACCCTCGCCCACATCCACGGGCGTGCCGCTGTCGTTGTCCCAGAGGGCGCCGTCCAGCTTGGGCGCGCGATCCCAGCGCAGCGCGCGGAGATCGAAGCGATAGAACACCCGGTAGAAATGGACGTGCAGCGGGATGCTTGCTCGCACCACATGGGCCATGCGCGCGATATCAGCATTGCTGACTTCGCGGCCCGGGTTGATGTGCAGTCGGGCGCCGTCCTCTTCCAGGGTCACGCTCAGGTAGCCCTGCCAGGCCAGCGCGCGGCGCACGGCGGCGGCACTGCCACGCTCGCGCAGCCAGGGCAAGCCCTTGGCCAGCAGCTCGCGCGGGTCGGAAAAATAGCGCTCGAATTGCCCCAGCTGCCACTGCTGGGCCAGCCAGGGCAGCAGGGCCGGGTGCTGGGCGGTGCTGGCCGGCTCGGCCGCGTCGGCCATGGCGCCCCAATCGCGCGGCAGCGTGGTGTCTATCACGCGCTCCAGGCTGGTGGATGCCGGGGGCAGGATGCTGCGGCGCGCGTCCATCAGGCCACCCCTGCGTCGATCAGGTCTACGGCGCCCAGGGCCGGGAATTCGCCGGCGGCGATGGGCGTGATGGGCGCGGGCCGGGCGTTGTCCGGGTAGTCCACGGCGTGCACGCCATCGACGTGCAGCAGCGTGGTGATGTAGCTGCGCGCCACGCTGCCGTCCAGGTTGGCCATGCCCGCAAAGGCCGCCTGCAGGCGCGCCTGCAACTGCTGCAGCAGGCCAGCCGGCGCGGTGCGCGTGCGGGTGATGCGCGCAGTGATGTCGATGGTGTGCGGCACGGCCACGGCCACATTGACGGGCACGCCCAGCATGCGGGCGTTGTCGGCGTTCAGGGTTTGGGACACCAGCTGTCGCACAGCCTGGGCTTGCGTCTGGTCGGTGACCCACAGCATGACGAGCACGCTGCCCGGGGTCTGCTGGCTGGCCCGCACGGAGCGCACCAGGGGCGAGGCGGTGAGGGCGTGAAATTCGTAGTGCTCGCGCGTGCCCTGGCCGGCCAGGGCGGCAATGCGCAGCTGCAGCCGAGTGCGCAGGCGGTCGTCGGTTTCGCCGGCCTGGCGGTCCACGCCGTACTGCGCGGCCAGGTGGTCGAGGTCGCCGCCCGTGGCAAAGGCCAGCAGGTGGGCGCGGGCGGCATCGTTGACGCGGGCACGGTACAGCAGTTCCCGGTAGGCGCAGGCCTCCAGCAGCTTGACGATGGGATCAGATTCGAGCGCCAGGACTTCGGCCAGCTCGGGCGCGCGGGCCAGTATGTCGGCCTTGAGGTCGGCCAGGATCTGCTCGAAGTCCAGCGGCTCGATGATCTGCGGGGCGGGGAGAGTGGCCAGGTCGGTCATGCGCCCCCCGTACTTCCGATTTCCACGGTCAGGCTCAGAGGCTTGGCGCGGGGAGCGTAGTCCGATAGCAGGGCTCCATCGATCACCAGCTGCGCACGTCCTGGCCGCTCTGCGTCGCGCACGATGCGCAGGCGTTCGATGGACAAGCGCGGCTCCCAACGCATGAGCGCAGACGCAATGGCGGAATACAGGCGCGCCTCGGTCTGCGTGTTGTCGGGCTGGTCTATCAGCAGCGGGACCAGCGAACCGTAGGTGCGCCGAGCCACTCGGCTACCCATGGGCGTGCTCAGAATGTCGCCAATGGATTGCACCAGGTGCTCTACAAGCCCGATGCGCCGGCCGGTGGTGCGGCTCATCATCGCGGCTCCCCCGTGTTGCTGTCGCCGCTGCGCACGCCGCCGTGGACGTGGTGCACCAGGCTGATGGCTTCGGCCACCACATCGGGTGCAGCCCGCACCAGATCTCCAACGCTCAACGATGCTTTCGCGGTGCTCAGGGTGATGTCGTCGCGCGAGATGGTGATGGACGCATCCTCAATGCGCAGGGTGAGCACGCCGCTTTCGTATCGGATGAAATGGGTGTTGTCTTTGTTCAGCTTGATGTGCGGCGCGCCATCGCTGGGCTGTTCCATCTGTTCGCTGTACAGGCCCAGCAGGGCCACGCCCTGGCGCATGTCGCCGCCTACGCTCAACACCAGGCCCTGCTCGCCGACCTCCGGCGCCCAGAAGGTGGAGCCTTGCGTGCCGGCGCGCAGGCACTGCACCTGCAGCCAGTCGGTGATGTTGTCTCCGCAGCGCATGCGCACGGCCAGCGGCTTCGCGCGCACCTCGGCCACGGTGCCACGGCGTGCCAGGTTCTCCAGGCGCCGGATCAGCTCGTAGGGGCTTTCTTGCTGCGGTGTATCGGTCATGTGGCCATCGTGCCGCCGCGCACGCGCGAAGCCCAGCAGCGCGTGCTGTGGCTGCCGACATGACAGAAATCAGGGGTGCAGGTGTCGCAGGATGACGTCGCGCAGCAGGTCGGCGTCTTCTGCCGGAATGCCCAGCAGCTGCCGTTCGGGGTAGTCGTACATGGGGCCGTTTTTGGCCACGCGGTCCTGCTCGCCGTAATGATGCACGCGGGCGATGCGATCTGCACGGCCTGCGAATTGCACAACGGCCGCATCGCCCTGGGCCTTTGCCTTGAGCCAACGCTGCATGCGCAGCTTGGCGAACAGAGGGCGGCGGGCCTTGGCGCGGGCGCGGATCTGGGCGCGCTTGTTGCGCAGGCCGTCGCCCTGGGCCTTGCGGGGCTCCCATTTCTCGCCGTCCGGCGTCTGCTGGCTGGCCATGCGCTGGCTGTTGCGGGCGCGCAGCTGCCGCGCCAGGTCCAGCAGCAGGCGGCGGCGCGCTGCCGGCGCAAGCTTGGCCAGCAGCGACTCGGCCCACAGTTCAAGCGCGCGCATATCTGCCATGGCTACATCTCAAACCGCGTGCGCTCTGGCGGGGCGTCGATGTCCCATTCGCACAGCTTCTGATCCTTGAGGTACAGCTCCCAATGCTCGGCCACGCAGTTGCCGCCCGGGTGGCACGGTTCCTTCGGGTGCGTCGCGCTGTAGCGCGTGGGGTGGTCCGGGTCCGGTTTGACTATGACGGCCTCGCGCAGTGGCACGCGAATGCCGACATCTGCGGCGGTGTCGTTGAGCTGCTCGACATCGAAGAGCAGGGCCTTCTGGCGCTTGTCCGCGTTGTCCAGGGCGTCGGACTGGTTGACGCGCAGCCAGGCCACCAGGGGCACGAACAGGGCATCGGCATGCCCGGCATAGTCCAGCACGGTGATTTCTGCCGTGTACAGGTATTCATAGGACAGGCTATCCGCCCCGGTGGCCAGTACCTGGCCTCCGGCCGCGCGCACGATCAGGTTCTCGGGGTTCTCGGCCAGCTTCGGCACGGCCTGCAGGATGAGGCGGCGCAGGCTATCGAGTTTCCACATGCTGGTGCTCCTGCGCCACGGCCTGCGGGCCTGCGTTGATGCGCTGCGCTACCGCGTCGAATGCGCGCTCGCAGGCGGCGCCTCTGGCGCGGGCCTGGTCAGCTGTTGACGCCAGGATTCCCGCTCGCTCATCAGCGCGTCCGAGCACGTCGGCAAGCACTCCGATGGCGTCGGCAGTTGCCTCGCGTTCTGCGGCAGTGGCGGCACTTCGGGCCATGCTTTGGAAATCACGGGTGCGCTGCTCAAGGAGCCTGTCGCTGCGCAGCCGGCCAGCACGTTCAGCATCAGCAACGCGGCCCAGGGCCTCATTTTCTTCACGGGCTTTCCTTTCCTGTTCTTCCATCGCCTGCCGGGTCTGCCTGTCATAGCGGCCCACGGCCTCGATGTAGCGGGTGATTTCTGTCTGGGCCTTTGCTGTCTTCTCTGCCAGGCCCTGCAAGGTTTGCGCGTGCTGGGCCTTGAGGTGGCTGATGCGCAGCTGCTGTACGCTCAGGGCAGCCGCCACAGCAACCAGTGCCCCAGCCCACAGCACAGCGGATTGCATCACTCCGCGTTGACGGTTCATAGGGACTCCAGGCACATCGCCATTTCGCGCCCCCTGCGCAGCTCCAGGCCGCGCAGGCGAATGCCTGCGGCAGTGACCCACGCCGGCAGCTGCTCGCACGCGGCGCGCACATCGCCGGCCTGCAGGCGCAGCAGCATGGTGGAATGCCGGCCGCTCTTGAGCCACACAAAGCCGTCTTTGCTGCCCGCCTGCCCTGGCCCCACGTTGTAGATGAAGCTCAGGAAGGCGGCCAGGGTCTGGTCAGGCATGCCATTGCGCACATGGGCGGGCACCCATCGCTCGAAGACTTCCCAGGCCTCCTGTATGCCCTGGCGGGTCAGCAGGTCGCATTCGGCCTGCGTAGCGCGGTCGCCCATCTGCACGCCACGGGTCCAGCCTTCGCAGATTGTGGGAATGCCGATGGGGTCGCGATATGCGCCCAGCCTGCGGCCTTCCTCCACGGGCAGGAACTGAGCCAGCAGACCAGCCACCCCCACGGCCACTGCCGAAGCTCCTGCAGCAATCTTGATGTTGCTGGGCCACTTCATAGGACGGTCTCCCCACCGGCCTCGTTTTCCAGCCAGGCGGTGAGCGCGCGTTCTTCGCGCCGGTCCTTGCGCCATTGCCAATACTGGCCCAGCAGCAGACCCACCACGCCGACGATGATGCCCACGATGACGCCGATTTCGGAAATCGTCAGACCGCTGACCACGGCGCTGATGGCGCCACCGTAGGTTGCCGTCTTGCCGCCGATGATGGCGACTTTCTCGATGCTGTCTGCCACTGTTTTCTCCCTCTCTCAGTCCCACAGGTAAACGCGCTGGCGGGTCTGTGCCGGCGCGGTGACGAGGCGCACCAGGTGCCCCTCTGGCAAGTCGTCTGCAAACCGACCCAGACCCGGATTGGCGGCCAAGGTGGCCTCCACGTTTCCGCCTGTGGCACCCAGATGGCGCCATACGAGTCCGTCCAGCGTGTCATGCGCGTGCGCGCGCACAGCGAGCCCCGGCTGCATGTTTTCGGGTGTGGCCATCTCAGATCAGCTCCACGATGGTTCGCCGCCGGCCGCGCAGATCCGCGATGGCGTTGCGCAGGTTCCGCTGGAATGTGTCCACGCGGATCTCCAGGCGGGACAGCACACGCCCTTCCTTGCCCTCTCCGTTCGGCAGGGTGTCCAGATCGCGGTAGGCCTCTGCCAGCTCAGCCTGCACATGGCTTTGCACAGCCCGCAGGAACTGCGCCGGCTTGATGCTCTTTCCGTCCACCTGACGCGCGGGCACCTTGTCCAGGGAGGCATGGCCGGCGGCCTCCTGCTCGGCCCGCCAGGCCTCCAGCTGCCCCGTGATGTCGGCGACGGCCAGCACCACGGCCTGGCGCAGTCGCTCGGGGGTCACGGTTGCGTCAAAGCGGCAATCCTTGAGCATGCGGTCGGCGTCCACGTCAGGCCACCAGCCATCGCCGGCAACCGTGCCCGTTGGCTTCTGGTTCGGTGGATTGACGTTGGATACAAACATGCAGGCTCCGGTGTTGAGGTGTGGCGGTGGCCCAGGGCGTTGGACGGTGCTGTGTCAGCTGTCCTTGCCCTGGGGCCGCCACGGGCGCGGGGTACGCTCGGTTTCGGCGGTTGGAGCTATGCCTCTTTCTTGAGGCGGCGCTCCAGCCGCTCGATGTCTTTTTTCACGCCGGTACGGGTGTCCAGCTCGAAGGCGCGCTTGAGCAGCGGCATGGCCTTGCGGCATGCGGTGAGGGGACGGGACTCCATGTCCACATCGCTGCTCGATGTCTTGCCCAGCAGCGCCCAGCCGGCGGCCTTGTAGAGCTTGGCGCGGGCCTGGTCGTGTGCATCCAGTCCATCGGTCATGGCGATGACCTCGGCCGTGATGCGCACGGCGTCCTTGCCGGCCAGCCGGCCCGCCATCACGGCCTCGCCTACCTCATCGATCACGATGGTCTGCACGGGCCGCTCGAATCTGTCGGGCATCTTGAGCCCGTGCTCCAGCGCGTAGCTGGCGAGCGCCAGGCCTCGGTCATACATCCCTGCATCCAGGCTCCAGAGCAGGACCGTGGCCAGCACGTCATCCTGCACGCCCGGCGCGGCCTGCAGTACCGCGTCGATGTAGTCGTCAAACTCGGGCAGCATGGTGCGCTTCATCTCGGCGCGCCGCTCCAGGCTCTGCACGTCCTTCAGGCGCAGGCGGAACTGGTGCAGCTGCGTCAGCTGCATTTCATAGGCCGAGCCTGTGGCCTCGCCGTGCGCGCCGGCATCGGCCGCCTGCTGCGCCTGCTTGGCCGCCAGCACGCGCAAGCGGTGCCGCTGGGCTGGTGATTGGTTCATGGGTTCCCCGCTGGTGTGGCGCCGGCCCGTTCAGAGCCGGCGCGCTAGCTGCTATCAGGCTTCGGGCTCGATCTCGATGTTTTCGACCAGCACGGCCTTGCCCAAGTCTTCGATGACAAAAGCATCGTTGGAGCTTTCGTAGGTCTCCACGCGGTCGCGCTTCGGGTTGTCCAGAATCGACCGGCGGCGCCCGCCCTCCTGGTAGTAGATGGACAGGTTGGACCAGCTGGTGATCAGGATGGCATTGGGCAGGAAGAACGGCACGGCGTTGGCCGCCAGGCGCCCCAGCCGTGCCTGGCTCACCACGATGCTGGCGGCCAGGATCTCGGTGGGTGCCTTCTGGCCATCGACCAGCGGGAACAGCTTGTCATGCATCAGGTCACGGCCTGTTATCGCCACAAGGTCGGCGGCCTCGGCGTGCCAGGGGTCCATCAGTGTTTTGTAGGCGTCGTAGACCAGGCCGTCCAGGGTCTTGTAATCATTGCCCGCACTGGGGCCGACCTTGATTTTTCCGCTGCCCTGCACGACTTCATGCAGCACACGCTCGGGCGCCGTGTTGCGCAGCTGTTGCAGCCATCCGATGTTCACGTCCTGGAGCTTGGGATTGGCTGCCAGGTCGGTGTCTTCGGCCACGTGGGTGCCGTTCCAGCCCACCATGATGCGATCCAGTGCGCAGCGTTCGTAGATGCTGCGGGACAGGCGCGGCTGAAAGTCCTTGAACTTCGCCCACATGTCCATGGTTTGGTAGCGCGTGTGGGTGTCGTAGTTGGTCTTCTCGCAACGGTACTTCGTTCCGTCCATGGCCTTCACGTCGCGGGTCTGGCGGTCCTTGTTTTGCGTGTTGGTACGGCTGGCAGTCGGCCCGGTTACGCCGATGTAGAGCTTTTCGCCTTCCATTTCCGTGACCGGCACGATGTTGATGCGCTTGAGCATCTCGCTGGAATCTTGGATCTTGTTTTCCAGGCGCTGCTGCACGCTGGGCTCGATGGCGAATTTCTCGGCGGCGCTGTCAACGCCATTGAGCTCGGCCTGATCTTTCAGGAACTGGTTGTATTGCTGGCGGGTGAGCTTTTGCATGTCGGTTTCCTCGGTCTGGTGTAGTGGGCTGGCCAGGGGTCAGCAGTCGGCCTTCTCGTAGCCGGCTCCACCTGTGTTCAGCGGTCGCTTGTTGGGGTTGCTGTCGGTTTTCTCGACCTTCTCGCGGAACTCGGCGAAGGCCTCCAGGTGTTCCTCCAGCTTCTTGCGCAGGTCTTGCTGCTCGATGCCGAACTTGGACACCTTGCCGTCCAGCGCTTCCATGGCGTTGCCGGCCTCCTGCATGGCCTCGGTCATTTCCGCCGCGAATCTCTCGCCGGTTTCCTGGCGGCCGGACAGGCGCTTGAACTTGGCCAGCAGCTTGGAAACCACTCCATCGCGGGCCGGGCCTGCCTCGGGCTCGTCTTCGCTGAATTCCAGCTCCGTCTCGATGAACTTCGAGAAGACCTGCTTGCCGTCCTTGGCCGAGAACGAAAGTGCTTCACAGCCGGTACTGGCCGGGCTGTCGGTCACGGCCAGGCCCATCAGATAGGCCTCGCCCTTGCCTTGGAAGTTGGGCTCCACCTCGATGGAGCTGTAAATCTTCTTGCCCTGGCGGTTCATTGCCACCAGCGATTCCAGCGGCTTGATGCTTGCGAACAGGGCCAGCAGCCCGTCCTCGACCTCGCGGGCCTCGACTTCCAGCACGTCGCCCTGGGCGCTGAATGGGCTGTCATGCCACACGCTGCGCTGGTGCTCCACCCAGACCCGCGCGCCGTACTTGGCACGGTTGTAGGTGTTGGCAATCTGTTCGATCCATTCGCGTTTGATTTCGCGCCCATCCACCGTCTTGCCTTCGGTGGCGACCCGGAAAAATTTCTTGCTCATAGCGTGCAGCCAGTGGTGAGAGTTGATCTGGTGCCTATGTTCTTTCGGGGCAAGTTTTGTAGCAATCAGCGCGCTCTGTGGCTGGACGAGTGACAGTTTTTGCATGCTGCTTTTCGCGCGCGCGCGGGACAAACTCCCAGTCATGCCCAGCACTGCAAAACGCGCCAGGCCGGCGCCGCATCGCGCAGCGGCATCGGCCAAGAAAGCGCCCGCCAAGACCGCCGCGAAGAAGGCCACCCAGCAGGCCGACAACCCTCTGCCCTTTGGCCTCGATGGCCTGCCCACAGCGGCGGGCTCAGGTTTGCCGGCTGGCCCGTCCAGTCCCGTGGACGGCGGCGCCGGGGTGCGCCGCGAAGCGAGGGCGTTGTTCTGGATGGGCTGGAAGTTCACGCATATCGCCGAACGGCTGGGCGTGCCGCGCACCACGCTGATTGGCTGGTCGCGCGCTGATGGCTGGGAAGAGGCCAAGCCCGTTGACCGTGTCGCCGGCACGCTGGAGTCGCGTCTGGTCTCGCTCATCGCCAAGGACCAGAAGACCGGCGGCGACTTCAAGGAAATCGACCTGCTCACGCGGCAGATGGAGCGCCTGGCGCGTATCGACAAGTATGGGCAGACGGGCCGCGAAAGTGACCTGAATCCCAACATCGAGCTGCGCAATGCCGGGCCGAAGAAGAAGCCGGAAAAGAACGCCATCACGCCCGAGCAGGTGGACGTGCTGTGCAAAGCCTTCCTCGATTCGCTGTTCGACTACCAGCGCACCTGGTGGGGTGCAGCCATGGAGCGCACCCGGCAGATCCTCAAGAGTCGGCAGATCGGCGCCACCTGGTACTTTGCCCGTGAGGCATTGATTGATGCGCTCCAGACGGGGCGCAATCAGATTTTCCTGTCGGCCAGTAAAAACCAGGCCCAAGTGTTCCGCAACTACATCATCGCTTTCGTGAAGAAGGAGATTGGTGTCACGCTCACAGGCGATCCCATCATCTTGCCCAATGGGGCCGAGCTGATTTTCCTGGGCACCAACTCGCGCACGGCCCAGAGCTACCACGGCAATCTGTACTTCGATGAATATTTCTGGACCACGAATTTCACCGAGCTGAACAACGTGGCCAGTGGCATGTCGTCGCACAAGCAATGGCGCCTGACGTATTTCAGCACACCCTCCAGCCTGCAGCATGAGGCCTACGCGCTGTGGAACGGCTCGCACATCACCGACCGCAAGCTGGACATCGACCTGCGCCATGAGCACCTGGCCAACGGCTTTCGAGGCGCGGACGGCATCTGGCGCCACATCGTCACGATCGAGGATGCCGAGCGCGGCGGCTGCACCTTGTTCGACATCGAGAACCTGCGCTCCACCAAGGCCGCCACTGTCTTCGCCAATCTGTACCTGTGCCAGTTCATGGATGACGCGCTGGCCGTGTTTCCGCTGTCGCTGCTCCAGCGCGGCATGGTGGACCCCTGGGAGGCATGGAAGGACTTCAAGGCCTTCACACAGCGGCCCTTCGGGCACAAAGGCGTGTGGGTTGGATATGACCCCAGCCATACCGGCGACAAGGCCGCGCTGGTGGTCCTGGCGCCGCCTGAAAAGCCCGGCGGCAAGTTCCGCATCCTGTACCGCAAGCAGATGCACAAGATGGAGTACGAGGACCAGGCGGCGGAAATTCAGCGCATCTGCAAGCAGTTCAACGTCGAGAAGATGACCATCGACACCACCGGCATGGGGCAGGGCGTCTACCAGCTTGTGCGCAAGTTCTTTCCCGCCGTGCGCGGCCTGCGCTACAGCCTCGAAGCCAAGATCCTGCTGGTGCTCAAGGCCCAGACCGTGCTGCGTGCAGGCCGGCTGGAGTTCGACCAGGACGACAAGGAAATGGCCGCCAGCTTCATGTCGGTCAAGCAGGAGATGACACCCACGGGCCGCTCCATCACCTACAGCAGCGGCCGTTCGGAGCAGACCGGCCACGGTGATCTGGCGTGGGCAACCATGAATGCGCTTTCCAACGAACCACTGGAGCAGGGGACCGAGTTCGCCGGCTCCACGCTCTCGCAATCCTTTGTGGAGATATCCGAATGACCGAAGCCACCCAGGCCAGCGCAGCGCCCGGCAATACTGCAGCCGCCGAATCCGCGCCCGCAGGCGCCGCGCGCTCTGTGATGTTCACCTTTGGCGATCCTGAGCCAGTGGTGGGCGGGCGCGCTTCCATCCTCGAATACATCGAGTGCATGGATAACGGCCGCTGGTATGAGCCGCCTGTCAGCTTTGCTGATCTGGCGCGCATGCTGCGTGTCGGCGCCCACCATGAGTCCGCCATCCGCTTCAAGGTCAACGTGTTGACCAGCACGCTGATGCCGTCGCCCTATCTTTCGCCTGGTGCCTTCCAGGCCTTCGCCTTGGACTACCTCACGCTGGGCAATGGCTATCTGGAAAGTAGGCGCAATCTGGTGGGGAGCCTGCTCCGGCTCGAGCACACGCTTGGCAAGTACATGCGGCGCGGCAAAGAGGCCGGGCAATATTTCCAGATCAGCGATTTTCAGAACGAGCACGAATTCCCGGCCGGCCAGGTCTTCCATCTGCGCGAGCCCGACATTCACCAGGAGGTATACGGCCTGCCGCAGTATCTGGGCGCCGTGCAGTCGGCCCTGCTCAACGAGGCCGCCACGCTGTTCCGCCGTCGCTACTACGCCAACGGCTCGCACGCTGGCTTCATCCTCTATGTGACCGACCCCGCCCAGCATGAGGAAGACATCGAGGCAATGCGCGATCAGCTCATCAAGTCCAAGGGCGTGGGCAACTTCAAGAATCTCTTCTACTACGCGCCCAACGGCAAGGCCGATGGCATCAAGCTGATTCCCATCAGCGAGGTGGCTGCCAAAGATGAGTTCGTCAACATCAAGGCCAGCAGCAGGGATGACGTGCTTGCTGCGCATCGGGTCCCGCCCCAGCTGATGGGCATGATGCCGAACAACGTTGGCGGGTTTGGGGATGTTGAAAAAGGGGCGAAGGTCTTTGCGCGCAACGAAATCCGGCCACTTCAGTCGCGTATCAAGGATGAGCTGAATGCCTGGGCTGGTGCCCCGGTCTGCGACTTTCGGCCTTACTCCCTGGATGATGACGAGTAGGTTCCATCAACTCGGTTGCCCGTTGGATTCCCGCAAAATCATCGTAAGTAGTTGATTTTTCAAGAGAGTCGCCCCGCCCCCCGCGCACCACGCACCAACGCCGCTCAACTGCGGCGAACACTGCTCAAGCCCGCTTCCTGTAGGGACGGCCCGTTTGCAAACGGATTGGGGGATTCCCCGCAAGTGGGTGCGTCCGGAGGTTAAAACCGCCTCGTTTATAATGTCCGGCTTCGCTTACATCACGGGTTGAGCGAACCATGTGCGGTCCCCAGCGGCCAGGCGCATGTGATGTAAGCCCTTGAAATCTGAGGTGCCGCGCGGCCGACTGGCTTTGGCTCGCGTTGCACCGTGACTTTTGCGCAATACGGTGCGGGCTGTACAGCAGCCGGCACGGTCCAATCCCTCATAGGAACAAACATGGCCGTTACTGTTGAAACCCTTGAAAAGCTCGAGCGCAAGATCACGCTGAGCCTGCCCCTGAACTCCATCCAGAGCGAAGTCGAGAACCGCCTCAAGCAAGTGGCGCGCACCGTGAAGATGGACGGCTTCCGTCCCGGCAAGGTGCCGATGAGCGTGGTGGCCCAGCGTTATGGCTATTCGGTGCAGTACGAAGTGCTCAACGACAAGGTCGGCGAGGCTTTCGCACAGGCTGTCAACGAAGCCAAGCTGCGCGTGGCCGGCCAGCCCCGCATCTCCGAAAAGGAAGGCGCTCCCGAGGGCGAGGCACAGTTCGAAGCCATCTTCGAAGTGATGCCTGAAGTCAAGATCGGTGACCTGACCTCGGCCGAAGTCGAGAAGCTGACGGCCGAAGTGGACGACGCCGCCATCGACAAGACCGTGGACATCCTGCGCAAGCAGCGCCGCACCTTCGCGCAGCGCGCCCAGGCCGATGTGGCCGTGGACGGCGACCGCGTGACCGTGGACTTCGAAGGCAAGATCGACGGCGAGACCTTCTCCGGCGGCAAGGCCGAAGACTTCCAGTTCCTGGTCGGCGAAGGCCAGATGCTCAAGGAATTCGAAGATGCAGTGCGCGGCATGAAGGCCGGCGAGTCCAAGACCTTCCCCCTGGCTTTCCCCGCCGACTACCACGGCAAGGACGTGGCCGGCAAGACCGCCGACTTCCTGGTGACGGTCAAGAAGATCGAGGCCGCCAACCTGCCCGAAGTGGACGAGGCTTTTGCCAAGGCCCTGGGCGTGGCTGAAGGCACGGTCGAAGGCCTGCGCGCCGACATCAAGAAGAATCTGGAGCGTGAAGTCAAGTTCCGCGTCCAGGGCCGCAACAAGCAGGCCGTGATGGACGCGCTGGTGTCCAAGGCCGAACTGGAACTGCCCAAGGCCTCGGTGCAGGCTGAAGTCGCCCGTCTGCTGGAAGGCGCTCGCGCCGAGCTGCAGCAGCGCGGCATCAAGGACGCCGACAAGGCCGAGATCCCTGAAGACGTGTTCCTGCCCCAAGCCGAGCGCCGCGTGCGCCTGGGCCTGGTGGTGGCCGAGCTGGTGCGCGCCAACGAGCTGCACGCTACGCCCGAGCAGATCAAGGCCCACGTGGAAGAGCTGGCCGCCAGCTACGAAAAGCCCGAAGACGTGGCACGCTGGTACTTCGGTGACCGCCAACGCCTGGCTGAAGTCGAAGCCGTTGTCATCGAAAACAACGTGACCGAGTTCGTGCTGGGCAAGGCCAAGGTCTCCGACAAGGCCGTGTCCTTCGACGAACTGATGGGCCAGGCCTGAGGGTTTGAGCACCGCCTGCCTGCCGCTTCGTGAGATCGGCGGGCGGGTTGGCATCTGCGGGGCTTGTGCTTTGGCGCACAAGCCCCATTTTCTTTCCGGATACGGCTAAAGTAGCCCCCTAGTACTGGAGAAAACATGAGCGCATTGGAAACTCAGGGTTTGGGCATGATCCCAATGGTCATCGAACAGTCCGGCCGCGGAGAGCGGTCGTACGACATCTACTCGCGCCTGCTCAAGGACCGGGTGATCTTCCTGGTGGGCCCTGTCAATGACCAGACGGCCAACCTCGTCGTGGCCCAGCTGCTGTTCCTTGAAAGCGAAAACCCCGACAAGGACATTTCGTTCTACATCAACAGCCCCGGCGGCTCCGTGAGCGCTGGCCTGGCCATCTTCGACACGATGAACTTCATCAAGCCCGATGTGTCCACGCTGTGCACCGGCATTGCAGCCAGCATGGGCGCCTTCCTGCTGGCCGCTGGCACCAAGGGCAAGCGCTTTGCGCTGCCCAACTCCCAGGTCATGATCCACCAGCCGCTGGGCGGCATGCAGGGCCAGGCCACCGAGATCGAGATCCACGCCCGCGAGATCCTCAAGACCCGCGAGCGCCTGAACAAGATCCTGGCCGAGCGCACGGGCCAACCGCTGGAAAAGATCCAGCACGACACCGAGCGCGACTACTTCCTGTCCGCCGACGAAGCCAAGGACTACGGCCTGGTCGATCAGGTGATCAACAAGCGCTCCTGAAGCCCGGAGGCTGTATGAGAATGGGCGGCGTTTTCCCCCTACGGAAAACGCCGCTTTCCATTTGGTTATCATCCTTTTCCATATTTCTGTAACAAGGCACCGACCCCATGGCCGAGAAAAAAGGCTCCTCCAGCGAAAAAAACCTTTATTGCACCTTCTGCGGCAAGAGCCAGCATGAGGTCAAGAAGCTGATCGCGGGTCCGTCAGTCTTTATCTGCGACGAGTGCATCGATCTCTGCAACGAGATCATCCGCGACGAGCAGCCCAGCACCGAGGCCAAGGACGGCCGAGGCGACCTGCCCACGCCCGCCGAAATCAAGGCCAACCTGGACAACTACGTGATCGGCCAGGACCTGCCCAAGCGCACGCTGGCTGTCGCCGTATACAACCACTACAAGCGCCTGCGTCACAAGGACAAGGCCGGCAAGGACGAGATTGAGCTGGCCAAGAGCAACATCCTGCTCATCGGTCCCACGGGCTCCGGCAAGACGCTGCTGGCGCAGACGCTGGCGCGCATGCTCAACGTTCCCTTCGTCATGGCCGATGCCACCACGCTGACCGAGGCCGGCTACGTGGGCGAGGACGTCGAGAACATCATCCAGAAGCTGCTGCAAAGCTGCGAATACGACGTCGAGCGTGCGCAGCGCGGCATCGTCTACATCGACGAGATCGACAAGATCTCGCGCAAGTCCGACAACCCCAGCATCACGCGTGACGTGTCGGGCGAGGGCGTGCAGCAGGCCCTGCTCAAGCTCATCGAAGGCACCATGGCCAGCGTGCCCCCGCAAGGCGGCCGCAAGCATCCGAACCAGGACTTCCTGCAGATCGACACGACCAACATCCTGTTCATCTGCGGTGGCGCGTTCGCGGGCCTGGAGAAGGTCATCGAGAACCGCACCGAGGCGTCGGGCATCGGCTTTGGCGCCACGGTCAAGAGCAAGAAGCAGCGCTCCATCTCGGAAGTGTTCCAGGAGATCGAGCCTGAAGACCTGATCAAGTTCGGCATCATCCCCGAGCTGGTCGGCCGCATGCCCGTGGTCACGGCCCTGGCCGAACTGGGTGAAGACGCCCTGGTGCAGATCCTGACCGAGCCCAAGAACGCCTTGGTCAAGCAGTACAGCAAGCTGCTGGCCATGGAAGGCGTGGAGCTGGAGATCCGGCCCGCCGCGCTCAAGGCCATCGCCCGCAAGGCGCTGGCGCGCAAGACGGGTGCGCGTGGCCTGCGCTCCATACTGGAGCAATCGCTGATCGGCACCATGTACGAACTGCCCAATGCCGACAATGTCGAGAAGGTGGTGGTGGACGAGTCCACCATCGAAGACGGAAAAGCACCGCTGCTGGTTTACCGCGAGGCGGCCAAGAAAGCCTGATGCGCCGCTGCCTGCAAAGGTCCGGCAGCGCAAGTCCCTGTGGCCCGAAATCCTTTCGGGCTGCGGGGTTGAAATACACCGGTGGGCGGACCATCTTCCGCTGACAAACCGAGGATTCCCATGTCAGGACATACCCCTTTGCCTTCCACCCCCCTAGACCTGGCGCTGCTGCCGCTGCGCGATGTGGTCGTGTTCCCCCACATGGTGATCCCGCTGTTCGTGGGCCGCGCCAAGAGCATCAAGGCGCTGGAGCTGGCCATGGAGGGCGACCGCCGCATCATGCTGGTGGCCCAGAAGACCGCCTCCAAGGACGAGCCCACGGCGGCCGACATGTTCGACGTCGGCTGCGTCTCCACCATCTTGCAGATGCTCAAGCTTCCCGACGGCACGGTCAAGGTGCTGGTCGAAGGCCAGCAGCGCGCGCTGGTCAAGCAGGTCATGGATGAAGAGACCCACTTCGTGGGCTCCGTCGTGCCCGTGGCGCCCGAGGCCGAAACCCACAAGCCCAGCGAGATCGAAGCCCTGCGCCGCGCCGTGACGCAGCAGTTCGACCAGTACGTCAAGCTCAACAAGAAGATCCCGCCCGAGATCCTCACCTCCATCGCCAGCATCGACGATGCCGGCCGCCTGGCCGACACCATCGCCGCGCACCTGCCGCTCAAGCTCGAGAACAAGCAGGCCGTGCTCGACCTGGTGGACATCAAGGAGCGCCTGGAAAACCTGTTCGAGCAGCTGGACCGTGAAGTCGACATCCTCAATGTCGACAAGCGCATCCGTGGCCGCGTCAAGCGCCAGATGGAAAAGAACCAGCGCGACTTCTATTTGAACGAGCAGGTCAAGGCCATCCAGAAGGAGCTGGGCGAGGGTGAGGACGGCGCCGACATCGAAGAGATCGAAAAGAAGATCAAGCTCGCTCGCATGCCCGCCGAGGCGCGCAAGAAGGCCGAGGCCGAGCTCAAGAAGCTCAAGCTCATGTCGCCCATGTCGGCTGAAGCCACCGTGGTGCGCAACTACATCGATGTGCTCACGGGCCTGCCCTGGAGCAAGAAGACCAAGATCAAGCACGACCTGGCCAATGCCGAGGAGGTGCTCAATGCCGACCACTTCGGCCTTGAAAAGGTCAAGGACCGCATCCTTGAATATCTCGCCGTGCAGCAACGCGTGGACAAGGTCAAGGCGCCCATCCTGTGCCTGGTCGGTCCTCCGGGCGTGGGCAAGACCTCGCTGGGCCAGTCCATCGCCAAGGCCACGGGCCGCAAGTACGTCCGCATGGCGCTGGGCGGCATGCGTGACGAGGCGGAAATCCGCGGCCACCGCCGCACCTACATCGGCGCCATGCCGGGCAAGGTGCTGCAAAGCCTGGACAAGGTCGGCACGCGCAACCCGCTGTTCCTCCTGGACGAAATCGACAAGCTCGGCATGGACTTCCGTGGCGATCCGTCGAGCGCCCTGCTGGAAGTGCTGGACCCCGAGCAAAACCACACCTTCGGCGATCACTACGTCGAAGTGGACTTCGACCTCAGCGACGTGATGTTCGTGGCGACCTCCAACTCCATGAATATCCCGCCCGCGCTGCTGGACCGCATGGAAGTGATCCGCCTGTCGGGTTACACCGAGGACGAAAAGGTCAACATCGCCATCCGCTACCTGCTGCCCAAGCAGATCACCAACAACGGTGTGAAGGAAGGCGAGATGCGGGTGGAGGAATCCGCCATCCGCGACATCGTGCGCTACTACACGCGAGAGGCCGGCGTGCGTTCGCTGGAGCGCGAGCTGTCCAAGATCTGCCGCAAGGTCGTCAAGGGCCTACAGCTCAAGAAGCTGGAGCCCACCGTCGTCGTCACTGCCGACAACCTGCCTGACTACCTGGGTGTTCGCAAGTACACCTATGGCCGTGCCGAACTGAACAACCAGATCGGCCAGGTCGTGGGTCTTGCCTGGACCGAGGTCGGCGGCGATCTGCTGACCATCGAGGCCGCCATCATGCCCGGCAAGGGCGTGATCTCGCGCACCGGCTCGCTGGGCGACGTGATGAAGGAATCGGTCGAAGCCGCGCGCACCGTGGTGCGCAGCCGCTCGCGCATGCTGGGCATCAAGGACGAGGCCTTCGAGAAGAAGGACATCCACGTGCACGTGCCCGATGGCGCCACCCCCAAGGACGGCCCCAGCGCGGGTGCGGCCATGACGACGGCCTTCGTCTCTGCGCTGACGGGTATCCCGGTGCGTGCCGATGTCGCCATGACTGGTGAAATCACGCTGCGCGGTGAGGTCACCGCCATCGGCGGCCTCAAGGAAAAGCTGCTGGCGGCCCTGCGTGGCGGCATCAAGACGGTGCTGATCCCCGAAGAGAACGTCAAGGATCTCCAGGAGATCCCCGACAACGTCAAGAGCGGCCTGGAAATCATACCCGTCAAGTGGATCGACCAGGTCCTCAAGGTGGCGCTGGAACGCGTGCCAGAGCCTCTGTCCGACGAGGAGGCCGCCGCCGTGGCCCCGGCGGAAACCAAGGCTGTGGAGCCTGCAGTCAAGCACTGAAGATGAAAAAATGTAGCGTTTTTCCTGAACCCTCCAAGAACTACGCTACAATTCATCCCATCGCAGCAAACGACGTTGTAGAATGTCAGGCTTCGATAGAAATGCGGGAATAGCTCAGTTGGTAGAGCGCAACCTTGCCAAGGTTGAGGTCGACGGTTCGAACCCGTTTTCCCGCTCCAGATTTCGAACGTGCTTTCGGGTGTGTTCGGTTCTGGTAGCGGTTGGCTGCCAGAATGGATGATTCAAGCGGGAATAGCTCAGTTGGTAGAGCGCAACCTTGCCAAGGTTGAGGTCGACGGTTCGAACCCGTTTTCCCGCTCCAATTTATGATCTGCAGACTTCCATTGACGTCTGTAAGTCATTGAAAAGAGGAGCTTCGGCTCCTTTTTTCATTCCAGCAAAAGCCACGGAAATCCACCGACAGCCAGCGTTTTTGAGGCCAAAAACAAGGCCAAAGAATGCGGGTGGTGCCGGTTCCGGGTTGTTGCTGGGGTTGGACCGGGATGACCAGCAGCATCGAGCCTAAGTCTCACGACTTAGGAGCTTGATGATGGCACTCTCTGATCTGACCGTGCGGCAAGCCAAGGCTGCCGAAAAAACCCACAGCATCCCCGATACCGATGGCCTCGGCTTGGTGGTTGCCCCCACTGGCGGCAAGTCCTGGCACTTGCGCTACTACTGGCTCGGTAAGCAAAAGCGCATCTCCCTCGGGAACTACCCCGAGATCGGACTGCGCGAAGCGCGCGCCTTGCGCGATGAAGCCCGCGCGCTCCTGGCCAAGGGCATCAACCCCCATACAGATCGCAAACAGAAGCGACACGCGGTCAAGCTGGCGGCCGACTACACCTTCAAGGCCGTCTTCGATGCGTGGGTCGAGCATCGCCGCAAGGAAATCAAGGAAGGCAGGAACAGCACGCTGTCGCAGATCCTGCGGATCTTCAACAAGGACGTGCTGCCCAGCCTCAAGCAGATGTCGATCTACGACATTCGCCGGCCCCAGCTCCTGGGCGTCCTGGCGAGGATCGAGGAGCGCAAGGCGTTCACCACTGCTGAAAAGGTCCGCACCTGGCTGGGGCAGTTGTTCCGCTATGCCCTTGTCATCGTGGAGGGGCTGGAAGCCAATCCGGCCTCCGACCTGGACGTGGTGGCCGAGCCCAAGCCCCCTGTGAACCACAACCCCTACCTGCATCTCCCGGCGCTTCCCGAATTCCTGCAGAAGCTCAGGCTCTACAACCCTCGTGGTTGGCAGACTCAGCTCGGCATCCGGCTACTGTTCCTGACCGGCGTGCGCACCGGCGAACTGCGGCTGGCGACCCCGGACCAGTTCGACCTCGACCGTGGCCTGTGGATCATCCCGCCGCAGATCGTCAAGCAACTCCAGGACGAGATGCGCAAGGCCGGTAAGCGCCCGCAGGACGTGCCGCCCTACATCGTGCCGCTCTCCGTCCAGGCCATCGAGATCGTGCGCTACCTGTTGGGTGTGATGAGGCCGGCCCAGATCCATCTGCTCACGCACCGCAGCGAACTCAAGAAGCGCATCAGCGAGAACACCCTCAACGCAGCCTTGAAGCGGATGGGCTACGAGGATCAACTGACCGGGCACGGCATCCGCGGAACCATCTCGACGGCGCTAAACGAGATCGGCTATCCCAAGATTTGGGTGGACGCGCAGCTTTCGCACTCGGACCCGAACAAGGTGAGTTCGGCCTACAACCACGCCAAGTACGTCGAGCCGCGCCGCCGGATGATGCAGGACTGGGCAGATCGCCTCGACTTGCTCGAACAGGGCCAGGTCGAAGCGGCCAGTGCCCACCTCACCATCCATATCGAGGGCGTGCCGGCCATCGCAGGGGAGGACAACCCCGACGACATCGCTGCAGCCTCTTCTGCGACTCCCGTTCCGCCCGTGGTGGCCTCCCCCATTGTCGTGACGCCAAACGACGCGGGAATCACCTTCCAGCGGCTGTCGCAGGTGCCACCGCCTCCGACGCATGCGCCGGAACCCGAGGTGTCCGCCATCCAGCGCGAGCGTGAGGAAATGCTGGCCATCTACGAATCGCCGAGCAGTCTGCCGGTGCCCTTGTTCGGCAAGCTGGCCGGAAAGTCCAAGGACCAGGTCAACCGCGAGTTGAAGGCCGGCAAGCTGCTCTCCATCAGCCTGGGCAACCGGGGGCAGCGAGTTCCCGATTGGCAACTGGTGCCGCTCAAGCACAAGCTGGCCCAGGTGCTCATGAACCAATGCCCGCAGGCGGATTCCTGGGACCTGTATCGCATGCTGACGCAGCCGCACCCTGACTTGGGGGGGCGCCCTGCCGTCGACATCGTGACGCCGGGGAATCTGGGCCTGGTCGTCCGCATCATCGCGGGTACCCGCCAACAGACGGCTGGCCTGCCGCCGAAGCCTATCCCCGAGGACGTGCAGCAGAGCGTTCGGCGACTGGTAGACAGCGCCGCGGTGCTTGAGACGGCGTAATACGAAGTGCGGCAGCACAATGGCCAGCGGCAGGTGCCTGTCTATGGCCTGCTGCATTTCGCCTTATTTCAACGACGCGCCCAAGCGCACCACGACCGCGTAGAGGTCGGCAATCGTCGCCAGTGCGGCCTCGTGCAGCATCTCGGCTGGCACATACACAGCGTCGGTGCGGATCGGCCGCGTCGCGCAAGCGTCCGCCACGACGGTCGGCTGATTGCCACGCAGGAAAAGCGCCATCGGCGGTGAAGGTCACGCACATGTGGGTCATGAACCAGATGACGATGACCTGCTTGTTGCCAACCACGTCCAGGCGCTTGCCCAGGTCGGTGTTGAAGATGGCATTGGGCGCCGTCTTGACTACGACGGGTTTGTCGGCTAGCGATGCAACGGCGGGATGGATCTGCCCGGTCTCGGCGGCGAGGTCGTAAGGCGAGCCCCGGCCCCCATCATGGACGACATGGATGACCTTTGCGCCCGCAGCGCGAGCCCGCGCCAGGAGCTCCTGACGGACAACGGCGGTGCGTACATCGCCGGTCACACGCGCGCGATTGCTCGGCCCCTTGGCCTCAAGCCAGTGACCACGCCGTCGTGCAGCGCGCAAAGCAACGGCATGGCCGAGAGCTTCATCAACACCTTCAAGTGCGACTACGTCAGCCGCATAAACTTAGCGGACGCCACAACGGTCATGGCGCAGTTGCACTTGGCCTTCGAGCACTTCAACAATGTGCATTCGCCTTCGAGCCTGAGAATGCGGTCACCCAGAGAATTCAGGCAACATCAACAGCGAATCGCCCAGACCGGGAGCGCGTCAGCCAGCGTATAGACCGTGTCCGGTTATGCGGGGGCAAGGCCACATCCTACGAGGTGACGGATCGGTAATGCGAAGCCGAAGAGACTGGACTTGGGACCGTGGTCCCTACCTTAGCCGGAATTGGCGAAAGAGCATTGACGCACCGTTCCTGTACGACATTCCAACAAGCTTCGACCTTCCTGCATTTGGAAGGTTCGCTGAAGAGAACTCCCAGTAACGCCCGCTTTTGGAGTCGGTATGGCTGCACGTCGTATAGACGCATGAATTTACGTCCGGCGGCTCAGGGCCAGCGGCGTGCCCCTGCCGCCGGCCACATGGGCCACGTCATCAAATCGCTCGGTGCAGCGAGGCGTCAATGCTCACGCAATCAGACACGCTCCCTGGGCGGCCTGCGCATCAGCACGTACGCAGCAGGAATCACGAACAACGACAGCAGTGGTGCGGTCACCATCCCACCAAGCATCGGGGCTGCGATGCGACTCATGACCTCCGAGCCCGTACCGCTGCTCCAGACAATGGGTACTAGGCCCGCCAGGATGACCGCGACGGTCATTGCTTTTGGGCGCACGCGCAGCACCGCCCCTTCCCGGATCGCATCGAGCAGTTCTTCTCGCGTTGGGTTGCGGCCATCCGGGCAACGCTCCGCCAAGGCCTGCTTCAGATAGATGAGCATCACCACGCCGAACTCCGCCGCCACACCTGCCAGCGCGATGAATCCCACGCCGGTGGCGATGGACAGGTTGTAATTCAGCAGGTACAGGAACCAGATGCCCCCCGTGAGCGCGAAGGGCAAGGTCGCCATGATCAACCCCGCTTCGTCTACACGCGCGAAGGTCAGGTACAACAGAACGAAGATGATCAACAGGGTGGCAGGCACTACAACCTTCAGGCGTGCATTGGCCCGCTCCATGTATTCGAACTGCCCGGAGTAGGTGATGCTCACACCCGGCTCCAGCTTGACCTGCTGCCCGATGGCATCGCGCAGTTCGTTGGCCACCGAGGCTAGATCACGGCCGCGCACATCGACATAGACCCAACCGGAGGGCCGTGCGTTCTCGCTCTTGAGCATGGGCGGCCCGTCGGTGATCGCGATGCGTGCCACGGTCCCCAACGTAATCTGCTGCCCCATCGGTGTGAAGATAGGGAGTTCTGCCAGCCGTTGTGGTGAATCACGCCATTCTCGCGCGTAGCGCAGATTGATCGGAAAGCGGGCAAGCCCCTCGACCGTTTCCGAGACGTTTTCGCCACCCACCGCGCCGGCGATGACCGCCTGGACATCGGCGATGTTCAGGCCGTAGCGACCGGCGGCTACGCGGTCGATCTGAACATCCACGTAGCGCCCGCCCGTCAAGCGCTCCGCGAGTGACGACGTCACGCCGGGAATGCCCTTGGCGACCTGCTCGACCTCTGCAGCGATGCGATCGATCACGCCCAGGTCGTTGCCGGTCACCTTCACCCCGATTGGGCTCTTGATGCCGGTAGCCAGCATATCGATGCGATTGCGAATAGGGGGAATCCAGATATTGGACAGGCCCGGGATCTTCACGGCACGATCCAGCTCTTCCACGAGCTTCTCGGGCGTCATGCCTGGACGCCATTGTTCCCTGGGCTTGAGCTTCACCGTGGTCTCGAACATCTCCAGGGGCGCCGGATCGGTCGCAGTTTCGGCCCGTCCTGCCTTGCCGAACACCTTGTCCACTTCAGGTACGGTCTTGATCATGCGGTTACTCAGCTGCAGCAACTCCGTGGCGCGCTGCGCCGAGAGTCCCGGCAGGGCCGAGGGCATGTAGAGCAGGTCCCCTTCGTCCAACCTCGGCAGAAACTCACCGCCGAGCCGCGCCAAGGGCCAGGCCGTGGTCGCCAAGGCCAGCACGGCGATCAGCAGCGTCGCCTTGGGCCGGCGCAGTACCCACTCCAGTGCTGGCTGGTAGGCTGCAATCAGGATGCGGGTGATGGGGTTCTTCTGCTCATCCGGGATACGCCCGCGAATCCAATAGCCCATGAGTACGGGAATCAGCGTCACCGACAGCCCTGCGGCCGCGGCCATCGCGTAGGTCTTGGTGAACGCCAGCGGGCCGAACAGCCGGCCTTCCTGCGCTTCGAGGGTGAAGACCGGGGTGAACGAGAGCGTGATGATGAGCAGCGAGAAGAAGAGCGCAGGACCGACTTCCTCCGCGGCCTGTGTGATCACGTCCCATCGCTCCTTGCCCTGCAGTCGTTGATCCGGGTGCGCGTGCTGCCAAGCCTCCAGCTTCTTGTGGGCGTTCTCGATCATCACTACCGCTGCATCGACCATCGCCCCCACGGCGATGGCGATCCCTCCCAGCGACATGATGTTGGCGTTGATGCCCTGGTAGCGCATGACCAGGAACGCCGTCATCACGCCCAGCGGGAGGGAAATGATGGCCACCAGCGCAGAACGAAGATGCCAGAGGAACAATGCGCAGACCAGCGCCACCACCAGAAACTCTTCGCCCAGCTTGGTCGTGAGATTGCGGATGGCCCGCTCGATCAGCGCACTGCGGTCGTAGGTGGTGACGATCTCGACGCCCGGCGGCAGGCTGCCCTGCAGCTCCGCCAGCTTGGCCTTGACGGCAGCGATCGTCTCCTGTGCATTCTTGCCGGAGCGCAGCACCACCACGCCGCCGGCGACCTCGCCTTCTCCGTCGAGTTCGGCAATGCCACGCCGCATCTCCGGGCCTATCTGGAGCGTAGCCACATCCCCCAGCCGCACCGGCACACCGCCCCGTGCCGTCAAGGGGATCTCCCGGAACTCGTCCAGGGTCTTGAGGTAGCCGCTCGCGCGGACCATGTACTCTGCGCCAGACAACTCCAGGACGGAGCCTCCGGTCTCCTGGTTGGCCCCCATCAGGGCATCGCGGACCTGAGCCTGACTGAGCCCATAGGACGCCAGCTTGATCGGGTCGAGCACGACCTGGTACTGCTTGACCATGCCCCCCACCGATGCCACTTCGGCCACGTTGGGCAGGCTCTTGAGTTCGAACTTGAGGAACCAGTCCTGCAACGCACGCAGTTGCGCCAGATCGTTCTTGCCCGTGCGATCCACGAGCGCGTACTGGAAGATCCAGCCGACGCCCGTGGCGTCCGGACCCAGGGCCGGCTTCGCCGTGGCGGGCAATCGGCCCTGGACCTGGTTCAGGTATTCCAGTACCCGTGAGCGGGCCCAGTACAGGTCGGTTCCGTCCTCGAACAAGACATAGACGAACGAGTCGCCAAAAAACGAGAAGCCGCGCACGGTCTTGGCCCCTGGCACCGACAGCATGGTGGTGGCCAACGGGTAGGTCACCTGGTTCTCGACAATCTGCGGTGCCTGCCCGGGGTAGTTGGTGCGAATGATGACCTGCACGTCAGACAGGTCGGGCAGCGCATCCACCGGCGTGCTGCGAACGCCCCACACGCCCCATGCCGTGAGCATGGCAGTGGCCAGCAGCACCAGGAAGCGATTGGCCACCGACCAGCGAATCAGTTTGGCGATCATGGCTGGACCTTTTCGATGGCGGTGATCACGTAGTCCTCACCTTGCTTGGAGAAGGTGAATCGCACCTGCTGCCGGACCGAAAGACCCGTGGCGAGCTGCGGGCTGCTCAGCTTGAAGCCCATGGTCATGGCCGGCCATTGGAGGGCCGGCACGGCCTCGTGCGCCAGCGTCAGCTCGGTGGGTGACATCTCCTCGATCACGCCGCGCACCACGAAAGCGTTGGTGGCCGCGGCCGGTGGCGACGAGGTGCCGTGCCCGTTGTGCGCCGATGCAGGCGCGGACGCCGCGGCACCTGCAGGCAGCACGCCCCGCAGGCTGGCTTCCGAGTCGATCAGGAACTGCGCCGAGGCCACGACCTGCTGTCCCGCCGCGAGCCCGCCGTTGACCACCAGTTGATCGCCTACCTCCGCGCCCACCTGGACCTCCACGGGATGGAACTTGCCGGGTCCATCGACCACATAGGCCAGTGCGCGCTTGCCGGTGCGGATGACCGCCTCGCTGGGAACAAGCAGCGCGGGCTGTTCGTTGCCTTCGAGTGCGATCTGGCCAGACATGCCGGCCTTCAGGCGCTGGCCGGGATTGGCCATTTCAAGCCGCACTCGCACCGTACGGGTGTCGCGGTTGGCTTCGGGCAGGATGCTCACGATGCGCGCCTTGAGCACTTCACCGGGAAACGCGGCCAGCCGGACCTGCGCCGTTTGGCCGACCTGCAACGGCCCGCTCTGCGCTTCGGGGACGGCCGCTTCGATCCACACCGTGGCCAAGCCGTTCACCCGGGCCAGGCTTTCCCCGGCGGAAACCGTCATGCCCTGGCGCACCATCAGCTCGGCCACCAGGCCGCCTTGAGGTGTTGTGACCGTGTACAGCCCCTTGGGCTCGCCCGTGCGCTCCACCTGTGCGATCAGGGCTTGCGGCATGCCGAGCAGCAGCAGCCGTTGGCGGGCTGCTGCGGTCAAAGATGTGTCGCCCAGCGCGCGAACCGACAGAAACTCGCGCTGTGCGGCGATCCACTCCGGCAGCAACAGGTCAGCCAGCGGTGCGCCTGCCGCGATCACGTCGCCTACGGCCCGCGCGTAGACACGCTCGACGAAGCCGGCGGTTCGCGCCTGCACGATGCTGACGTCGCGGTCGTTGAGCAGCACGGTGCCTACGACGTTCACATCCGCACCGATCTTGCCTTGTACGACTTCGGCTGTGCGCAGGCCAAGTGCCTGTACCGCTTGGGCAGACACGCTGATGCCGGTGCTGTCCTGCGAATCCTCGTCCGCGTACTTGGGCATTAACTGCATGTCCATATAGGGCGACTTGCCGGGCTTGTCGAACTTCTGGGTCGGCACCATCGGGTCGTACCAATACAGGACTTTGCGCTCTGTCGGGGCGCTTGCGCCCGCAGCAGCGGTGGAGTCGCTGAGATGGCCGGTGCGCCACTGGGCGATGCCCCATCCGACGGAGATACCGGCAGCAACCAGCGTCAGGCCGGCAAGGATGTTTCTCGAAGAGGTGTTCATGGCGATGGTCTCCACTCAGTCCGCGATCAGGCTGTTCAGGCGGGCGACCAGGCTGTCGCGCTGCGCTCCGAGGTCGATCAGACGCATGCGCGTCTCCAGCACCTGGGCGCGCGCACTGAGCACAGCGCTCAGGTCCCCCTTGGCGGATCGGTAGTTGCTCAGCGCAAGCGCCGCTCGGTTCTGTACCAGTTGCAAGCCGGTGGTCTGCAGGCGGTCGATCTGGCTGTTCAACGCTTGGAGTTCGGCGGCGCTGTCGTCCAACTCCTGCAAATGCCGCCGCTCCACGTCTTCGCGTTCGGCGTCCAAACGTTCCAACTCGCGCTGTTTCGCCTCGATCATGGGCACTTGGCGTCGGTCCTTCTGCCATGGCAGATCGAATGTCACCTGGAATGACACCATGTCGCCCCATCGGCGATCACGCCGGCTATAGGCGATTTCCCAGGCCCAATCGCCGCGGGTCTCCGATTGGGCTTCGTGGGACTCGGCCCGGGCCATGCTTTGCATCGCCGGATAGAGTTCAAGCTCCGCGTGATTCGCCAGTTCTGTGCGCAGTTGCGCGACGGGGCGAGTGAGCGGGCCTGGATCGCCTTGCAGTGCTTCGTCGGCCCTGGAGCCCACCCAGCGCCGCAACGCGGCCCTGGCCTTGGCCCGGTCCCGCTGTAGATCGTCACGGCGGTCCGTGAGTGTCAGCGCCTCCTGTTCCGCGACCAACAGATCGCCAGCCTGGGCGGTGCCGCCGGCGACGCGAGCGGGGAGACTGTCTTGCAGGCGCTGGTTCTCCGCGAGCAGTTCCGTCAGCAGTATCTCCCGTTGCTCCACCGCCTGCGCGGCGATCCACGCCAGGCTGAGTTCCTGGCGGATCTGCAATCGCTGCAAAACCAGCGCCGCGCGCTCTCGATCCACACGCGCCTGCGCGCTGGCGACCTGGGCGTCGCGCTTGGCCCTGTTGGGCACTTCCTGCATGAGCGCCAGGCGCTGCATCGTCATGGATTCGCGCGTCATGCTCCAGCGATCCATGCCGCTGATGGGGTAGTTTTCGATGCCGAGCGAGAGCTTGGGATCGGGCAGCGAGCCTGCTGCCTTCTGCACGGATTCGGCGACGTTGACCTGCAACTGCTGCGCGTTGATGCGTGGGCTCTGCTGCTCCGCGATAAGGCGTGCCTCAGCAAAATCGAGGGCGTAGGCTACAGGCGAAACAAGCGCACTGCCCGCCAACGCGATGCTGATAGCTTTCAGACGATGCAATCGCATCGAGGCCGGCGTTGTGCCTCGGCCGTACGCCGATGGGCGCCCCTCGGGGGCGCCAAAAAAGGGAGTAAACATGGTTGTCCTCGGAATGGGTGTTCACGAAATCACATGGCCTGCCGCGTGGTTGCGCAGCGAGCACGGATCGGCGTGTCAATTCCGCAGGACTTGAAACGTGAGATAGATCGGGGGAAAGCCCGCGCGGGGATTGGGAGGAATGTAGGTAACGTGCCGCCTGAGGGCTACCCGGTCGAGAACCAACCCGGGCAGCGAGTTGGGGAGCCACATCACGTGCGCCGCGAGAAACTGAATGTCCAGCCCCTGCCATGAAAGCGCCGACTCCCGATCGCCACTGCAATGAGCGTGGCACAACTGTGGCGCTTCGCTGTCCATGGAATCAGGCATGCCGGTGCAATCCGACATTGGCAACTTGTCAGCCTGCTGCATCGAGATCGTGGCACGCATTTGCGTGGTTTCCACAGATGCCCTCGGGTCTGGCTTGGGACAGACGTACATCGCCATCGCAACCTGCGAGAAAAGCAAGGTTACGACTAGGCCGCTGGTAATCCAGCGGCTCCATCTTGCGAGAAGGCGCCTTAAGCCGATCATGCGGACATACTATTGGAAGTTGTAGGGAGTTGAATTGATCAAGGTCAGTTTCCAGGATGAATTGATGCGTCTGGACGGCGCCTTGGCCCGAACCGGCACCCGCTGCAAATCCACCGGCAAGGGCGGGCACCGCACGTGGTTGTCATGCTTTACGCGCCTCGGCAACTCGCAAGGCTCTAAGCTCAAATCGATCAGCTACAAGATTCGTCTGTCCCGAGAGTCGCTGCAGGTGCGTAATGACCTCGTAGGGGCCATCGGCTATTGGGCGCGTGCAGATTCCGCACTGGCTAGCGGTTTCGATGCGTGATCGCGAGGAAATCCCTACGCCATATCCAGCTGCGACCCAGAGCAATAACATCTCAAAAGAACTGACATGCTGGACATTCGGCCTTTCCGTTGATGACATGGAGGACAGGTACTGGTCCAGCGAAGGAGAATATTCGGCCTTCCATCGAAACACGGAGTGCTCCTTAAGTTCGTCTATTCTGATTGACTGCTGCCGGAGCAGTGGGTATCGCAGCGGCGTGGCAAGAGCTGTCGCCTCGAACCAAATAGAAAGACTCTTCAGCGAAGAATCGCTCACCTGCTTCAGAGAAAGGCCGACGTCGAAGCGCCGTTTGTAGAGGCCCGTAATGAGATCGCTCGCCGTAACCTCATTAAATTCCATAGAAACTTCGGGCTCCTCCGCGCGCTGCAGGGCAAGCAATGCAGCTAGGTACGAAGAGGCCACACCAGGCGCTATGGCGAGCCTGAGCTGTGGGCGTGGGCTGGTGGCGTCGTGCATGAGAGGCCCCAAGAAGCGATAAGACAAGGATGGAAAGTCTTCATGATAGCTAGTTTGAGTTAAACTTAACGTGGTTAAATTGTTTGGACTGTTCGACGCTTCCAAGGATGGAGAAGCGAACTGTCCGACGAGGCCGTCCCCCAGGAACTACCACTTTCGACGCCGAGCCAGCGTTGGCATTCGGAGCGGCCGTTCGTGTCGCCCGCCTGACGCAAGGTGTTGCTCAGGAAGAACTGGCTGCGAAAGCAGGGATCGAGCGATCGCACATGGGCAAAATAGAGCGTGGGGAGCACATGCCCACTCTCGCTCTGATCTTAAGAATCGCCGCCGGACTCAAGCTCAGTGCTGCGGAACTCGTCAGCGCAGCCGAACGCAATCTTCGTGCCGCGGCGCACGATTCAGATAGGCATTGACGCTTTAGTCATCCGGAGGTCCTCGCAGACGTTCGATGAAGCGATCCAGCGAAACCGATGAGTTGCTGCTTTCTGGCCGAAGCAGATAGGTTGTGATTACCGCCGTGTCCTGCGCCAGAGGGCGAATCACCACGTCCGGCCTCTGGCTGATGGGAATCTTGGTCGCCGTCATGAAACCAATCCCATAGCCTGCGCCGACGAGCGTTAGCATCATGTCCAGCGACGACACTTCTTCGACAACGTTGAGTCTGTGTTCCAGAACCTGTAGCAGCCGATTTAGTTCTCGGCAGTAGCCTTCGCAGGCCAGTTTGTCGCACAGAACCAGTGGGTGACCCTGAAGTTCGTTCAGCGGAACTTGCTTGTGCGCAAGAAGCGAGTGCCGCGCTGGCACGGCGATCACAATCGGGTCTCGCCAGATCGGTTCAGCCACGATGCCTTCGCCAACATCCGCCGCGTGTGCAAATCCGATCGTGAAGTCGCCAGACCGTAGGCCCCGTATCTGCTCGGTCAGCGGTACCTCGGAGAGACGTATCTCGACCTCGGGCTCTTCCGCGCGGCAACGAGCTAGGAACGCCGATAGTCGTGGGTCCATCGCACCATCGGAAATTGCAATGCGCAGGCTGCCCCTCAGGCCCGCGGCAATGGCTC
>Ga0209132_1000044_pt1 | contig 99716 bp, 115 predicted proteins | sample UppTromiDAQMD023_FD_185835 | JGI IMG/M metagenome (GOLD analysis project Ga0209132, IMG submission 185835) | Upper troposphere microbial communities from Maryland, USA - DAQMD-023 (SPAdes) (version 2) | ecosystem: Environmental > Air > Outdoor Air > Unclassified | place: USA: Maryland, Virginia...
GGCTGGCTTCCCGTGGCCGCTTCGCCAACCGCCGTGTCGTCGTGGCGCAAGGTGGGCTCGGACGCCGGAGGGCTGGCGGGTGGAGGACCGGCCGCCGCTGCAGGCGTGGCGATGGACGATGCTGCGCCCGGCGGAGTCGGCGTGCCGGCGGTGGGCGAAGGCAACGCCGGCTGCGCCGCAGGTGGCGTCGGGTCACTGACCAGCGCCCGGTGGCGGCTTTCCGATTCGGTCAGGTCCAGCGCCAGCACGTCGTAGCCGATGCCCAGCAGCTCGGACATCTGGCCGATCAGCTCGTCTTGCACGCGCTGCGGCGCGAACTCGTCGCCCTGCGTGTCGAACTGCGCCAGCACCTCCTGAAAGAAACTGTCGAAGTCCAGCGGCAGCGAACGGTCCTTGGCGTAGTGCTCCCAGGTGCGTTTGCAGGCCGTGCGCATGACCGACAGCCGCTCGACCTGGTGGCGCCCCAGGCCGCCATAGAGCACAGTGGGAATGGCGGGCAGCAGGTAGCGCACCGCGTCGGCCATGCGGGTGATGTGCGACCGCTGGACGGGGAAGCCATCGGCCGCCAGGCGGCGGGCCAGTTCCGACTGGCTCAGGGCGGCGCCGCTCTCCTGCTCGTAGAACTCCCGTGCTTTCTCGACGCCGAGCGCGCGCTCGATGAACGTGAGGCCGCCGCGCAGTTCGTTCTCGGCAAGATGCCCGGTCAGCGCGACGATTTCACCGCGCTCCGGCCATGGTCGGAACAGGCACGATATGCGGAAGAAGCGTTCTTCCTTGGTCTCCGACCAGAGTTCGCGCAGGATCGCCAGTCGCGTGTTGCCGCCGTTGCGGATGATGTAGTGGTCCTCGCCGGGCCTGCGCGTGATGGCCGGCGCCGCGTCCAGGCCGCGCTCGCGGATGGATGCCTTGATTTCCTCGTAAGCCGGGTTGCGCTTCATGCGCGGGTCATGGTCGTAGGGCCGCAACTGGTCCAGCGTCACGACCATGGGCGTGTCCGCGATCGGGTCGCTCAAGGCCGTAGCCGCTGGGCCGCTGCGCTCGAAGCCGGCCGCGAGCAGCTTGCCTGCCATGTCCTGCGAGGTCATGTCAGCCATGGCCGCACCCCTCGCAGTCCCCACGACCGCCGGCCGGCGCCATGCGGGCCTCTCGCTCGGCGCGGCGGATCTGCGCACGGGCGTTCAATTCGGCCCGGTGGTCACTCGCTGTCGAACTCGTGTAGATCGCCGCGCAGCCGGCCTTGGTGAACTTGAGGTGCCCGCCCGGCGTGCGCTTGACGTGCCAGCCCTCACCGACCGCGAACTCGATCAGGGCGCGCAGCCGCTTGTGGCCGCGGGCCAGCTCATGTGCGTTCGCCATGGGGCCTCCCAGGATCAAGAGGTCGCTGCGGGCGGCCGGATACTTGAGCCAGTCGGTCCTGCCATTGCGGGAACAACTCGCTGGCGAGCGCGCGCATCGTGTCGAGCGCGGCAGGGGCGACTCTGCCGGGCGGCTGGCGGTGCTCGACCCGATGCACCGGCAGGCCGCGCGTTGCGGCACGTGGATACGCTTCTATGGCCGGCACGTCGGTGGCGAGCACGCGGATGCCGGCGCTGTCCTGGAACAGGTCGCGCAAGGCCTGCTGGATCAGCCGTGCGTTGGCGGACACCGGGTGGACGCGGTTGATGAGCAAGTGCAGCGGCGGCGGTTCGATGCCCAGGTGCCGGTACGGCGCAATGTCTTCGAGCAACTGCATGGTGCCGCGCCGCAGCTCGCGTGCCGCGAGGATCTCCGGCGTGACGGGCGACAGCGCGAGATCGGAGGCGAGCACCGCCATCTCCAGCAGCACGGAACGCGCGCCCTGGGTGTCGATCAGCACCAGGTCGTAGAGGGGAGCAAGTGCTGGCAGCAGATGCCGCAACCGCAGGCGGCCATCCGGCGCATGCAGCAACAACGTGTTCAGCTCGCCCCGGTGGTCGTCGGACAGCACCAGGTCCAGGCCCGCGATGATCGTGCGGGACACGAGCTGGCCAAGGTCGCGCTCGTTGAAGGCCAACAGCTCATAGATGCCGCCCGGCGCGCGCTGGGTCAGTTCGTAGTAGGAGGACAAGGTGGGCTGCACGTCGAGATCGAGCAGCAGCACGCGCAGGCCCGCGTCCGCGGCGAGCCCGCCCAGGTTGGCGGCCGTCGTGGTCTTGCCGACGCCGCCCTTCGTTGAAATGATGGACACGACCTGCATGGCGCTCTCCGGCTGGGAATGGGAAGTCCGCGGGAGAGCGGGTCAGGTCCGGTGGTTGAGGCGCTCGGCGATCCACTGGTCGATTTCGATCGAATCCCAGCCGACAGCGCGCACGCCCAGGCGCAGCGCCTGAGGGAACTGGCGCTTCTTCATCAGGTTGTAGATGTGGGCGCGTTTGAAGCCGGACTTCGCTTCGACTTCATCGAGCCGCAGGATGCGGCGCTCGTTCGGCGGGAGTACAGGGGTCTGCGACATGGCGGTCACTCCTGAACGCTCGGTGGCGTTTGTTGGCGTGACCTCTATTCAATAGACCTGGCTGCGGAAAGACATTGCAAATGCAATCTCCGCGATTGCACATACAAGCTGGATAACCTCATGCGCTTGCGCTACGAACGTACCTCTTAGCGTTGGCGAACTTTCCGTTTAAGGTGCGCTCAGTGATGCCCATGGTGCCGCCGTAGTGGGCGACCAATGCAGAGACAAGGGCCTCCTGCGTTTTGAAGCTGGAATAGGGCACGCCTGAAGGCGACTGGCTCAGCATCAGCGTCAACATCCCTCCAATGATGTTGAGATAGGTCGTTTCCGCCCGTTCGCTGATCTCGCATTGCTTGGATGCCAACAGCACCGAGGATTGCTTGAGTAGCGTGTCGTGCTGCTCCTGCAGTTCTCGCATCTCACGTCGGGCTTGTTCAAGCGCGGCCTGAAGGGCCAGCCGCTCCACGAGGATCGCCTGTCCTGTTTCCATGGTGATGAAAGGATGCGCCATGCGTTCGCCACGGCTGAACAGAAATCCTGGCCGGTGCTCGGGATAGTGGGTGCGCATCCAGCGTTTTAGATCGACATGGCGAACAGTCAGATCCAGAGAATTGAGCAGGTTCGGATCATTGAGCGTGATCCCGTTCTTGCCGTAGGGCAGCTCTCCGTTGAGGATGCCGTCATAGATACGTTCCGAGTGCAGCCGGCACTCATTCCATCGAGGGCAGTTCAGCGACCGAGGCAGGACACGCGGTGACGCGATCGTGGCCAGGATCATCGGGAGATACCGCAGCAACCCAGCCCATCGGATGGCCGCCTCGATGGGACGATAGAACACCTTTGATGTTGAAATGTCCTTGTGCATGTCTTCGTCTCCTTTCGGGTGCGCTACATCACCGGCTCCTTTCTTGCCCAAGGGCTGTTGTGTCGTTATGGCCTGCGACGGACGCTTGAGGCGATGCCCTAAGCGAAGGCGGAGGAGGCCATTGGCGTCCGCCGCAGGTGGCCTTGTCTTGCTTGATATGCAAGAATCGATCAGTTGCCGGCCCATCGAGCGATGAGGACGCAAGCTCGATATTGGCGCTCACGGTACCAGCGTCATAGGTGGCGCAAAGCCCATCAAGACCGATTTGGTATGGTCTGATATCCAGACGGTTCAAGACCAGCGAGTTGAAGCGTTCGACGCCCCTACGTCCAGTTGGGGACTGGAAATCAGCGGTTAGTGATGCATCGCTCCACATGCTGATATATCGACAAAGTATCTGCCGCAGTACCAGTGACCCTGCCAGGTTGCCCCAGCACATAGGAGACGGAGATGGCTGAACATTCCCATGAACATCAACATCACACATCCGGTCAGATGGGTAAGCACGGCCGACCATACGCCAAGTTCTGGGTGAACATGGTGTTGGGCCTCGTCGTCATGTACTTCGTAATGTTCAGCATGATCGACGGCGCCAGGGACTTCAGAAACAATCTCAACATGCTCTACATGGCGGTCACTATGTGGGCGCCAATGGGCATCTTCATGCTAGCGACAATGCCCGGCATGTTTCCAAACCGGCGGCTCAATCTCGTGCTGTACGGCTTGTTTGCCGTTCTCACACTCGGTTCTTTTGCCGCTACCCGTGCTCAAACCGGAATCGGCGATCGACAGTTCATCGCGTCTATGGTCCCGCACCATTCGGGAGCGATCCTCATGTGCCGCGAGGCGCAGCTCTCAGATCCGGAACTCGTCAACCTATGCCAAGCGATTTCCGATGGCCAGCGCGCGGAGATCGAGCAGATGAACCGGATTGCTGCACGCCTTCGTTGAGGCTGGCTGCCACTACACTGGCGCCGCGTTGCGCTCCGGCGAAGTTAGCCGCAGCGATGTAAAGATGAGTACTTGCGGTGTTCCGATGCCGGCGGTTGTGTCCTACAGCCGTCCAGGTGCCAGGTAGTCCACGCGACACCACCCCGCGCTGCCTGCGGAGCGAGCGCAAGTCATGATCGTCGCAAGTTGGAGTTCGATAGCGAACCCGCTCAGCAGCTGGACGCATCAGGCGTAACGACGGGTGGATGGATCATCCTTGGACGCTGGTGGAAGTGGTTGGATGAACTTTGTTGCCGAGGGCGAAAAACAAGGCTATAATTGAGTTCTTCGCTGATCACCACAGTGGAGAAAGTGATTGGGAAACAGAGACTTAGCGCTCTAGTGCATGACTCGTTTCCCGCTCCAGATTCAAGAAGAACGCTCCCGCAAGGGGGCGTTTTTCGTTTGTCACACCGGTTGCACCACTGCCGCGCTAGCGTGACTTGCCGGGCAGGGCGCTGCACCAGGTCCGGGCATCCTGCCGGTCGAAACCGGGGCAGCGGTTGTCCCGCCGGATGTAGACGTAGGGAACGTCGTCTTCGTAGGTGAAGTGGTAGTAGTAGGTCCGATCCTTTCCGTACAGCCAGTAGTTCGACGAGCCCTGGTTGATGGCATACGGCTCGAACGTGAAGATCGAAGATTCACGAGGGATGAAGTTGCTGCGATCCATCAGTAGCAGCATGGCGTTCGAGACCAGTGGGGTGGTCAGGACGAGCACGATCACGCCGACAGTCACTGTCGTGATCGAGCCAATCAACAGCCAGCGGCGTTGGTGTTTCACGGGCAGGCAGCACCGAAGTAGGGCAGTGCCGCAATGTGCAATACGCCGTGAAAGCCGTCCAGTGTTCCGTGTCGAGAACGCGCTGAAAGCGTGGTGAAAGGCTGGGGCGGCATTGCCTGAACCGCACGCCTGTTGTGACCTTTTTCGGACCAATTCTCCATGTTCGCTCCACAATCGCACGGTAGCCTTCATGCTCCTTCTACACGTTGGCGGGCTGGTGGTCAGGCGTATCACTTCAGTGGCAGTGCCCAGGACCGGGCGCGGACTCACCCTGCATGCAGTGCTGCGCCCTGGTGCGTTGTTGGCAAGCCTGGCCCTGGCCGGTTGCATGTCGGTGCCTGTTCCGGACCTGCCTGACCGCACGCCCAGCACCTGGACCCAGGTGCCGCAGGGCCAGGGCGTGGCAGTGGACGCCAAACAGTGGTGGAAAGTGCTGTCCGACCCGGCGCTGGACGGCTTGGTCGATCAGGCCATCGCCGGCAACCTCGACCTGCAGCAGGCCACGCTGCGCCTGCAGGCCGTTCGGATCGTCGCCGGCACCTCGGACTCGCGTTTCCTGCCGGAAATCTCGGCCAGCGCCAAGCAGGTGCAGGACGCCGCCGCAGTCGATACCTACTTCCATGCCGGCATCGAAGCGATCTGGGACCTGGGCCTGTTCGGTGCCGCCGAGAGCGCGCAGTTGAGCGCGCAGGCGTCGGCCGGTAATGCCGAGGCGCTGCGCAATGCCGCACAGGTGGCGGTGATTGCCGACGTGGTGCGCAGCTATCTGGACCTGACCGTGGCACAGGCCCAGCAGGACCTGCTGGCCCGGCAGCAGACCGTGGATGACCGCGGCGAACAACTGGCGCTGGTCCGCCAGCGCCTGCGCCTGGATGAGCCGGGCGAGCTGGACCGCCTGCGTGCACGCCAGGCGGCCACCCGCGCGGCCACGGCGCAGGCCCGCGAGAATGCGGACAACGCTGCCCGTGCGTTGGCCCTGCTGCTGGGACGTGATGGCCCGGATTCAGCCTGGCGCGCCTATCGCACGCCGCCGAAGCTGGGTGCGTTCTCGCTGCAGCAGGTGCCGGCCGATCTGCTGCGTCATCGCCCGCAGATTCTGCTGGCCGAATCGGAAGTGATGCAGGCGGCGGCCAGCAAGGGCTCCGCACGTGCCGCGATGTATCCGCGGGTCAGCCTCGGCGGCTCGATCCTGTACGCGTACAACCTCACCCAGAACGCCCGCTCCAACTCCGACTCCAGTCCCTCGATCGGCCCGTACATCGATATCCCGCTGTGGGATTGGGGCCAGCGTCGTGCGCGCTTCAATGCCGATGAAAAGCAGCTGGATGCCGCGTTGCTCGGTTATCGCAAAGCGGTACTGGAGGGCGTGAGTGAAGTAGAGGGCGCGCTGGGCAGCCTGGCGCGGCAGGACAGCAGCATCCAGTCGCTGCGCGCGGCCAATGATGTTGCCGGCCAGCAGGTCAAGCGACAGGCACGTCAGGTGCAGCTGGGGCTGTCCAGTGAGTTTGATGGCCTGGACACGCAGCGTGCCGCGCTTGCTTCGCAGGCGGACCTGATCGGTGCCCAAGGTGCCCGGGTGCTGGCGTTTGCTTCGCTGTACCGCGCCCTCGGCGGCGCACCGCTGCCGGTCGAAGCCGAGGACGCGTCGCAATGATTGCACTGGCCCGCAAGACTCTGGCCTATGAGTGGCGCCGGTTCCTGCCGGTGGTACTGGCGATGTGCTTCGCTGGCGTGCTGCTGATCGTGCAGGCGGCGCTGGTGCTGGGTATCTTCGGTACCGCCGCGATCTACGTGAAGGCGTCTTCCGCCGATATCTGGGCCGGCTTTCCCGGCACCCAGAGCGTGAACTACGGCCATGCAATCAGCGCGGATGTGGAAAGCCACCTGCGCATGGACCCGGAGGTCACCCGCGTCGAACCCTACGAATGGGTCGATGGCGAATGGCGTTCCAGCGCGCAGGGTACCGGCAACGTGTCGGTGTACCTGTCCGGCATCTCCACCCAGGACGACGCGATGATGTTCGCGCGCATCCTGCCCGCCGACCTGCGCGCGCAGCTGCGCGAGCCGGGCGCGGTGATCGTCGACAGCGCGGATCTGGATACGCTGGGCGTGGATCTGCAGAACAACCGTGCGTGGATCAATGGCAAGGCGGTGCGTGTGGTTGCCGCACAACCGGGCCTGCGTGGCCTCGGTGGCGTCAACGTGCTGGCCTCGCTGGATACCGCGCGCGCCATCGCCGGTACCGACCCGCATGAGGGCAGTACCTATTTCGTGGCGGGCCTGCGCTCGCCGGACCTGGCCAACGGCGTGCGTGACCGCCTGGCCGCGTCGATGGGGCGGGCCACGCCGGTCGAGTTCTGGACCGCACCGGATTTCGCCAGCCGCTCGCAGCAATACTGGCTGTTCGATACCGGTGCCGGCATCGCAGTGCTGTTCATGGCGGTCATCGTCTGCTTTGTCGGCGCGGTGATCACCAACCAGTCGTTTGCTTCGGTGGTGGCCGGTTCGGTGCGCGAGTACGCCACGCTCAACGCACTGGGTGCCGGGCGCTATGCGCTGGCGCGGGTGGTGTTCGAGCAGGCGCTGCTGATCGGCGGCGTGGGCATGTTGCTGGCGGCGGCCTTCAGTACCGTGGTGTTGCTGATCGCGCAGACCCAGCGCGTACCGGTGCAGCTGACGCCGATGGTGATCATCGGTTGCGTAGCACTGGTCGCGGTGATGGCCATGCTGTCGAGCATCATGGCGGTCCGCAGTGTCGTCCGCTCCGATCCATCGTTGCTGCTGCGTTGAGGACCGGTTGATGACTTCTACACGCGCCGTCGCCCCGACCCTGCAGGCCGACGCACTGGAAAAGGGTTTCATGTCCGGCGACGTGCAGGTGCCGGTGCTGCGTGGTCTGTCACTGGACATCTATCCCGGTGAACTGACCCTGGTATCGGGCCCATCCGGTTGCGGCAAGAGCACGCTGCTGTCGTTGCTGTCTGGGTTGTCTGCGCCCGATGGCGGCCGCGTGCACGCACTCGGCCAGGATGTGGGCCACATGACGCGCAGCGAAGTGGAGCGCTTCCGCCTGCACCATGTCGGCTTCGTGTTCCAGGGCTTCAATCTGTTCCCGGCACTGACCGCACTGGAACAGGTGCAGCTGCCGCTGGGCTATCGCGGCATGAGCAATCGCGAAAGCGAACCGCTGGCGCGCAAGGCATTGGACGAGGTCGGCCTGACCCATCGCAGCCACATGCGTCCGGCGCAGTTGTCCGGTGGCGAGAAGCAGCGTGTGGCCGTCGCGCGCGCCTTCGCCAAGTCGCCGACGCTGATCTTCGCCGACGAACCGACCAGTGCGCTGGATGCCGAGAATGGCCAGCGCGTGATCGACATCCTGCATCGCTACGCACGTGCGCATGGCGCCACCGTGCTGTGCGTGAGCCACGATCCGCGCCTGATCCGGCATGCCGATCGGGTGATCGCCATGGAAGACGGCATGGTCCGTGATGACCGCCGCCAGAACGAAACTGTAGAGTCCGCCCCATGACCAAGACGTCGCACCTGCTTCCCCTCAGCCTGGCCCTGTCCGCGGCATTGCTGCTCGGCGCCTGTTCCAAAGAGGTGCCTGCCCAAGCATCCGCCGGTAAAGCCAGCACTGCTGCCGCCGGCAAGGTTGCGGTCGCGCGCGGCATCATCGACGTCGAGGGCGGTTTGATCGCGCTGGCACCGCCGGTGGATGGCTCGATCACTGCCGCGCCGGTGAAGGAGGGCGCCACGGTGAAGAAGGGACAGCTGCTGCTGTCGCTGGATGGCGCCCTGCTGCAGCAGGAGGTGGCGATGGCCACTGCCGATCTCGCCTTGGCCAATGACCGTCTGAAGGGCAGCCAGGCGCAGCTGCGCGAACTGGAGCGCAATGCGACTCGCCTGTCCACCGGCGCCAGCGAAGGCGTGTCGTCCAACCAGCAGGCCGATGCAGCCAAGCAGCAACTGGCCGGTGTGCGCGCCGATGTCGACGTGGCCGGTGCGCAGGTCGACATGGCCCAGCACAAGCTGGAGCACGCGAAACTGAAACTGCAGCAGATGTCGCTGAGCGCACCGGAGGCCGGCACCGTGGTCGGCCAGGTGCCGGGACTCGGTGCATTCGTGCAGGGTGGCAAGCCAGCGATCTCGCTGCTGCCGGCACGCCCGCTGCAGGTGCGTGCCGAACTCAGTGCTGCCTACGCCGATACCGTGCAGGTGGGCATGGAGGCTACCGTTGTGCCGGATAGCGATGGCGCAGAGAACACCGGCTCACTGCCACCCGCGCGCGTGGTGCGCATCAGTCCGGTGTTCGCGCAGGCGCGCCTGCCCGAAGACGCAGGGCGTGGCGTGGCCAAGGTGGTGGAGTGCGTGCTGGAGTTCGACGGCGCGGCCAAGGCGCGGTTCGGCCAGCATGTGCGGGTGGAGTTCCGGAAGTAAACCTAGTGCTGAGGCGGGGCCACCGAACTATTCCTGCGCCGCCTGAGTCTCCGCCATGCACTTAGCAACGACACCACGCACAGCGCCAGCAGCAGCCCCACGTCCAGCAGCAGCAACCACAGCAGGTGCATGCCCTGCACCGGTGGTTGGTGCATCGCCGACAGCAGCCATGGTATCGACCAGGCCAGCAGCAGCACGAAGGCGATCAACAGGCGCAGCCACAGTCGCCCCAGTTTCCAGGGCTGCACGATCAGTGCAGCAACCACCAGCTCGACGGTGCTCAGCAGCGCGAACACGATCACGGTGCTGGTCGGGTAGGGCAGTGTGCCGCCTTCCAGGTGGCGCAGCAGCCAGTAGTCCGGCGTGAAGCCGGCATTGACCAGTGCGGCGATCAGCGCCAACCAGGTCAGTGCGACCAGCAGCCAGAACAGGCGGATGTAGCGCTCAGGCATGAGGGGAGTCCGGTGCGGGAAGTGCCGTGCCGAGTGATGCAGTGCGCAGGGTGGCGAAGATCGCGGCCAGTGTCAGCAGGCCTGGCCCGACGGTGAAGTACGCCAGGCGCAGCGGGTGGTTGTGCATCAGCGTCCAGGTCGCGAACGCCAGCGGAACCGCCAGCACCAGCAGCTTGGCGGAGAGCGGCCGCAGCACCGCGATCATTGGCTGGGCGCCAAGGAACATCCAGAACAGGTAGAACTGCGCGATGCCCAGGCTGATGTCGCGATGGGAGGTGAAGCCGAAATGGTCGCGATACCAGTTCATTCCCAGTGGAATCAGCGTCCAGTACAGCAGGGCCACCAGCAGATGCAGCAGCAGGGCGATCAGCAGGGGCTTGCCACGAAGGAACATGGGCTTACCGGACCGGGCGGGGCAGCGTACCCCAGTGCGGGCGCCGCTGACTGCGTCGCGTGAAGACTGTTGACGACGTGAAGGAATTTGGACACAATAGCGCTCCTTCGACGCAGGTCGGAGAATCTGCGGGAATAGCTCAGTTGGTAGAGCGCAACCTTGCCAAGGTTGAGGTCGCGAGTTCGAGTCTCGTTTCCCGCTCCAGATTCTACAGGGCCCCGTCAGGGGCCTTGTTTTTCTCCCGCCCCGGCAAGGCGGGGCCCGTTGAGCCACAAGGCTTTTCGCGCAGTCAGAAATGTGAAATCGCTGGTGTGTGTTCCGGATTTCCGGTACCATGTCGGCTTATGCGGGAATAGCTCAGTTGGTAGAGCGCAACCTTGCCAAGGTTGAGGTCGCGAGTTCGAGTCTCGTTTCCCGCTCCATGTTCCGACAGGCCCCATCGCGGGGTTTTGTCATGTCAGGGACTTCGTTCCTGGCGCGCAGTACGTTGGCCTCATGGCAGAGTGGCTATGCACCGGATTGCAAATCCGTTTACAGCGGTTCGATTCCGCTTGAGGCCTCCAAATAAAGCCCTGATTTATCAGGGCTTTTTCTTTACCTGGCGTTCGGCGCCCGAGTCCGAAATCCCCTGATTCGCCCCCAAAATCATCGGACTGCCACCCGTTTTCGGGTGGCAAACTCGCGTTAACATGTGCCGAGTGCGTTTACGTGAGTTTGAGCAGGGATGGCAACCAAGCGACGCCGGGGCGACTCCTGGCAGTACACGATCAAGCGGGCGGGGCTGCTGCCCCAGCCTGTCTATCTGAGCTTCACCTCGGAGGCGGAGGGCGACGAGTACGTGCGCCGCCTAGAGGCGCTGCTCGACCGTGGGGTGGTGCCGGAGGAGCTGGCCAACACCAAGGCAGCAGCGAAGGATCTACGCAGCCAGGTCAGCGAGTATCGGAGCGCGCAGCACATTTCTGTTGATGACGAGCAGTTGCTGCCCGTCCTGCTCTCGCGGATGCCAATCGGCATCACCTTGCCGCAGCTGACTTTTACGTGGGCGACCGAGTGGGTCACCGCCATGAAGCGTGAGCAGAACCTCGCGCCGTCGACCATTCGGCACTACGTGGGTGCCCTGTCGCGCGCCCTGGACTGGCTGGCTGCGCACGGCGCGCTGCCAATGAATCCGCTGCGGCTTCTGCCCCGGGGCTATTCGACGTACACGGCTGACGACAAGGTAGCTGTGAAGCGTATCGACGGGGAAGCGAAAGCTGATCAGGAGCGTGATCGCCGTCTGGAGCTTGGTGAGGAAGGACGCATCCGCGAGATCCTGGCCGGCGCAAAGCCGCCGGGGCGGCAGCGGCCGCTCGACCTGCCGCAACGGGAGGCGCTGATACTGATGTTCGACATGGCGCTGGAAACAGCCATGCGCATGCGCGAGATCTACACGCTCGAGCGCAACCAGCTCGATGTGGCGCAGCGCACGATCTTTCTGGACAAGACAAAGAACGGGAGCAAGCGTCAGGTACCCATGACCTCAGTTCTGCTGGCGAAGCTTGCCGCATATGAGGGTGACTACGATGGGCGGCTTTTCCCATTCTGGGCCGGCGAGCGTAGCCCGCTGGCCCTGCGGCGTGTATCGAGCAAGCTGTCGCGACAGTTCGAGCGCATCTTTGTTGCGGCCGGGTGCGCGGATCTTGGCTTCCACGATCTGCGCCACGAAGCGACGAGCCGGCTGTATGAAAGGACCTCGCTGACGGACATCCAAATAGCGAAAATCACTGGGCATCGCGACCCGCGACAGTTGAAGCGGTACGCCAATCTCCGCGCTTCTGATTTGGCCGATCAGCTCTGGTGATCGGCCTGCTCGTAGGCGCGGAGGTCGGGCAGCTTGGTGCGACGCGACTTGCTTGCAGGTCTTGTCGCGCCAGGTGCGGGTGAGTTGGCTGCAGGCTGGGTGCCGATCGCCGACTTCTTCCGCTCAGCAGCCTGCCTGCGCCCTTCCGAGCGCAGGAAGTCGATCAGGTCCTCACGCAGCATGACCGTGTGCTTCTGATTGAGGCGCACGGCTGGCACCTCGCCCTTGTCCACCAGGTCTTTCATCGCTTCCAGGCCCAACCGCAGCATCCTCGCCGCGCCTTCCAGGCCCATGGTGTCGTCAAGGTCTTCCATGACCTGCTGTCGCTTAGCGCTCAAGGGTTGCTCCTGTCAGCCTCGCGGTAGCGGGCTGGCGACCAGTCACAGCTTTCGTCGGCAGGAATGTGGCCGAACATTGCCGTGCAGCGCCGACAGTGCACGCAGTCGCCACATGTTTTTCCTTCGGGCAGATCCATGTCGTCGCCGGTGCGGCGATACGGCTTTCGCTCAGCCACGGATGGGCTCCTTCTTGCATTGATCGCAGGAGGCGCTCTGGGGCGCACGTACGGAGAACCTAGTGCCGCGCACGTGCTCTCCTGGGCGGATGACGATGTGGCCGCAATCTAGTTCGCACTGGAAGCGGCCTTGAAGCACGGACACTCCGGGGCTCGCAATGAACTTCGCGTTCACCATTGCGCGAACAGGATTCACGGTGAGCAACTGGTCAGCCATAGCTCGGCTCCGGCATATCGTGTGGGGTAACCCAGCGGCGGCGCCGGGTGCGGTGGTTTTCCACTTGGACGCAGGTGGGGTCGCGAGTCCAGAGTGGTGGGTGGCCGACAACCAGGCCGGTGGAGAGGCCGTTTCCTGCTCGCCACACCACCTCCGTGCCCACCGGATAGCGGATTGCCATTTCCGTCAGCACCATCGTCCGTGCGTTGGCAAGATCGGCCAGGTACTCCGCAAGACGATCAGCCATTGCCCACCGCCTGGCTGTCGAACGCAGCAAATGCAGCCTTGCAGGCCGGTTTGCCGCAACGCTGGCGGCCAGTGATCGTCTCGGCAGCAACCTCGGTCTCCTCAGTGTGGAACGGGATACCGCAAGCGGGACCACGGTCTGCCCCCCACTTGTTGCCGGGCCGGTCCACGATGGCGTGCCACTTGGGCGGGCGCGGCTTGTGCCCGTGACCACTTGGGCAGGCGTAGAACGACGCATCGCGCAGAGCGGCCTTCACGATTGCACCGCCTGGCTGTCGGCTACGGTCAGTCTGCGATCAATGCACTCGATCCACGCCACGGCAACTGCGGCAACCTGCACCAGTTCGGCGCGAGTGGCTTTCGTGTTGCCGTCGCGGGCTTCGTCGTGCGCCTCAGCCACTTCTTCCATGAGGATGTCGAAGTAACCCAGGCGATGACCCTCCGCCCCTTTTGCCTTGTAATCCGTGATGAACTTGAAGTGCTCACCAACGCCAGCAGGCCAAGCTCCCGCAAGGTCCGTTGCTGCTGACGTGGGGGTCCAGTCGTCGTGGTTCTGCTGACCCCATTTCGCTTCCTGCCGCGCTCTCTCCTGGGCAACCTCGGCGAGTACGGATTGGGACGGACCCAGGTCCAGGGCCTGCGCGGGCGGGGCGGCGCGTTGCAGCGGAACGATTTCGTATTCGTCGGCTCGGTCGCGGAAATACTGCATGTTCTTCGGCCATTCCAGACCGAACCCACCTTCAGTCTTCCAGCGGACCATGAATGCCACCGGCTCCCCCACCGGCTGGCGGGCGGCGAGTACTGCTTGCAGGTCTGCCGCGTGTCGCATGGTGCAGTTCGCGATCTTCTGGCAGAGCGTGTTGCTGCTGCTTCCGACCTCGTCGGCGTCCTTGCGCCACCGGGCCACCAGCGATTCCAGCAGAACGTCCTGCCCACCCGGGGAGGGCTGGGCGGGGATAATCGCGTCGTGCAGCTCCATGGCTTGTTGGCTGTAGCCGATGCCGTGAGTTCCGGCGTTGTATGCGTCGCCCAGCAGGTCGTGTGCGCGGTCGAACGGCACTGTGGCCAGCCTAACCCGCCCGCCGGGCCGCACGTTTGCCAGGGTCTTGTTGTCGTTGCTCATGCCGGCATGTCCTTGCTGTGGGCGGGAAGCCGCGCCAGGCGCAGCGATTCCCAAGTGAGGGGATATGGACCACGCTTCACCCGCGTGTCTGCAGTGGTCATCGACACGCCCAGTTCGTCAGCGATCTGCCGCATCGTGTAGCGCTTGTTCTCGACCACGCGGGCGTAAAGCGCGGCCTTTGCTCTGCCGGCCTTGACCCGGTATCGGTGGTGCCGCTCGCTAAGCGTGGGGTCCATCAGGCAGCCTCCAGTTGTGGCTGCAACGCCGCGCCAACGTTCGCTTCCAGGATGGCAATCAGCGGCGGCGGGCTCACGCTGTTGCCAACCATTGCGACGGCGCGGCTGTTGCTGACCTGCCGACCGTCCTGCGTGCGATCGATGATGTAACTGGCCGGGAAGCCTTGGGCGCGGAACAGCTCGTGCGGCTTAAGCATGCGCAGCCCGATATCCACGATCACATACGGCACGCCGCTCAGATGCACCGTGACCAGCGCCAGCCGGTCCTTCGTGGTGATGGTCGCCAGCGGCTCGTCCAGTTCGCCATGCTGTCCGCCGGTCCCGTAGTAGCGCATCAGGAACGCGGCAACGCGCAGCGCGCCAGCCTCCTGCTCCGGGCTTAGGGTGCATTCCACGACGCCAAATCGCTGTGCGCCCGCAAGGACTGTCGGCAGAGGATCATGAGGGTCGTACCCGATGACGTTCTGCGCCATCGCGGTCACGTGTGCGGTCACCAGGCGCTGGTGACTGCCGTTGGCGCAGATGGTCGGCATGGGGTCACAGGCGGCACTGCCAGCGCCCTGATAGAACCCGCCGTTGGCCTGTTCCAGAAACGCCGCCATGACGCCCATGGCATGGGCGGCACCGGCTGGACGCGCCGCGCCAGCGCCGCTGGTGATGGTCGGCATCGGGTGGCCGGCGTCCGCACCATCGCTGGTGCCTCGGAACTTGACGAGGGACGCTGCAGCGAGGGCATAGCCGCCGCTGCCGCTGGCTGTGATGGTGCCCGCTGGCTCGTCGGCAGGCCGAACCCCGGCGCCCCAGCGCTTTACGCCTCCGGGTTTGCCTTCGCCATGTGCGGCCTGCACCAGCATGGGAGCGACGACCGCGTGTGAGCCGCCGCGCGGCCAAGCCGTGATAGTGCCCAGCGGATCGCCGCCGGAAGCGACACCGTTGGCAGACGCATTCGCGCACTGCACGATGGTGGGCGACACGATCATCATCTCGCCACGGTTGGCAGCGGTGATCGTCGGCATCGGCTCGCCGATCCCGTGCGGCCTCCGTTCCCCACCGTGGGTTGCGTGGACGATGAACGGCTCGGCGGCGTCCAGCACAAAGCGCTTGATGCCTCGGACAATGCGTGCCTGCGTCGCCTCTGCGAGTGGCTTCTTGCGTCCGAAAATGCTGGGGCAGGGAATGGACCAGTCGATGCTGGATGCCGCCGACACGTGCGGCTGTGCGCGGTCTGGTCCGTGGGTGGGTTTGGGCCAGGTGATAGCCTCACTATCACACCGGGCGATCATGTAGAGGCGCTCCCGAGTGGTCCCGGCGCCGTAGTCGCAGGCCCGCAGCACACGCCACTCCACCTGGTACCCGAGCGTCCGCAGCACAGCGACGAAGTGACGCCAGGTGCTGCCCTCGCGCTTCTTGTCTGGGATCAAGAACTGCTGGTCCAGTGGAATGCGCTCGCCGACAGCGGCGACCGTGCCGTCGAGCTTGACCACGCGGCCGGTGGCCTTGTCGCGCTTGGCGATTAGCGGGCCCCACTTCAGGATCTGCTTCACGTTCTCCAACGTGATGATGCGCGGACGCACAGTGCCGGCCCAGCGTGACACCACCCACGAAAGCGAGCGGGTCGCCCGGCTGCGCGGCTGACCGCCCTTGGCTTGGCTGAAGTGCGTGCAGTCCGGGCTGGCATGAAGTGCACCCACGGGCCGGCCACCGCACTCGACGCGCGGGTCGGCTTCCCACACGTCCTGGCACAAGTGGCGGGTGAAGGGGTGATTGGCAGAGTGCAGGCCCACAGCCCAGGCGTTGTGGTTGATCGCAATGTCTACCGCTCGGGCCAGTGCTGTCTCCATCGCGTGACTGGCACCGCCTCCACCGGCGAACAGATCAACGGTGATCTCGTCAGCGTGCAGCCGCGACTTCAGGTCATGTAGCGGGAAGCGGAAACCGCCGGAGCCGTCAGCCATGTGCTGCCTCCCAGGCGATGATCGCTTCGGCAGCAAGCGGTCGCACGAACCATGCGGCTGGGCCATCTTCGGTATCACCCAGCCACACCAGGCGCCAATCTGCGCCGGGGCCAATGGGTTGCCACGCGCGCATCTCATCCCAGTAACGGTGGTCGCCGGTCTCCACGGCTTCTTCGGTGAAGTCGCCAAACGTCACCTGCAGGTCGAATCCCTGTGCGAGGAACAACGGCCGCAGCGACACCTCGCGACCGTCAGCCCACATCGGCACATCCGGATGGCACGGGATCTCGCCGTCGGCGTTGCGCGCCGGGAGGCGACTGGGGTGGTACAGGCCACGCCACGGGTCGGCCGGATCGACCACGGTGCGAATCTGATTCCTGACCAGCTCCAGCAATTCAGTCGCCTGCGCCAGCCGGGCACGGGTGGTATCGCAGAGCGGCGTGTCGCCGTCCTGCAGGCTGCTACGCAGCGTCGAGACATACGCAGCTACGGGGGCTTCGAACACCCGCAGATCCTGCTGCCGGGGAAGGCGATGATGCAGGTCACGCAACGCGGTCTGCGCCTGGGCGACCGTGATGGCCTTCGCCTGGTTCGGCAGCCATACGGCCTCGACCGCAATCGCGGTGATCGTGTCGAATGCGTCGCGCAGAACGGGGCAGTTCGTGGGAAGAAGCGTGAGGGTCGCGGTCATCGGCGGGCCTGCTTGAATTGGGTGTCGGTGTTGACGAATGCGCCAGCGAGCGGCGCTACCTGGCACGCCTGCTCGGCGCTAGCGGTGCGAAGGGGGAAGGGCGCGGCGTGGCGGTAGCGGCGATTGGGGTCCGATGCGAACTTGCCGCCTTCGATGCGAATCACCTGGTACTCAGGGAACGCCTCATCCGGCAGCACTTCGCGTGCCTCCTCCATCAGCGCGACAAAGCGTGCCTGCCACTCGACCGGCATCGACTGCAGGGTGCGTCGCGGCACTACGTGGTAGGCGGCGCGGCTGACGCCGAATGCATGCCATGCCGGGCCGTCGGAATAGGTACTGCCGGGCCTGCCGGGTTCGGTGACGGTCGCTGCGTGCGATTCGCTGCTCATGGAGGCCTCAGTCGATGTCATGGGTTGCTATGCGCTCTGCATAGCTACCGTGGTTGGCCGCATGACGGCTCATCAGCGGGCGAAGCGGGGTGTGCCCCAGCACTTCGATGTGCCCGCCCGCTGCGAGGAAGGCGTCCAGGTCGTCGGCCAACTGCTGCCGGTCGAGTTCCCTGTGTCGAATCGTGGTCGCCGCGTCACTGACGCCGGTGAGCGGACCTACCACGCAGGTCGGTCTTTCCCGCAGGGGTACCGCACGCAGCGGTGCGATCGCATGTTGGGTGTGGCTGGATAAGCGCCAGATCCCGCGCACGCCGGAGCGGTGGCAGATGGCCTGGCCGCTGCGTGCCAACCCCTTCAGCGTGTAGCCGATAGCCTGGTGGGTGCTGTTGATGCGGCCAGCGGTCTTGATCTGTTCGACCGTTGCGCCTTGCGGGAACATGGACAGGACCTTGCGCACTTCGGCGGCCCGGCCGATCTGTTGCGGGCGGGCGCTCATGCGCGGGCCTCCGCGAGCAGTTCGCGCATTGCCCAGCCGTGGTGCAGGACACGCGATGAGTGGTGAGCAACGGCATCCGGATTGTTGGTCAGGACGAGCGTGTCCTCCAGGGGATACGCGGTGTGGCCGTCCCAGTCGTCCAGTACCTCACGCAGGCCAAAGTGCGCGCGCAGTTCCTGTGCGTTGGAGGTCTTGCCGCAGCGTTGCGGCCCGTAGATGACAACAGAACGGTTCATGCGGCGATTCCTCGCGTGCGGCGCGTAGCGCGGTTGTTGGGGGAGATCGAACGAACGCGCACGCCTTGGCGGTCGAGCCAGCGGTGCGCGGCCTGCGCGGCAAGTCGGTTGAGAGAGAACGAGACGCCACCGAGGGTGAGCGAGTGGTGCGATACCCCCACGCTCCGGCTGGCGCTGGCGGCGACCTTCAGGAGCGACTCGCGCGGGGCGGCGGTGTAGAGGCCGGCCCATAGCCAGCCTTGGCACACCATCAGCACCAGCGACTCGCCCTGGTGGCCGGTGGCGAACTGCTGCTCGACGGGCAGCGTTGGCTGCGCGCTCATGCCGACAGCGCCAGGTCACGTGCCTTGGCGATCTCGGCCTCGGCGGCGGCGATGCCGATGGCGGTCAAGGTCGCCTTGCGCGGCAGTTGCGGGTCGTCGTACCTGATCAGCACGCGCTCATCCAGCCAGTTCATGACGCGACGCGTGAACAGCTTCTCGGGGCGGTTGCGGGGTGCAAACCCTTTGGCAGTGCGGTGGAGGGAGTGATCCGAAGCGCCATGCGCTGCGAGCAACGCGGCTTTTTCCTTCGGCTTGAGTGGAGCGGACATGGGCTGTTCTCCTGGTCAGGCAGCGATAGGCGTGGAAGGGGAGTCGGCGGCGATCTCGGCCAGCACCTCGCCGCGATGGCGGGCGAGCAGGGAGATCGGGATGCGAAGGTGCGCGAGGCTTGCGTCAGTCCAGCGCAGCTCTGCCAACGCGGCTTTTTCCATCGGTACTGGGCGGGTGGCGAGGCCGCACCGATGGCATTCGATGTGCAGCAGCGGCGGGCAGGGAGCGCCCAGGCGGTGGCCGGTCGGGGCGCCTTCGGTCACCACGATGTGAGGTCGATGGCCGGGCCGACACAGCGGTACGGAATCGGGGAGCGGGCGAGAGGTCTGGCGCATGGTCAGCCCCTCACCGAGGTGCTGAGCGCCCAGCGTGCCTTGGCCGCGTCCCGGTCGCTGTGCGCCTGGTGAATCTCAGCGATGCGCAGCGGCACGACAACCGCGGCTACCAGCACGACGGCTGCCCAAGCGAGGCGGAGTCGCCGACTCATGCGGCACCGCCTTTGGCACGGGCGAGGGCAGCGGCGAATGCCAGCATCGATGCTTCGCACTCGCGGTGCGCGTTGATCTGAGCCTGCATGCCATTGGATTGACCAAGCGCACGGAACGCCACAATGAGGCGGTCGCCCTGGTCGATCAGCTCAGAGAGCGCGGTGTGGGCAGCGCGCAGATCGACGGCCTGCTTCTTCAGCATTGATTCGCCCACGCGAATCATGAAATCCGGCGTTGCTGCTGCGACGGCGCCAAACTCGGCGTTTACCCCTGCAATGCGTTCCAAGGTTGCCAGGGCGGTTTCAGTAGCGCTCATGCCCGTACCTCCGCAGACATGTCGCGCGAGCAGGCTTCCAAGCGGAGGCTGGCGACGCCCATGCGCCGGGAGCGGCGCAGCTGGTTGCGGCTGTGTTCGCCCTTGCTGCGAACCCAGAGGGTCCGGGCGGTGCTGTGATCACGTGCTGCCACCGCCCGCAGGGCCTTCACGGCCAACAGCGGCAGCAGGCAGGGACTTGGATCGGCATAGCGATGGGACATGGCGCGCTCCTGTTCGAAGGAGGGCGCCGGCGGGTCAGGTGCCGAGGGGGCGGCTGCTGCCGGTAAGGGGAGGGGCCGGCAGGGTGGCGACCCGCCGGTCGCCCGCCAGCTGTAGAGCTGGCAGGGCGGACTCTACAAACAAACTTGCGTGCAAGTCAACAAGAAAACTTGCGTGCGAGTCATTCCAGTGCTCAGGGCGCGCGTTGGGGGCAGGTTTGGCCCCCGGCTGAATAGGCTCACGGGTGTTAATCTCCGGGCCTTCAAAGGAGGAGGGGGCCTATGGAAGTTTTCTTCAGCACGATGGGTGCGGTGGGTGTTTGGCTCGTGGCGCTTGCTGTGTTTGCATTGGCCCTGCTGGGGCTGCTCATGCCCTTGGCGGTTTTTGGTATCAAGCCTCTGTTGCGGGTCCTGATAGAGGAGCAGCGCAAAACCAACCGCATGCTCGCAAAGCAGGGGCTTCGGGATCAGGGTATAGAGCCAAGGGACGTGGCAAGTGTTGCCACGTCCAGAGATGACGGTGAGCCGCAGACGCTGGAGGAATTCATCCGCGAGCGTGGTGGGCGTAGCCCGTAAGCCCGCCAATTATGGGCGTGGCAGCACTTCGGCCATGTTCTTGATAAGGCCGGTTTGTTCAAGGGGGAAGCCTTCCATGATCGCTTCCCTCGCTTCTTCCATCTCGCAGAGCAGCGTGCGCAGCTCTGTCGCGGATAGGTCGCTGAGACGTTGTCTCAGGATTAGGTGCTGGTCGACCAGCCAGTTGAGCTGGAAGGCTTCGCGCAGCAGCCGAATCCTCCGCATGTATGCCAGGGCGATGGCGTCGCTAGGCCCAGTCGTATGACACTGGCGCAGGCACTTTCCATCGGGCGGCTGAGCTTGCTGCCGAACCTTGCTAGCGAGTGCCTGCGCGAGAGCTTCCAGTGCTGCCGCTTCCTTCATGATCAACCCCCTTTGAAATCTGGCGCTTCCGCAGGTGTGCGGTGAAGTCGACCACGTTGTCCGGCGTAACTGCCTTCTCCTGGCGCGCAGCCAGGTAGCTGTGAGCCAAGATGACAATCGAGGCGTCGTTCGCGTCTTCTGGGTCGAACGACGATCCAAGTGCGAGGCAGGCCAGGCGGACAAGTTGATACGACGCGGCAAGGGTAGGAGCGTCGAGTTGCACGGGTTGAGATTGTGCAGAACGAGGTGAAGAGAGCGCGCTAAGGGGCTCGCTTTTGTCCCAGCTTAGGAACTGCTCCACAGACATACCGAATGCGCGTGCCAGTTCCAGCATGTACCTGGGGCGACGGGTAGGGGTGTCCAGTAGTTGCTGGATATGCTGGTACTTCACGTTGGGAGCACCAGCGGCGCGGACCCGGGCTGCGAGAGCCTCCACGCCAAGCCCGTGGGCCTCCATCAGGCCCCGTGTGATTTCACCGATCAACATGCAAACAATCTTGCACTGTTGATTCGCAAGAAAGATTGCGTTAGTTTGTCGCAAGAATTCTTGTGAACGGGCATTCCATGACCCCTCTGCAACGGGCAATCGCGATCTGTGGGACCCAGAGTGAGCTGGCGCGGCGGGTGACCGGCAAGCCCGCGACTGGCTACGTCTATCACTGGCGAAAAAACGGTGTAACCGAGGAGGTGGCGATTGCCATCGAGAGGGCGGTCGCCTCGGCGATGGCTGAGAACCAGGACGCCGCGAAGCGAGCCGATACGCTCGGAGGCAGAGTGACGGCCGACGAGCTGATACCGGATGTGCGCTGGGAGCGTGATGCGGGTGGCGCCATCGTCGGCTACTTCAAGCGCGTCAACGGATCGGCGGGGGTGGCTAATGTCAGCCCGTGATCCAGCACTAATCTTCTCCATAGCTCGCCACGGCTGGGTGCGCGGACACCGACGCTACCGTCTTTTCCGAGTGTGGCAGCAGATCCGCAAGAGCGGGGTGGCTCTGGCCCTCCTGGCGATGATTGCCCTTCTTGTACTCGGAGTGCAGGGGCGCCCACAGGACTGCAACAACACCTCCCGCCCCCGTGTGGACGTCAAAGGATCGGATGGCCTGAAAGCGCATGCGCTGAGGGAACGTGATGATCTCTGGCATGGCAGCAATGTTGATGTCGGCACTACCCCGCATGGAACGATGAAATGCTCGGCATTTCAGGGGGCTGCATGACTTGCCTACGCTCTGATCTTCATTGGCGGGACGCCTTGAACAATGCCGTGTCGTGTGCTCCAGGTGGAGTGCAAGATGCGGCGGCACATATCAGCAAGCGGCGTGGAAAGTCCATCACCACTGAAACGTTGCGGAAGAAGCTTCGTGGAATCGAGGGTGAGTCTGTCTCGATGGAGATGGCCGAGATCCTAACCGAGTATCTGCAGCGATTCGTTGGGACCCAGGCGATGGCCACCGACTGGGTTTGCTCGCTGGCGGGGCAGTTCGGGTTGATGGTCGACTATGTACCCGCACCACCTCCCGGTGGCTGGCCGGACGAGTTGGCCGCAATCCAGGCAAAGCTGCTGGAACTGCACAAGCTGACAGGCCAACTTGCAGGCGCCGGCATTGATGCGCTTGCCGATCGGCGGTTGACCGTCCCTGAGGCTGATCGCATCCAAGACCTCTCCCGCGAGGTGCGCACGCTTTGTTTCCGGCTGGAGCGGAACGCATGCCGTGCTGCCGGTCAGCAGGGAGCTGAGGACTGACGTGGCAACCCACCACGCCCATCGATCCAGGTATCGAAGGCGTGGCCCGGCCAGCGCTGCTGCGCGGCAAGCGATGGAGCGGGCGGCACTCGCGTTAACTGACGCGGTGCCGGGCTTAGTAGGCGATGAAGCGCTGGCAGAACGCGAGCGCATTCGCCAAGAAACCGAACGTAGAGATAGCGCCCAGCGCCAGCTCGATGAAGGAGGTATCCGTTGGGTGTGAATCGATGTCTGCACCAGGCCCTGCTGATTGCCCGTCAGCCACGGTCAGAATGGCGCGCACAGATCGAGCAGATCGCAGAAAACTGCGAGGCGCCAGGCGTTTGCACGGGTGGCGTTGGCTGCCGGCAGCGAATTGCCGAGTACCTGCGGGTGCAGTGGTGGATGATCGAGCGTCGCGAATCACAAGCCGCGAGGCGCCGCTGATGGCGAACAGTCACGTAGACACCGATGAAGTACGCGAGTCGGCAAACATCGCCGATGTCATCGGCCGTTACGTCAAGCTCAGGCCAGCTGGTCGTGGGGAGTACAGCGGGCTATGCCCGTTTCACGATGAGTCCTCGCCGAGCTTCACTGTCAATGAAGTCAAAGGCTTTTACCACTGCTTCGGCTGCGGTGCGCATGACGACGTGATCGGCTTCCTGGTGCATCACCTGCAGATCGGATTCCTTGAGGCATGTGCACAGCTCAGTGGCGGTCAGTTGGGCGTCGCGGCAGAGCGCGAGAAACTCCCGAGCCAAGAATCGTTGCGGGTGAAGTGGGTGCCCATCCTACCCGTGCCTGATGATGCGCCCGCATTGCTGACCGACAGCGGCTGGACGGTGCCGATCTGGAACGCTAAGCGCGACAAGCTCCGCAGGATGAAGCCGGCCAGGGTGTTTCCCTACCGCAACGCGGAAGGGCAGATCCTTGGGTACGTGCTGCGTTGCGAGTTCATCGACCACGACAGCCGCAAGCTGAAGAAGTGGACGCCCCAAGTGACCTGGTGCGTCGGGCCGACCGGGCAGAAGCAGTGGTGCCTTGAGAGCTTTCCAGGGGCGCGGCCGCTGTATGGGCTGGATGCCCTGGCCGCGAAACCCGACGCGCCGGTGTTGATCCCAGAGGGAGAGAAGTGTCGGGACGTGGGGGCGCGTGCATTCCCCGGCTACGCGGCGATCAGCTGGTCGGGAGGCGGAAAGGCCGTCACGAAAGCGGACTGGTCGCCACTGGCCGGCCGGGATTGCGTGCTCTGGCCCGATGCCGACGTTCCTGGGCAGCAGGCAATGTTGGGGTGGAGGAACGATGCCAATCAGTTCAAGCCGGGAGTCGCCCAGCTGCTGAAGCGGGCAGGCGCCAGATCCATCCGCTTTGTGGATGTGACGGGCCAGCCAGATGGTTGGGACATTGCGGATGCACTGGAACGCGATGGCTGGACGCCTCGGCAGCTCGCCGCTTGGGCGGCGAATCGGGTCGTTGAGGTCGACGTGGTGGCTGCCAATGGCGCATGACAGGAGGCTGGAGGAACGTCTGCTGCACTCCAACGCGAAGCTTGCTCGCGCCTACCGAACTGCGGCGCAGGCCGCCCTGGACAACCCATATGAGCACTCTCGGCGCTTGCGCCGGGAGCGGGCAAGAGAATACCTGCGCCTGGCGCGGGGCTACGAAAAGGCAATGCGGCAATGAGCGTGGGGACAAGGCGCAGGATGACAGTGATCGATGGTGGCGGTGCGCCACCGCCAGGCGGTGGCGGGGTAGACCCCAACGCCTGGAAGGAGCACCTCACTAGAAATCGCGATGGCAATGTCGAGGGCACGCTGCACAACCTGATTCTGATCATGGAGAACGATGATCGGCTTAAGGGGCTGTGGTGGCTCAACGACTCCAGTAATCAGGTAAAGCTGCACCGAGATCCACCGTGGACAGGTGGAAGCAGGGATGAGTTCATCGACTCGGATGCCTACGAGCTGGCGGCTTGGCTGCAGCATCCGGAGCGCTACTGGATGAAGTGCAGCGATGACCTGGTGTTGAAGGCCGTCATCGCTGTCGCGCGCCGGCACCGCCGTCATCCCATCAAGGACTACCTCGGTGCCTTGAAATGGGATGGAGTGCCCCGCGTCGAGCGCATGCTCGTTGAGCTATTTGGTGCGGCGGACAATGCCTACAGCCTGCGCGCAGCGCAGTGCTTCATGGTAAGTGCCGTGGCTCGCATCCTATGGGTAGACGCCAAGCAGCCCAGCGTGGGCGCACAGGTGGACTTTATGCTGGTGCTGGAAGGTGAGCAGGGCAAGCGGAAATCGAGCGCCCTGCGCGCGATCTTCGGCAGCGAATGGTTTGTCGAGACCAGCGAATCTCCGAGCGGAAAGGACTTCTACCAGGTCATCCAAGGTGCGTGGGGCGTCGAGATCGGCGAGATGGACTCGTTCTCGAAGGCCGATGTGACCAGCGTAAAGACCGCCATCACCAGGCGCGTGGACAAGTTCCGAGCGCCGTACGAGCGCGTGCCTCGCTCCTACCGCCGCGAATGCGTGTTCGCCGGCACCACGAACGAGCATCAGTACCTACGCGACCCGACCGGTGGGCGGCGCTTCCTCCCCGTGCGAACAGACGGCGACGTGCAGATCGCAGAGATCGCGACGTTGCGCGACCAGCTGTGGGCCGAGGCTGTGACCATGTTCAACGCTGGGTTCGAGTGGTGGGAGCTGCCGGCAGACGCGAAGGAAGAGCAGGCCAGCAGGTACGTGGGCGACAGCTGGGAAGGACGAGTCGAGCAGTGGCTCGACCTTCGGATGGAGCCGAGCAAGTACCCGACACGACTGGCGATGGCGCCGCAGATCGACTGGGCGACTACCGACAACCTCCTGACGTACGCCATCGGCTTGGAGCCTGGCAAGCACGGCAAGCCCGAGCAGATGCGGGTCGCCTCGATCATGAAGACTCTGGGCTGGGAGCAGCAGCGCAGGCGTTGGCCCGATGACGGTAGTCGGGAGCCCCGGTGGTTCAGGCCTGGCCTCGCAATCGATGACTGGCTGGCAACCGTACAGCGATCAAGGCGGGAGGGCCCCAGTGGACCTGACTTCTGACCAGACCTCTCCAGCTTCGTCCACACCCGTCCGAACCACTGACCAGACCTGCCGCCTACTGCGACAGCGCTGTCCTGACCGTCCACACCATTTCTCGCGCGCGTACATGTACCAACACATCGCCCCGGCCCTCAACTACTCAAATCAAAAAAATAGGTGTGGACGGTATGGACAGTGTGGACAGCTTAGAAACGGTGCGGGTTCCGGGCGTCCAGACCTTGCCTTGATGGTTTGGACGGTTCGGACGGCTGGCATGTTCCACGCGAATCATCGTGCGGTTGGTCGGGCGGGAGGGGCAGGGGGGAGAGGGCAGGCCAATGGGTCCTCCCCGGCCTCAGATTCCACGGGTATTCGGTCGCGCAGTTTTTCGCTAGTCATGACGCATTTCCAAGGGGGTTGTAGTGGTTTCTGATCTGAGCAGTCCGATGAAGCAGGGTGCATTCGGCGATCTGGTGGGTATTTCCCAGCAGGCAGTCAGCGACCTGGTGCGTCGCGGCGTGCTGGCTGACGGAGCGGCTGGCGATGAATGGCTGCTCGCCTATTGCGACCATCTCCGCGAAGTCGCTGCCGGCCGTGGCGGTGAGGCTGGGAAAGACCTGACCGCCGAACGCGCCCGGCTGGCGCGAGAGCAGGCTGACCGCTTGGCAATGCAGAACGCTGTGACCCGGGGCGAGCTGGCGCCAGCGCACCTCATGGAACAGGTGCTGTCGAAGGTCGGCGCGCGGGCGGGTCGCATTCTTGAAACCATCCCAGGGACGCTGCGCCGTCGTTTGCCGCAGCTCGCAGCTTCCGACCTCGATGTGGTCACGCAGATTGTCGCCAAGGCCCGGAATCTCGCCGCATCCATGCGTCTGGCTGACGTGGATGCCGACGACGATGCAGATGCGGACGCCGGCGCGGCTATGCCCGTCACTACTGAGGATGATGACCAGTGACCTTGCTGCGAGGAATCGAAGCCAGCCAGCTGCAGGCCGTAGAACGGCATCTGCAGCGCGGACTAGCATCATGGGCGGTGCAGGAGCCCATCACGCTTGAGGCGTGGGCTCGGGAGCATTTCTACCTGTCTGCTGAGTCAAGCTACGTTGAGCAGAAGTGGACACCCTGGCCGTTCCAGCGCGGCCTAATGGCAGTGATCAGCAACGACGACGTGGCCGAGGTCTCGGTAAAGAAGTCGGCGCGCGTGGGCTACACCAAGATCCTCCTGGCCTTCCTTGGCTACAACGCAGAGCACCGACGCCGGAACCAATGCATCTGGCAGCCGACTGACGACGACTCAGACGACTTCGTCAAGTCGGAGCTGGAGCCCATGCTGCGTGACGTGGAGTGCATGCGGGCGGTGTTCCCGGCCTACCTGGCCCGGCACAAAGACAACACCCTGCAGCAGAAGAAGTTCATCGGTTCGCTTCTGCGCGTGCGCGGCGGCAAGGCCGCGAAGAACTACCGTCGAATCTCCGTGGACGTTGCCCTGCTGGACGAGCTGGACGCCTTTGACAACGACATCGAAAAGGAAGGCGCACCGGACTCGCTGGCTGCCAAGCGCCTGGAAGGCGCGACCTTTCCCAAGCTTGTTGCTGGCAGCACTCCGAAGCTCAAGGGCTTCAGCCTGGTGGATACGCGCTACTCGCAGGCGGATGAGCGATTCACCTACCAGGTGCGCTGCCCACAATGCGATGCCTTCCATGCGCTGACGTGGGGTGGCAAGGACGAATCGCACGGCTTCAAATTCGAGCGAGACGCGACTGGTGGCGTTGTCCAGGTCTACCACCTTTGTCCGCACTGTACCTATCCCATGACGCAGGCCGAGTATCTGCTGACCGCTGAGCAGGGCGAATGGGTGAACTCGCGCGGAGACCTCTGGCTGCGCTCCGATGGCCGTTTCACCACGCCGGAGGGCCATGTGGTCCAGGCTCCGCGACATGTGGCGCTTCATATTTGGACCGCCTACAGCCCGGCTGTTGCGTGGCAGCAGATTGTCCGGGAGTTCCTGGAGGCGTACACCAAGCACCAAGAAGGCGACGACAGCAAGCTGAAGGCGTGGACCAACACGACTCTGGGTGAGACCTGGGAGGGAGAGGTCGAACGCACGGACGCTGATGAGCTGGTGAACAGGGCTGAGCCATTCCCGCTCAAGACGATGCCCCGCGACTGCTTGCTGCTCCTGTGCGGTATGGATACCCAGGACAACCGGCTAGAGGCTGGCGTCTGGGGCGTCGGGCGAGGGGGGCAAATGTGGACGATCGACCACCGCGTGTTCTTCGGTAACCCTGCGCAGATGGAGGTCTGGAACGAGGCTGAGGCGTTCCTGCGTGAGCAGGAATACACACACGCCAGCGGCAGGGCGCAACGTATTTATGCCACCGCGATCGACTCGGGCGGTCACCATGCCGACGCTGTGTACGCCTTCGCACACAAACTGAAGGCGCTGCGTGTGCATGCGGTGAAGGGCGCGAGCGGCCAGGAGCGGTCCATCGAGAACGGCAACAGCCGCGTCAGCTACCGCTTCAATGGGCGTATCGAGAAGCACGGCCCGGTGCTCTGGCACGTGGGCACGAACCTCGCGAAGGATCGGTTCCAGTCGCGGCTGGACGTTGCCGTTCCGGGCCCGGGCTACGTGCATCTGTCAGATCAGCTCTCGCCCGAATGGTTCAAACAGCTGGCGGGCGAGATTCGCGCTACGCGGAGGATGAAGGGTGGGTCGGAGTCCAGGTGGACCGCGACGCGCAAGCGAATCGAGGTCAAGGACTGCCTGACCTACGAAATATGGCTGGAGGAACGGCTCGACCTGTGGGGGCCCAAGAAGGCGAAGTGGTGGGATCAGTTGGAGGAGCAGGTGCAACCGGAGAACGATCTATTCAGCCTCCCGCCGGCCGCTGCATTGCCGGCGGCGGACGTTGCATTGCCTGCGCCGTCGGTGACCCAGGTCGTGAAAAGGCCCCCGCCGCCCCAGGTGCGGGTCGCGCGCGATTCCCGTGAAACGTCACGCGATGAGTTTGGGTCGAGCGGTTGGAGTAGCCGCCTATGAGCAACTCGCGCGACATCGATGCTGCCGAGCAGCTGCGTCGCCTGGTGATTCGAGGCATCGTCGAGCAAACCGGCTTGAACGAGGAGCACGCGATGCCCTATGCGACGGCGGTACTGACCGTTCTGCAAACCGAGTATGGCGGTGAGCGTCTACACATTCCCAAGGCGGCTGTGCAGGACAAGCCGTGTGCACGCGTGGAGGTGATCCGCGCCGAACTAACTGAGGGACAGAGCTGGCGATTGGTCTGCCGCAGGCATGGGATATCGAGAGCCGCTCTCTATCGCTTGTTCCCTGGCGGATTGCCTAAACCAACGAAAGCGAGCTGAGAATTCAAGGTCCGTCTCACCCTCTGACAAAGATTGAGACGGCTGCCTTGTAAGTGACTGATTCTGCGTGGGGTGGATTCTTGATCGTCTCACGCGGCTGGTAACGGTTGAGACGACCTCGTCTCCAAACTATCTCCATGCCGAGTCCCGCTCAAATCATGCTGCAGACGTACCTGGCCGCCGAGGCTGCGGTACTGCAGGGTCAGTCCTTCCGCATGGGGGAGCGGCAGCTGAACCGTGCTGACTTGGCGGAGATTCGTGCGGGTCGGCGCGAGTGGGAAGCCAAAGTGAACGCGCAGGCGCGAGGCGGTAGCCGCCTGTCCGTGGCTCTTGCCGATTTCCGGGGGGGCGAGTGAACCGCCTTGATCGCGCCATCGCCGCTGTGGCCCCCGGCTGGGGCGCAAAGCGTGCAATGGCGCGCGCGCGTATCGCCGCCTACAGCAGCGCGTACGACGGCGCCACGCCTAGCCGCCTGCGGGAGGCTGCGCGCGAGTTTGGTTCGGGCAACACGGCAGTTGCCAGTGGCGCGACCCGAATCCGTACCCAGGCGAGGCACCTGGACCGGAACCACGACATCGTGGTGAACGGCTTCAACCAGATGGTCCAGAACGTGATCGGCCGAGATGGCATCGGCATCGAGCCGCAGCCGCGCGACGAGAACGGGAACATCGTGGAGTCCCTGGTCGATCAGATCACCCCGCTGCTGCGGGATTTCTGGAAGCGTCCGGAAGTCACCTGGTGCCATGACTTCGGTGCGGCACAGCGGCTGATGACCCGGACCCTGTTCCGAGACGGCGAGTGCCTGTACCAGGATCTGATCGGGCCGGTGCCGTACCTCGACCATGGCACTGTTGTGCCTTACAGCATCGAGATGATTGAGCCCGACCTTCTGCCAATGGATCTGAACGATCCCGGTCGGAACATCATGCAGGGCGTGGAGCGGAGCGCATGGAACCGCCCCATCGCCTATCACCTGTACAAACAGCATCCGGGCGACCCGAATGCGGTCATGCCGGAAGTGAAACGCGTGAGCGCAGACTTCGTTCATCACGCAAAGATGGTTGATCGGATCGGGCAGGTGCGCGGCGTCAGCCTGCTGGCGTCTGTCCTCACTCGCCTGGATGACCTTAAGGACTACGAGGAATCCGAGCGTGTGGCCGCCAAGATCGCAGCAAGCATGGCGGCGTTCATCATCAAGGGTGATCCGCAGAGCTATGGCGAGAACGAGACAGTTCCCGAGCGGCGCAGCATGCGGTTCCAGCCAGGCATGGTGTTCGATGACCTGGTGAAGGGCGAGAGCGTTGGTACCGTCGATACCAATCGCCCCAACCCCAACCTGGAGACCTACCGCAACGGGCAGCTGCGAGCGGTGGCCGGTGGTATGCGGGTGTCGTTCTCGTCGCTGTCGAAGAACTACAACGGTACCTATTCCGCTCAGCGGCAAGAGCTGGTTGAGCAGTACGGCGCATACGGCGTTCTGGCCTATGAGGTGATCTCGCAGATTGTCCGGCCGATCTATGAGCGCTTCATCCAGGCTGCGATTGCCTCCGGCGAGCTGATCGTTCCGCGCGGCGTTTCGATGACAACGGTGACTGATGCGATGTACATGCCACCGGTGATGCCGTGGATCAACCCGGTCCATGAGGCGACCGGCCTTCGCATGATGATCCGCGCCGGCATCCGCTCGCTCACTTCAGTCATCAGCGAACGCGGCGGGCGCATGTACGACACGCTGGAAGAGATCCGCAACGAACGTAAGTGGGCGCGTGACCTGGGGATCACCCTGGACAGCGATCCGGGCCAGGTGAGTGACGCAGGCGTGGCCCAGGCCAGCGCTGATGCCAGTTCCATTCCAACCCCTTCCGAGGATCTGCAATGAATCACCTCACCCGTAACGCCATGGCAGCGGCGCTTGGCGCTGTATTGGCAGCGACATTTGCATTCGACGCAAGCGACATCGAGGCGCTGCAGCCGGAGGCAAAGGGTAAGTCGGTCCTCGCGTTGAACACCACCAGCGGCGGTGAGGCCGAGCTGCTGATCTACGGTCCAATCGGTGACTACTTCTGGGGTGAAGGCGTCACTGCTGCCAGCGTAGTCGAGCAGCTGGCCGGGACCACCGCGAGCGTGATCAACGTACGGATCAACTCCGATGGCGGCGTGGTCACCGATGGCTTGGCGATCTACAACGCACTGAAGCAGCATCCGGCGACGATCAACGTCACCGTGGACGGTGTCGCCGCCAGCATCGCCAGCCTGATCGCCATGGCCGGCAGCACCCGTCGCATGCACGAGAACACGATGCTGATGCTGCACGGCCCGCAGGGCGGTGGCTGGGGCTTCGCTGGCGACCTGCGCGAGCGGGCCGATCAGATCGACGTCTATGGGCGTCAGATGCTGGTGACGTACTCGGGTCGCGCCAAGGACCCGGCCGACATCGAGACGATGCTGACCGATCGCAAGGACCACTGGCTGACCGCAGCCGAGGCGCTGGCACTGGGCCTGATCAGCGAAGTCATTCCCGACGTGCAGCCCGAGCCTGCGGACTCCGTCGCGGCAGCAGCGCTGCTGTCCTATGTGAGCGCGATCTCCGGTACCGAGGGCGCTGTGCATGCCCTGCTGCGCAAGCACATCCAGGCAACCACCACCGCTTCAGCCTTCGCCTCGCTCCGCGAGGTTCACCAGCGGGCCGTTGTGGCCCACCTTGAGGAAACCAGCATGAAACAGCAGTGCCAACTGATCATGGCGCAGGCGGGCACCGCTCCGGCTGCACCGACCCCCGCCGTCCCGGCATCGCCCGTACCCGCCACTCCGGCTCCGCCGGTCGCAGCCGCTGCTGTCGCGCCCGCGGCCTCGGCGCCGGCTGCAACGGTCGAGCAGGTGATGGCGGCAATCTCGGCCCGCAACGCGGCCATTCGCACCGTCTTCGCCGGATTCCGTGAGGTCAGCGGCGTCCAGGCGCTGGAGGCCGAGTGCCTGGCTGATGCTGCGATCACCGAAGACGTGGCGCGCGGCAAGCTGCTGGCTAAGCTGGCGGCAAGCGGTCAGCCGCTGGCTGGCGGCTTCAGCATCACGGACGTGGTGCCGGAGGAGGACAACCAGCGTCGCGCCCAGGTCAATGCGCTTCTGGCTCGTGCCGGCGTGTTGACCGGTGCAGACGCCGAATCCGCACGCAATGGCAACCCCTACGCGCACACCACCCTGCTGGCGCTCGCCGAGCGCTCGCTGATCCAGGCCGGTGTGCACACGCGTGGCATGGATCGCGAGCAAATTGCGCGCCGTGTTCTGGCTGTGCAGACCACCAGCGACTTCCCGGTTCTGCTTGAGAACGTGCTGCACCGGGTTCTGGTCGGGGCCTACAACCTGCAGCAGTTCACCTGGACCCGATTCTGCGCAACCGGCACGCTGTCCGACTACCGTCCGCACAGCCGCTACCATCTTTCCTCGTTCTCCGACCTGAAGCCGGTCAATGAAGCGGGCGAGTACGAGAACGGCGTGCTGGGCGATGGCGAGGTCGAGACCATCAAGGGCGCTCGCAAGGGGCGCATCCTGCAGATCACCCCGGAAGTGCTGGTGAACGACGACCTGGGCGCGTTCGTGCGCATCACCACGGCGCTGGGCCAGGCCGCAGGCCGCACGATCGAAAAGGACGTCTACGACGTGCTTAAGCAGAACGGCGGTCTGGGGCCGGTCATGAATGACGGCAACACGCTGTTCCATGCGGAGCACGGCAACATCGCAACTGGCGCTGCCGTGTCAGTCGATTCTTTCGACGCGATGCGCCAGATGATGGCGCTGCAGATGGACCCGGCCGGCAATGACTACCTTGATATCTCGCTGTCGCGGTTCCTGGGTACGGTCGCCATGCACGGCCGCGCGAACCTGGTGAACAACAGCGAATACGACCCGGACGTGACCGGCAAGTTCCAGGTCAACAACACCTCGCGCGCTACCTTCAGCGACATCATCACCTCCCCGCGCCTGGGGACCGGCAAGGGCTGGTACGGCTTCGCCGATCCGAATGTGGAGCCGGTGATCGAAGTCGCTTTCCTCAATGGCGTGCAGACGCCAGTGCTGGAGCAGGAGACCAACTTCCGCACTGATGGCCTCAGCTGGAAGGTCGTTCACAAGTACGGCGTGGGCGCGGTGGGCTGGCGCGGCGCTGCCTTCAACCCGGGCGAGTAACCGGCCACTCGGCTGCGGCGCTCCTGCCGCAGCCGGGTTCACCTATTTCATCCACGCAAGACGCCAACTGAGGACCATCATCATGGCGAAGAACTACAAGTTTCCGGGTGCGGTGATCGACATCATCGCGGCATCCGCCCTGGTCAGTGGACAGGCATCCATTGTCGGCCAGCTGTTGGCCGTCGCATTGGTGGACATCCCCGCCGGCGCCAAGGGCAGTGCCCAGATCGAGGGTGTGTTCGAACTGCCGAAGCTCGCCAGCGCCAACATTGCTGCGGGTGCTGGGCTGACCTGGGACGCCCAGGGCGGGCAGCTGATCGTCGCCGGTGCAGATACTGGCGACCTGGAGAACTGCGCCGTGGCTATCGCTGCCGCTGGCAATGGCAGTGCAACCGTGCTGGCAAAGCTGACCCCGGGCTCGGGTGCGGTGAAGTCGGCGTAAGTCTTGGCCGGCACCGCTCACATACGCCCGGGTGGCGTGAGCGGTGCCGGTTCTTCCAAAGCGACAACGGGGGATCGCATGAGCGCCACCAGCACGCCGCGCGGCGTACGCAACAACAATCCTGGCAACATCGATCGCACCAGCACGCCGTGGCAGGGCGAGGATCGTTCCGCCGCTGCCATCGCCCGCGAGGGCCGGTTCTGCGTGTTCCTGACCCCGCAGGCCGGCTTCCGCGCCCTGGCAAAGACGCTGATCACCTACCAGCGCAAGCACGGCTTGCGTACGGTGAAGGAGATCATCGGGCGCTGGGCGCCTCCGGTGGAGAACGACACTTCGGCATACGTGCAGGAGGTCGCCAAGGCGGTCGGCGTAAGCCCGAGCGAGGTCATCAGGTTGGACAACGCCGTGACCTTGGAAAGGCTCGCCACCGCGATCGCCAAGCACGAGAACGGCGGACTGTTCTGGCGACGCGAGGTGATCGCGGCCGGCATCGTTGAGGCGCTCTCGTAATGGTCGGGGGCGAGGTCAATGCGCATGCACCTTGGTGGGCGGCTGGCAGTGTAGTGGCCCTCTGGCTCCTGCGTGAGACCTGGACGGTGCTGCTTTCGCGTAGGAAGGAGCGCACCGAGACGGACGCCAACGTTGAACTCCTGAACGGGCTTGTCCGGCGTGTGGACTCGCTGGAGAGCAGCCTCACCGCAACCACAGAAAAGCTCATGGAAGAGATCAAGCTGCGCATGGCTGCTCAGGAGGAAGCGCACAGGCTACGTCTGCGCATCATGTCCCTGGAAGCGGCGATGCGAAGCGTGGGCGCGATCATCCCTCCCGAAAGTCCGGTGGTGTCGGCATGATCCGCGCCCTCATCACCGCCGTCCTTCTGCTGCTGGGTGTCATTGTCTGGCAGCGTGGTTCGGTGTCCATCGCTCACCGTGCGGCCGACAAGGCTGTGGCGAGCCGTGACGCCATGCAGGGTGAGCGTGACGCTGCCCGAGCTGAGGCCGATGCCGCCTACGAAACCCTGAAGGTAGAGCGTGGCACCGCCGCAGCAGCGAACAACCTGGCGTCCAAGTACGAAAAGGAAAAGAACGATGCACAGAAGGCATCTGATCTCCTCGTCGCTGATCTTCGCGCTGGCAACCAGCGCCTGCACCAGCGTTGGCAAGCGTCCGTCGCCACCGCAGAGCTGTCCGCGGCCGCCGCTGCCGGCAGCCAGCCTGATGGTCGAGCCGACGACCGAATTGAAAGTGCGGGCCGAGCTATTGGCGCCGCCGCCCAGTGCGACGCCCAGGTGAGGGCGCTGCAGGCTTACGCGATGCTGTGTTCGGGAGGTGCGCGGTGAGCGAGCTGGAGTTCCTGCGTGACATGGACGCGACGATCCACGCTTCGATGGCCCTTGCCGGGATGGCCTCCACGGCCAAGGTGACGGCGGTGAAGAATGGGACTGTCACTGAGGGCGTGAGGGTCTACATCGATCGCGACGTAGAGACCATCGGCGAGCTTCGGCAGTTCGTCGCCGGCCGTGTCGAAGTGTCATTTCTGCGTGCAGATGTCGAACCTGACCAGGGTGACCATGTAGAGATTGGCGGCGAGGTGTTCGTGACCTCAAAGAAGCTCAGTGACGACGGCTCGCGCAGCGTCTGGCTGGTGCGTCGTGGCTGAGCGACCCGAACCCCTTTCCTGGCAGCTGGTCGAGTTCTTGCGCGGTCGAGTGCAGATGATCCGAGCCAGCGCCGGATTCCTGACCGACATAGGTGCGGGGCTGATCGTTGTCGACGATGCCGAGCTGGATGAGGATCAGTCGGGACCAGCCACGCTCATTTCGGTCCAGCAGCTGTCGCGCGTCGGTGGTGGGTCTGCCCAGGTCAACTCCGACGCCTCGGTCACGATTGAGTTTGAGGTGCCGCGAGAGAGCGGTGCGGTGAACCCTCGACTGCTCGTGCACCGCGCCAGGTACGACCTGATTCGCGTGTTGACCTTCAACGACAAGCTGCTGCCCAAGGGCATCACCACGTTTGAGTTGCTTCAAAGCCAGATGGCAACCCTGGAAGACGACGCAGGGCATTCCGCCGTCGTCGCTCAGATCACCGCGCGGGCTGGTCTGACCGAGACCTTTGAGCCCGTCCCCAACCTGTAGGAGCAGCACCACCATGGCACAGCCCAAAGTCCGCAAGTTCGCAGGCGATCTGCGTTTCTGGGAGCATGGCGCGAACGGCGCCCGCATTCCCGTCATCCCGGAGCCGGCCGACAAGTTCGGCAACCAGCCGCTGGAACAGTCGTCGCTGACGTTCAGCTACGAAGCTGGCGACTCGGTGGAGATCAAGAGCAAGCGCCGCGATGCGCGCTATCAGCAGATCATCCACAAGGATTCCAACCCTGGTGTCACCAGCGTCTCGATCACCGCGCTCGAAGTACCGCCGGCCATCCTGGCCCGCATGCTGTACGGCACGCTGGTGGCCACCCAGGTCGCCGCCGGCACCGCAACCGACGTTTCCGTGACCGTGGGTAGCGCGGACACGCCAGTGAAACTGCCGCACAACTTCCTTCTGGCCGACCCGGAGCCGACGTTCAAGAAGGGTGCGGTCGACTTGGTCAAGGGCACGGATTACACCCTCGACTCGGCGCATGGCCTGCTGATTCCGAAGTCCGGCGGCCAGCTGCAGGCGGGCGATACCGTCGTGGCGAACTACAAGTACGACGCATATCTGGAAACCGCCATCAGCGGCGGCACCACGCCGAGCAAGTCCTTCCAGATCCTGGGCGACATGCAGGACCGCATCAGCGGCGACGAGGGCCTGCTGACCATCCCGAACGTCGACCTGACCGTAGATGGCGACGTGGACTGGTTCAGCGATGAGCCGATCCAGGTGACCCTGACCGGCCCGGTGATCTTCCAGGCCGGCGAGGCCGATCTCTACACGTTCAAGATCGCAGCGCAGTCGGCGGGCTGAACGAGCCGTTGACTTCGGCAAAGGGAGGGCGCCCGAACGGCGCCCTCCAAGCATGAATCAGGAAGGTTCAGTGGCGTCCAATCGCAACAACAACCTGCTCAAGTACTACGTCAGCGGTCGGCGGGCAAAGGGCTTCCACGGCCTCACCGACCTGGCTGGCGACGTGCTGAACCGGTACGACCTGTCAGTGCAGCGTGCCTTCGTTGGGCTGCAGCGCCGGGCCGGGCCGGCCACGGCACAGGAGGTCCGCGCCTCCTACAACATCCGGGCGTCTGCTCTGCGGGGGAAGTACCGCGTGGAGACTGGCGAGCGTGGCTACAGCACGGGCAAGCGCGGCAAGGATGATTTCCTCTCCATCTGGGCGAGCACGCGGCAGATCTCGTTGATTGATTTCAGTGGCCGCTGGGCCGGCCGTAAATCCAAGGGCGCTACGGCCAGCATCGGCCTGGGGGAGTCGAAGACCTACGAGGGTGCCTTCATCGCCACGATCCAGGGCCGCAGGGCCATCCGGGTGCGCAGCTGGGATCGCGCCCAGCAGAAGCGCCACGGGCGCGGCCCGGTGCGCATCCTGCGGGGGCCCAGTCCGTTCGAGATGCTGTCCGGCGCCGATGGCAACAGCCGCGCCTTGGCAGTCCGTCGTCGCCTGATCGATCGATTCCACACCACCTATCTGACTGAGCTGCGCCGTCAGTGGCGCGTCAACGGAAGCACCAATGGCTGATCGGCTGGAAGAAGCAATTCGAGTTGTCATCGAGACGCAGGGCCGCGAGGGTGTGGACGAACTGCGCGCGGCGTTCGGCGACCTTGGCGATGTGTCGGTCGAAACGGCCGGTAAGGCCTCGAAGCTACTCGACTCCCTGACGGGGTTGAATGCAGCAGCAGCGAAGGCGGATGCCTTCGACGGCATGCTGACTGACCTTGCCGAGCTGGAGCGGCAGTTTGGCGACAACCAGAAGGCCGCGCTGGCGCTCAGCCTCAGCATTGGCGAGATGGACAAGCCCTCGCGTGAGGTGTTGGCTTCCCAGCGCGAGTTGCGCAAGGAGGGCGAGCGCCTGCAGAAGGCACTCCATGAGCAGTGGGACGCGGTCGCCAAGGCCGATAGCGAGCTGTCCTCGCTGGGGGTCAATACCGCCAACCTGGCCGACCACCAGCAGCGTCTGCGCGTCGAGGCCACCCGTAGTGCGGCAGCACTCACTGAGCAGGCCAGGGCTGCCGCAGCAGAGGCCGAGGCGGGGCGGCGGCGCAAGCAGCAGATCGAGGAAGGCGAGGCTGCCTTCCGCAAGCAGGCCAACACCAGCAGGGTGGCGGCGAAGTCGCTGGCCGATTACCGCGAGCGCGCCGATGACGCCGCCGCCGGCAGCGGTGACCTTGCCTCTGCCACCGAGAGCACTGTCAGCTGGTTCGGCAGGCTCAAGGCGGTGGCCGCTGGCGCGATCGCGTTTGTCGGACTGAACCGAGTGGTCGATGGCATCAAGGCCATCGTGAAGGAAGGCAGCGACGCCGAGCAGGAGCTGGCGCAGCTGGAAGCGGCCTTGCACGCCACGGGGCGCACTAGTGAGTTCACCGCGCAGAGCCTGGCCGCCATGCGCCAGCAGCTGCAGAGTGGACTGTTTGACGATGGGCAGATCAGCGCCGCCCAGGTGCGCCTGCTGTCCTACACCAATATTGTGGGCGAGCAGTTCCCGGCAGCGATGCAGATCACCATCGATCAGGCCCAGCGGTTGGGCATGTCGCTGGAGCAGTCTGCCGAGGTCGTTGGCAAGGCTCTGCAGACGCCGTCGAAGGCAATGGAGAGCCTGAGCAAGCAGGGCTTCACACTAGATGACAGCCAGAAGTCGCTTATCAAGAGCCTGGAAGCCACCGGCCAGGTGGCAAAGGCGCAGGCCATCATCCTCGATATTCTGGCCGAATCCTATGGCGGCGCGGCCGCAGCGGCGAAGGTAGGCACGATCGCTGGCCTGTGGAAGACAGCCACTGATCGCTTCAAGGATTGGAAGCAGGAAGTCGCAGACCAGGGCGTTCTGACCTACTTCAAGGGGCAGCTGTCCGACCTCCTTGCCACGCTGGACAGATTGGCCGCCGATGGCAGCCTCTCGCGCTGGGCCAAGCAGACAGCCCAGGCCATCATTACGATGGCCGAGGCGGTGAAGGGCACTACCCAGTGGGTGGTGGAGCACGCGCGGGTGATTGGTCTCATGGCCGCCGCGTACGCCCAGTTCAAGCTGGTCGGCGCGCTCTTGCAGCTGAACGCGTGGCGTGTGGCGCTTCTCGCCACGACACGTGCTCAGTTGGCGAACAACGCTGCAGTGGCCGCAGGGAGCACGGGACTCGGCCGCTTCGGAGCACTTCTGCGCGGTCTGCCGAAGGCAGTGCCGATTGCAGTGACACTGCTAGGTCTGGAGGCTGCGATTGGTGGCCTGGACGTACTGAAGACCGTTGCGCAAGACATTTGGAAGCAGCACGACCCAGCACTAAAGAAGGCCGGCGAGGCCCAGCGTGCGTACATCAGCCAGGTGCGGGATTCGGCGCTAGAGCTTCGACGCCAGGCACTCTCATTCGTCTCCTATCGCGAGGTCGTAGTTAAGACTGCGGAGGAGGTTACCCGAATGGGTGCGGCTGAGCGCGAAGTCTACGCTGCCCGCCTGGCCGGCCTTGAGCAGTACCTGACCGCGCAGGAAGGGTTCTTGTTGATGCAGCAGAAGGCTGGCGTGGCAACCGCCGCACAGCTGCAAGAGTTGGGTCTTGTCACGCAGCAGTTGCTCAACGTATCGACTGGCTACGCGGCGCTATCCCGTGGCGTAGGTCTGGCGGCCGATGCCATACGCAACGGCATTGGCGGGGCTGCTCAGCTGGTGGTCGACCAACTGCAAGGCATAGACCGCAATGCACGCCTCGCAACCGAGTCGATAGGTAAGATCCTGCAGGGTCTGAACTATGCGGAAACGGGAAGCCTGGAAGCCGTAGGCACAGCTCTCGGGTTCATTGCTTCGCAGGGCGCGGCAGCCGAGCGAAACGTTCGCGACGGATTGCTAGAGTCACTTCAGCGTCTTTCTGGCGAGGAGCTGGCGCGATTCCAGGCTGCGGCTCAAGCGGCATTTGAATCGCTTCCGCAAGGTGCTGCCAACTCGGCCGCAGTATTGGAAACCACGCTGCTGTCTGCGATGGAGAAGCTGGGGATCTCGGCATCCAGGCTGGGGGTGGCATTTACTGGTGTGGGTAGGGATGCGATCGCGGCATTCGGTGCAGTTGCTGAGAGCGCGGTGTCTACCAGCTCCCAGATTGAAGATGCATTCAAAGCCGCCCTCGGAAAAGTTGCAACGCTGGATGAGGCGCGCACGCTCGGCGCGTTGCTTGAAGCTGCGGGCAGACAAGGCAAGATCGGATTCGACGCCGCAGAGCGATCCGCAGCGGCATTGAATGCGCGGCTTCGTGACATCCAGGTCTCACTGGACCCCTTGGCGGACGAGTTCGCCAGACTTGGCATTCAGTCGCAGCAGTCGCTGAACGCGGCACGGGATTCCGCGAAGGCGGCGTTCGAAGCTATTCAGCGCGGTGCCTCCCAAGGCAAAGCAAGTATCGAGGACGTCCGAAGGGCGTTCGATGCATACGCCAACGCCGCGCGGGCTGCGGTCGCCGATAGTGACGAGTGGAAGCGAAAGCAGGTCGACTCCCAGCTAGAGGTGCAGGGTTCCGTTCTGCAGACCGGACAGCACATGAAGGGGTTGGGCGCCAGTGGGCAAACCGCAATGCAGCAGGTCCAGTCTGGCGCTCAGGCCGGCACCCAAGCTATGGGGCAGTTGACGCAGAAAACCGCCGAGGCTGGTGGCGAGATGGATGGCCTTGGCAAGAGCGCCGAGCGCAGCGGCCAGCAGCTTCAGAAGGCGGGCCAGGCAGCACAGGGCATGGCATTCAGCATCGGCGAGGTGTCCGAGGCCGCACTAAGCGCCATGCGCAACCTTAGCGGGCCGAATCCACTGCAGCAGTTCGCGAATGCGCTGAACAAGGTCACAAGCCAAAGGAAGCAGCTGGCCGAATACAAGAAAGAGCTGGAGGGACTGGCTAACGCGCAGGATGAATTCTCGTCTGCCGCAGCCAGTCGATTGGAGGGGCAGTACGACTACCTTGGAAAGCAGGAAATCGCAGAGGTTGCTGCTCTCGAAGCCCAGGTGGCGCGGAAGCGCGCGGAAGAGGATCGAGCGGCTGCAGACGCGATGGCTGAGCGTCGCCGGTCGATTGAGGCGGCGGCTGAAGCCCAGGCCAAGCTCGACGCTGAGCGCATTGGCGAGCGGGGCAAGAACGAGCAGGTCCTGGTGATTGACTGGAAGTCCCCAAACAAAGAGGTCGTCGCCGGGGCGACCGCAGCCGAGCAGCAACAAGCCGAACGCATCGCGAACATGGTTGCGCCGCTGGTGCTTCGTAAGGTCCAGCAGAGCCGATCCGTGTCTGTGCGAGGGAGGCGCTGATGACGCGCATCATTCTGGGGGGCATCGACCTTCCTGCCGATCTCCAGTGGGCCGATGAATTCACCGCCTGGCGTATCGGCCAGCAAGCGCGCACGAGCTTGACCGGTGCGTTGATCGTTCAGGAGTCGGCGCGACAGGCTGGACGCCCGATCACCTTGAAGACATCCCGTGACGGGACTGCGTACGTTGGCGTGGTGGGCCTCCCGACCCTCAGAGCCCTTCAGGAAAGCGAAAGCGAAGCGCGCCTGGCGCCCATCAATCTCATCATGCCCGCGCACAACGGCGGGGACCGCCAGTTTCAGGTCCGCTGGCGCCGAACCGATGGCCCAGCGATCGAAGTTGAGCCGACTCGCTTCGCAGTACCGGCACTGGATGCCGACCTCTTCTCTATCACTCTTCGCCTTATGACGGTGTAACACATGACGATCTCCGCTATCGATATCAAGCTGCGCCAGTCGCAGCGACTCACCGACAACCCGGACGGTGGTGGCCGAATGGTGCAAGCCGAGATCATCGACGGCGCCATGAACAATCTTTTCCCCGATATCGGCGATGAAGAACGTACAACGGGGCGAACGACTCTGCGCAAGCTGTTCGTGCACCTGGATACGGCTGCGCCGGACGTGCTGAAGGATGCGATCGGCGTGCTGATCGATCCGCCGAGCGACCCTCGTGTGACCGTGAGCATGTTCGCGACCGGGTCGTACAGCGATGTTCGGCTGGACGCCAAGAACCGCGTCGAGAGCTACATCACGCGCGGCACCGAGTCCAGGTTCATCCTGATGGGCAACCATTTCAGCGGCCAGATGACGATGCTGGTCTATACCACGTCAGATGCGCCTAGCCCCGACATCAATGACAACTTCAGCCTGTTGACCCTCGCCGGCTCCGGGCATGATGAGGCGGAGCAGTACGTTCGCGTGAAAACTGTCCTCTCCAGGACCACTCGCACCTTCACGGACGATCAGGGCGCATTCGAGCGCGATGTTCTCGTGATCGAGTTGATCAACCCGCTGCTGCGAAACTTCTTCGGACAGGAAGTCGTGCGTTACAGCGCAACAAAGCCGGCCACCCGCGTGTATGAGACAAATGTGGTTGACGCGACGAGCTATCACAGCGTCAAGCGCCTCTCTGCGACTGCCAAGCCTGGCGACCTCTCGGTGGTGGTCGATACGCCGTACGTTCCGATTGTCCCCACCTCCACGGCCGAGACGCCGGTGAGCGACGTTCTGGCTGGTATGGGCACCATCAGTCACGTGCAGTCCGGCCCGGTCGGGAGCTTGAGCCAAACGTTCTCAGCAAGCTTCAACGCAGGCGTGCCAGTCAACCGCTACCTGGGCACCGGAATGGCCGTTGGCAGCGTCAAGGTCATGGCTGGGAGCGTCGAGCTGGTAGATGACGGCAGCGGTGGCCTGGTATCTGCGGCCGTGACTCCCTGGGGGGGCAGCGTCGACTATCAATCCGGCGTGATATCGATCTCGCACGCGACGGGCGCTGGATTGACCAGCCTGAGCATCTCCGCGACCCCTGCCGGCTCTATCTCCGTTCAGGGATACACCGATGAGATCACGGTGACCCAAAACAATCAGGGAATGGTCTGGTTGCTGCAGCTGACTCCTCTTCCGGCACCGGGGACGGTTACCGTCGACTATCGGGCTCTGGGGCGCTGGGTGAGGTTGAGCGACAACGGGAAGGGGCAGCTGGTCGGCAAGCCTGGTCAGGGCGGTGGCACGATCAACTACATGACCGGCTCGGTCGTCCTGACGGCGGGTGCTTTGCCGGACCTGAAGAGCAGCATCATTGGCGCGTGGGGCACGGCAGTTGTTGCAGAGCCTCGTACGGGCGATACGGCCATTTTGCCGCCCGCGCTGCACTTCACGTTGGGCGAGGGGGCCGCGATCCCGGGCAGTGTCCACATGAAGCTGCGCGTCGGCGGGGCTGATGTCGAGGTGACCGATAACGGCGTCGGTGGTCTGCTTGTTGGGGGGCAGCTGCGCGGCTCGATCGCGTATGCCACCGGTGAGGTAACGTTGCGGCCGGCCACCCTGCCGGATGCCGATAGCCAGGTGGCGGTCACATATGACTGGGGCCAGCAGCTCAATGCGGCGCCACAACCGGCGCCGGACGGCTCCGGGATCGTCTCCTTTGTGCTGCCGCAGGGGCCGGTGCGACCGGGGTCGGTGCTCCTCGATTGGGTGATCAGCGTGCGCCGTGATCGCGACGACATCTCGTCGGCGCCGCAGCCAATGCGCGCCATCGCCAAGGACGATGGCAACGGAAACCTCCGGGCCGTCTCTGTGGGCGATGCCAGTGCCGACACGGTGTTGGGTTCGGTGAACTATGCGACGGGGGCGGTAAGCCTGCAGGCTGGAAAGTTCATGGTCCGTCAGGTGTCCTACCCGCAGTACGAGCTTCAGTCCGGGCGGCTGAAGGTGGTGGGGTACGGCCGCTTGGATGTGCTGGCTGAGTTTTCTGCGGGCACCATCATCTCGGTCGCTTGGCTGCTCTCGGGCGACTCCTCGCAGCAAGCGGAGGAGAGCTTGCCGCTGCCCTCGATGCAGCTGCAGCTGACGCCCACCATCAGCGATAGCGTCGTTCCTGGTAGTGTGCGCTTCAGCTTCCGTGGGCGGACATACGTGGACCGCAGCGGCGGCCTGTATCACAGCATCGACCCTGCCACTGGCGCGGGTGTTTACGCAGGCACGATCGACTACACGTCGGGAGTGGTGAATCTGTCGCAGTGGGTGCCAGGCGGAAGCAATCAGGTCCAGATCCTCTCCCTGCTGACCCGCATCGCTGACCCGGGCGTTGCGTTCATCTTCTTCCGCGCGCCGGGCTCCCCTCTGCGACCTGGAATGTTCACGTTGAGGGCCAGCCGCCTCGACGGTGAGCTGCTGACCGCGACGGCGGATATCAATGGTGATATCGCCACCTCCAAGATGCGGGGGACGGTCGATTGGGAGAGCGGTGTCGTCAAGGTGCAGTTCGGCGAGCTGGTTCCCGTTGCCGGCAATGAGGGAATGCCCTGGTTCGATCCCGCATTGGTGGAAGGTGACCGCGTCTGGCGGCCGGCTCTGGTCCTGCCTGGCTCGATCTACATGGGAGCCGTGGTCTACCGGTCAATCCCTCTGTCTGAGGTGGTGATCGGTCTCTCATCTGTACGCCTTCCCAGTGACGGTCGTGTTCCAGCGTTCAAGCCTGGGCAGACGGTCCTGATTCACCACACGGCAAAGCACAGCGTTGCGGCGCCCCAGGCGAATCAGGTGCTGAGTTTTGGCCGGACGCGTATCGCAGGGCTTGAAGTCAGGGACGCGGCTGGGAAGCCCGTGGATAGTGCCTGGTACACCGCTGACCTTGATGCAGGGAGCTTGACCTTCAGCGATCCGCTCAACCTTTCCGCATACACGCTGCCAATCGTAGTGAGCGAGCGTGTAGAGGACCGTCGTTTGGTGGTCCAGCCGCAGATCACAGGAGAAATTGAAATCAACACCGGCCTGACCCACGACTACCCAGCTGGCGAATCCCTCATCAGTACGGCTCTGCGGCTTGGCGAGGCGAATGGATCACTGGACCTGCAGGCGCGGGTCGAGAGCCTGTTCGATCAGGCCGCGTGGACCGGAGCCTGGAGCAACATTCCGATTGGCAGCCCGGCGCCTGGCACCTACAACGACACGGACTTCCCTCTCGAAGTGACCAACAGCGACGCCATAACGGAGCGATGGGCTGTTCGGTTCACCAGTTCGACGAACTTTGAAATCATGGGGGAGACGGTGGGCGTGATCGCGACGGGGAGTACCACAACAGACCTTGCGCCCATCAACCCTCGCACCAACAAGGCGTACTTCAGCATGCGGGCTGCTGGCTGGGGTGGTGGTTGGTCGGTGAACAATGTCGTGCGCTTCAATACTGTGGGCGGCCTGGCGCCGGTGTGGATGGCGCGGACTACGCTACCTGGTACGCCGACAGGCGCGACCGACTCGACCCGGCTTATGGTCGTGGGCAACGTCGCTGGAGGTGCCCAGTGACGTTGGTGCCGATCGTCTACCGCAGCACAGATCCGGGCGCGCCTGTTCTTAATGGGCAGGCGGGCTCTCTGCTTGCCTTGCTCAACGCAATCCTGGTGACAGGTTATGGGGATGGAACATCGGCGAAGCCTGGTGCGGGCTGGACTCGCCCCTACGCCAGTTCTTCTGTGCAGGTGTTCCGGAATAGCGCCACAAGCGGGACGGGCGCGTATCTGCGAGTGCGCGACGATGCTTCGTCCGCAACTCTCAGCACGGGGCGCGTGGCTCAGGCGCTGGGGTACAGTTCGATGACCGATATCGACACTGGCGCAAACCAGACACCTGGTACCGCGCTCCAGGCGCGTGGTTCTTTCATCGCGAAGGCGCCAACCGAAACTGCGGACGCTCGTAGTTGGATGGCGATTGCTACAGAGATTGGCTTCTACCTTTTCACTGCGTGGAGCAATTTCAACAACGGACTCGGGGCATACTACTACGGCGACATTGATACTGTTGTCTCGGGCGACGTTTTTCCATTCGTGATGTTTGGTTCCAATGATCTGACCTCTTTTTCCGGTGCGTGGAGCACCGATGCGTGCTCGTTGTTCTTTGCATCGGCTTTAGGAGCTGCGGTTGATGGCGTAACTAAGCGCGACGGGTCGTATGTGCCTGGTGGGTTTGTAATGCGCAGCTTTAGCGGTGGGGAAAATGCGCCTGGTCGCGTTGCCACCACTGGCATCGACCCTGCCGCCGGCAATTCGAATAACCGTTCCTATGGGTCCGGATCGTACCCAGTGGGCCCAGACCGTGCGCATGGGGGGTACAACTACATGCGGGCTGCGGTACGCGAAGCGCCGTTCGCCTTGCGCGGTCACTTGCCTGGTGTCTTGGTGCCGCTACACGCGCGGCCGCACGCGGAGGGTAGCGTGGTGCCTTTCATTGAAGGTATCGGCCTAGGTCAATGGCTGGCAGTCAACTACAACGTGGTAGAGCCAGACGTTGCCGATCGCAATGGACAGGTGCTCTTCCGTTTGGATGCGCCCTGGCGATGATCGTCGGCACCTTCTACCGTAGTTGGGGCCCGCGAGGCGGGGATGGCTTCCTCGGAGGGAATGCCCCTGACGGGGATAACGACGGCCGGGCGAAGATCATGAATGTGCCGCGTCGTGTGTATATCCAAGTCTATGTGATGCGCGACGCTGTAGACGTCCAGTACGTCGCTTCAGTGCTGAGCGGTCAAGACGGTGTGTGGCGCCTCCAGGGCATCGACCGAACGTTGAAGTACCGCGTGATTGGTACGGACTTGGCTGCAGGGGTCAACTCGGCCATCCAAGACTGGGTGGTCCCGGCAAAGATGGAGCCGTGATGCCAGGGGGCGGTGCATTCGTTCGGCTGAACCTTGGTCCGCGATTCAGTGGTACGGGCGGGTTCACGCCACTGAATCTCGGTGTCGACTGGGATGAGAATCCTGTTGAGCCCGTGGTGCGGGGCCTGTCGCTTGCCGTCTCCATCGCCTGGAGAGAGGCTGGTCAGGCGAGGTGTTCCACCAGGGTTGGCTGGGGCACGTCGAGTTCGCTCGGTTGCTCGCGCTTAGTGCCATGGGAGGGCGCGTCACGGGTGGATGGTTCCACGTCAGTTGCGTGGGGCGTCGCCCCCCACATTGTTGGCCAGGCGGGTTTTCGTTGGCGGAACGCGGCTCTCGTTGGCGAGAGCGTTGGGTTGCCGTGGGGTGGGTTGCCGCAGGCGTCGCGATTCCTGCTGGCTGGTTGGCGAGGCAGGCTCGACGTTGCCGGGATCGCGGCCCGTATCGCGTGGATGCGAGGCTTGCCTGTCCGCGCGAAGCGGGGGCTGCCGTGGCAGGGAGCCCCCAGCACGGCAAGCGATAGCTGGTCCGACAGCTGGAAGCACCTCGGCGCAACCAGGCGTCATGGTCGTTTGCCTTGGGGCTCTGCGAGGCCGTTGCCTTGGGTCATCCGCCCTCCGGTAAAGCCCGACCCCGATCCAGATCCAGAGCCCGGCGTTCCGCCAGGTCATTCCGTTTCGCTGAACTTGGGTTGCTCAGTGGTGGGCGTCCCGGGTCTTGCGCCCCTCAACCTTGGAACCACCGCGTGCTACGTGGTGCGACCGCAACGCAGGACGTATGTCGTGATCAATGAAGTTTCGTTTGTACGGCTCCCTGATCGGACGCCCATCGAGGTGTCGAGGATCTCGCTCAGTGCGAGCAGGAGCGCCTGGGGTTGGACCTTCGACGTTGAGCTGGCCGACCCAACGCAACTATCGCTGCTGACGCCAACGGCGGCTGGCCCGCGCCAGTTTGAGGTATCTCTCAATGGACATGTGTGGACTGGCATCATCGAGAGCTTCCAGAAGCAGCGAGAGTTTGCCGATGGGGGAGTCCGGCTCAGCGGCAGGTCGCGGACAGCGCTGCTTGCGGCGCCGTACGCGCCGGCAAGGGTCAAGGTCGCCAACGAGGACAGGAGCATGGCCCAGCTGGTGGCCGAAGAGCTGGCCGATACCGGATTCACCAGCCAGTACGAGACGGTTGATTGGACGGTGCCCGCTGGTGCTTGGTTCTATGACGCCAGCACGCCCCTCGATGCGATCAGTGCACTGGCCGAGGCGAGCGGGGCGGTTGTTCAATCTCATCCGCAAGACCTCTCGCTTCACGTCCGCGCGAGCTACCCAGTCAGCCCATGGCTATGGCGCGACACTCAGCCAGCCCATGTTATGCAAGAAGACATCGTGCTGACTGAGAGCCTGCAGATGCGGAGCGCGCCACTGTATGACGCCGTCGTGGTGACTGGCGAGATTTCGGGGAAAGGAGTCACCTGCAAGGTGCGTAAAGCTGGTGAGGCAGGGCAGCTCTACGCTCAGCAAGTGAGCAGCCCGCTGATCAGCGTCGCTGCGGCGGGTGCTGAACGAGGACGCAACGTTCTGAGCGATCGCGGTGAGCAGGCAGCCGTGGACCTGACGGTTCCCCTCTTCCCGAAGCCGCTGAAGGCAGGGGAAGTGGGTGCCATCATGCCTTTGGATTTGGTGGAGGTCGTTGCTGCTGAGGGCACCTGGCACGGGCAATGCGAGTCCTTGCGCATCGAGGTTGTGATCGATCAGCAGGCCGTTGTGATTGAACAGACCGCTACCCTGGAAAGGCACTACACCGATGCGGACTGACCTCTGGGACCAATTCGGCGAGCTGGTGACCAGCAGCCCCCGATTGCTGGCGACCGTCACTGCGCACAACGGTGACGGAACCAGCACGCTGACCACTTATGACGGAGTGCAGATGCGGGCTTTTGGTCAGCTCCAATTGCCCATCCCTTACAACGTGTGGGTTCGGGCTGGGCGCTTGGTGGAAGCTGCGCCCAACCTGCCGCTCATCGAAGTGACCGTCTAGCAAGACAGGGCGCCGCCCGGGTGCCGGCAAGCATCCGAGCGGCGCCGCAACACAGGTGATCTCAGCACCTGGCATTGGCCGTGGCCCCGTCGCCCTCGCGAGAGCGGCGGGATTGTCGGCTTCCTCTATCGCAAATACTGAGAACCCATGCCCAAGCCCATCATTTCCTGGCCGGGCGGCAAGCGCCGCCTACTGAAGCACCTCTATCCGCACTTCCCAATCCACGACTGCTATGTCGAGGCTTTCGCCGGCGGCGCTGCATCGCTGCTGATGCGGCCATACCCGGCCCAGATGGAAGTACTCAACGACATCAACGGCGAGCTGGTGTCCCTGTACCGCTGCGTGCGCCATCACCTGGACGAATTCGTGCGCATGTTCCGCTGGTCATTGGTGTCGCGGCAGATGTTCGAATGGGCACAGATGGAGCGGCCGGAGACCTTGACCGACATTCAGCGCGCAGCGCGCTTCTACTACCTGCAGAAGCTCGCCTTCGGCGGCAAAGTGCAGGGGCAGTCGTTCGGTGTGGTGACTGCCGGCGGTCCACGGTTGAACCTTCTGCGCATCGAGGAGGAGCTGAGCGCCGTGCATCTCCGCCTGGCGAACACGGTGATCGAGTGCCTGCCATGGCAGGAGTGCGTGCGGCGCTACGATCGCCCGGGGACACTGTTCTACCTGGACCCTCCGTACTGGGAGACGGAGGGTTATGGCGTTGAGTTCCCGTTTGCTGAGTACGAGGCGATGGCCGAGCTGATGCGCACCTCGGCCGGCCGCTTCGTGGTCTCGATCAACGACCATCCTGAGATCCGCGAGGTCTTCTCTGGCTTCGACCTGGTGCCGCTGCAGCTCGACTACACCATCGGCGGCGGGCAGGGGAGAGGGAAGAAGTTCGGAGAGTTGATCATCAAGAGCTGGGACGACAGCCAGGCCACCCTGCTGTAGGCATCACGCAACTTGCTGGAGTAGGTCCTCGCGATTGTTGCGTGGCGTGTTGACCGCGCGACTGACCCTGTACGCCTCCATGGACGGAGGCGAGCTTGCCAGTAGCATCGCCATTGCATCGTCGGCGCTAGCGACCATCCATTCATCGATCTGGCCGGCCTGCAGCCACACCGGCATGCGGTCGTGGATGTCGGCTGAGACGCCGCTGCTGTCGCCGGTGATGATGGTGAAGGTGCCCAGGTTGCCATCGGGCAGTAGGGGGCTGGTGTCCTCCCAGAGGCCGGCGGCCAGCAGCGGCCCGGTTGCATGAATGAACCACGGGTCCTTCTTTCCGTCCTCGGGGCTCACCGACCACTCGTAATAGCCTGCCATGGGGATCACGCAACGCCGCTTCTTGAACGCCGACCGGAAGGCGGGCTTGGTGGCCACCGTCTCGATGCGGGCGTTGATGGTCGAGCCCTGCAGGCCCTTGGCCTTCGCCCAGAAAGGGAGCAGGCCCCACGCCAGGCGGGTAACCTGCCGGCCTTCGCCCCGATCCAGAATCACCGAGGCGCGCTGTGTCGGCGCCAGGTTGTAGCTGGGTTGGATCTCGGCCAGGCCGGGGGCGAGGTCAGCCAGCCCCGGCTGGCCGAAGTCGATAACGGGAAGCTGGACGAATCGGCCGCACATGGCCGGAGGGTAGCGCTGCTGGCCGTGGCCGGCGCGTGATCCCGAACGGTTCAGCCGGTGAACTATCCCTTGTCGCAGCCTTTGCGACCGTCAGCCGTATCCTTCCGCCCATGCAGCACTCCCACGGCTTCCGCACCGCACCGATCCCCTCTGGCTGGGTCCAGGCCGGTGAGCGCTGGGCGCTCTGGTACAACGGCCGGGAAACGGCGAACGTCACGCTCGATGGCGGTCCCGGCGTCCGGCTCTGGATGGAAGGCCAGAAGATGTGGCACACCAAGGAAGCGCGCGCCGCCAACGTCCGACAGGCGAAGCGCTACGCGGAGCGCTGGTGCGCGGCCAGGCTCTATCCCGATCTGCCCCTTCGTGAGGCCGTGGCCCGGCTGACCGACAGCACCCCGATCCAGCCGCCGCCGCCACTGCCGGGTCTGCCGCCGACCCGCGAGCAGCAGCAACAGGCTCGGCGGTTGGCTGAGGCCGGAGCGAAGGAGGTCGAGCGGATCAAGGCGGCGCTGGAGCCTCGTAAGCCGCCATCGGAGACGAAACCCCGTCCGAGGGATGCACGCAAGGCGTGGGTGAGGGCAGGGCTCCGCGATCTACGCGGCTGGTGAGCGGAGAAGGTTCCCGCACCCACAGTGGCTGTCCGTTGCGGGGGTAGAGGCTCTCCTCCGGCGTCCTGAGTTGATCGCAGTGCACAGCACGCAAGCCTTATAAGCGAAATCGCCGACTGGGGTGCTGTGGAAAAACGCTACGGCTCTACTACAATCGGGGCCTGCTCGAAGGGATTTCAGTCATGCCATCAGTTCTTGAACAGTATCGCGTAGCCGACTTTATCGAGTGGCACGAACAGCGAAGGTTGGAGCTAAATCCAAACTTTCAACGGGGTTCCGTCTGGACGCCGCCTGCAAAATCATTCCTGATCGACACGGTGCTGCGGCAGCTCCCAATTCCGAAGGTCTTCCTGCGGACCCGTATCGATGTGGCGACACGAAACTCCATCCGCGAAGTCGTTGATGGTCAGCAGAGACTTAGAGCGATACTCGATTTCGCTAATGACAAGTTCGCGTTGTCGAAACGTGCTGGCGAGTACGCCGGCCTGAAGTACTCTGACCTAGGGGACGATGATAAAGAGAAATTCCTCGGGTACTCAATTGCAGTGGATCAGCTGGTCAATGCTAATGATGAGGCGGTTCTTGAAGTCTTTGCCCGCTTAAATTCTTACAGCGTTGCACTTAATCCTGCTGAGAAGAGACACGCCTATTTCCAAGGCGAGTTTAAGTGGGCAGTGCGTGACGCGTCTCATAGATGGTCCATTTTGTGGGAGCGCTATGGGGTTATTTCAGTCCGGGATCGTGTTCGGATGCTGGATGATTCGTTGATGGCAGAAATGTTCGGAATCCTTCTTGAAGGTGTGAGGGATGGCGGTCAACCCAAAATCGATGCGCTGTACAAGAAGTACGATAGTGATGCACTGGTAAACGATAATCTTGTGGCTAAGCTGGATGACGTAATATCCTACTTTGTTGGCCATCTAGCGGATTACCTTGTGGGGAGTCCTGTGATGCGCGCACCGCATTTCCTGATGCTGTTCGCTGCCTTGGCTCACGTTCGGGGGGGTATTCCGGACGGCGACATTGGCCAAATGCCCGCTGCGCCGGTCGGGGCGCTGACAAATCTCGATGTCGTGCGTGCCAATCTCCAGATGTTGGGTGCATACATTGAAGGGGATAATTACCCGGGACCATTTGAGGCATTCCACCTTGCATCGGCTTCGTCGACTCAGCGAATCTCATCCAGAAGGGTGAGGTTCCCGATATTCGTCAAGGCTCTTGGGAATGCTTTGATTTGAGTCATGGCGACCATTTTTTTTCTCCGATCGTTCAAGTTAGAAACGGAATGGCTTGCGCGAGAGTACGAAAGAGCTGCAGCCTCTCGCGTCGATCGAGCCTCTCGCGTCGGTCGAGCCCCTGGCGTCGATCGAGAGTCTCAGTTGGCGTGTGAGATGGCCATCGTTCGGCTGCATGATTCTTGGGCGCGATGCTGCAGAGATATTGTCCTCCGCTCTGCCTGTGGATGCAGGACACTCGGTGGGGCGAGGGTGCAGGCAGCAGCGGGCGTGACCAATGAGGCCGAAGCACTGGCAAAGTACTTCGCGACTCTTACTATTCGACGTGGCCGTACGCCACAGGAGCCTAAATGGCACTCAGCGAGGGATGCCATTGACGCTGCTCAAAGAATCGGTATCACGAACCGCGTAGCAGTTGTGGCCGCTCTTTCATCGTCCAACTCGCCAGCAGAGGCAATGAGAAAAGTCCGTAACTACTACGCGCACCGGACCGGGGACACTGTGGTCAAAGCGATGTCTACCGGCATTTTTCCCGCCCTCTCCGTTCCTTCCGTGTTCAACCTTAACGAGCTCGGCGCCGGAGGCGAAACAATCTTGAGGGGTTGGATACGCGAGCTTCGTCTGATGGCAGATGCCGCCATGTTGTAACGGCTCTCGTGTCCAAAAGATGGCGAATTGGGTGGCAATCGTTCTAAGTTGTTGAAATGTATTCCTTATATGCGGATTGCAAATCCGTTTACAGCGGTTCGATTCCGCTTGAGGCCTCCAAATTGAAAAGCCCTGACTCCGGTCAGGGCTTTTTCTTTGGGCGCTTTCTGGCCGGTTCCGGTCGAACCCTCCCATTCATCCGCATGTCACTAGAATCCGCCAACTTCTTCCCTGCCCGTGCTGGCGGCCGGCACGTCCGTGTCGCCTGGCACGGCAGCCGTACTTCCCCCACTCCTTGCATCCCGCCGCCATGCATCCTGCCCATCGCCGCCTTCTGGCCCTCGTTCTGAGCACCTGTTCACTGCTGTCTCTGGCCGCATGCGCGTCTGGATCCAACGCAGGTCTTGCAATGGAAGCAGCTCCGGCGGAAGGCCGCTTCATCGCCATCCATGAGAAGGCATCCACCAGGGAAAATCAGGCAGAGGCCCGGCTGTGGAAGGAACGGAAACTGCTAGAGGACTTCGTTGACGCGATGAACAGCTACATCCGCATCCCGCGTGACATCAAGGTCATCGCGAAGGAGTGCGGAGAGTCCAATGCCTACTTCGATCCGGAAACCAGCAGCATCGAGATGTGCTACGAGATGTCCGCGGAGGAGCGTGCGCGCTTTGAGGCGGCGGGCGATTCTGCTGAAGATATCGACAACGCGCTGTACCAGAGCGCGGTGGGTACGCTCTACCACGAGCTGGGCCATGCGCTGATCAGCGAACTGGAGCTGAAGATCACCGGCCGCGAGGAAGACGTTGCGGATCAGTTGGCCGCCTACGTACTGACCGCAGACGATGAATCCAGGGCGTTCCTGGTCACGGTTGCTGATACTTATGTGCTGTCCGCGCAGGAGCAGACCCGTATCGAGGATCTGCCCACGGCGGGCACCCATTCGCTGGACTTCCAGCGCGCCGTGAATTTCCTGTGCTACCTGTACGGCTCGGACGCGGGCACCTTCGGTTATCTGGTGAAGGACGGCACGCTGCCCGAGGAGCGTGCGGAGAACTGCGAGCACGAATATGGGCAGCTGGTCGATGCCTGGGAGTCGCTGCTGAAGCCGTACCTCAAGCCGGAGTAGGGGGCTGTGCGCCTGGCCTTGCCTTGGCCCGGGTGAGCGGCCGCGGTAACGCATCGCCAGCCACCCCACAGATCGAGGTGCTGGCCGACGCGCTATACGCGCGCAATCGGGCCGCATTCAACACTGCTTGAGGTGGCCGCCAGCGCTGGCGTCTCCGCACGGAAGTTGCGCGCGACCGGTTCGCCCACGCCGGTGTAGTGGCGGAACAGGTAGATCAGCGGCTTCCAGCGGGTCACGTCGATGTGCTGGCTGCCCGCAATGGTGATGTCCTCGTGTGCATGCACGCAGCGGATGCGGCCTTCGGCAATCACGAAGCCCTGGCCATCGTCATCGCTGGGTGCATGCATCGCCATCATCGTGACTTCCACCTGCAGCGGGCATTCGGCAATCGTTGCCGGTGCCACCTGCGCTGAGGGCATGGCACTGAACCCGGCCAGCGCGAACTTGTCGCGCACATGCACATAGCCCATGGCCCGCTTGGCCTCGGGCACCGGATCGCGCCCGGTCGCGCGCGCGATGGCTTCCACCTGCTCGGCTTGTGTGGCTGCTGGGAAATTCAGCACGCACTCGTTGCGCAGCTGCAGGTTGCGGTAGCCCTGGCCCTGCGTTCCCAGGCCCAGCACGACCCGGTTGCCTAGTGCCCAGAACGAAGACAACGGGCTGATGTTGCTGCTGCCATCGGGATTGAGCGTGGTCATCAGCACCACCGGGGTGCCCGGGTACATGACGGTCGGGGCGATGCGCCGGCGCGGGAAGGAAGGGATCGTCACTGCGGGTCTCACGATTGCGGGACGGCCACTGTGCGGGGTAGCTGCCGGTGGATGCTTCGGCCCGCATCGAACTGTCCGCGTGCCACTGCATGCCACAATGCCGGCATGGTCCATACCTCCGGTTCCCTTGTCAGCGTCGGTGCCCTGGTTGGCGACCAGGCACGCGCGGCCATGCTGCTGCAGCTGATGGATGGGCGGGCCTACACGGCGATGGAGCTGGCCCGCGTGGCAGGAGTGACGCCGCAGACGGCGAGCTCACACCTGCGCAGGTTGGTCGAGGGCGATCTGCTGGTGGCCGTCGCGCAGGGGCGCCATCGCTACCATCGGCTGGCCTCGCACGAGGTTGCCGACATGCTGGAGGGCATCCTGCGCGTTGCCGACCTCACGCCGTCCTGCACCGCTGCGGCATCACGCAGCATGCCGGCGCTGCGCAAGGCGCGCTCCTGCTACCGGCATCTGGCCGGCGTGCATGCGGTGGCCATCGCCGATCATCTGTTGCAGGTGGGGCATGTGCTTCCGTGCGAGGGGCATTGGCAGGTGAGCGCGGGTGGTGCCGACTTCCTGCGAGGGCTTGGCCAGCCGCTGGCCGATGTGTTTCAGCAGCCGCTGGCGGTCAAGCCGGCCCGCTACTGCCGGGGATGCCTGGACTGCACCGAGCGGCGCCCACACCTGGCGGGCGTGGTCGGCGAGGCGATGCTGGACAGCTTCGTGAAGAACGATTGGCTGCGGCGCGTCGAGGCACGGCGAGAGCTGCAGCTGACACCGCCCGGGCGCGAGGCCTTCTGGAGGTTGTTCGGTCTGGTGACCTGAGTCGCGCGATCAATCTCATCCGCCCGCGACATGGCAAGGCGCTATGGTCGAGGTCCAAGCCTCAGGGAGCAGCAATGTCGAGCAGGGACAAGATGGATCGCGGCATGCAGGCAGCAGGCCGACAATGAACAAATCTACTGCGGAAGTCCGCTGGCTGACGTTCCGGTTGATGAACGGCCAGTCGATCGGGCCGGATCAACTGAAGGATGGCTGGGTGACCGCTTCGGAAACCCGCCATTGTGGTGTGCGTCGCGAGTCCATTGAAGGCGCGGGCATGGTCTATGCGCTGTATGGGCCTGCCAACCTGGCCTCACCGCGACGCGCGGAAATGCGCATGCGCGAGTTTCTGATGAGCTCCGGCTACACCTTCACCATGGGCACGCTGGGCGGCTGACGCCGCCCGTCATCGTGGTCACGGACGTACCGTCAATGCCTGGGCGAGCGTCCCGATCGGGCCGCGCGCATCGTGCAGCACCGTGCTGGTCAGGCCCAGGCCCTGGCGGCCGAACGACACCGAGGTGTCAAAACCCAGCCACTCGCCTTCGGGCATGCCGAACAGGTGCGCGGTCAGGTCGAGGTTGGGGAAGGCGATTTCCTTGGGATCGGCGCGCACGGCCATGCCATTGGACAGATCGAACAGGGTGGCTGCACGGGCCAGCGGACTGACCGGTTCGCCGTCCAGCAGTGCGTGCTTTGCGCGCGCCCAGTAGCTGGCGCGTCCAGGCCCTTGGTCGTGTCGGCGGATCTCTACGCTTTGGATGAATCCCCCTGGCCAGACCGTGCCCGGATCCCACGCCGGCATCGACTCCGGTGGTGCAATGGTTGCTAGCGGTGTGCCGGCGATGGTCTCGGTATCGTTCGGACGCATCAGCCAGGCGCGCACGCGCAGTGCCGGCCGGCCGCCATGCTGCAGCGTGGCTTCGACCAGCTCGATGGTGCGACCGCTGCGCAGTACCTGCACGACGGCTTCCATCGCTTCGATAGGGATGGTGCCAAGAATGTCGTAGGACAGGCGCGCGATCAGGAAGCCGTGGCCACGTGCGGTGGCATCGCGCTCCAGATGATGCGCCAACAGGCCGATCGCAGGCGCGATATGTTGTTCGCGGATGTTCCAGGCGCCGCCGGTATGTTCGGTCGGCAGGTAGCGGGTGTCGCTGAGTCGTTCGAAGAAGGCCATCGTGCGCGTTGCTTCAGCAGGAAGGGAGACGGCAGGTGCTGCACCGGTCCTTGCATCGTAAGCGTTTGGCAACGTGGCGGGCTGAGCCGGCTCCCGCAGGAGCCGGCCGGACACCGGTCAGGGAGACGGGCAGTCCATTTCGCGGCACATCTTGTACTCGGCCAGACACTGCTCAGAGGTCTTGCCCAGCGGTCCATGTGACGTGCGCAGGCACTGCTCGTACTTCAGCGTGCAGAACTCGCAGGATCCTGCTGCGAAGGCCAGGCCGGTCACGGTCATGCCAAGGAACATCACGGTCTTCAAGGTCGTCTTGATCATCACGTCAGTCCTTTGTTCGCCCTTCATTGGGCCCGGCCACCATAGCAGTCCTCATGGCACGCCCCTGATGCGCTGCGGCACGCGATGGGCTCAGTGCTGCACCACCTTCAAGGCCTCGACCACCTGTGCTTCAGAGAAGCCACAGTGACCTTCGCCCGCCGGCTGCAACACCCGTGGCCGTGGCCGTGCGCCGGCCCGTGCCGCCAACTGCGGGTACACCGCCTGCATGTGCGGCACGATGGTCGGGTCATTGTGGTTGAACTGGATCACCAGCGGTCGCTTCAATGCGCCGGTCAATGCCAGCGTGTTGCGAACGTGCGCCTGCGCCGCAGGCGCGGCAGCGATACGCTGCACGCCGGCGTTGAACGCGGCGTCGTCGCCGAAGCCGCTGTAGATCACGTCGACGTTGCCGACCGGCATGCCGTCGCTGCGCGTGACCAGTTCGTGCAGGACCAGCGCGTGCAGGCTGATCGTGCCGGCCAGTGCATCAGGGGAGACCTGCAGCCGCCGCGCCAGCAATGCGGCGTGCGACGGATCGTGCTGCAGTGCAGTGGCAATGCCCTGGTACAACTCGCCCTGCGGCAGCGCCGCCGCCTCGCGCGATACCAGTCCTGCGCCCTGCAGGCCCTCGGCCTTGGGAAAGAAGTAATCGAACGCGACCAGTGTAGTCAGCAGTTCGGTCGCGATCTGTTCGCCACTGAGATTGGCGCCGCAGAGCGAAACACCGCCCGTGTAGTGCTGCGGGAAGCGTTCAAGGGTACTGATGGCGACAGTACCCCCCATCGAGAATCCGAGCATCCAGGTGTGGCGTACATGCTTGAGTTCAATCAGGGCATGTTGGCGCAGGTGTTCCATGTCGGTGATCGCATCGGCCACCGCCCAGCCCTGGCTTGCATAGGCACTCTGCGCGACCGCGTAGCCCGCAGCCAACAGTGGCGCGGTGCTGTCATTGGCGGCCATCGGCGTAGTGCGAGGCACACCCACCGGTTCGTAGCCATGGGCCAGCATCACCAGGTCGCCGTTCCAGGCTGCCGGCACATCCAGCCGCCAGGGCGCGCCCTGCAGCTCGCCACTGAGCGTGCGTGCCGCCGTGGGCGGTGCACCCAGCAAGACCGTCGATGGCAACAGCAGGCCGAGGGCGAGGGCACATCGAAGCAAGGGGCGCATCGGGGTCGTTCCATGCAGGAATGGCGCCGAGCATAGATGCCAGCGAAACGTTGCGCGCGCTGCACTGCCGCAGGCATTGCCGGTCGACCGTGCTGCGCTCTACGCTGGCGACATGGTCCTGCACACTTCCGCGTCGATTATCCGCATTCCCCTCGGGAAGGCGGGATAGCGCGCGGTCGTCACGGCCATGCAACCCGCCCGGGAAGGCGGGCTGCGCACAGCTCTCTCTCCCGGATATTGGAAACCAGCCTGGAGAGCGTAGATGCACCATCCTTCATCGATCGGCGATGCCCCGATCCTGCACCTGATGTGCGGCAAGATCGGCGCCGGCAAATCCACCTTGTCGCAGCAGTTGGCTGCACAGCCACGCAGCGTGCTGATCAGCGAAGACGCGTGGCTGGCGGCGCTGTATCCCGACCAGATCCATTCCATCGCCGATTACCTGCAGTGCGCGGCAGCCCTGCGCGACGTGCTGACGCAGCATGTACGCGCGATCCTGAAGGCAGGTGTTTCGGTCGTGCTCGATTTTCCGTTCAATACGCCGGCCAGCCGTGAATGGGGCCGCGAATTATTCGACTCGGCCGGCGTTGCCCATCAGCTCCATTTTCTCGACGTTCCCGACCCCATCTGCAAGGCGCGGCTGCGCGCACGCAACGCACGCGGTGAACACCCATTCCAGGCCAGCGACGAGGCGTTCGAGCAGATCACCCGCCACTTCGTGGCGCCTGCGGCGATGGAGGGCTTCGTGGTGATCCGCCATTTGCAGGATGGGTGAGAGTCAGGGGCGGACAGCGCTGAATTGTCCATCACAGTGACGATTCCGATACGATCTGACGTATTGAACCCTTTCTGCTTGATCCGGAGTGCCGTCATGGTCGACCGTCTCGCCATTCTGCTTGAGCGCTTTTCGGTCACCGCTTCGGTGTTCCATGCGGGCGCGCTGTGCGGCATCAACAGCCTGGAGAGCGAAGATGAGGCCGGCCAGCTGCACCTGGTGCGGCGCGGGCCGGTGCAGGTCAGCCACGGCCAGCAGACCGTGCAGATCGAGGTGCCCAGCCTGCTGCTGTATCCGCGACCGACGCCGCACCGCTTCAGCACCGATCCACAGCATGGCGCCGACATGGCCTGTGCCAATCTGCATTTCGAAGGGGGCCGGCTGAATCCGATCAGCGCTGCGCTGCCCGATTTCATCTGCCTGCCCTTGGCGGATCTGTATGGCGGCCACGCGGCGCTGGAACTGCTGTTCGACGAGGCCTTCGAGCAGCGTTGTGGCCGTGCGGCCATGGTCAACCGCCTGTTCGAGGTGGTGATGATCCAGGTGCTGCGCCAGCTGATGGAAGGTGGCGAGATGCGTGGTGGCCTGTTTGCCGGGCTCGGCCATCCGCGGCTGCGGCTGGCGCTGGTGGCCATGCACGAAGCACCGGCACAGGCGTGGACGCTGGAAGATCTGGCCGATGTCGCCGGCATGTCGCGCAGCGTGTTCGCGGCCAGTTTCCGCGAGGCCATGGGAACCACTCCGGGCCAGTACCTGCAGGGCTGGCGGGTGGGCCTGGCGCAGCAGGCACTGCGCCAGGGCAGGCCGCTGAAGCGGATTGCCGACGACGTGGGCTATGGCAGCGAAGCGGCGTTGTCGCGCGCGTTCAAGGCGCACACCGGGCAGTCGCCACGGCAGTGGCGCGGGCAGGCCCGTGCCACTGCGGCCTGAGCCTCAGCCCAGCACCAGCCTGGCCAGCTTCATCCCGCCGAACAGGCCAGCCAAGCCCAGTGCCACCGAGCCGCCGGCATACAACGCCGCCAGCCCGTGCTGGCCGCGCTGCAGCAGCAGGCCGATTTCCAGCGCGTAGGTGGAAAACGTGGTGTAGCCGCCGAGGATGCCGGTGGCCAGTAGCAGGCGCAGCTGCGGCGAGGCGCCATTGCGCATCGCGAAGACCTCCACCACCACGCCCATCAGCAGTGCGCCGCTGATGTTGATGAGGAAGGTCGACCACGGCCAGGGGCTGCCGACCGCCACCCGTGCGCCGATCAGGTTGCAGGCATGGCGCAGGCAGGCGCCGAGACCACCGCCAACGAAGACCAGGAAGTAATTGTTCAGAGCTTGCATGGCGTGCCTCGAGTGCGGATTCGCTGGTTCGACGGCGAACGGCGAGGGCAGGCACGACCTGCCGTCGACGAACGCCGGGTTCGTCCTGGCAGGAGCCATCAGCCTTCTCAGGCGGTTATCGGGGGAGCCCCATCCCCATCACCGCCCATGCTACCAGCGGCGGTGCGTTCACGTCATCGAGGTCATCAGCACGCGGGCGACCTTGCTGCGGCTGAAGCCATCCATCAACAGCTCGAATGCGAGCAGGTCCAGCGCCGCGTGACGGCGGTGATCGATCTCCAGCCCGTTCTCGGCAACCAGGTGACTGACCAGTTCGTAGGCGTCCTGCCAGACGTCCAGGTGGGCCTGGCTGGGGATGTAGGCATTGCCGGGCTCACCGACGCCGAGCCCGCTGATGCCGTATAGCAGTTCGCGCGCGTCCAGCTTGGCCGCATCGGCGATGCGGAACAGCTGTTCGGCCTTCACATGTGAGGGGCTGACATGGTCGTTGAGCCAGTTGCTGATGGTTGCCGTCGTCGAGTGCGCGGCGCGGGCCAGATCTGCCGGGCGTGGGTGCCCGGCTTTCTTCATGGCGGTGGCGAGTCGTTGGCCGAGAGTATTCATCTATGCAAGCCAGCTTAACGCGTGGAATGCGAAGAATCCTTGTCGCAAGAATAAGGCTGGTTAACAGAAGGACCGGCCATGACCGAATTCTGGAGCAAGGGGCAGGTGCGTACCCGGTTGGGCTTCCGGACCGACGCCGAACTGGCGCGTTTCTTCGGCATAAGCCGATCCGCAGTGTCGCAATGGCCCAGGGACTTTCCAATCCCGGCATTGCGGCAATACATCCTGCACCAGCGCTATCCGAATCTGTTCCCTGCAACTGAGGCGGCGGAAGGTAAATCCATCTGATCTGCGCCGCATTCTGTCGCATCTAGCACTCTAAGCACTTTTTGTTAAGTATGCTTAGCAACATAGGCAGATTCGATCAATCCGGGTTTGCCGATCAGTGATGTCTACTGGCGAGCGGAGCGGTCGAGGCAGGTCGCGTGTCGGCTTCGGACCATCCGGCGACCCCGTGGGCCCGTATGCAGTTTCGTGAACGATTAATAATTTCGATCACGAATGTCGCCGCATGTAATTGACCTGTCGTGAAATCTATGACTAATTGGCATCAACTGGGCGTGAAGCCCGGGAGTCTTTCAGTAGCACGCAAGTGAGTCGGTAGACCGTCAACAATGCAGAACAAGTCCAACGGAGGTCGTATGGAATACGGCATGCATGGCTTGGCTGAACGGGTACGCCGCGAACTGGAAGCCAGCTATCACAAACACGGATGCGGTCCGGCGTTCTGGGATACCTACCAGCAGGTGCTGGACCGCCTGGTCCCGCAGGGGACCGAGCGTACTGAAGTCACCAATGAAATGGCGCTGATCATCGAGCAGCTGGGCATCGTCCGACGAGCGCAGCTGGTCCCGCCGAACGCCAGCGGGCCGCGTTGATTCAGAGCAGGCGCCAGGCGCCGCAGGCAAGCAGCGCCAGCAGCATTGAAAGCAGGCCCAGGGTCCGCGGTCGCCACCAGCGCCGCGGTTGCCCGGCCATCGACTGTGGACTGCAGTAGCGCACCAGCCCCGGACCGAAGCCGGCCCGGTGCTGTTGCTGTGCGCAGGCTTCCAGGCAGGCGCCGCAGGCCAGACAATCGGCCTGCGGCCCGTGGCGGATGTCCAGTTGCATCGGGCAGGCGCTGACGCAGGCAGCGCAGTCGGTACAGTCGCCCAGGCGGTTGGCGCTGAAGACGGGCATCGGCCCGGCCAGCAACGGATGCGCAGCACGGAACACGTAGTCCTGCGCAGTTGTTGGATCGAGCAGGCCACGACCGCGGCCGAGCACGCCGCCCAGGCCGGAGGGACGCGACCCGCGTGGTTCACCCCGACGCGCGTCGTACATCATGCGCGGCGTGTGTGGATCTGTCAGCAGCGGCTGCATGCGTGCGAACGGGCACAGCGAGCGGCAGACCTGCTCGCGCAGGAAGCCGGCATTGCCCCAGGTAGCGGCCGCATAGAACAGCACCCAGAATGTTTCCCAACGGCTCCAGCCCGCGTGCGGCAGCGCCGACACCAGTTCGCCGATTGGACTGAACAGTCCGACGACGGTCATGCCGGTCCACAGTGACAACAATCCCCAGGCCACCTGTGTGACGGGGCGCGCCATTGATGCCGGCAGCACGCGGGCCACGGCGCGTGCGATCCAGTCGAAGGCACGGCGCCACAGCGTCTGCGGGCAGGCGTGGCCGCACCAGATGCGCCCGGCAAGATGGGTGAGCAGCGCAAGGCCCACCGCCAGTGCGGCCAGTAGTCCGATCAGGACGCCGACGTCGCCAGGCCACAGCGTCCAGCCGAACAGGTCGAAGCGTCGCGCATTGATGTCCAGCAGCAGGGCCTGGCGACCGTCCCAGCGCAGCCACGGCAGTGCGTAGAACAGCACCAGCAGGGCGGCGCTGAGCGTGCCGCGCCAGTGCCACGGTCCGGGTGTCGTGGTGCAGGTCGTGCTCATCCCAGCGGCAGCTCGTCGTCATCGTCGCTCGGCATCGGTCGTTGCAGGTACCAGGTGACTGCACTGGACAGGGCCGTCACCGCCCAGAACATGAAGAAGCCAGCGCTGTAGCCCAGCTCGCGGCTGATCGCCCTGCCGGGGAAACTGATTGCCTGCAGGCGCAGCGGGTCGACGAAGGCGAAGAACACCACGCTGGCCACGCCGGCGGCGATGAAGCTCGGCCAGAGGATGGCGCCCCAATGCTGGATCAACCGTTGGCGACGGCTGGGTGAGGGTCTGTTCATGCTGTCCCGGTTCGAAAAGTGGGCGGCGCGTATACTCCGCCGGGCTGGCGCAGCATCCGCAGGGCATGCTTCCTGCAAGCGTGCCAGCCTAGGTGCAGCGGACTGCGCCGACATTGATCTGGATCAACGGTGGTGATGGCCGGCTGCGGCACACTGCCGGCAAGCTTTGGGTACCCCGATGACCGCAATACCTCCGCCAGCCCTTCCCGTCGCCTCGCCCGAGTTGTGCACCGAGCAGGAAGTGACCCGCCTGGTCCACGACTTCTATGCCCGCGTGCGCGAGGAAGAACGGCTGGGGCCGGTGTTCGGCGCGCACGTCCATGATTGGCCGGAGCATCTGGCGCAGCTGGTCGACTTCTGGTCGGCGATGCTGCGTGGCACCCGCCGCTTCAAGGGCTCGCCGATGTCCAAGCACATGGCCATCGAACTGGACAAGGACTTGTTCGACCGCTGGCTGGTGCTGTTCCGGATCACCACTGCCGAATGCAACAACCCGCCGATGCAGGAACTGGCCAACGATGTGGCCGCACGCATCGGTGACACCTTCTGGAAGCGCTACCAGATGCTGCGCTGGCCGCAGGTCGGCTTGCCGGTGCTGGGGATCCCCGCCAAGGATTGATCTGGGTCAAGGCGGCGCAGGCCGCCCGGCGCGATGCTGGCGCCATGGACACGTTCTCTCCCGCCGCTGGCGGCCTGGCCTGGAATTTCGACCCCGACCTGCTGCGCCGGCATGACCGCCCGGGGCCGCGCTACACCTCGTATCCGACCGCGCCGCATTTCCATGATGGCTTCGACGCACCGGCGTTGCGCCAGGCAATCGCTGACAGCAACCAGCTGGCCCGCGCGCTGTCGCTGTACGTGCACGTGCCGTTCTGTTCCAGCCCGTGCTTCTACTGCGGCTGCAACCGGGTGATCAGCCGCGATCGCGGCCGCGGCCACAGCTATGTCTCGCGCGTGTTGGCCGAGGCCGACCTGCTGGCGCCGCAGTTCGAGGATGGTCGTGAAGTCATCCAGCTGCATCTGGGCGGCGGCACGCCGAACTTCCTCGATGCCGAGGCGATGACCACGCTGATCGAAGGGCTGCGCCGGCGTTTCGACTTCAGCGATTCGTCACAGCGCGATTTCTCCATCGAGCTCGATCCGCGCTTCATCGATACCCGCGACGTAGCGATGCTGGCCCGGCTGGGGTTCAACCGCGCAAGCCTGGGCGTGCAGGATTTCGACCCGCAGGTGCAGGAATCGATCAACCGCGTGCAGGGCGTGCAGCAGACGCTGGACATCCTGCGCGCCTGCCGCGACAGCGGCATGCGCTCGGTCAACGTCGACCTGATCTATGGCCTGCCGGGGCAAAGCCTGGAGGGCTTCGGGCGCACATTGGAACTGGTGCTGGCGCTGCGCCCGGATCGTTTGGCGGTCTACGGATATGCGCACCTGCCGCATCTGTTCCGCGCGCAGAAGCAGATCGACGAAAGCCGGTTGCCGTCGCCGGAAGACAAGCTGGCGCTGCTGGGCCTGGCGGTGGAGAGGCTCTCCGCGGCCGGCTACCAGTACATCGGCATGGATCACTTCGCGTTGCCGGAAGAGGACCTGTCACGCGCGCAGCGTGCCGGCCAGCTGCATCGCAATTTCATGGGCTACACCACCCACGCCGATACCGATCTGCTCGGCCTGGGCGTGAGTGCGATCAGCCACATCGGGGCCACTTACAGCCAGAATCCGCGTGACCTGCCGTCCTGGGAGGATGCGGTGGATCACGGCCAACTGCCAGTCTGGCGTGGCGTGGCACTGAGTGCCGACGATCAACTGCGCGCGGAACTGATCCAGCAGCTGATGTGCCAGGGCGAGGTGGATGGTGCCGTGCTGGGCCAGCGCCATGGTGTCGACTTCGAGCAGTACTTCGCCGAAGACCTGCGTTCGGTGCAACGCCTGCAGGACGACGGTCTGGCCGAGTACCGTGAGGGTGTGGTGCGCGCCAGTGAACCGGGACGGCCGCTGCTGCGGCTGCTGGCAATGTGCTTCGATCCGTACCTGCGCGCGGCGCATGAGCAGCCGCGTTATTCGCGCGCGATCTGACGGCTCGCTGCGCTGTGCGTGTGTGGTGCCCGGAGCCGGAATCGAACCGGCATGGGGTTGCCCCCGGCGGATTTTAAGTCCGATGCGTCTACCAGTTTCGCCATCCGGGCCTGCAGCGCGGCGCCGATTGTAGCCCACCTGCCGCACGACGGCTGGATTGCACCGGAGCAGTGACCTGCGGGGACGTGCTTAACTGTTGTGCCTGTTCATGTCATAGTCCCAACCATCGTTCCCAGGGGGGGAGCCACCTGATGTCGCTGCACGCGATTGCCTATGCCAGTGAGGCCCGCGCCGATCTGCAGACAACCGATCTTGACCGCCTGCTGGCCGATGCCACGGCATTCAATCGTGTAGCCGGCGTCACCGGCGTGCTGATGTTCGACGGCACGCGCTTCCTGCAGTACCTGGAGGGTCCGGAAGATGGCATCGATTCGGTGTTCCCGCGCATCCTCAACGCGCGCAGTCATGGGCAGCTGAAGGTGTTGTGCCGCGCCCCGGTTGCGCAGCGTGCGTTCCCGCGCTGGTCGATGGGCACGCGCCGGATCGAAGCGGACCTGCTGGCGCAGATCATCGACGCCGCCTGGCCGGGCTTCCTGCTGGGCAGCGGTGGCTTCGAACGCCTGCGCCAGGCCTGGACCGGTGCCGATGGCGAGCTCGAACCGGCAGCGGTGGCACTGGGGTCCTGAACCGCCTTGGCGGCGGGGGGGCGAGGCCGTTACGCTGTAGCCTTTCCGGCGTGGGTTCCTCCGAGTGGTACAGCGAATGAGCGTATTGGCCGAAGCCATGGCTGCGAACGTGAAGCCTTGCCTGTTGCACAGGGCGTGCCGATGAGTGTGCCTGTTGCAGCGGCCGACGCACCCCGTTTTGCGGTGATCGGCCTGGGCTATGTCGGCCTGCCGCTGGCGGTGGCCTTCGGCCGGCACTGGCCGACGCTGGGTTTCGACATCGATGCCGGGCGCATCGCCGAGCTGCGCAACGGCGTGGATCACACGCTGGAAATGGAAGCCGACGAGCTGGCCACTGCGCAGCTGCTGGAGTACGGCAGTGATCCGGATCTGCTTGACGCGTGCAACGTCTATGTCGTGACCGTGCCGACGCCGATCGATGCCTACGAGCAGCCCGACCTGGAGCCGCTGCGCTCGGCTACGCGGTTGATCGCCAGCCACCTGCGTGCCGGCGACCTGGTGATCTACGAATCCACGGTGTATCCAGGCACCACCGAAGAAGTGTGCGTGCCGCTGCTGGAGCAGGGCTCCGGCCTGCGCTTCAACGAAGATTTCTATTGCGGCTACAGCCCGGAACGGGTCAGCCCCGGTGATCGCCAGCGACGCCTGGCCGACATCCGCAAGATCACCTCCGGCTCGACCCCGGGCGTCGCTGCGGTGATCGACGGCCTGTACCAGCGCATCATCGCTGCCGGTACGTTCCCGGCGCCGTCGATGCGCGTGGCCGAAGCGGCCAAGGTGGTCGAGAACATCCAGCGTGACGTCAACATCGCGCTGGTCAACGAGCTGGCACTGATCTTCGACCGGCTCGGCATCGATACCCAGGACGTGCTCGACGCGGCCGGCAGCAAGTGGAACTTCCTGCCGTTCCGCCCGGGCCTGGTCGGTGGCCATTGCATCGGCGTGGATCCGTATTACCTGCTGCACAAGTCCGAGAGCGTGGGTTTCCACCCGGACCTGATCCATACCGCGCGGCAGGTCAACAACCGCGTGGGTGAACACGTGGCGACGCGGGTGCTGGCAATGCTGGCCGAACGCGACCGCGCACCGGCGCAGGCGCGCATCCTGGTGCTGGGCGTGACCTTCAAGGAAGACTGCCCGGACCTGCGCAACAGCCGCGCGCTGGAACTGGCGCAGCGCCTGCGCGATGCCGGTGCCCAGGTCGAGGTCAGCGACCCATGGGTGGGCCCCGCCGCATTGGCCGGCGAAGGCGTGCAGTGGCTGGCCGAGCCGGCAGCAGGCTGCTACGACGCGGTGGTGCTGGCCGTGGCCCATGCCCACTTCAAGGCGATGGATGAAGCACGGATCCGCAGCCTGCTGGCGCCCGGTGGCCTGGTCTACGACGTGAAATCGGCCTGGCCGCGCAACGTGGTTGATGATCGACTGTAAACCCTGCGGGCAGGCGGCGCGGTAGACTCGGGGGCAGTTGCAACCGAGGAAAGCCATGCACCGGTATATCGTCTACCTGCTCGCCATCCTGATGTTCCCGATCTGCCTGTGGCTGGCCGTGATATGGCCGGCCTGGTACTGGGGCGTCGGCCTGACTGCCGCGATGGTGGCGCTGGGGACCTGGGACCTGCTGCAGAAGCGCAGCACGCTGCGCCGCAATTATCCGGTGATGGCGCACTTCCGCTACGGCCTGGAATCGATCGGCCCGGAGATCCGCCAGTACTTCGTGCAGAGCGACCTGGAGGACGTGCCGTTCTCGCGCCAGCAGCGTGCACTGATCTACCAGCGCGCCAAGAACGAGATGGACACGGTGCCGTTCGGTACCCTGCGCAGTACGTACGCTGTGGACTACGAGTGGATCAACCATTCGCTGGCGCCGACCGCCATCGCCAAGCATGATTTCCGAGTACTGATCGGTGCTGGCTGCGCCAAGCCCTATTCGGCCAGCGTGTTCAATATCTCGGCGATGAGCTTTGGCTCGTTGTCGGCCAATGCGATCCGTGCGCTGAACGAAGGCGCGCGCCGCGGCGGCTTCTACCACGACACCGGCGAAGGCTCGATTTCACCCTATCACCGCGAAATGGGGGGTGACCTGGTGTGGGAGATCGGCTCGGGCTACTTCGGTTGCCGCGACGAGAAGGGCGGTTTCAGCGAAGAGCGCTTCGTTGCCAACGCCACCCATGACCAGGTCAAGATGATCGAGATCAAGCTGTCGCAGGGTGCCAAGCCCGGCCACGGCGGCGTGCTGCCGGCGCCGAAGGTGACCGCCGAGATTTCGGTGACCCGTGGCGTCCCGATGGGCGTGGATTGCGTGTCGCCGTCGCGTCACTCGGCATTCTCCACGCCGGTCGAGCTGCTGCAGTTCGTCGCCCGCCTGCGCGAGTTGTCAGGCGGAAAGCCGGTCGGCTTCAAGCTGGCCATTGGCCATCCGTGGGAGTGGTTCGGCATCGCCAAGGCGATGCAGGAGACCGGCCTGCTGCCGGACTTCATCGTGGTCGATGGTGCCGAGGGTGGTACCGGCGCAGCCCCGGCCGAGTTCGTCGACCATGTCGGCGTGCCGATGCATGAAGCCCTGTTGCTGGTGCACAACACTCTGGTCGGCCTGGACCTGCGTGACCGCATCCGCATCGGCGCGGCGGGCAAGATCACCAGTGCCTTCGACATCGCGCGCACCATCGCGCTCGGGGCCGACTGGTGCAATGCCGGCCGTGGCTTCATGTTCGCGCTGGGCTGCATCCAGTCGTTGAGCTGCCACACCGACAAGTGCCCGACCGGCATCGCCACGCAGGACCCGGCACGCTGGAAGCACCTTGATGCGCCGGACAAGGCAACGCGTGTGTACAGCTACCACGAGCACACGTTGCACGCCTTGAAAGAGCTGCTCTGCGCTGCAGGCTTGAATGACCCGGCGGAGCTGGGCCCGGAGCACATCCTGCGTCGAGTTTCGCCGGTTGAGATCCGTTCGCTGGCGTCGCTGTACCGTTATCTGGAACCGGGCGAGCTGCTGCACAAGGTGCCGGACCACGCGGTGTTCCATGCGTTCTGGGCTGATGCACGCAGCGACTCGTTCCAGCCACCGCCGAAGATCCAGGCGTTGCGCGCCAGCAAGTCGCGGTAACGCTTCGGTAGAGTCGAGCCATGCTCGACTGCCTTTCGATCAGGCATCGCGATGTTGGAACGAAGAACAGCCGAGCATGGGCTTGGCTCTACAAGGAGATGTCATGCAGTTCAGGACCGGCACCATGGATGATGTGGCCAGGCTGTGGGCCCTGCGTACGCGCTGCGTGCGCGAGACCTGCAGCAGCCATTACCCACCCGAGGTCATCGCGCCCTGGTCTGCCTCGCCGCCACCGTCGCAGTACGCGCGGTTGCTGGGGCAGGGTGGGTGCGTGGTAGCCGAGGACGGGCAGGGTGTCCTGCTCGGGTTCGGCGTGTTTGATACCGATGCCAACGAGGTCGATGCGTTGTTCGTCGATCCGGATCGCGGCGGCAAGGGCATCGGCCAGGCGCTGATGCAGCGCCTGCTGGCGATGGCCGATCGTGATCGTGAGGTCGTGCTGTCGGCCTCGCTCAATGCCGTGCCGTTCTACCAGCGGCAGGGTTTCGTCAGCGTGCGCGAAGAGGCCTACCCGCATCCCAGCGGTGTGGCGCTGGCCTCGGTGAGCATGCGCCGGTCGTGGTGACCAGCGTGTAGAGCCGAGCCCACGCTCGGCTGCTTTTGTAGAGTCGAGCCATGCTCGACTGCTTTTGATTCAATCCGAGCATGGGCTCGGCTCTACAACGCAGTGCAGTCGAGCATGGCTCGACTCTACAACGCAGGTGTCACCGCCCGGCCAGCCACCCGATCACGCCCTCGGCGGCGCGCAGGCCACTGGCGTAGCACGCGGTCAGCAGATAACCCCCGGTGGGCGCCTCCCAGTCCAGCATTTCGCCGGCACAGAACACGCCGGGCACTGCCCGCAGCATCAAGCCCTCATCCATCGCATCCAGGCGCACGCCACCGGCGGTGCTGATCACTTCGGCCATCGGCCGCGGGCGCAGCAGCCGCAGCGGCAGACGCTTGAGCGTGGCAACCACGGCGGTCAGATCGTTGCCCGCTTCTTTGCCGAGGAGCTCGAACACCAGCGCGGCCTTCACCGCATCCAGACCGGCCTGACGGCGCAGGTGTTCGCCGAAACTGCGACCCTTGCGCGGGCGCGACAGGTCGGCCAGCAGGCGTGCCTCGTCGCGTCCCGGCACAAGGTCCAGCCACAGCATGGCGTGGCCATCGCGGTTGATGGTCTCGCGCAGATCAGCCGCCAACGCGTAGACCAGGCTGCCTTCGATGCCGTACTCGCTGGCCACGCATTCGCCCTGCAGCGACCGCGGCTGGCCGGCCAGGTCGATCCAGTGCGCAACGACCGGCTTCAGCGGCGCGCCGGCGTTGCGCTGGGCAAAGAACGGCGTCCAGTCGATGTCGAAGCCGCAGTTGGCCGATTGCAGCGGCGCAATGTCCACGCCTCGTGCCTGCAGGGGGGCGACCCAGGCGCCATCACTGCCCAGCTGCGGCCAGCTGCCACCACCGACGGCCAGCACGGTGGCATCGGCGTGGACCTCGATCTCACCCTCTTCCGTTGTGAAGCACAGGGCGCCGTCGTCACTCCAGCCGATCCAGAGATGGTTGGCATGCAGGCGCACGCCCTGTTCCTTCAATCGGCGTACCCAGCCGCGCAGCAGCGGTGCCGCCTTGCGGTCGACCGGGAACACGCGCCCGGAGCTGCCGACGTAGGTTTCCACGCCGAAATCGGCGGCCCAATCGCGCAGCGCCTGCGCATCGAAGCTGTCCAGCCATCGACCGACCGTGGCCGCCTGCTCGCGGTAGCGGCTGTCGAACAACGGGCGCGGCTCGGAGTGGGTGAGGTTGAGCCCACCCTTGCCGGCGATCAGGAACTTGCGGCCGGGCGAACCCTTGGCCTCGTACAGGTCGACCTGCAGCCCGGCCGCGCGCAGGCGCTCGGCGGCGAACAGGCCGGCCGGACCACCGCCGACGACGGCGACCCGGGGTGGCATTGCGGTATTACGGTTTGACATCGAGCAGCTCGACATCGAACACCAGCGACGAGCCAGCCGGGATCGGGCCGACGCGACGGTCGCCGTAGCCGTAGTCCGGCGGAATCATCAGGGTGCGCTTGCCACCGACCTTCATGCCGGCCACGCCCTCATCCCAGCCGCGGATGACCTGGCCGGCGCCGAGCGCGAAGGTGAACGGTTCGCCACGGCTGACCGAGCTGTCGAAGGTTTTGCCGTGCTTGGTTTCGGTGCGGTTGTCGTAGATCCAGCCGGTGTAGTGCACGGTGACCTTGTTGCCGGCAACGGCTTCGGTGCCGGTGCCCGGGACGGTATCGATGCGCTCGAAGGTGGTCAGGGTGCCACCCGGCGGTGGGCCGGACGGTTCTGTCGAGCAGCCAACGGCGGCGAGGGACAGCAGCAGGGGAAGCAGCAGGCGGCGCATCGGGCGTCTCCGGAAGGGCGCAGGGCGAGGGCGGCAAGGGTAGCGCATCGGCGCCGGGTATCATGGGGGCATGGCAAAACTCCTGCTCAATCTGCGCAATGTCGGCAACGACGAATATGCCGATGTCTGCACGCTGCTCGACCAGCACGGCATCGCCTGGTATCGCACCGAACCCAGCCCGTGGGGCATCTCCAACGGTGGCCTGTGGCTGCGCGAGGACGCCGATCATCCCCGCGCCAAGGCGCTGATGGCCGAGTACCAGGCCGAACGCGGGCCGCGCATCCGTGCCGAGCGCGAGCAGGCGTTGCGCGAGGGCACGGCGGAGACCTTCGGCAGCCTGTTCCGGCGGCGGCCTGTGTATGTTGTGCTGGTGCTGCTGGCGATGGCCGGTGCGGCGGCGCTGGTGCTGCTGCCGTTCGTGCTGTTGCGGGGGTAAGGGGGGCTTCTGGCCGGGTTGCACCCGGCACCCGCCGATGCCAGGGCAACTACAACAGCAACAGCAACAGCAACAGCAGGCAAGCCGTGGTGGGCAGGGCGGTGTGGGCAGGCGGGACACGCCGTAAACCCGTCCATGGGGGCTCGATGGCGCCATCCATGGCGCCAACGGTCCCGCCTGCCCACACCGCCCCGCCTCTGACAGATTCCGGGTGCCTGCCGGGGGCGGATCCCTCTGCCGCGCAGAGGGCTCTGACCCCCTGAATCTGTCCGTGCGGGCGGGAGGCGCTAAAATGGCAGGATGATCGCCAATACCGCTGCCTACCATTTCGCCGTCATCGACGCCCCCCAGGCCTTGTGCGACCAATTGCTGGCGCGCGCCGAGGCGGCGCAGCTGCGTGGCACGATCCTGGTGGCGGGCGAGGGGCTGAACCTGTTCCTGGCCGGTGCGCCGGAGGCGGTCGAAAGTTTCTATGCGGTGCTGCGTACCGATGCGCGCTTTGCCGATCTGCGGGTCAAGACCAGTTTCAGCGAGCACCAGCCGTTCGTGCGGCTGAAGGCCAAGGTGAAGAACGAGATCATCAGCTTCCGTCGCGATGACGGCCAGCCGCTGGATTACCCGCGCGCACCTGCGGTCGACCCGGCCACCGTGCAGCGCTGGTTGCGCCAGGGTCATGACGACGCCGGTAAGCCGGTGGTGATGCTCGATACGCGCAATCTGCAGGAAGTGGAGTACGGCACCTTCAAGGATGCGCTGGTCTTGCCCATCGACAAGTTCACCGACCTGCCCGAGGCGTTGGCGCCGCACCGCGAAGCGTTGAAGGACAGCACGGTGGTCAGTTTCTGCACCGGCGGCATCCGCTGCGAGAAGGCGGCGCTGTGGATGGTCAACGACGGCATGGACAACGTGCTGCAGCTCGACGGCGGCATCCTCGGCTATTTCGAGGAGGTGGGGGGCGAAGGCTATGAAGGCCGCTGTTTCGTGTTCGACGAGCGCGTGGCGCTGGATGCCGAACTGAAGCCGATGGTCGACCAGCCGCTGCCGGAGCCGCGCCCCAGCGCGTTCTGACGCTTCCTTGGTAGAGCCTGCCGCTGGCCGGCTGCAAGGGCTCTCCGTCTGCCGGCCAGCGGCCGGCACTACCCAATACGCATGGCACCCCGGGCCATGCCCGGCGGCCCTGAACCCGCCCCACGGGAATCAGCATCCCGCTACCGTCACTGGCCGCCGCGCCTGGCCGACCCCATGCATGGGGAATCCTGTGACGGAAAACCGCCTGATGATCCCGTTGTCGATTCTCGACCTGGCCCCGGTCTGCGAGGGCAGTGACACCACCGCCGCCTTCGCCAACATGCTGGAGCTGGCCCAGCATGCCGATGCGCTGGGCTACCGCCGCTATTGGCTGGCCGAACACCACAACATGCCCGGCATCGCCAGCGCCGCCACCGCGGTGCTGATCGGCCATGTCGCCGGCGGAACAAAGCGCATCCGCGTCGGTGCTGGCGGCATAATGCTGCCCAATCATGCGCCGCTGCAGGTGGCCGAGCAGTTCGGCACGCTGGCCTCGCTGTATCCGGACCGCATCGATCTCGGCCTGGGCCGTGCGCCGGGCACCGATCAGCCGACCGCGCGAGCACTGCGCCGCTACTTCGACAGTGCCGACCAGTTCCCGCAGGACGTGCGCGAGCTGCTGCACTACTTCGAGCCGGTGCAGCCCGGGCAGGCGGTGCAGGCCGTTCCGGGTGGTGGCCTGCGGGTGCCGACCTGGATCCTCGGTTCCAGTCTGTTCGGTGCGCGCATGGCCGCGTCGATGGGCCTGCCATACGCGTTTGCCTCGCACTTCGCACCGGATGTGATGGACGAAGCGCTGGCGGTGTACCGCCGCGAATTCCGCCCCTCGGCCACGCTGAAGCAGCCGCACGCGATGCTGGCCCTGAACGTCGTTGCCAGCGACAGCGAAGCCGAATCGCGGCGCCTGTTCACCAGCCAGCAGCAGAGTTTCGTGAACCTGCGCCGCGGCCGACCGGGCAAGATTCCGGCCCCGATCGACGACATCGAAACCTTCTGGGAGCCGCACGAAAAACTGGGCGTGGAACGGGCACTGGCCTGCACCGTCCTCGGCGATCCGCAGCAGGTGGCGGAGGGCATCGCCGCTTTCGTTGAACGGCACAAGCCAGACGAGCTGATGCTCACCGCCAACCTGTACGACCACCGCGCGCGCCTGCGCTCGTTCGAACTGGCGATGCAGGCCTGGCACGCCCGCCACGCCGGCTGAACAATTGCGTCACGAGCTGTTGCAGCGATGCACGGTCTGATGGGGCTCCCACTCACGGAGCCCCACATGTCCAACGCCCGCACTGAACACATCGCCCAGCTGGCTGAATTGATCAGGGACGTGGAGGTGGCGATGTTCACCACCACCGGTGTCGATGGTCGCCTCTACAGCCGGCCGCTGGCCACCCAGCAGGTCGCCTTCGATGGTGACCTGTGGTTCGTCATTACCGCCGACAGTCCGAAGGTGGCTGAAATCGCGCTCGATCCGCACGTCAACGTGGCCTATGCCTCGCCGTCGAAGAACACCTACGTGTCGGTGGCGGGGCGTGCGCGCGTGGTCGACGACCGCGCGAAGGTCGATGAACTGTGGTCGCCGGCGATGAAGCTGTTCTTCCCCGGTGGCAAGGATGATCCCAACCTGCGCCTGATCCATGTGCGTGCCGATTCGGCCGAGTACTGGGATGGCCCGGGTACGTTGCTGGGCAAGGCGTTGACGTTCGTGTTGTCGGCAGTGCAGGACGAGCCCGGGCAGTTGGCCGACAACGGATTCATTGACCTTCGGTGATGGCAGTAACCCGCCGGGCATGGCCCGGCGCTACCGGGCGTGGCTCGTGGGGGTAGCGCCGGGCCATGCCCGGCGAGCGCAGCAGCGCGCGCTCAGAACCAGCGCTGGAACAACTCCACCGTATAGCCCACCAGCTGCCCCGAACTGAAACCGAAGAAGGTGATCGCCGCCAATGCCGCGATCCAGTTGAACAGCATCAGTGCGCCATCGCGTTCCAGCAGCGCCAGCGCGAACAGCAGCAGCTGGAAGCCGAACAGGAAGTTGGTGAAGGGGATCGGCAACGACAGCAGCAGGCCCAGCAACACCAGCAGCAGGCCGCTGAAGGCGTGCGCCGGCAGCGGTGTCAGCAGCTGCGGCAGGCGCGGTTTCAGCATCTTGTCCAGGCGCCGCAGCGGGCGATCGATGCGGTCCAGGAAACGGTGCATGGTGCCGCGCTTGGGCCCGCGACGGGCGATGAAGCCGGGCAGCCACGGTCGGCGCAGGCAGAACAGCATCTGCAGGCCGATCAGGATCACCAGCGGGCCGCTGACCGCGCCGCCCATGCCCGGGATCGGGATGAACGACGGCAGGATCGCCACGAACAGGAACACGCCGAACGCGCTTTGCTGCAGGTTGCACAGGATCTGGCCGAGCGGCATGTGCTCGGCCGGGTCGCCGGAGGCGAACATCTCCAGCAGGGTGCGGATGCCCTCGTTGCGGTAGGCCGGGCGCTCAGGGCCCGGTCCCTGGCCGGCCTCAGGCGGTGAGCTCATCGGCCTGCTCGTCCGACAGCGTGCGCAGCAGCAGCTTGTCCACGCGGGCACCGTCCAGGTCGACCACCTCGAAGCGCCAGCCAGCCCAGTCGAAGTATTCGCCCGCATGCGGGATGCGGCCGAAGTAGTGGATGCACATGCCGGCCAGGGTGTAGTAGTCGCCATCCTCGGCATCGGGCAGGTCGTTGCTGCCGATCAGCTCGCGCAGGTCTTCGATCGGCAACGAACCATCCACCAACAGCGAACCATCTTCGCGGGTCACCACCAGCGCATCTTCGTCGGCATTTTCGGTGGCCTGCAGACGGCCAACCACCGCGCCCATCAGATCGCTGATGGTCACCAGGCCCTGGATCTCGCCGTACTCGTCCACCACCAGCGCCATCGACTGCTGTTCCTCGCGGAAGATCTCCAGCAGCTTCATCGCGTGGGTGGATTCAGACACGTACAGCGGCTCGCGCAGGGTCTGGAACAGCGCGTTGTCGCCGCGCGCCATACGTGTGGCCAACGACTTCAGTTCAAGCACGCCGACCACGTCCATGTCGTTGTCGCGGTACACCGGGTACCGCGAAAACTCATGCTCGGCCATGATCTCCAGGTTCTTGTCCAGACCGCCCTGCGTGTCCAGCCAGGCAATCCGGTTGCGCGGGGTCATCAGACTGTCGGCGGTACGATCGCCCAGGCGCATGACGCGGTTCATCATGTCGCGCTCGTGGGCGTCGATCACGCCGGCCTCGTGGCTTTCGGCCACCAGCATGCGGATCTCTTCTTCAGTTACCGAGGCGACTTCATCCTTGCCCAGGCCGAACAGGCGCAGCACCAGCTGGGTGGTCTTGGACAGCAGCCAGACGAAAGGCAGGGCCAGTTTGGCCAGCCAGCTCATCGGCATCGCCACCAGGCTGGCAATGGCCTCCGAACGGGTCAGCGCCAGTCGCTTGGGCACCAGTTCGCCGAAGATCAGCGTGATGAAGGTGATCAGGCTGACCGCCAGCGCGGTACCGACATTGCCGGCGTAGGCAAAGCCGGGCATCAGGCCCTGGATCCAGCCGGCGAAGGCCTCGCCCAGCGCTTCACCGCCGAGGTAGCCGGTCAGCACACCGATCACGGTGATGCCGATCTGCACGGTGGACAGGAAGCTTTCCGGCTTCTCCGACAGCTCCAGTGCCTTCGCGGCGCGCTTGGAGGTGCCGGCCATCTGCTTCAGGCGGCTCTTGCGCGAGGTCATGACCGACATCTCGGACATGGCGAAGAAGCCGTTCAACAGAACCAGCGCGAAGACAATCAGGATCATTTCAAACACGGGCATCGTCCCCGGTTGGTGGCAGGGAGGGCGGGTGCTTGCGATGGCGGCAGGCGCTCAGGAACAGGGTCCGGCGCGGCGCAGGGGGATAAGGGTCGTCGTCCATAAGGTGCGCCCGAGGGCGCGCTGGCATCTTAGCAAAGGGCCGTGGCAGGGTGGCAACTGCCTGTTCAGGTTGGGGGCCCCCAGCCCTGGAAAGGAGGCAGGGATACCCGAGATGGTCATCTAGCCGTCATAATTCCGTCTGGTGCCGTCCTTCCCGCGACGGCTGACAGGTTTCTCAATGTTCTCTCTGCAGACCATTTTCGGTTCCGGCAAACAGTTCTACACCCTGCTCGATGAGGCTGCCGTCGCGGCGTCCGACGCCGCCAAGGCGCTGCACTCCATGCTGCGCGAGGCCGACCGCCAGCCCGCGCTGGACGCTTTCAAGCTGGCCCGCCTGCGCGAACGCGCGGCCTCGGACAAGATCAGCCAGGCGCTGGTGGACAGCTTCATGACCCCGATCGAGCGCGAGGACATCGAGGCGCTGGGCTCGGCGCTGTACAAGATTCCCAAGCAGATCGAGAAGTTCGCCGATCGCTATTCGCTGGCCACGACCCACCTGGAGCACATCGACTTCGCGCCGCGCGCGGCGATGCTGGAGCAGGCTGCCGGCGTGGTGGTGGAGATGGTGGCCGACCTGCGCCACATGAACCTGGACCGGATGACCGCGCTCAATGAGAAGCTGCGCTCGCTGGAGAACGAGGCCGACCGCCTGATGCTCGAGCTGTACCGCGACATCTATTCGGGCCGCCTGGACAACCTGCAGATGTTCCTGCTGAAGGAATTCTTCGAGATCCTGGAAAAGGCCATCGACCGCTGCCGCGAGGCCGGCGTCGTGGCATACCAGATCGTGTTGAAGAACAGCTGACGGACGCCGCCGCATGTTGACCCTTGTCCTGGTGGTGATCCTGGCCGCACTCGTCTTCGAGTTCATCAACGGCTTCCACGACACCGCCAACTCCATTGCCACCGTGGTGGCGACCAAAGTGCTCTCGCCCGGCTGGGCGGTGATGCTGGCCGCCTTCATGAACCTTCTTGGTGCCCTGACCGGTACTGCGGTCGCACTCACCATCGCCTCGGGCCTGCTCAACACCAACGTGGTCGATGTGACCCCGCAGGTGATCCTGTGCGCGCTGCTGGGCGGCATCATCTGGAACCTGATCACCTGGTGGAAGGGGCTGCCGTCCTCGTCCTCGCACGCGCTGATCGGCGGCCTCTGCGGCGCCGGCCTCGCGGCGGCCCACAACAACTGGGACGCGCTGATCTGGTCCGAGCGCCTGGGCAGCTGGGCGCAGAACAAGGGCCTGCTGTGGAAGGTGTTCGTGCCGATGATCACCTCGCCGATCGCCGGCTTCCTGCTCGGCATCGTGGTGATGGTGCTGCTGTGGGGCCTGATCGCCGGCCTGGCCAAGATTGGTGGTGCCATCGGCCGCCTCGCCCGTCCGCGCATCGTCAACGCGTTCTTCGGCAAGGCACAGATCGCCTCGGCGGCCTACATGGGCTTCGCGCACGGTCATAACGATGCGCAGAAGACCATGGGCATCATCGCGATGACCCTGATCGGTGCCGAAGCGACCGGCGCACTGAACGACCTGCCGTCGTGGCTGGCCTTCATGCATCCGGACGCGCATGCCGGCGACGGCATCGCCATGTGGATCGTGCTGACCTGCGCGGTGGTGATGGCGGCCGGTACCGCCTCGGGCGGCTGGAAGATCATCAAGACCCTGGGCCACAAGATGGTCAAGCTGCACCCGATCCATGGTTTTGCCGCCGAGACCAGCTCGGCCACCGTGCTGACCGTGGCCGCCCACTTCGGCATGCCGGTCTCGACCACGCACAGCATCTCCACCGCGATCATGGGTGTGGGCTTTGCCAAGAACCCGCGTTCGCTGCGCCTGGGCGTGATCGAGCGCATCGTCTGGGCCTGGATCCTGACCATCCCGGCTGCCGGTGGTTGTGCGTACCTGATCCTGAAGCTGTTCGAACTGTTCGGCTGGGCCTGATCGCCGCGCCAAGGTGCACACGAAAAAGCCCGCCGGATACCGGCGGGCTTTTTTCATGGGCAGAGCATTCTTCCGGACACATCGTGTCGACCAAGGTCGACACCTACCAGAGCAGAACCAGGGTCAGAGCCCGTTGCCAAGCAATGGGATCCGCCCCCGTGCCGACCAACGGTCGGCACCCACCAACAGCCGCAGGGACCTGTCAGCGGCGGGGTGGGGTGGGGTTGCAGGACCGTTGGCGCCATGGATGGCGCCATCGAGCCCCCAGGGATGGGTTTACGGCGTGTCCTGCAACCCCATCCCACCTCGCCAGCCCTCAGGAAGCCAGCTTTTGCAGTTGCCGTTGCCGTTGATCCGGCGGGTGCCGGGCCGCAGGCCCGGCAACCACCACCCCTCAGTTACGCTGGAACAACGCCTGCACGTCCTTGCGGAACGCCGCCTGGCTGTCCGCCCGGCTGTAGAACATGTGCCCGCCCGGATAACTGCGTACCTGCACCCGGTCCGGATTGCTGCCCATCGCCGGCATCTGGTCCACCGTCAGGATCGACCCCATGAACGGGCACGACAGGTCGTTCCAGCCATGCACGATCAAGACCTGAAGGTGCGGATCGATCGCCACCGCCTGGCGCAGCTGGGTCACCGCTCCCTGGCGCAGATCACTGTTGCGGTCCCACAACCGGTTCACCTCGTAGTTCAGCGCCTGGTAGCGGGAATCCACCTTCCAGCCGACCACGCGCGTGACGAAGTCGACCATCGCCGTGGTGGTCGGCGCGATGATGCTGTCCAGCAGCGGATCGTTGGCGCGCTGCTCCGGATCGTTCGGGAACGGATCGAACGCGGTCACGTTGGAATCGTAGCGGCTGCCCAGCGTGCCCTTGTCGCGGAACACCTCGCGCAGGTACGCCTGGGTTTCCAGACGACCACCGGCACGACGCACGAACTGCGGATCCAGGCCGGTCAGCTCGGTCACCCGGCGCAGCATCGCCTCGGTGGCCTGCGGATCGCTGCGGCCCTTCATCAGCGCGGTGGCGTAGTCGCCGCGGGTGTACTCGACCACGTCACGCATCGCCGCGTCGGTCAGCTTGCCCTGGCGCTCCAGGTGCGCGGCGGCGATGGAGGGCAGCGTCTGCATCCACGCCATCGGCGAGACATCGGCGTTGTCTTCCAGGGTCGGGCTCAGGTACGGCGACACCAGCACCAGGCCGTTCATCGCCACGCCCAGCCGGGTCTGCAGGTAGTGGGTGATGCGCGGGCCGCGGTAGCCACCGTAGCTTTCGCCGGTCAGGTACTTTCGCGAGGCCATGCGCTGGTTGCGCAGCAACCAGTCGTAGATCGAACGTGACAGGTACTCGATGTCGACGTTGGGGTTGTACAGCTGCTTCTTGGCCTCGTCATCGCCGATGCGCGCGCGGCTGAAGCCGGTGCCGACCGGATCGATGAATACCAGGTCAGTGAAGTCCAGCCAGGTGCCCGGGTTGTCGTGCAGGGTGGCCGGCGCCGAGGCGCTGTCGCCTTCCGAACCGAAGGTCACCACCTTGGGACCGATCGCGCCCATGTTGAGGTAGACCGACGAAGCGCCGGGGCCGCCATTGAGCGCGAAGGTCACCGGCCGGTCCTTGCCGGGCATCGTGTAGGCGGTGAACACCACGTCGGCGATCACCTTGCCCTTCTCATCGCGCACCGGCAGGGTGCCGACGGTGGCGGTGTAGTCGAGGGTGCGGCCGGCCAGGCGGATGCTCTGGCGGGCGGACGCATCGGCCGGCAGCGCAGGTGCTTCGGTCTTGTCGTCCTTGGCATCGGACTTGGATTCGGCGGCGGGCGCGGCCAGTACGCTGGCAGGAGCAATGAGCAGGCCGACGCAGAGCGCGGCAGTGTGCAGCAGGGACTTCATGGCACCGGATCGGCAGCGGAAGGGGGTTCCGATGCTAGGCCGCTACGGTGCCGCACCGTATGTGTCCAAAGCCATGGACAGGCGTTGTCGCCCGTTGCAGCCAGATTGGGTCAAGCGGGCAGGGCAGCGGCGGCTTCGTCGTCGGCCAGCAGACCGTACACCGCCGAGTCGGCCAGTTCACCCTGGATGCGCCAGCGCTGGCGCAGCAGGCCCTCACGATGGAAGCCGAGGCGTTCAAGCACGTGCGCGGAGGCCGCGTTGCGCGGATCGATCTCGGCTTCCACGCGATGCAGGCGCAAGGTGCGGAACAGGTAGGCCAGCACCTGCTGCAACGCTTCGTGCATGTAACCCTGGCCCTGCAGGTCAGGTGCCAGCAGGTAGCCGATCTCGGCACGGGCAGCGTCACGGTCGACGGCAAACACCACGCAGATGCCCAGCAGCGGCCCCTCCAGCGACTCGCGCACGGCCAGCTTGAGCTGGGTGCCGATGGCGTGCGCGGCGAGGTCGTCGTCGATCTGTTCGCGGGCGTCGGCCGGTCGTTTCCACGCCGGATGGTTCCACCAGCGCATCACCGCCGGATTGGATTGCAGCGTGAACAACGCAGCCGCGTCATCACGGCGGATCGGGCTCAGGACCAGGCGCGCGCTGTGCAGCGGCAGGCCGGGGAACAGCAGCGAGTGGCTGGGCAATGCGGTGGTCCGCGCGGGTAGGCGCGCATTATGGACCCGCAGGGTTTGCCGATGGGGGTGTAATGCCAATGGGGGTGTAATGCCAAGGGCACATGAACCGGTAGTGCCGGCCGCTGGCCGGCAGATCTGCCTGAATCACGCTGATGTCGAGGGTGCCGGCCAGCGGCCGGCACTACCGGGCGATGGGGTCAGAGCCCTTTCCCGCTGGGAAACGGATCCGACCCCGGTCAGGGATCAGGCTTCCAGCGAAGCGAGGTCGCCCTTGGTCTCCAGCCAGCCCTTGCGGTCAGACGCCCGCTTCTTGGCCAGCAGCATGTCCATCAAGGAACTGGTCTGCTCGCGATCGTCCACGGTCAGCTGCACCAGCCGGCGGGTATCCGGGTGGATGGTGGACTCACGCAGCTGCGGCGGGTTCATTTCGCCCAGGCCCTTGAAGCGGGTCACGTTGACCGCGCCCTTGATCTTTTCGCGTTCGATCTTGTCCAGCATCGAGCGCTTTTCTTCCTCGTCCAGGGCGTAGAACACCTGCTTGCCCACGTCGATGCGGAACAGCGGCGGCATTGCCACGAACACGTGGCCGGCATCGACCAGCGCCGGGAAGTGCTTCAGGAACAATGCGGTCAGCAGGGTGGCGATATGCAGGCCGTCCGAGTCGGCGTCGGCCAGGATGATCACCTTGCCGTAGCGCAGGCCGCTGATGTCATCCTTGCCCGGGTCGCAACCGATGGCGACGGCCAGGTTGTGCACTTCTTCCGAGGCCAGCACGCTGTTGGAGGACACTTCCCAGGTGTTCAGGATCTTGCCGCGCAACGGCAGGATCGCCTGGAAATCCTTGTCGCGGGCCTGCTTGGCGCTGCCACCTGCGGAGTCACCCTCCACCAGGAACAGCTCGGTACGGGAAAGATCCTGGCTGATGCAGTCGGCCAGCTTGCCTGGCAGGGCAGGGCCCTGGGTGACCTTCTTGCGGACGACCAGCTTTTCGGTCTTCAGGCGCGCGCTGGCGCGCTCGATGGCGATCTGCGCGATCTTCTCGCCCAGTTCCACGTTCTGGTTCAACAGCAGGCTGAACGCATCGTGCGCGGCGCCTTCGACGAAGCCGGCGGCCTGGCGCGAGGACAGGCGTTCCTTGGTCTGGCCGCTGAACTGCGGGTCGGTCATCTTCAGCGACAGCACGAACGACACGCGGTCCCAGACGTCTTCCGGGGCCAGCTTGACGCCGCGCGGGAGCAGGTTGCGGAAGTCGCAGAACTCGCGCAGCGCTTCGGTCAGGCCGGTGCGCAGGCCATTGGCATGGGTGCCGTGCTGTGCGGTCGGGATCAGGTTGACGTAGCTTTCCTGCACCAGCTCGCCTTCCGGCAGCCACGCCACGGCCCAGTCGACGATCTCGGTATCCTTCTTCAGGTTGCCGACGAACAGATCGGCCGGCAGCGACTCACGATCGCCGAGCTCCAGCTTCAGATAATCGCGCAGGCCGTCTTCGTAGTACCAGGTGTCGACGTCGCCCGTGGCTTCGTCGGTCAGCTTGACGGTCAGGCCCGGGCACAGCACGGCCTTGGCACGCAGCAGGTGCTTGAGCGCACGCACCGCGAACTTGGGCGTGTCGAAATACTTGGGGTCGGGCCAGAAGCGCAGGCGGGTGCCGGTGTTCTTCTTGCCAACGCTGCCAACCACTTCCAGCGGCGAGGCGCGGTCGCCGTTGCGGAAGGTGATGCGGTGCTCGGCACCTTCGCGCTTGATGTGGATTTCGACCAGGGTGGACAGCGCGTTGACCACGCTGACGCCGACGCCATGCAGGCCGCCGGAGAAGGTGTAGTTGTTGTTGTTGAACTTGCCGCCGGCATGCAGGCGGGTGAGGATCAGCTCGACGCCCGGGATCTTCTCTTCCGGATGGATGTCCACCGGCATGCCGCGGCCGTCATCGCTGACCTCTACGCTGCCGTCCTTGAACAGGGTGATCTCGATCGAACGGGCGTGGCCGGCGAGGGCCTCGTCCACCGAGTTGTCGATCACTTCCTGCGCCAGGTGGTTCGGGCGCGCGGTGTCGGTATACATGCCGGGGCGGCGCTTGACCGGGTCAAGGCCGGACAGGACTTCAATATCGGCGGCGTTATAGCGGGCGTTCATCTGTCTTCGAAAGCTTGGAGCGACGCGCAAGTGTGCGGTCTGGCCCGTGATTTTGCACGCCTGCGGTTCAGCCTCGGAGCGCGCAAGGGGGTAAAATGGCAGCCGCTGGAATCTGAACGCCGGCGCCCCTAGTTGGACCGATATGTCCAAGCCATACCGCGAGGAGGACTCCATGAAGAAGTTGCTGACCATTGCGATCCTGGCCGCCGCTGCCGTTGCAGTGCCGCTGGTGCTGGCGCAGAACGCCGGCCAGCCGGCCCCGCAGCAGGGCGACCAGGCCGACAAGGCGCAGTCCGAGGCCGACGCCAAGGCCAAGCGCCGCGCCCAGGCCAATGCCGAGATGAAGGCCAAGGGCCAGCCGGTCCCGCAGCAGGAAGAAGAGGAAGAAGCGCGGAAGAAGCGCTGATCCCGCAACCTGCCAGGCGCCCTTGCGACAAGGGTTGCGCTCCAGAACGCCCCGCCCAGCGGGGCGTTTTTTGTTGGATGGGACGCACAAGCCCCTTGGGTTGGCGGCCATCAATCTGTAAACTATGGCTTTCCGGGAGTAAGTGCGTGTCCACCATTTGCGAATGGGCTGGAGCGGCCAAGCGTGGCTTCCAGCATGGCGGGTCGCAGGTGACGGTCGATTTGACCGGCACGGCCACCCCGACCTCGCACGGTGGTCCCCGTCCGGCGCCTGCCGCCGCACGGATCAGCACCTCCCTCGCTGTCCCAGCGAACCGGAAAACCCCCTCTGAGCACCATGCCCGCCCTCCGGGTGCGCGTGGTGCTGCCGTTTTCCATTTCCAGACAGGATGCTTGCAGCCATGACTCCCTTGATTTTCGTAACCGGCGGCGTGGTGTCCTCGCTCGGCAAAGGCATTGCCGCCGCGTCGCTGGCCGCCATTCTCGAAGCCCGTGGCCTCAAGGTCACGATGATGAAGCTCGACCCGTACATCAACGTCGACCCGGGCACCATGAGCCCGTTCCAGCACGGTGAGGTCTATGTCACCGACGATGGCGCCGAGACCGACCTCGACCTGGGCCACTACGAGCGCTTCGTGCGCACCCGCCTGAGCCGCAAGAACTCGGTTACCACCGGTCGCATCTACGAGAACGTGATCCGCAAGGAACGCCGCGGCGACTATCTGGGTGCGACCGTGCAGGTCATCCCGCACATCACCGACGAGATCCGTCGCTGCATCGATGAAGCCACCGAAGGCTACGACGTTGCCCTGGTCGAGATCGGCGGCACCGTCGGCGACATTGAATCGCTGCCGTTCCTGGAAGCGATCCGCCAGGTGCGCACCGAGCGCGGTCCGGAGAAGGCGCTGTTCATGCACCTCACCCTGGTGCCGTACATCGGCGCCGCCGGTGAGCTGAAGACCAAGCCGACCCAGCACTCGGTGAAGGAGCTGCGCTCGATCGGCATCCAGCCGGACGTGCTGCTGTGCCGCTCCGAGCAGGCCGTGCCGGATTCGGAGCGCCGCAAGATCGCCCAGTTCACCAACGTTTCCGAGCGCGCGGTGATCAGCGTGCCGGACGTGGACGTGCTGTACCGCATTCCGTCGGGCCTGCATGCGCAGGGCCTGGATGAGATCGTCGTCAACCAGCTGAAGCTGGCCGACAAGGTCGGTCCGGTCGACCTGTCGATGTGGGAAGACGCGGTCGACGCGACCCTGCACCCGCTGGATGAAGTGACCATCGCCGTGGTCGGCAAGTACGTCGACCACCAGGACGCCTACAAGTCGGTCGGCGAGGCACTCAAGCACGGCGGCCTGCGCCAGCGCACCAAGGTCAACCTTAAGTGGCTGGAAGCGCAGGATCTGGAAGGCACCGACATGGCCGCGCTGGCCGATGTCGATGGCATCCTGGTGCCGGGTGGTTTCGGCGACCGTGGTTTCGAAGGCAAGGTGCTGACCTCGAAGTTCGCCCGCGAGCAGCAGGTGCCGTACTTCGGCATCTGCTACGGCATGCAGGCGGCGGTCGTTGATTACGCCCGCAACGTGGTTGGCCTGGAAGGCGCCAACAGCACCGAAAACGACCGCCAGTCGCCGAACCCGGTGATCGGCCTGATCACCGAATGGCGCACCGCCACCGGCGACGTCGAGAAGCGTGACGACAAGAGCGACCTGGGCGGCACCATGCGCCTGGGCCTGCAGGAACAGCGCCTGAAGCCGGGCACGCTGGCGCGTGAGCTGTATGGCAAGGATGTGGTGGCCGAGCGCCATCGTCATCGCTACGAGTTCAACAACCGCTACCGTACCCAGCTGGAAGATGCGGGCCTGGTGATCGCCGGCAAGTCGATGGACGACACCCTGGTGGAAGTGGTCGAGCTGCCGCGCGATGCGCACCCCTGGTTCCTGGCCTGCCAGGCGCACCCGGAATTCCTGTCCACGCCGCGTGATGGCCACCCGCTGTTCATCGGCTTCATCCGTGCCGCGCGCGAGCGCAAGGCCGGCGGCAAGCTGCTGCAGGAAGTCCGCGCCTGACTTGTGATGGGGGCCGTGAGCCCCCATCTTGCTCGCTTCAACCCCAGTGCATCGGCCCGGCCGATGCCGTGGACAACCAAGGAAATGCCATGAAACTGTGTGGATTCGAGGTCGGGCTGGATCAGCCCCTGTTCCTGATCGCCGGCCCCTGCGTGATCGAGTCGATGCAGCTGCAGCTCGATACCGCCGGCAAGTTGAAGGAAGTCACCGACAGGCTCGGTGTCAACTTCATCTTCAAGTCCAGCTTCGACAAGGCCAACCGCACCTCGGGCACCGCGTTCCGCGGCCCGGGCATGGAAGAGGGCCTGAAGGTCCTGGCCGAGGTCAAGAAGCAGATCGGCGTGCCGGTGCTGACCGACGTCCACGAATACACCCCGATGGATGAAGTGGCCTCGGTGGTGGACGTGCTGCAGACCCCGGCGTTCCTGGTCCGCCAGACCGACTTCATCCGCAAGGTGTGCTCGGCCGGCAAGCCGGTCAACATCAAGAAGGGCCAGTTCCTGGCGCCGTGGGACATGAAGCCGGTCGTGGAAAAGGCCAAGGCCACCGGCAACGAGCAGATCATGGTCTGCGAGCGCGGTGCCAGCTTCGGCTACAACAACCTGGTCAGCGACATGCGTTCGCTGGCGGTGATGCGCGATACCGGTTGCCCGGTGGTGTTCGACGCCACCCACTCCGTGCAGCTGCCGGGCGGGCAGGGCACCAGTTCCGGTGGCCAGCGTGAGCATGTGCCGGTGCTGGCGCGTGCCGCCGTGGCGGTGGGCATCTCCGGCCTGTTCGCCGAAACCCATCCGGACCCGTCCAAGGCGCTGTCCGATGGCCCCAATGCATGGCCGCTGGACCAGATGGAAGCCCTGCTCGAGACTCTGATGGAGCTCGATGCGGTGACCAAGAAGCACGGCTTCTCGCGCTTCGCGTGAGTCGTGACCCGTGGGCGGCGCTGGCAACCCAGCGTCGTCGCCGGCACTGGAAGCAGTGGCCGTGGGGCCTGATCGCACTTGGCCTGGCATTGCTGTCGCTGTCGGGTGCGTTCTTCATCTTCATGCTGGTGGGCGCGGCGATGCGCCCGCCCGGTGACGGCGCGGGCGTCAACCTGAAGCCCTATGTCATCACCCTCGCCGTGGCCGAACTGTTCACTGTTTGCGCCGGCATCGTTGCGTCGGTGCTGGGCTGGCGACTGAACCGGGGCAGGGCGGCTGCGGCACTGGCGATGGTCCTGCTCTCGCTGTGGCTCGGCGTCCTGCTGCACGACCTGCTCTGATGAATACGACGCCGCCGCCACGAAGCTGGCCCTGGGGTCTGGTTGCCCTGGGATTGTCGGTGCTTGCCTGGAGCAGCCTGTTTACCGCCGTAGTGGCCTTTGCGGCCAGCTTCCGTCCCCCGGGGGACGGCGACAACGGCGTGCAGGCGATGCAGTGGTGGGTGCTGGGCGCGCTGGTCACGCTGGTACTGTCCTTTCTGGGCAGTCTGGTGGCGATGGTGCTGGCCTGGCGGCGGCAGCGAGGACCCATCTGGGCGGCGATTGCCGGTGCCCTGCTGGTGATGCTGGTGTCGCTGGTGCTGATCGTGATCGGGTCCAGCTGGGGCTGACGCCGATCAGGCCATTTGGCAAGCGGCGGGTAGCCGGGGATAATCACGCGGCATTCGTTTTTGTCGCCCCCTCTCCATACAGGTAACCGGCCCGACCATGAGTACGATCCGCAGCATCCATGCCCGTGAAATCCTCGACAGCCGTGGCAACCCCACGCTGGAAGCCGAAGTCACCCTGGAGGACGGTTCGTTCGGTCGCGCCGCAGTTCCCTCCGGTGCCTCCACCGGCACCAAGGAAGCGGTGGAGCTGCGCGACGGCGACAAGACCCGTTACCTGGGCAAGGGCGTGCGCAAGGCGGTCGACAACGTCAACACCACCATCGCCAACGCGCTGAAGGGCGTTGAAGCCTCCGACCAGGAAGGCCTCGACCGTCGCCTGATCGACCTCGACGGCACCGAGAACAAGGGCCGCCTCGGCGCCAACGCGCTGCTGGGTGTTTCGATGGCCGCCGCGCATGCCGCCGCTGCATCGAGCAAGCAGGCGCTGTGGCAGTACCTGGCCGCCAAGACCGGCGTGACCCCGTCGCTGCCGGTGCCGATGATGAACATCATCAACGGCGGCGCACATGCCGACAACAACGTCGACTTCCAGGAGTTCATGGTGCTGCCGGTCGGCTTCACCTCGTTCTCCGAAGCGCTGCGTGCCGGTACCGAGATCTTCCACTCGCTGAAGTCGGTGCTGAAGGGCCACGGCCTGAGCACGGCGGTTGGCGACGAAGGCGGCTTCGCGCCGGACTTCCGCAGCAACGTCGAGGCGCTGGACACCATCCTCGAAGCGATCGGCAAGGCCGGCTACACCGCCGGTGAAGATGTGCTGCTGGGCCTGGACGTGGCCTCCAGCGAATTCTTCGAGAACGGCAAGTACAACCTGGTCGGCGAGAACAAGCGCCTGACCTCCGAGCAGTTCGTCGACTTCCTCGCCGACTGGGCCGCGCAGTACCCGATCATCACCATCGAAGACGGCCTGGCCGAGAACGACTGGGCCGGCTGGAAGCTGCTGACCGACCGCATCGGCAAGAAGGTGCAGCTGGTGGGTGACGACCTGTTCGTGACCAACCCGAAGATCTTCCAGGAAGGCATCGACTCGGGCACCGCCAACGCGATCCTGATCAAGGTCAACCAGATCGGCACGCTCAGCGAGACCCTGGAAGCCATCGCGATGGCCGACCGCGCCGGCTATGCCGCCGTCGTCTCGCACCGCTCGGGCGAAACCGAAGACACCACCATTGCCGATATCTCGGTGGCCACCACCGCCACCCAGATCAAGACCGGCTCGCTGTGCCGCAGCGATCGCGTGGCCAAGTACAACCAGCTGCTGCGCATCGAGGAAGCTCTCGGCGCCGGCGCGCGTTACGCCGGTCGTGACGCGTTCGTTTCGCTGAAGCGCTGATCCGATGCGCGACTGGCGCTGGATGCTGCTGGTGCTGGCCCTGTTGCTGGGCTGGCTGCAGTATCGCTTCTGGTTTGGTCCGGGCAATTCGGGTGAAGTGATGATGCTCGAAGCCCAGGTCACCAACCAGGAGCGCGACAATGAGGGCCTGCAGCAGCGCAATGATGCGCTGGCTGCCGAAGTGAAGGACCTCAAGGAAGGCCAGTCCGCCATCGAAGAGCGCGCACGCAGCGAGCTGGGCATGATCAAGCCTGGCGAGAAGTTCTACCGCGTGGTCGAGGATGCACCGGTGCATCCGGTGCAGCCTGCGGCTGGGGTCAGCGCGCAGGTGGGCGAACACCCGGCGGACGTGCCATGAGCGCGGCGATCTGGGTGGTGGTTCCGGCCGCCGGTCGTGGCGCCCGTTTCGGTGCGCCGATGCCCAAGCAGTACCTGCAGGCGGGTGGGCAGATCCTGCTCGCCCATACCCTGGACGCACTGCTGGCACATCCGGCGGTGGCCGGAGCGATGGTGGTGATCGGCCCGGACGATGCCGACTGGCCGGGCTGGAGCGAATGGGCCGGCAAGCCGGTGCTGACCTGTATCGGTGGCGCTACCCGTGCGGCCTCGGTGCTGGCCGGGTTGCAGGCGCTGCCGGAGACGGTGCGCGCCGATGAATTCGTGCTGGTCCACGACGCGGCGCGCCCGAACCTGTCGCCGGCCGATCTCGGCCGCCTGCTCGAAGTTGGTCGTGCCGACCCGGTCGGCGCGATTCTCGCCGCACCGGTGCGTGACACCCTCAAGCGCGCTGGCGACGATGGTGGCATCGATGGTACCGAGCCGCGCGAGCGCCTGTGGCGCGCATTGACGCCGCAACTGTTCCGCCGCCATCAGCTCAGCCGCGCGCTGTCCGAAGCCGCCACCGCCGGTGTGGAAGTCACCGACGAGGCCATGGCCATGGAGCGCCAGGGCCAGCGCCCGCTGCTGGTCGAAGGCAGCGAGGACAACTTCAAGGTCACCACCCCGGCCGATCTGGACCGGTTTGAATTCGTACTTTCCCGCCGCGCCGGCTGATCGCCCGCGCGGCCCTGCTGCAAGGGCTGTATCCATGAGCACCGCACCGTTCCCGCCCGTCCGCATCGGCCAGGGCTACGACGTCCATGCCTTCGGTGAAGGCGACCACATCATGCTCGGCGGAGTGAACGTGCCGCACAGCTGCGGCGTGCTCGCACACAGCGATGGCGACGTGATCCTGCATGCGCTGTGCGATGCCATGCTGGGTGCGATCGCGCTGGGTGACATCGGCCAGCATTTCCCGCCCAGCGATGATCGCTGGAAGGGCGCCGACAGCAGCGATTTCGTGCGCCACTGCGACAGCCTGCTGCGCGGGCGCGGCTGGCGCGTCGGCAACACCGACATCACCGTGATCTGCGAGCGGCCGAAGGTCGGCCCGCACGCGTTGGCCATGCGCGAACGTATCGGCGAGCTGCTGCAGCTGCCGCTCGACGCGGTCAGCGTCAAGGCCACCACCTCGGAGAAGCTGGGCTTCACTGGCCGTGGCGAAGGCATCGCCGCGCAGGCGGTAGTGCTGCTGGTGGCGGCATGATTCCGCTGCCGCTCGCGTTCGGCGCGCCGCTGCTGAGCGCACGCATCCGCACCACGCCGGAAGATTTCCAGGTTGACGAACTGCCGGCCTTCGAGGCCACCGGCGAAGGCGAGCACCTGCTGCTGCACATCCGCAAGCGTGGAGCCAACACCGTGCACGTGGCCAAGTTGCTGGCCACATGGGCCGGCCTGCCGGAAATGGCGGTGAGCTATGCCGGCATGAAGGATCGGCACGCGGTCACCACCCAGCGCTTCAGCGTGCACCTGCCCAAGCGCGTGGCACCTGACCTGGCCACGCTGGCCAGTGATGAAATCGAAGTGATCGAATCCACCTGGCACAACCGCAAGCTGCAGCGTGGCGCGCTGGCCGGCAACCGCTTCAAGCTGGTGCTGCGCGACGTGCAGGGTGATGCCGCGGCGATCAGCGAGCGCCTGCAGCAGATCGCAGAGCGGGGCCTGCCGAACTGGTTCGGCGAGCAGCGTTTTGGCCGCGACGGTGGCAACGTGCCGGCGGCGCTGGCGATGTTCGGTGGCCGCCGCATGCGCAAGGACCAGCGTTCACTGCTGCTGTCGGCGGCCCGCTCGGCGCTGTTCAACCGCGTGCTGGCCGCGCGCGTGGAGCAGGGCAACTGGGACCAGCCGCTGGATGGCGAAGTGTGGATGCTCGATGGCAGCCGCAGCGTGTTCGGCCCCGAGCCGTATACCGACGTACTGGCCGAGCGCCTGGCGCGCTTCGACATCCACCCTAGCGCACCGCTGTGGGGCGAGGGTGAACTGCGCAGCACCGAAGCGGCACACGCGCTGGAGCTGGCGGCGCTGGATGACGACGAATCCAGGGCGCTGCGTGCAGGTCTGGAAGACGCGCGCCTGAAGCAGGAGCGCCGCGCACTGCGCCTGCGTCCAGCGTTGCTGCAGCACCAGTGGCTGGCCGACGACGTGCTGGAACTATCGTTCGCGCTGCCGCCGGGCTGCTACGCCACCGCCGTGCTGCACGAACTCGGCCCCGTCGAAGACGCCTCGCAGGCCTGACAGAAAAAGGGGACGGAGGGAATTAAGTCGTTTGTGCCACAAACGACTTAATTCCCTCCGTCCCCTTTTTCATCTACGCGCCAGCAGCACCAGCACTGCGCCGGTGCCGCCTTGTCCGGTCGGCGCCGAATGGAATGCCAGCACGTCGTTGCGCAGCCGCAGCAGGCGATCGACCAGGTTTTTCAATACCGGGGCGCCGCCATCGGACTGCAGGCCCTTGCCATGGATGATGCGCACGCAGCCGTATTCGTGCGCATGCGCTTCCAGCAGGAACTGGCGCAGCAACGCCTCTGCCTGCGACGCAGTGGCGCCATGCAGGTCCAGCTCGTCCTGCACCGAGTACTGGCCACGCTTGAGGCGCTGGAACACCCGCGGTGGCAGGTTGTCGCGTCGATAGCTGGCCACGTCGCCGGCTTCCAGTGGTGTACTGTCGCGCAGCAGCCGGGCGAACTCGCCGGCGGCTTCCGCCTCGTCGCGCTCTGCCATGCGCGCGCGCGGTTTCGGCCGCGGCGCGGCGGGCGCCGGCTCGACTTCCTTGCGCAGCGGCGTCACTTCGCCGATGGCCGCACGGAACAATGCGGCCGGATCTTCGTCTTCAGGGTGCGACATGCGCACAGGGTAAACCGCCGGCGCGAGCCTGCCTATGACGATTCGATGTCGGCCGTGACCGCCGGCAGGGTAGGACCGGCGGCTCGCATGCGGCACAATAGACGATGCCCTTGCAGGGTCGACCGCTTCCGCAGGGAAGCGCGACGGTCCCGCCCACACTGCACGGTGATGGAATCGAATTCTTGGAAAATCAAGCGGTTAAATCGAAGATGCGAATCCTGGTCAGCAATGACGATGGTGTCGACGCCGCAGGCATCCGGATGCTTGCCTCGGTCCTGCGCGAAGCCGGCCACGAAGTGACGGTGGTCGCACCCGACCGCGACCGTTCCGGCGCCAGCAACTCGCTGACCCTGGACCTGCCGATCCGCCTCAAGCGCATCGACCACTACACCGTCTCGGTAGCCGGCACGCCGACCGATTGCGTGCATCTGGCGCTGACCGGACTGCTTGAATTCGAACCCGACATTGTCGTGTCCGGCATCAATAACGCCGCCAACCTCGGCGACGACGTGATCTATTCCGGAACCGTCTCTGCAGCGATGGAAGGCCGCTTCCTCGGCCTGCCGGCAGTAGCGGTCTCACTGGTCAGCCGCAATCACGATCCGAAGCACTTCGAGACCGCCGCGCGTGCCGCAGTCGAGATCGTTGCCCGGCTCAAGGCCGACCCGCTGCCTGCCGACACCATCCTCAACGTCAACGTGCCGGATCTGCCGTGGAACGAGGTCAAGGGCTTCGAGGTCACCCGCCTCGGCAACCGCCATCGCGCCGAAGGCTGCATCGCGCAGAAAGACCCGCGCGGCAATGAGGTGTACTGGATCGGTCCGGCTGGCCGCGAGCAGGACTCCGGCCCCGGCACCGATTTCCATGCGGTGCGCACCGGCCACATCTCGATCACGCCGATCCAGGTTGACCTGACCCGCTACCAGGCGCTGGAGAAGGTGGCCAGCTGGGTCGGCGGCCTCAGTGCTGCGCTGGACCAGCCGGCATGAGCCCGCGCCTGCGCCTGCAACCGGAAGCCGTCGGTATCGGCATGACCTCGCAACGTGTGCGCGACCGTCTGGTCGACCGCCTGCGTGAAGCAGGCATCGTCGACGAATCAACCTTGAATGCGATCCGGGTGGTGCCGCGCCATCTGTTCATCGATGAGGCGCTGGCGTCACGGGCTTACGAAGACACCGCACTGCCGATCGGCCATGGCCAGACCATTTCGCAACCCTGGGTGGTGGCGCGGATGACCGAGGCCGTGCTGCAGGTGGCACCCAAGCGGGTGCTGGAAGTGGGTACCGGTTCGGGCTACCAGGCCGCCGTGCTCGGTGCACTGGGCCTGGAGGTCTACACCGTCGAGCGCATCGGCGACCTGCTGCGCCAGGCGCGCAAGCGCTTTCGTGCGCTGGGCATGAACATCCGTACCAAGCATGATGACGGCCGCGTCGGTTGGGCCGAGCACGGTCCGTTCGATGCCATCGTGGTCACTGCAGCGGCGCCGGCGCTGGTCGATGTTCTGATCGAGCAGCTCGCTGAAGGCGGCCGCCTGGTGGCCCCGGTCGGCGGCCCCAGTGCGCAGTCGCTGGTGCAGCTGGACCGCAGGGCCGACGGCAGCATCGAACAACACGTGCTGGCGCCGGTCACCTTCGTACCGCTGCTGTCTGGCATGCTGGACTAATCCACGGAGCAGGGTTGCATGAAGATTTTCGGGCCGCTGTACGAGCGGGCGATGAAGTGGGCGGCGCACGAACGCGCGCCGACCTACCTGACGGTATTGAGTTTCTTCGAGGCGATCATTTTCCCGGTGATGCCGGAAGTGATGCTGGCGCCGATGTGCGTGGCCCAGCCCAAGCGCGGCTGGTGGTTCGCGACTCTCAGCCTGGCCGGTTCAATGGTTGGTGCGGTGGTCGGCTATGCGTTGGGTCATTTCGCCTTCGAGGCGATCAAGCCACTGTTCGAGGCACTGGGCATGCTGCCGGCGATCGAGCAGGGCATCACCACCGTGCAGGCCAAGATGGCCGAGTCGCCATGGGCGGTGTTCACCTTCCTGGTGCTGGGCGGCTTCATGCCCATCCCGATGAAGGTCTTCACGTGGGCATCGGGTATCGTCGGCGTACCGATGCCGCAGTACCTGTTGAGCATGCTGATCGGTCGTGGCAAGCGCGTGTTTGTGCTGGCCGCGGTCATCCGTATCGGTGGTGCGCGTGCCGAAGCGGCGCTGCGCCGCTGGATTGAACCGCTGGGCTGGATCGCCACCGCGTTGGTGGTGGTGCTGATCGCCTGGCTTGTATGGAGGTCGAAGTTCGCATGAATCCTGATCGTCTGAGCAAGGGAGTGCGCATCGGCGCGCTGGCGTTGCTGGTTTCCACCCTGGCCGCCTGCGGCACCGCTACCGTGGTTCGTCCTGGTGGTGGCAGCACCGGTGGCGGCGTGAGCACGCCGAAGACCTCGGTGCCCAAGCCGGGGCAGACCGTGGTCGTGCGCAAGGGTGACACCATCTATGCGCTGGCCCGCATCCACGACATCACCCCGGCCGACCTGATTGCCTGGAACAGCCTGGACAACCCCTCGTCGATCCATCCGGGGCAGGTGATCCGGCTGTATCCGGCGGGTGCAAGCGGTGGCCGCGCACCGACCACGGTGGTGACCCCGCCACGTTCCGGCGGCAGCACCGCAGGCAGTACTGCACCGACCACGGCGCCGGCCGGTCCGGTGAAGAGCAACATCGCATGGCGCTGGCCGGCCGATGGCGCCGTCGTGGGCCGCTATGTGGCGGGTGATGCGACCAAGCAGGGCGTGGATATCGCGGGCACCAGCGGCCAGGCGGTCAAGGCCACTGCCAATGGCGTGGTGGTGTATTCCGGTGCCGGCCTGGTCGGCTACGGCGAGCTGATCATCATCAAGCACAGCGATCAGTGGTTGTCGGCCTACGGTCATAACCGCAAGCGACTGGTGAATGAAGGCCAGAGCGTGAAGGCCGGTGAGCAGATCGCGGAGATGGGCCGTACCGGCGCGAACCGCGACATGGTCCACTTCGAGATCCGCTACAACGGCAAGCCGGTCGACCCGCAGCAGTACCTGCCGGCGCGCTGATCAGCGCGCTACGAGTTGCCGCATTCACTGTAGAGCCGAGCCTAGGCTCGGCTGCCTGTCGTCGCCATGCGGCGCCGCCCGAGCATGGGCTCGGGCGCTGGGTGTCGCGTTTCAACCTTCCCGGCGAGCCGGGGACGCGGCATGCTTCTGCGTACCCCAACCGAGCCCGTTGCCGCGTATGAGTCGTCTTGCCTCCACTCTGCTGCTGCTCATCGTCGTGCCGCTGGCTGCCGCAGCCAGTGATCCGCGTGACGTGGTCACCCGCCTCTACGCCACAGTCCAGGCCCCCGCTTCGAGTGAAGAGGTCATCAGACCGTTGCTCGGCGATGCCCTGAGCGCGGCCATCAATGCGCAACGCGCATACGAGAGGGCTTGCACCGTGCTGGCCGCGCACGACGAGAAGCCGCATATGCTCGACCAGAGTCCCTACCTGATGGCCCCAGATCGACCGGAGACGGTGAGGGTGGGAAGGCCAGGGCCGATTGGCAGCGCCACGTGGGTCCAGGTCGACATGGCCGTGGGCGACTATCGCTGGACCGACCGGGTCCTGCTGCAAAGGCTGGGCCAGGACTGGAGGGTCATGGACATCCGCTGGGGCCAGGGCGGTAACCTGATCGGGCGGCTGAAGCAGTTCTCCGCCTTCCGCTGCACCGCTTCTGGCGGCTAGCGCCGGGGTGCACCCGGCGACTCGACCTCAGCCTTCCAGAATGAAAGCGGCCGCGACCTTGCGGCCTTCGCCGGCCAGGATGTTGAAGGTGCGCGCGGCGGCCGGATTGTTCATCACTTCCAGGCCGATGCCGCGTGACAGGCAGGCGGCCATCACCACCGGCGGCGGGAACACCTGGCGGTCACCGGTGCCGAGCACGATCAGCGCCGGGTTCAGTGCCAGGATCGGCTCCAGGTCAGCCAGCTGCAGCGCGGCGGCGCTCACTACCGGCCATTGCGTGACCAGCTGGTCCGGGGTCAGGAAGAAACTGCTGCCCAGCACCTGGTCATTCACCTTGGCCGAGCGGCCATCGGCGGCACGCAGGCTGTAGGCGTAATCGGGCGGTTCGTGGTTCAGCTGCATGGCAGTAAGGCGATCAGCCGCGCGGCAGCACGATCTGGCGCTGTTCCTTGCTCGGGCGATACAGCACGGCGACATGGCCGATGCGCTGCACCAATGCGCTCTCGGTGGCTTCGACGATCTCGCCGATCATCACGTCACGGGCGTCGCGGTCTTCGGCAGCGACCTTCACCTTGACCAGCTCGTGGCGATCCAGCACTTCGTTCAGCTCAGCGATGAAGGCCGGGGTCACGCCCTTGCCGCCGGTCTGCAGCAGCGCCTTCAGGTCGTGGGCTTGGCCGCGCAGGAAACGGGTCTGGGAAGCGGTCAGGGCGATGGACATGCAGGAAAACACGGTTGAATGGGGCGATCAGGGTATCATGAGGACCCCATCAGCCCCTATTTTCAATGGCTACCCGCAGCAAAAGCAGCCAGCGCTGGCTCAAGGAACACTTCTCCGACCCCTTCGTGAAGAAGGCCCAGGCCGAAGGCATGCGCTCACGCGCCGCCTACAAGCTCGAAGAGCTGCTGGAACGTGACCGGTTGCTGAAGCCGCACATGGTGGTGGTCGACCTCGGCGCAGCCCCGGGCGGCTGGTCTCAGCAGGTTCGGAGACAGATCGGCGACACCGGCCGAGTACTGGCCTTGGACATCCTGGACATGCCGCCGCTGGCCGGCGTGGAGTTCCTTCATGGTGACTTCAGGGAAGAAACCGTTCTATCGCAGTTTGAAGCCATGCTCGGGGATCAGCCGGTAGACCTTGTGCTGTCGGACATGGCCCCCAATAAGAGTGGTGTGGGCGCGGTCGACCAGCCGCGGATGATGCACCTGGCGGAGCTGGCCCTGGATTTTGCCGACAACCACCTGAAGACCGGTGGGGCGTTCCTGATCAAGCTGTTCCAGGGTGAAGGCTTTGACGACTACGTGCGTGACATGCGCCGCCGGTACGACAAGGTCTCCATCCGCAAGCCGGAAGCGTCGCGCAAGCGCTCCCCCGAGGTGTATGCCTTGGGTCAGGGAAAACGCGCCCACATGAAGTAAGCTCGCAACGTACGCAAGTTCGACCCCAACGCAACGCCAGCACTGAGAGGAACACCGGAGCCAATGAGGATGAACGACTTGACCAAGAACCTCCTGCTATGGGTGGTCGTCGCCGTCGTGCTGATGGTGGTCTTCCAGAGCTTCTCGCCCAAGACCTCCGGGGCCGGGGCGCAGGGCGCGTCGTATTCGCAGTTCCTGGACCAGGTGGACAGCGGCAACGTGCAGAAGGTCGCCTTCGGCGGCGACATGCGCGGCGGCACCAGCCAGCTCACCTACACCACCCGCGGCGGCCAGTCGGCCACCATCACCGCACCGTTCGATCGTGACCTGATCAACGTGCTGCGTACCAAGAACGTTGAAATCGTGCAGGAAGAGCCGTCCAGTGGCATCTCCCTCGGCGCGATCCTGATGAATTTCCTGCCGGTCATCCTGATCATCGGCTTCTGGCTGTTCATCATGCGCCAGATGCAGGGCGGTGGCGGCGGCGCCAAGGGCGCGATGTCCTTCGGCAAGTCGCGCGCCAAGCTGCAGGGCGAGGACCAGATCAAGGTCACCTTCGCCGACGTCGCTGGCTGCGACGAGGCCAAGGAAGAAGTGGGCGAGCTGGTCGACTTCCTGCGCGACCCGTCCAAGTTCACCAAGCTGGGCGGCAAGATTCCGCGCGGCGTGCTGATGGTGGGCCCGCCGGGTACCGGCAAGACGCTGCTGGCCAAGGCCATCGCCGGCGAAGCCAAGGTGCCGTTCTTCTCGATCTCCGGTTCGGACTTCGTGGAAATGTTCGTCGGCGTCGGCGCCAGCCGCGTGCGCGACATGTTCGAGCAGGCCAAGAAGCACGCGCCGTGCATCATCTTCATCGACGAAATCGACGCTGTCGGCCGTCACCGTGGCGCCGGCCTTGGCGGCGGTCATGACGAGCGCGAGCAGACCCTGAACCAGCTGCTGGTCGAGATGGACGGTTTCGAAGGCGGCGAAGGCGTGATCGTGATCGCCGCGACCAACCGTCCGGACGTGCTGGACCCGGCGCTGCTGCGTCCCGGCCGTTTCGACCGCCAGGTGGTGGTCGGCCTGCCGGACGTGAAGGGCCGCGAGCACATCCTGAAGGTGCACATGCGCAAGCTGCCGCTGGCCGACGATGTCGAGCCGATGGTGATCGCGCGTGGTACCCCGGGCTTCTCCGGCGCCGACCTGGCCAACCTCTGCAACGAGGCCGCCCTGTTCGCCGCGCGTGGCAACGAGAAGGAAGTCCGCATGGACCACTTCGACCGTGCCCGCGACAAGATCCTGATGGGTGCCGAGCGCCGCTCGATGGCCATGAGCGAAGAAGAGAAGACACTCACCGCCTACCACGAAGCCGGTCATGCCATCGTCGGCCGCCTGGTGCCCGAGCATGACCCGGTCTACAAGGTCACCATCATCCCGCGCGGCCGTGCGCTGGGTGTGACCATGTACCTGCCGGAAGGCGACAAGTACTCGATGAACCGCGTGGCGATCAAGTCGCAGCTGTGCTCGCTGTACGGTGGCCGCGTGGCCGAGGAGCTGATCTTCGGTGCCGACAAGGTCACCACCGGCGCCTCCAACGACATCGAGCGCGCCACCAAGATGGCTCGCAACATGGTCACCAAGTGGGGCCTGTCCGACCAGCTCGGCCCGATCGCCTATGGCGAGGAGGACGACGAGGTGTTCCTGGGCCGTTCGGTCACCCAGCACAAGAGCGTGTCCAACGACACCGCGCGCCGCATTGACGAGGAAGTGCGCAACATCCTCGACGAGGCTTACGCACGCACCACCGAGCTGATGACGGCCAACCTGGACAAGCTGCACGCGATGTCCCAGCTGCTGCTGCAGTACGAGACCATCGACGCGCCGCAGATCGACGCCATCATGGAAGGCCGCGATCCGCCGCCGCCGGCCGGCTGGAACAAGTCGAACAAGGACGGCGGCAACGACAAGGGCGGCGACGCCCGTCCGCTGCCGCCGATCGCAGGCCCGGCCGAATCGCACTGACGGCCCGCTGCAGGTAACACCAGACGAGGCCGGGGCAACCCGGCTTCGTCGTTTCCGGGCCACTGGCCCATCCCGAAGACCCGATCTGACGCTGGAGCCCGCATGTCCACCCCGAAGCCCGAACCGATTTCCCACACTGTCGAAATGGTCATCGCCACCGTGGTCGGCGTGGGTGTAGGCCTGGGTGCCGACAACCTGTTGCTGGGCTGTGTGGTGGGTATCGGTGTCGGCATCGTGCTGAGCATTGCCAAGACCCTGTACGTGGACCGCAAGCGCCGCCGCCGTTGAGGGTGTCGGCAGGGCTGCGCCCTGCACCTGCTACGAGCCGGAGCAACAGCAACAGCAACATCAGGTTTCTGGGGATGGCGGGGCGGTGTGGGTTGGCAGGACACGCCGTAAACCCGTCCCTGGGGGCTCGATGGCGCCATCCATGGCACCAACGGTCCTGCCAACCCACACCGCCCCACCTCTGACAGATTCCGGCAGCTGTTGGTAGGTGTCGACCTTGGTCGACACATCTGTCAGATATCGATGTACAAGAATGGGGTCAGATCCGTTTTCCGCAGGAAAACGGATCTGACCCCAAGAGCTGCTCCGAAAGATCGCAGAAATCTGTCGAAGGCGGGGTGGGTCCGGTTGCGGGAGTGTCCGCGGCATGGATGCCGCGGCCAAGCCCCCATGGATGGGTTTACGGCGTCTCCCGCAACCGGA